>Ga0310696_10004051_pt1 | contig 18077 bp, 12 predicted proteins | sample AusTroGonzalo_MG_4_FD_203885 | JGI IMG/M metagenome (GOLD analysis project Ga0310696, IMG submission 203885) | Bovine rumen microbial communities from tropical cattle in Woodstock, Queensland, Australia - Gonzalo_02 (v2) (version 2) | ecosystem: Host-associated > Mammals > Digestive system >...
ACATATCAAACGGTAACGGTAACACAACTATCAATTCAACTAACGGAAACAACATTATTGTCGGTGATATTACCAATACAAAAGGTAATATTCAAATCACAACTAACGGAACAGGAACTCAAATTGCTTCAAATATTCAAACCTCCGACGGTAATATTAATATTGAAAACAAAAAAGGTAATTTAACATTCACAGATAACTCAGGTGTTTCTGCAACAAACGGTATAAAAATAAAGAATACCGGAAACAGTACAAATATTAATGCCTCTGTAACAAATTCCGATTCGGGAAATATAGAAATATCTTCAAATAACGGATTAAACCTTACAAAAGCAATTACAAACGAAAACGGTAATGTAATTGTTTCTAACACTGCTGGAGATTTAGCGTTGTCAGGAGCAATTACAAATGCTGTCGGTAACATACAAATTACCAATTCGGGAGATAAATTAAATCTCAGCGGAGACATTGAAAACACAGGTCATATTGTTATTACACAAAACGGAACTGGTGTTGCAACAATTGATTCTTTAATTGAAAACACAGGCGCCGTAGATATTACAAATAATTCAGCATCAACATTATCAATACTCAATGGAATATCAGCAGAGAACGGAAATGTTACTATTTCTTCAAAAGGAAACAGTATAATTTCAGGTGAAATTGAAACAGAATCAGGAAATATTACAATAACCTCAAAAGGTTTGAGCTTAAATAACTTAACTGCCGAAAAAACGGGCAACATTACCATTACATCAACAAATGGTTATACACAAAACGGAAATGCCAAAACTGATGACGGAAATATTTTAATATCTGTATCAAACGGTTCAAATTCAATAGCAGGGGATATTATCAGCAAAAAAGGTAATATCGGAATTGAAACGAATTCATCAAGCACACAATTTAATTCAAATATTCAAACCTCCGACGGTAATATTAATATTGAAAACAAAAAAGGTAATTTAACATTCACAGATAACTCAGGTGTTTCTGCAACAAACGGTGTCACAATTAAAAATACAGAAAAATCCACAGCTTTAACTATCAAAGGAACAGTTTCAAATGAAAATAACGGTATTGAAATATCATCATCGAACGGTTTAACAATATCAAATGCTATTTCAAATGAATCAGGAAACATAAATATTGTAAACACTTCAGGTGCTATGAATATCTCTGGTGCTATTTCCAATGAAACAGGAGATATAACTCTTACAAATAATTCGGGAATAGTTTCAGTTTCAAATAATATTGCTAACGGAAACGGTAATGTTACTCTTACTAACAATGGTAACACCATTATTACTGGTGCTATCGAAACCTATACCGGTAATATAACATTAACTTCTGCAGGATTATCAGTCGGCAATATCTCAACAAATGATGGTTCAATATCTTTATCAAGTACTAACGGATTCTCTCAATCAGGTAATATATCAAACGGTAACGGTAACACAACTATCAATTCAACTAACGGAAACAACATTATTGTCGGTGATATTACAAATACAAAAGGTAATATCCAAATCACAACTAACGGAACAGGAACTCAAATTGCTTCAAATATTCAAACCTCCGACGGTAATATTAATATTGAAAATAAAAAAGGAACTTTAGCTTTATTGTCCGATTCAAAAATTCAAACCGCCACAGGTGATATAAGAATTTCAACAATACAAAATTCAGGACAATTAACAACTAAAGGAACTATATCAAATACACAAAGCGGAAATATTATAATTTCTTCTGTTAATGGTGCAATAATCGGTGGAATTGTTGAAAATACAAATGGAACAATCATTTTAAATAACTCAACAAATAATACTCTTCAAACAAGTGCAAATATTATAAACAATAACGGTCAAACCTTTGTATCAAATTCATCAATAAATGGTGGTATTGATATTACAACAACAGGCTCAATTCATAATGTAACCGATAAAATAATTATCACAAATAATGGCTCAAAGGGTATTTATATAAACGGTATAATAAAAGCCGACACAAACAATATAGAAATATCAAATCAAAATTCAAATATTTTTATAGGTGAATTTGAATCTGCCAATGATAATTATGTAACTGCATCTAACGGAAACATAATCATTAACCAAATAAACGGCTCAATATACAATGGTACAGAAAACAACAAGTCTCAACCGAAATACAAGACATTACTTATATCAGGCGGTGATTTGGAATTAAATGTTCAAGACGGTGATATCGGTAGAACAGATGATGCCAATCCCGGTGTCTCAACAAAAGCCTCAACAAGAGTTACTGACGAATCAATAAATGTTAAAGTCAGCGGGAAAATAACCGCAAAAGCTGAAAACAATAATAAATCAGACAAAAGATTTATTAATTTAAGAGCAAAAGAATCCGATTTAAATCTTTATAATGTTGTATCAGACGGAAATATCGTCTTAACCGCAGCAGATATGAAACAAATCGGAGAACCTGATGAGCAAGGATATATTCCTTACCAAACATATTCCGTAAAAAATTCAGGAGATATAGGTGATTACATAATTTCGGGACAAAACGTTTCAATAGTTGCAAGTGAAGATATTGGTGAAGACGGTAAAAATCTTACGATGATTCAAGACCACCTCGGTAACCCTGATTCAAGAGTATATCTTGAGGCTTATGACTCAATATATTTTGATGGCAGATCAAATAAGGTCGGTGAAAAATTAAGAATAGCACAGGCAAGAACGAAAGGAAACGGACAAATTGTTCTTGACCTTGAAGATGAAACAACTATTGAACAATTAATCTTCGGCGACACAATAACTTTAAAACAAAAAGGACAAAATTTAGTAATAAATAACATTTCTATGTATGGCGAACACCTTGATGATGACGATTCAATTCTGCCGATTTCTGAAGATGCAAAATCAGCAAAAGGCAAGCAAATTGTAATTGAAGCATACGATGCGTATAACGGAACTAATGGTAATTCGAGCATAACAATCAAAAATGCAGAAATATTAGGTCTTGGGTTAAAAGATGAAACAGGAAACAGATTGGTTGATGTTAAACTTGTGGCAGATAATATTATATTCGACTCTAATGCTATATCTGATATGTCTAATGAACCAATTGTTTTTGAAGTCCGAGGTGTGTCAGCCGATGATGTAGTCTCTGTCGGAGGAACACGTTCAAATTATAATTATAAAGACGGAAAATTCCTTGTAAATAATGCACAAATAAACGTGGAAACAGACCGTGAAAATAATACTGGTTTAATATTTAACAAATTATATGCCGATAATGCAACAATAAATACAAATATGACAAATGTATCGGTTAATGACGGATATATAACAAAGACAGCCGTAATAACAAACGGAAATATTAATGCTGCAACTCCTAATCATAAAATTCTTGTAAATAATGTTACAAAAGGATTACAACCTTATGATGCACAGCTATATACTAAAAAAACAGGCACCTTCTATCTGATGTTAGACGGATCAAATTTAATAAGAACTAATGCTCCTGTTGTTCATTATTCTGATGATTTATTGGTAAACGGATATAACAGCGAAAACAGCTTTACAAAATTAACATTAAAAGAAAATGTTGTTCAGCAGGTTGCTAAATTCATTCATGAAAAAATAATGCCGACAGAAATATCCCCATTAAAAGTTCAAGATGTAAAATTAGACACAAGTAATATAATTATAAACGAAATTATTGATTTTAATTTATCAAAAGATAGTGAGAAATTAGAAGATAACCAAAATATATCATTAAAAAATTAAGAAGAAAAAAGAAAGGACAAACAAATGAAAAAAACGATTTTGACAGCAGCAATTATATTAGGATTATCAGGAATGAATGCAGCATATGCAGATACAAAAATTGCCATTGTTGATGTTCAGGCAGTCGTTGCACAATCGCAACAAGTACAGGCATTAAAACAAGAAGAAACAAAAAAGATACAGGATTTAGAAAAATGGCTGAAAAAAGTAAATGATGATGTTGCAAAACAACAAACCGAAGAAGGAAAACAGAAATTAACAAAAAAATACAATGAAGAATTTGCGAAGAAAAGAACAGCAATTGCAAAAGACTATCAGGCAAAATTACAAATGATAGACAAGAGTATTTCTGATACAATAGCACAACAAGCAAAAGCAAAAGGCTATGATATGGTAATAGCAAAAGGAATTGTATTATACGGCGGGGATGATATAACAGCAGACGTTCAAAAAGCAGTAAAATAATTGTTTATTCTATACACTAAAAATCGTTGGTAATTTCGCCAACGATTTTTAGTATATATTGATTTATTTTCCCAAACTCCAACTGAAGCCTGCCGTCAGAGAAATACCGTTTCTACCGCCATTTGTTATCATTGCTTGAATAAATCCTGTAAATCTGTCTTTCCATTTCTTTTTCAAGCCTATTCCGTATTGAATATACGGATCAATACTCATTTGCGGGAGAGATACATTGTTTGCTCTAAAATGAGTTTTATCAATTATATTCCAAACCATTGTTACAGCCAAATACGGCTGCCAACCGTTTTTAAAGTTTCCGATAAATTTAACTCCCGGAGCAATCTGTATTGCATTTAACGGGTCAGATTTAATTCTGACACCCGCAGCATTCGTATAATCAAACGTATTAACAAAAGAATAACTCATCAAATAATTTGGCTGGATTATGAATTTACCCTTTGCCAATTCCCAATTATACCCTGTTTTAGATGCAATACCGGTTGATAACATTGTAAAATCTTCATTACCATACATTGTACTGCCTCTTGCAACAGATGCGCCTACACTTGCAGTCAGCCCTGTATAGAAATTGTTTTTGTATAAATACCCGCTTGCTCCGAGTTGTCCGCCATTTTGATATACGGAAACACCGTCATATCTCTGATGTGAACCGTTGTATCCTGCAAACAAAGAATATTGTCCGTTCCAGCCGCGTTTTAATTGTATTATTTCACTGTTTCCGCCCACAAAGCCGCCATAGCCTATATTTTCAACAGTTCCGCCATTTGAAAAATTAATCTTTTCAAATGCAGAGTACGGTTTAAACCATATAGATTTGTTATCAAGCGGATTTTGGTTAGGGTCATATGTTAATACTTCACCGTTATTTGCATATTTGTTACCGAACTTTAAAGACATTCTCTCCCTGTCCGTCAGCAACATAGTGGTATCCATATTCAAAAAACCCATATCATAGCTGGTTAGCTGATTAAAAAATCCTCCGGCCTGTGCTGCATAACCTGATGACAAAACGGACGGATTGAAACTTTTATAGTCTGAAGAAGAACCTCTTGATAAAGTAAAATATTCTTCGTTTCCATTTTCACTATAACCCATACTGTATTTAAAAATAGGTGTCATTATTTCTTGTTTGGCACTAAATTCAACCTGGTTTTTAAAGTTTTGGTTTTTGTATTCCGAAGATATAAAGGGAATGCTGTAAGAATAATTTTCAAGCGGTGTTGTCGGATTTACCAAATTAATATTATTGATATTAACTTCATATCCGTTCGTGATTAAATCATTAGCATTATTAAAGACAAATTTATCTGCATTCATAGTGTTTAAATCAATATCCACAGACATATTGAAATTATTGTTTAATGTCATTTTGGACAAATTTATATCACTTGCCTGATTGTTTGCAAAATTTAATGTGCCGGATTCTATTATAAGTTGGTTTGAACCGTCAGAGGACAAGTATGCATCTTTTTTGATATTAGCAGTTCCGTTGTTAATTTGCCAAATAGTATTAGTTAATACATTATTGATGTTAACATTTGTCGCCTTTGTTGACATTGCAACATTATCAACTTTGCTAAAATCTATTGCATTACCTGATAAAATCAGTATGTTTTTTTGGTTGTTATTTAAACCTTTGATTTCACCCGCAAAATTCAGGTTATTATTTTCAACATCACCGTCAACGGAAGAATTATCAATTGTTAAAGCAACCTCATTGTTCTTACCGATTGTTATATCATTTTTGTCGGACTGAATTATTAAATTTGCATTATTATTCAAAGTGATATCACTGTCAGAAGCACCGTAAATATCTGTTTTTAAAGTCGTTTTCTTATTTATAGAACCATCAATAACAAGACCTGTATTTCCGTCTACATTTATTTCATCCCCTGAAATTTCAAAGAAATTTCCCTGGACGGTTCCCAAATTTTTTGTTATTGCATCGTCATCAGATACAACATAATTTGCCGTTGTAGCATCGGCTATTGCATCTGCAAGTTCGTATGCACCTTCTGTTTTTGTGATTAATAAATAACTTTTATCGGTATTATCCTGTGAAAAAGTGTATTTATTCTTGTCATAATAAACATTAACTGAAGAATTCAAATCAAGAGTGATTGCTGTCGGTGTTACGGGTGTTTTTTCTTCAAAAAGTTTTATTTTGTCAGTGTTACTCAGAGAATCAACATCGTTTTTACCTACGGCGATTTGTTTTAAACTCATTTGATTTTGACCGGCATCCGAATCGTTCTGAAGTACAAATGTATCGCCGTAATCCAAATATAAATCAGCGTTGTTTGAATTTAATTTTGATATATCAATCCTGTTTTTATTACCGTCTAATATTGATAAAAATGTATTCCCGATATCAACCGTATTTCCAATATATCTTATACCGTCAAAAGTTACACCGTTGTTAAAAACAAGCAAACCGTTTCCGATAATCGTACCGTTTTGAATATGTAATTCGGCACTATTCACTACATCGATAAAATTAATAGTTCCCGTGTTATTCAACTGATAAACATTTATTTCTGTCCCTAAAAAATTCAATACTCCGTTATTCTTCATATCCAAAGTATTAAAAACATCATTAGAACCGTCTATATTACCGTTAACAAGAGTATTCCCCGCAAAATTCAGGTTGGTAAAAAGAATCTCTTCAGTTTTTTGAGGATTTACCGGCACCCATTGGTTATCTCCGTTTTTTCTCATAACCTTCGCATTTTCGGAAACTACCGAATTCCATTTTGAAATAATATTTCCGTGAATTATTGAACCGTTGCCGATATTTATATTATCAACATAAGCATTATCTGACATATATATTGCAGCTTTTTTACCTTCCAGAGTTCCTGATAAATTGAAATTATCAATAAGTGCGCCTTGTGTTTCTACATCTGGAGATGTATTATGATTATCTTCATACTCGTAATTGATATAAGAACCTCTTTTGTCGTTATATGCCCCCATCATATTACCGCCGAAATCAAAACTTACAGCAATTCCGTTTTCACCGTTTGCAATAATTGAAGAACCGCTTGAAACGTTAATTGTGTGATTTTTGCCCCATGTTGCTGCAAGCCCGATACTGTTACTTCCGTTTGTGATTATATTGGCAGAACTGTCAAGAGTAAATGTGTTTTGGAACCCGTCAATTCTTACACCTGTTACACCCTGACCTGTTGAAGCAATATCATTGGTTGCCTGTGTAATATTATTGTTGTTACCGTAAATATGGATACCGACACCCTGATCAATCTGACTTGCATTTGCCGTATAAGTTGTTCCGTCCCATTCTCTGTAACCATCAATATATGTATCTGTTATATTATTAAGATAATAAGATTTACCATAGTATTTTCTTAAATCAATGTCATAACCGATATCCTTTAAATATGCTAATTCGGCTTCCATCGGGATTATCCAGTTTCTGAATGCCTGATGAGACATAAAACTGTTTTTTAATTCGATATGGGACAAATCAAAAGTTAATTTTTTTGGTTCGTCTGACGGATGAATTGGTAATCCGTAAACTTTCGGATAAATTGATTCTTCCGGATTATCTTTCATATACATATCAGAATAATTAACCAAACCGCCGTTATTAATAATTGCAGTCTTGGCAACATCTGCATCATTTTTCCCCGTCAAAACTTTTAGTGTATTTTCCCCTACAAAATAAGGAGAATATTTTAATACATCAAAACCACCTTCACCTACAGCCATTCCTTTTTCGGTTTTCATTTCCTTTGTCTGATCAAAAGGCAAAGAGGTATCTCCTGTATATAGTCTTAAATAGTAATCATGAATACTTAATGGGTCATTAACATCTTTTGAAAAATAATATTTATTATCACCCTGTTCCATTTTAAATTTTGAAACGGCGGTAGATAACCCGAGAGAATGCATTATTTCGTGTAAAGAAATTGAAAGCAGGTCAGAATAAAATCCCTGATACAATGCGGTTTTTGTTGTATCTGTTGACCATATTGGAAAATCTTTCTCCATACTTATACCAATAGAAATTTTGCTGTCAGAATTTGTATCTATATCTTCTTCAGGTGATGTAATTGTTTTATTATTTAAAACAGCATTTATCTGGGTTATTTTATATGGGCTTTCTGCGATAGTAACATAATTGCTTGCTGAATATGCATTATAATCTTTTATTGGTTTTAATGCATATATTGCAGGGTATAGCGGAGCAATTTTTAATATTTCCTGCCATATTACTCCTGCTTCAAAAACTGAATTAAGTTCATTTTGAGAAAAAGGATATTCTCTTGTACACTCGTTATCTTCTCCCAAAGCATAAACATGGAATTGATATGTATATGGCGGTGTAGCGGGAACATTGTATATATCATATCCGAATACTGTGTTTGCTGATAAACATAACAAGCCAATTAATAATATTTTTTTCATTTTCTTCCTTAACTATTCTTTAAAAAATCTAAAAGACTTTATTAATTTCTGAAACATTATTATTTGCTGTAAATAATTTCCTTTAATAAAAACTTTTTTGGAAGTTTCATAAATGTTCAGAGATTAATTTGCTTGATTGTTCTTAATTATATCAGGTAAACCCGCTGAGACAAGAGCATTATATACCAAGTAACCTAAAAGATATGCTATCTGATATCTTTACTCAGCATGGTTATATAGAAATTATTTACTCAAAACCCATCTGAATCCGGCAGAAAATGCAACACCGTTTCTGCCGCCATTTGTTATCATTGCTTGAACAAATCCCGTAAACCTGTCTTTCCATTTCTTTTTCCAGTTTATTCCGCATTGAATATAAGGATCAATACTCATTTGTGGGAGAGATACATTGTTTGCCCTAAAATGAGTTTTATCGATAATATTCCACACCATTGTTACTCCCAAATAAGGCTGCCAACCGTTTTTGAAAATACATATAAATTTGATACACGGGTGCGATTTGGATTGCATTAAGAGGGTCTGATGATATTCTTACACCTGCCGCATTATTGTAATCAAAAATATTTACAAAAGAATAATTCATACAGATTTACGATTAACCAAATATTTTGGACTCTCGCAGGGGTATTTTTTAAGACTGCAGTCAAATCTTGAATTACTCGAACAATCAAGAAAAATTGAAAAAGAGCTTGAAAATATTGTTCCGTTTAAATATTCTGACAAACAAAAATTTGCATTATAAATTAAAAAAAGAGGGAAATAGAATCATTAATTTTTTAAATTTTTGACTTTTTTAAATATAAAATTCATGTTAATATTTATAATAAAAATTAATTTATCAAGGGTTTGAATATGGCAAAGCATTGCGAATACTTAAATAATGGTATAACCTTTCATCATAAAGGTATAACATTTTGCAATACAGTATGGAATGCAGAAAATTCATATATTGAATATAAAGGTAATGTTATAAAAAATTTTATTGAAAAAAGAAATAAAATAATATCTTTAATGGACAACGATGGTTGTATTCCATATTGTACAAATTGTTTATATTTAAAGCAAGTAGAAAATAGTTCAATTTTTCATAATAAAATTAAAAATATTGAGATATATCATTGGAACGAATGTAACTGTGCTTGCTATTATTGTTCAAACAGAAACGTTACTAAATTAAAAATAACAAATAAAAAAATCAATGGTCAGATAAGTATATTAAAAAATCTAAAAGAATTAAAAAAAGCAGGTTTACTTGATGATAATTTAGAAATTCACACTCACGGCGGAGAACCAACCCTATTAAAAGAATTCGGAGATATTATAAAATTTGCGATAAAACATAAATATCCAATGACAATACTTTCGAACGGAATTTTATACGAAAAAAATATTCCCAAAATATTAAGCAGAATGCCAGAAAGTTATCTTACAATATCTTTAGATGCGGGAACAAGAGAAACTTATAAAAAGATAAAAAGGGTTGACAAATTTTATGATGTAATTAAAAACGTAAAAAGGTATATTTCAGAAATAGATGATAAATTTTCATATAACTTATTAATGAAATATATAATTTTAAAAGGTGTTAACGATAACAAAGAAGAAATAGATAAATGGATTGACATTTGTGTCTCCATAGGTGTAAAAAATTTCTTTCCATCCATAGAATTTATATATGAAATAAATAACCATAATAATTCAATTAACCCAAATATTATCGAATTATATAATTACATAAAAACAAAAGTAAAAGAAATTAACCCTAAATTCAGGTTATCAAAATATGATTTTGTTGAAGAAAAAATTTTAAAATATCAAAGTTATAATATAAGATAATTAACTTTGAAACTAACTGAAAATACTTACGTCGTCCCAAATACCTCATGCGGACATTTTAAGCTTACAAAACAGACATTCCGGACATTATCTCAAAATGAAAAACCCGCCTCAAAGCCCGATATATCGGCAAAATTTAATAAAAAACCGCATTTGAATGTCCGAAATAAATTACAATAATACAGTTGACATAAAAAAACAGACGGAGAAAAATCCATCTGTTTTATTAGCGGAAGACGAGGCTCGAACTCGCGACAGCCTGCTTGGAAGGCAGGTACTCTACCACTGAGCTACTTCCGCATCTGCTCTAATTCTAAAATAAAATTTTTAAAATTTCAAGTCTTATTTTCTTTATTTAATTTTATGGGTTTCGATTATTATTTTTTCTATTTCTTCTTCACTTACGAAATTATTATCTTCTCCATTTTCGGCTTCTTGTATTCTTGAATCGGGGTTATATCCCTCAAATTCAAGTTCCTCAAAAATTGCAAGTCTTTGCTTTGCAATCTCAGAATCGGGATTTAAGTGAAGGGAAACTTTATAATATGCTTTTGCATTATCAATATCACCGAGTTTTTCATAACAGATTGCCGTTGCAATATTTGTACCGTAATCTTTCAGGTTACCCGATAACAATGATAAATTGTAATATTCAATTGCATTATTAAATTCGCCGAACCTAAAACTATAATCACCTAAAGTTTTATGAACATCCGGGTTATCGGGGTAAGTGGCATAAGCTCTCATCAAAACATCTCTCGCTTCTGATTTTTTCCCGATAATAGTAAGCATTCTGCCTGCTCCGAGCATGGCTTTTAAATTTTCTTCATCAATTTTGAGTGCTTCTTTATATAGTTCGTATGCGCTTAAAATATGCTGCATTTTGTGAATATTATTCTCTTCTGATACAGAATCCATGACTTCTGTATCTGCATTTAAAAGCAGTTCGTCCACGGAAAGATTTTCCGACAAAGGAACATTGTCATAAGTTATTGTTTTAGGTGCTTTACTCTGCGGGGCTGGCAGTTCTTCGGTAATTCCCTCTTCTTTTTTTATAGCATTTATTACTTCCGAATAGTCAAGATTATCCGGAATATACTGGTCAGATTCCGCTGCTGATGTCATTAGACTTTTGCTTTCAAGTATTTGCCTTTCCTCATCAAAGATTACGCTAAAGCATACTGCAGCAATTATTCCTGCAATAGTCCCCGTTTTTATTAAGTTTTTGAATAATTTATCATCCATTATTAAATAAACTTCATTAACATGTGTTAAAAATATTATAACAATAAAAAATACATGATATAAATAAGAATAATATTTTATTGGCTGAAAGAGGGATAATTTTGTACAGTGTCTCAATACATTTAATCTTGTTAATACTTTCCGCTCTTTTTGCAGCTTTTATACTAATATTTGCAAAAGTATCCGCACCTTACACGCACACGGATAACACAAAGCTGTCAAATTATGAATGTGGAAACAAGGATGAAATTGACGCTAAAATAAAGATTAAAGCCAATTTTATTACGTTTGCAATTTTGTTTCTTGTCTATGTTTCGGAATGCTTTTTACTCTTCCCTTTTTCACTTGCATTGGGGAAATTAAAGTCTTTTGTGTTCCTGCAGGCAATTATTTTCATTTTGGTAATGATTCTCAGTTTATCTTATGCACTTAGAAAAAATTTGTTGAGGTTCAGATAAATGAGTATTTTATTAAAACCAATTGATACAATTTATAACTGGGCAAGAGCAAATTCTCTTACTCCTTTAATTTTTGCGGCTTCGTGCTGTTCTTCCGAAATTTTATCATTATCGGCTTATGACAATAATAATATTATTTGTTTTGATAATGATGTTACTTTAGGAAATCCAAGAAACGCTGATTTATTAATTGTTGCAGGAGCAATTACACATAAGAATGCTCCGGTTCTTCTCAGATTGTATGAGCAAATGCCGGAACAAAAATATGTAATAGCAATGGGTTCTTGTGCCTGTTCGGGCGGTGTGTTCAGACATAATTCTTATACTGTCCTTGGTGGTGCTGATAAAATTATTCCCGTTGATATTTATTTAACAGGCTGTCCACCTGAACCTCGTGCTTTACAAAAAGCCATATCAAAGCTAAAAGATAAAATTATGGCAGAAACAATTTCGATGCGGACAAAATACTTAGATTCTCATACAACAGACTTTGTTTTATCGGAAAATCAAGAAATTTTGAATAGTGTAAATAAACAAAGGGAAGAATAAATTGGAAACAGAATACAGTCAATTTAATATTTTAAATAAACAGACAACAAAATGCGGAATTGAAAAAATTACCGTTGATAAATGCTGTTTCAAAAAATTTATTTCACATTTAAAAAATTCCGCAGAATTTGAGGCAAACATTCTTTATTCGGTTATGGCATGCGATACTTCAGATTGTATAGAACTCAATTACAATTTATTTTCCGAAAAATTAAACAGGTATTTAATAATCACTGTTTTGACAGACAGAAATAATCCTGTTTGTGACACTGTTACGGATTTATATAAATCGGCTGCATTTGATGAAAGAGAAATCTTTGATATGTTCGGTGTGTTTTTTGAAGGACATAAGAACTTAACACGGCTTTTAATGCCGAATTCATCTGTCGGGAATCCTCTTCTTAAGGATTATAATTTTCAAAAAGAAAGGTCGGTACACTATGAAACCGATTTGTGATTCTGACATGATTATAAATATTGGTCCCCAAAGTCCGGCGCTGTATGGTTCTATGAAGCTGGCAATAAAATTAAACGGTGAAATTATCAAATCTGTTGAATCTGTCATCGGATATAATCACAGAGGAATTGAAAAACTTGCAGAATCGCTTACATATCTTCAGTATCTGCCTGTAGTTAACAAAATTGATTATCTGTCAGGATTTATGTATATGGAGGCATATTGTTCAGCTGTCGAAAAGCTGTGTGACATTAATGTTCCTGAGCGTGCGCAATACATAAGAGTTATGCTGATGGAGCTCAACAGAATATCGTCACATCTGTTTTATCTCGGAGTATATCTATCTGATTTGGGTTCAAAAGCTCAATTTTATTTTGCATTTACTTTGCGAGATGAAATTCTGCATATACTTCAGGATATATGCGGACAAAAAATAATGCAAAATTATTTCGTATTTGGCGGTGTAAAACATGATTTAGACCTTAATGCTCTTAATAAAATCTGTGATTTTTGCTCATCATTTTCTCAAAAAGTAAAAGAGCTTGAGAATTTAATTATTGATAATCCTGCATTTAAAGCAAGGACAAAAGGTCTTGGAATTATTACCAAAAACAAGGCTCTTTCATACAGTTTAACAGGCGCAAATCTCCGCTCCGCAGGAATTAATCTTGATATCAGAAAAATTAAGCCCTATCTTGTATATGATGCTCTTGAATTTCAGGTTCCCATTGATGATTCGGGTGACTGTTTTTCAAGGTGTCTTTTAAGAATCCGTGAAATGATTGAATCTTTAAAGATAATAAGACAGTGCAGCAGATTTTTAATCAAATCATCGGGTGAGTACAAAAATAACGATGTTAACCCTCTTCAAATTCATCCGCAGTCAAATACCGTAATTTCTCACGTGGAATCACCAAGAGGAATTATTTCCTGTACAATTATATCTGACGGTTCTGACAAACCATCAAGAGTCAAATGGAGAACACCGTCATTATATTCAATTCAGATTTTACCCGAATTACTCAAAAACAGATATTATTCAGACATTACCGCTATTGTGGGAAGTCTTGATATTGTTGTATCGGAGGCTGACAGATAATGGAATTTTATTTAGGAAAAATGATTTTATCTTTGAACCTCCAGGATTATTTTACTTTTGTTGTTTTGTATACTGCTGAATTTTTAATAATTTTGTTCTTTTTACTTATTTCTGCGTTTTCGGCAGATTATGCAGAAAAATATATTTTTTCACTTTTGAAAAAGAAAAATTTATCAGCAAGATTAAATGTGTGCAATAGTCTGAAAATATTAGCGAATTCGTTTAAATTATTTTTTAAAGAAATAATTGTTCCAGATAAATCAGTGAAAATTGCTTTTTTCCTTGCACCCGCAATTTTACTTATTTCGGTTTTGTTCATATATTCATTAATACCGTACAATACTGATTTTTGTGTAAATAAAGCTGACAGCGGTTTGGTATCATTAATTTCTTTAATCCTTTTATTTTCATTTGGAATTACTCTCGGAGGAATTAGCTCAAACAGTAACTTTTCAATTCTCGGCGCAATGAGACATTGTGTCCAGTTAATTTCATTTTCTGTTCCGATGATTTTAACATTTATGGGTGTTGCCGTTCTTTCGTCGTCTCTTTCATTTCCGCAAATAGTTATTTCGCAGGCAAAATATGACATTTTATCGTGGTACATTTTTCCGTCATTTTTAGGCTTTGTTGTGTTTTTCATTATTTCTTCGGCAATTGTAAACAGGAGTCCTTATAATTTTTCCAATGCCAAAAGTGAATTGGCTGACGGATATAAAACAGAGTATTCCGGAGTTAATCTCGCGATTATAAATCTGTCCGAATTTTCGTTATTCTTCATAATTAATATGATTTCCGTCATATTATTTTTCGGCGGATTTTTATCACCTTTTGGAGTATATGTTGCAGATTGGTTTTCTGCAGGCAGTTTTTACTACATTATATTAACTGTTGAACAAATGTTTTGGCTTTTTGCAAAAACAATATTCTTAATTTTCTTTACATTGCTAATTCAAACTGCATTTCCAAGATTAAAACCGGTTAACCTTGCATCATTTTCCTGGAAATATTTAATACCTGTTTCCATTATCAATATTTTAATTGTATGTGTTATTAAAATAGTATTTGGAGGCTTCTATGTATAAAAGTCTGCTCCAAAATTTTAAAGCTTTCATAAAGGTAGTTTTAACTCTTATTGAATCCATATTTGATAAATCTGGAACTTTGCCGAAAGTATGCCGTGATGATACTACGTCAAAGTTTTCAGGGGGTGGTATTGAATTCGTAAAAAATAATAATGGCAAATCTGCCTGTGATGGCTGCGGATTGTGTCAAAAAGTTTGTCCCTGTGCGGATGCAATCCAAATTAAAACTTTATCTGATTCAGATGAAGTTACCTCATTTGTATATCAAATTGACAAAAGTATTTGTATTATGTGCGGTCAGTGTATAGAATATTGTCCCCAACAAGCTTTACAATTCTCTGAAGAATCAGTTAATTGTACAGAAAATAAAAATGAATTAATAATGGAGTTAACAAAAGATTAAATGGAAATAATTTATACAATATCATTTTATATAATTGTTATTTTGGCTTTATTATTTGCGATAGCCTCTTTGTTATGCAAAAAAACTCTTTATTCTGTTATTTCTGGATTTGTTTCACTTGTAATGACGGGATTTCTGTTAATTTCTCTGGGATTTTCTTATCTCGGTGCAGTACAAATTGCTCTTTCCTGCGCCTCTTCAACTATATTGCTGATTTTCACCGTATTATTTATAAAAAATAATAATGAATTAAAACATAATAAAAATAACATTATAAATATATTTCTTTCAGTTACGGGAATTATAATTCTTCTTTTAACCCTTATTGCTTCTTTAAGATCAGGATTTTTATACGAAATTTTCAACAGTGTATTACTTCCCTTTACAGTAACTAATAATAGTTTTTCAGAAAGTTTATTTATAAATTACGGTGCCTCGTTTATATTTGCATCATTAGCATTTTTATCAGCTGTTCTCGGATTTGGTGTAATTCTTGCAGACAAAGATGTAAAAGGAGAAGATGAATGACAGAAATTATAACTATATCGGTTTCTCACTATATTATTGCAGGACTTTTGCTTTTTTTAACCGGTCTTTTGGGAACGGTAATTTCTAAAAATCTGTTTAGAATTTTAATATCTCTGTCGATTATGTTCTCAGGGATTATTGTCAACTTTGCTGCATTTTCTGCATACAATTATTCGGAATTGCATACAGGAGGAATATTTGCACTATTCATAATAATTCTTTCTGCTCTTCAAACAGCTGTAGGGGTTGCTTTCGCAGTAAATATTTTTAAATTTAAAGATAATATTAAATCGGATGAAATCGGAGAAATCAGAGGCTAATGGACTTTTTTGCGGATAATATTTTAATAGTGTTTGTTCTTCCGCTTCTTGCGGGGGTAATAAGTTTACTTGCATATATATTTAAGTATGTATTTTCAAACAAGACAGTCAATATCCTTACAACAATATCTAATCTTACGGGACTTGTCTTTTCAATATTCATTTTCAGATATCTTGTTTTGAACAATGTTCAGGACATTGGTACTTCTGTTAACTGGTTCAAAATCGAAAATTTAAATTTTGTACTTGGTGTTTATGCAGATAAGATTTCATTAGTCTTTTTGTTTGTATTAATGGCTTCTTGTCTTGCAATTCATTACTTTTCATTAAAATATTTAATTAAAGACCCGAAATATTGTCTTTATACCTCATATCTGAATTTAACAAATGCCGCTATGGTTGGATTGCTTTTAAGCTCAAATATTCCGCAAACATATATTTTTGGTGAAATTGTTTGTGTATTGGGATATTTATTTATAAACACCAATTTTAAAAACAGCAAAATATCAAATCAGGCAAGAAACTTTTTTATATTAAATATAATTGGCGATACCTTAATGTTAACCGGTATAATTATATTAATATATTTTCTGATTACTTACCCGATATATAGCGGAAATGTGATACTTCCTTATTCTGATTTTAACGAAATTGCTTCAGATTTGTATGTATATTTTTCTGATATGTGGTTTTATGTAGCCTGCATGTTATTGTTTGCCGGAATTGCTTCTAAATCTGCTCAGTTTCCTTTTCATTTGTGGGCGGTAGATACGGCAAAAACTCCTGTATCAGCCGGAGCATTGCTCTTATCTTCCGCAATGACCGCCTCCGGTCTGTTCATTGCAATCAGACTTCTTCCCCTGTTTGAACTTTCAATACAGGTAATGAACACCATATTGTACATTGGTCTTATAACTGCTTTGTTTTGTGGTTTTTTGGCAATTGCCCAAAACAATATAAAAAAAATGCTCTCGTATTCGTCATCATCACAATTCGGACTAATGATTGCGTCAATCGGTTTAAATCTTCAGTCAGCTGCAATTATGTATTTTTTATCACACGCATTTTCAAAAGCTGTTTTATTTATGGTTTCAGGATGTTTGTACAGAATTTCCTTAAGACAAAATTTTAATATTTCCGATTTTAATTCATCAAGAACTTCTCATCCGATTTTGGCATATTGTTACTTTATTTCTATAATAAGTATTTCAGGATTATTTTTCGGAGGTGCTGCTGCTAATGATGAAATGATAAAAGCCTGCTCAGCGTCAATGCATATTTCTGTTCTTGTTATATTTTTATTGGCTTGTTTTATAAGTGCATATTATTTGTTCAGGTCTTATTTTGTGATATTTGAAAATAATCAGAATGCTGATAATAATTCATTCA
>Ga0310696_10004053_pt1 | contig 18074 bp, 13 predicted proteins | sample AusTroGonzalo_MG_4_FD_203885 | JGI IMG/M metagenome (GOLD analysis project Ga0310696, IMG submission 203885) | Bovine rumen microbial communities from tropical cattle in Woodstock, Queensland, Australia - Gonzalo_02 (v2) (version 2) | ecosystem: Host-associated > Mammals > Digestive system >...
CTACCTGCTGAATGTGCCGGGGCGCATCAATTTCGGCCACACATCCGATCCTGCGGCCTACAGCTTCGATTACTGGTACGCCAAGCGGGCTGCGGAGACCGATCCGCTGAAACGGACACTGATCTATGATTCTCTGGGGGCGACAATCGTCGATTATACCCAGACGTATGGCACGGACGTGGGCGCCAAGCACACCTTCTACACTTATCCGAACGCCTGCGCGGCCAACGCGACCACGACCGGGGAGTTCACTGCCCGGGCCACGCTGCTCGTCGTGGAGGCGTCCATCAAGAATTCCGCCGGCGACTGGCAGCTCTACTATTATCCCGTGACCCTCTCGTCCGGACCGCTGGAGTCCAACAAGCTCTACAAGGTCCGGCTGACCGTCCACCGGCCCGGTTCCCTGGACCCCAACGTGCCGGTGAAGTTCAGCGACGTGACGCCGAACATCACGGTCTCCGACTGGGTGAACGGGGAGAGCTATACCCCTGAAATCTAAGTCCGGATGCCCTATGGAAACTCTCAGGAAGACAGTCTGTTTCGCAGTTGGCGCCTGGGTGATTCTCTGGTCGGCTTCCGCTTGCAGCGTGAAGGAGGACCGGCGGGAATGTCCGGTCTATGTGACCGTCCTGACTGACCGTTTCATCCAGGGCGGGATGGATGCCGGGACGGTGTCTTTCTCGGCGGCCACCCTGATCAACCGGGAGGATATCAGTTTCCTCAGCATCATCGGAAAAGGCTACACGCAGGCCTGTCCGCGGGATTATGCGCGGGCGGCGGTGTTGTCCGGCGTGGAGAACGGGCGTATGATGGAAGAGGCCTTGATCTACCCGCCCGGGCGGCAAGCGGACCTGCTCTGGATCAGCAGCGAGATCTTCTCCCGCAATGCGGACGAGTACGTGATCGAGGCGGAACCGCACAAGCAGTACTGTATGGTCAAGTTTATGTTCGACGAGAGCCCGCGGGCGCCCGAAGGCTACCCCTGGCGCTTCCGCATCAAGGCCGGCTGCTCGGGGCTGAACATCTATACGCGTGAACCGATCGAAGGAGAGTATTCCAGTGCAGTCGGGCCGAATGCCGTGGGAGAGTGGTATGGCGTGATTCCCCGGCAGAAAGCCAACAATATGCTGCTCGAAGTCTTTCTCCCTTATGAAGACAGTGAGACGGAAGGGCGTCTGGAATACACCCTCGACCTGGGGAAGTCTTTCGAAAAGATCGGCTACGACTGGACGGAAGAAGACCTGAAGGATGTCGCCGTCAAGGTCGGCTACACTTCCGCCGAACTCTCGGTGGCCATCCTCGACTGGGAAGGGGACAACAGCTATCTCAACGAAGAAATCTAGCTTGGATATGAAAACATTATACAAACTTTTTGTCCGCACTGCCGTCTGGGCCGCACTGGGAGCGTTGTTCTCCGCGTGCGACCCGGATGCGCCGGGTGGGGGGCTGGAGCGGAATCCGGGGTATCCGGAAGGGGCGGAAGCCTACGTCGACCTGCCCCTGCAGATTGCTCCGGAGACGGAAGGTGCGACCAAGGCCACCTATCTCTCCGGCGTGGAGTCGTGCGGCTCCGGCGCTCTGGTGCTCTGCTACCGCACGGCAACCGGGACCTTCGAGAGTGCGACCTTTTTCACGCAGGCGCAGCTGGATCAGGCCGTTGCCGATCCGGAGGAACATCCGCTGTGGCTGGGACGCGTGCCCGTGGACCGCTGTGATTTCTTCGTGCTGGGCAACCTGCACCTCATCGACAAGACGAGCGGCACGCCCGTGGAGCTTCCGGAGGGGCTGGGGGAGGATTTCCCCGCGACCCGGACCGCGCTGGAGAATTTCACGTACTGGCTGGACGGCCGGGACGTGAGCGAGCGTTTCCGGATGGAGCGGATGCCGGAGGTGAAGACCTATGGCATCCCGTATGTGCAGGCGGCCTGGAACGTGAACGTGGGGGTTGTGGCGCAGGCAGGGACCGGGATTCCGGGCTTCACCAGCTGCCGGCGGCTCTTCGCCAAGGTGAACGTGACCATCGACCACTCCGCCTTCGACGACGACGGCGCGTCCGTCAACCAGTTCGTCAACCAGCGTATCCTCGTGCGCTACGCCAACACGAAATTCCATCCTTTCCGCTATTCCGGCAACGGGACGGTCACCCCGGATCCTTATCCGCAGAAGGCCACCGCCGCCGGGGATATCTGGAACGGTGAGAACTGGGCGGATTATGATGTCGGGATGGCCCCGGACAACGCCCACGTGAATGCATACACCCTCTATGTCCCGGAAAACATGCAAGGGACGCTGCTGGGTGGCAACAACGACCCCGCAGGCAAGGTGGCGACGGCCCTGGGCGACAAGCAGGAGCTCGTGACCTTCATCCAGCTGGACGCGACCCTGTCCGTGCCCGTGGCGGGTATCGGCGGGAACGTGAGTTACCTGTTCTGCCTGGGCCGGGACAACACCTCCAATTTCGACGTGGAGGGGGGCAAGGAATACAACGTGACGCTGAGTTTCCGGCAGGCAAGCCTCTGGAACCCATACTGGAAGGTGAGCTTCGACAAGACCAGCGACAGCCGGAAATTCCGGGTGACCAAGTGGAGTGATTACGGCGAAGACCTCGGCAGCACGTCGGTGGCCGTGCGGAAGAACCGTCCGGGGACGGTATACCTGTATGCCAACCCGACCGAGGAGCACGGAAGCAATTACCTGCTGGGCAGAAGCCTCAATCCGGACGGTTTCGCGCCCGCTTCGCTGACGGAATATGCCGTGCGGGGAGATTTCTCAGCGCTCCACCAGGCGGGCGTGTACGAGTCTTTCGACGCATCGACCGGCGCGCTGGTCTTCTCGGTGGGCGACTGGCCGGAGGCCCGGAGCGCCTTCGATTACGCCAAGGCCGTCGGCGCAGCGCCTTCCCTCACGCTTCAGCTGCTTCCGGACGGGGGCACGCAGACGCTGCAACTGCGCTTCGTGGACGATCTGGGACTCTCCGTGGCGTCCGGAAGCCTCTCGGATGGCTTTTACCTGGCGCAACGACGGACCGTGACGCCGTACGGATTCCTCGGGAGCGTTTCTTACAGCGAAAGCAAGGGGGCCGGTGGCTGGATCACGACGCCGTCCGGCTCCGGCTACGTGCTGAGCGCCACCTATCCGACGCATTTCCAGGCATCGGCCGGGCGGTCCAGCGCATCGGGGAGCATCACCTTCTATTCGGACGACCCGTTCAACGACGGTTCTGTCAGCGCAACGGTGAACATCCTGCAGCCGATGCTCTACCATAGCGTCCCCGGAGGCAACGGACGGGCGGTGGTCCTGCCCATAGACGGTACGGAAATCGCGGCCGGCATCGGGTATTACAGCTTCGACGGCTCGACGCGGATGTACCGGGGGACGGACTTTGATACGGACTTGTATGATGCGTATCTGGGGCATCTGGCAGTGGATAATCCGGGCGGATACGGGGAGTATATCGGCCTAAATGACGACGGCGACCTCTTTGTGGCCAGGACCACCGGTTCCCTCGGAAATCTCGAGGATATGGCCTTTGATGCCACGTCGACGGGACATAGAAACCAGCAGCGCCTGGGCTCCTCCGGGAATAACTTCCTGAATATCTACAACACCGTCCTTCCGGATATTTATCCGCCCGGCAGCTCGAGTGATTGCCGGCCGACGGGATACATGTCCAAACTCATCTTCGCAGATGTCGGCACGCTGACGGGCTATTCGAACCTGCGGTCGGACGGAAAATATGCCGTGAGCTATCTCTATTCCGGCGTGATGGGAGCGGAGGCGTTCATGTCGACGGAGGATGCCGTCAAAAGCCGTTTCGGCGTGAATGTGAAGTTCTTCTTCCAGAATGGCGATTTCAGCCGGGTGTCCTGGAGCCGGAGCGGAAATGCACGGCAGTATTCCTGTGTGACATACCCTTACGAGACGTTCGGACCGGTGATCGATTACGATGTCACGACGGCTGACGACGGATCGGGCGGCGTGCTGAAGTGGGAATACAACGAGACCCACCAGGTGATGCAGTCTTCTTCCGGGGAGCCTGTGCCCGGCGGCCTGATCCTGCCTTACGGCGCACAGACCTGTACGGCCACGGTGGAGAACAAATGGGACCACCGCAGTTTCTCCGATTCCTTCTCTTTCGAACTGTACTATCAGGGCGTCAGCTGCAGCGTATTCGTCGTCGCGCGGCCCGGCGCCACGATGGCGACCGTCTATGCCATTCCGGGCAAGGCCGTCAAGTACCTCAAGCGGATGGGCACCAGCACGAACCAGGCGGGCCGCCAGTGGATGATGAAGATCCTGGAAGACAACAGCTATATGAACAATATGACGATGGAGGGCGCCTACCGGAAGACGACCGGCGGCCAGGGCTGGTTCGCCGGCAACAACGGAAACCGCCTGCCGCGGAGCGACTACTACGCCAGCTACCTCTCGCAGCTGAAAAACGCCAGCCCGTCCTTCTCGACCTGGAGCCAGAGCGCCCTGAACCTGATAGAAGACATCAGCTTCTACGGACGGTACATCGTGATGCCGACCTGCAACAGCAGTACGGACTACTACGGACAAGTGGAGTTCTCGACGCTGTGGAGCTACAGCCGGGGCATGCTCTGGACCAAGACGGGAGAAAACTTCTGAAATGATTACCAACCCTTTAAGATTCAAGACTATGAAACATTATTTCTTATGGAGCCTGGGCGCGATAGCGCTCGCTCTGGCGGGTTGCCATCCGGCAGCCCTGGATCCTGCGGACAGTTCCGGCAGGATTACGTTCCGTGTCGGCCGTGCGCCCATCGGGCTGATGGCCGAGACGAAGGCGGAAGCCGTGGATGACGACAACCTGACCAGCGATGGTTTTATGGTGAGCTGCGTGGACGGCAACCCCGGCGAGGACGGTGAGGTGTGGTCGAACGTGACTTTCACGCGAAGCGGGAATGTCTGGCAGTCCGACAAGTGGTGGCCGCAGGATGATGGGGCCTATCGTTTCTATGCGGTCTATCCCTCCGGCTATACCTTGACCCATGCCGGGGACGGCGCGTCCATCGAAGCCTCCAACGAACACGATATCGTGGCGGCGTATGCGGGCGACCCGGTCTTCCGCAGCGTGAACACGCTTCCTTTCAGCCACATCTTCGCGCGTCTGAAGACCGTGACCGTGACCGCGAGCGACGGCTACACCATCAGCGACGTCACCATCCGCATCACGCCGAAGGTCTCCGGCACCTACAACCTGTTTGCGGGCGCCGGCCATACGGACGGCACGGGCTGGAGCGACACCGTTGAGGCGGATTCGCCGGTGAGCATTGCCAGCAGCACCTTCTCCGGGGGCGTCAGCACGCGGGACAACGACCTGTACCTGGTGCCGGGCACCTATGCGCTGACGGCCAGCTGGACCGCCAGCAAAGGCGTTTACACGGAGAGTTTCGAGAACATGACGGTCGAGGTGGATCTGGCTGCCGGCAAGACGAACAACATCTCGGCGTATCTCACCGGCAATGCCGAGGACGTCGGCTTTAATACCCGCGTGTCGGCGTGGGGGGACAATGCGGTCACCGCCGGCACCTTCCCCGCCGGTCCGCCTCCGGAGCCCCTGAACGGCCTGTTTACGGTGAATGGCGAGGGGAAACAGGTCCGCTTTTCCCCCGGAAACCTTCAGGCGGTCGTCGGGCCGTTCGCGGCGGATCTCCGCAGCCATGTGGCTACGCAGTGGAAGATGGCGTCGCATCAGTACGATGCCATCGGAGACGGCAACGCCGATTATGCCGAGGGTTCTACGGTGGATCTGTTCGCCTGGGTGGGAGAGAGCATCTCGACGGACAGCTATGGCCTGTTGTATTCTTCTTATAGCAATTTCGATACGGGACAGGTGGTCGGAGAATCGCTGAAGACGGAGTGGGGAAGCATTCCCGGGGTCATCTCCGGCCTGGGCAGGGGATGGAGAACGATGAGCCGGGATGAATGGGATTATCTGCTGAATACCCGGACGGTGACGAACAGCCAGTGGTCCGGAGCCCGGTTTATCCTGGCCCAGATTGACGGGATGTACAATGGGATTATCCTGTTCCCGGATAACTATACCCACCCGGCCGGGACGGATTTCGCCCCGTATCGCTTATATGGCGAACCGCAATTCAATGTCCGCTCCGGAGCCTATTCCAACACGACGGTTTCGTTGAGCGGATGGACGTTGATGGAAGCTGCCGGCTGCGTGTTCCTGCCAGCGGGCGGCAGCCGGAATGCCAGCAGTCATGCGCTGGAAGAACAGATGGCCTCAAAACTCTATTATTGGACAAGCACCAGTTCCGCCTCGACCATCCGCGCATACCGCCTGGGCTATGCCAGCGGATCGATGATGAACCTGGAGGAGGCCAACCGTTACTACGAAAGCTCGGTCCGGCTGGTCAAGGACGCCGAGTAGGATTCCTTTTCTTATTTGTACCAGAACCAGTCGGGCAGGTTGGGGAATCCCAGCGTCGTGTTGTAGCTTTTGGTCAGGCGTGGGGTGTTGCTGCCATCCGGGATGATATCGCCTTCATAAAAACAGAGGTTATATCGGTCCGTATAGGGTTGGGGCCACACCCACGCCTGTCTTTCGCGGAGATCCGCCGGATACAGGGAATACAGGCCCGACTGCCGGTAATCCTGCAGGAGGTCCCCGGCGTTGATGTAAGAGAGGCTGGCGTGCGTGGGCAGGCGGAAGGGCTGGAACCAGCGGAAGTCCGGATTCTGTGCAAGGTTCTCCTCGTAGAGGCGGTAGGATTCCAGCCAATTGTCGCCGCTGTAGAGAAAACCCTCGTCGATGAGCCCGATGGCGTCGAAGCCCGTGTAGAGCCGCGTCGTCGGGGTGGCGTTGAGGGGGACCGGCCCGGCGACTTCGAAGACGACGTGGCGGCTGATGTCGGCCCGGTCATAGCCCTTGGGGAATTCCCGGTAATACTGTTGGAAGCGGGATGCGCCGATCAGGCCGACGGAGGGGACGACACCCCCTTGGACATAGGCGTAGTTGACCGCGGGTTCCTCGCCTTCGCGGGCCACGAGCATCAGGCGTTCCTCCCCGTCAATCCGGACCTTGATGCCTTCGAGGGGGATTTCCTTGCGGGAGGTGGCGAGGAAACGGATTTCGCGGCGGGAGGGGCCTTCGCCGCACCACAGGGTGATGGTGGAGTGGCCCTCGTCGACCCATTCGAGGTGATAGGCCGTCCGGTCCGGGTTGTCTGGGACGATGTTGATGCAGCGCGCCGAGGAAGCTGCGTTGACGCCCCGGAAACCGGGTCCATCGGACCGGACCCGCAGGAGGATGCCGTTGTCCGGGGTGATGTTGAGCTGCATCGTATCGAGTTGCTCGCGGCCGAAGCGGAAATGCCCGTCGCGCCAGACCCCTTCGAAGACATAGTGGGAGTCGCGCGACCAGCCGCGTTCCTGGTCGAACGCCAGCAGTTCGAAGTCCGTGCCCGGAAGCTCGACTTCCACCGGGTTGGAGGTGTTGGGGGAGAGGGGGGAATGACCGCCGCAGGCAGTCAGGATGGTGGCGCCGAGCAGGACGGCCACCGGGAGTTTGAAGAAGGTTTTCATGCTTCCAAGATACGAAGGGTATTCGTCCCAGACCCTACAAAAAAACGTCTTTATGCGTTTTTTATTGCGAAAACGATACTTCTTTGTATTTTCGATCCGCAAAAGTATGGAAAGCCCCTTCTCCAACCGCAATGAACTGCTCCTGGGCAGCGATGTGCTCGCGCGCCTGCATGAGGTGCGCGTGATCCTGTTCGGCCTGGGCGGTGTCGGGAGCTGGTGCGCCGAGGGGCTGGTCCGCTCCGGGGTGCGCCACCTGACGCTCGTGGATGCCGACGTGATCAGCGAGAGCAACGTGAACCGCCAGCTGATGGCGACGCGCCGCACGGTGGGGCAGGTGAAGGTGGAGGCGCTGCGCGAGCGCCTGCTGGAGATCGACCCCGAGGCGCAGATCACGCCGGTCCAGGAGGTCTACAACGCGGAGACGGCCGACACTTTCGCGCTCGAATCCTATGACTATATCCTCGATGCCATCGACTCCCTCAAGGACAAGGGTGAACTGATCCTGCGCGGCACGCACACGCCCGCCGTGTTCTTCAGCGCGATGGGGGCGGCGCTCAAGGTGGATCCCGAGCAGGTGAAGGTGGCCGAATTCTGGAACGTGCGCGGCTGTCCGCTGGGCGCCGCGATCCGCAAGAAGTTCAAGCAGAACCATACCTGGCCCGGCCACAAGTTCCGTTGCGTCTACAGTGAGGAAGTCCTGCCCAACCGGGGCGGGGAAGCCCTCGCCGAGACGGACCTTTTCAACAAGGCACAGATCAACGGCTCGCTGGCCCCCATCACGGCCATCTTCGGGATGACGCTCGCGGGGTTGGTTGTGCGGGACGTCTATCATAAAACCGTCGACCCCGAGCCATGACGCTGCCGCAGATTCTCCCGGGGGAGCAGCTCGCCCTGGTGGGCGACAACGCTTCCGGCAAGAGCCGCCTCGCGACGGCTCTCGCAGCCCGCTGCGGCGCCCGGTACATCACTTTCCGCGATTCCTACGGGAGCTACGGCGACCGCAATTTCTTCATGCAGCAGCGCTGGAACCTCTTCACCCTCGAGGGGGATCCGCCGACGGCGGGGGAGCAGCTTGCGCACGATGCCGCCGCCTCCAATGACCCGGAGGGGGCCGCGCGACGCCTGGAGGAACTGACGGGCCTCTTCGGTCTGGGACCGCTGCTGGACAAGCCGCTGGTGACGCTTTCCTCCGGCGAACTCCGCAAATTCCAGCTCACGCGCGCCCTGCTGGGCGGTTCGCGGACGCTGGTGATCGACAATCCCTTCATCGGGCTGGACCCGCGTACGCGCCGCCTGCTGACGGAGCTGCTCACCCGCCTGAGCGCCTCGATGAGCCTGGTACTGGTGCTCTCGCGCCCGGCGGAGATCCCGCCGTTCATCACGCACGTGGTCCCGGTGCGGGACGGGGAACCGGAGACGAAAATCCCTTTGGAGGATTACCTGACCGCTACACTCCCTCCTGTCGTGATCCGGATGCGGGATGTGACGGTGCGTTACGGCGACCGCGTGATCCTGGACCGGCTGAACTGGACGGTGCGGGAAGGGGAGCACTGGGCGTTGACCGGCGCCAATGGCAGCGGCAAGAGCACGCTGCTGAGCCTGATCTGCGCCGATAACCCGAAGGCCTATGCCTGCGATATCGAGCTCTTCGGCCGTCCGCGCGGCAGCGGCGAGACCATTTGGGAAATCAAGCGCCAGATCGGCTTCGTCAGCCCCGAGCTTCACCGGGCTTTCCAGGTGGACGCTCCGGCGCTGGACATCGTCACGAGCGGCCTTTTCGACACGGAAGGGCTCTATCGCCATCCGACGGAGGAGCAATATGCCTGCGCGCGGCGGTGGATGTCGGAGTTCGGCATCGCTTCCCTGGCCGAGCGGCCCTTCCTGCGCCTGTCCAGCGGGGAGCAGCGCCTATGCCTGGTGGCCCGCGCCTTCGTCAAGGATCCGCCGCTGTATATCCTGGATGAACCGCTCCACGGCCTGGATGAGCCGCAGCGCCGCCGGGTCAAGGCCCTGCTGGACCGCTTCTGCGGCGCCCCGGGCAAGACCCTGTTGATGGTCACCCATTATCCGGAGGAATACCCCGCCTGCATCGACCACAGCCTGACCTTGTAAGTATTAACGGGGGGCAGGAGAGGCCGATTCGCCCCCCAAACACCAAAATTACCCCTCCGGGGGGCAAATCGGCCTTCTGTGCCCCCCGCCTTATAGAATGTTGAGTATACGAAATATACGACCGGATGAGTATCCGTTGCTGAACGACTTCCTGTACGAGGCCATCTTTATCCCAAAGGGAGTCGCAGCCCCGCCAAGATCGATCATCAACGATCCCGCCTTGCAGGTGTATGTGGATCGTTTCGGAACACAACCGGATGACCGTTGTCTGGTGGCGGAGGCGGATGGGATGGTCATCGGTGCTGTATGGACCCGGATCATGAATGACTATGGACACCTGGATGACCAGACACCATCGCTGGCCATCTCCCTCTATCCTGAGTATCGCGGAAAAGGAATTGGGACGATTTTGATGAAAAAGATGTTGGATTTGTTGCAAAAAGATGGGTATCATCAGGTGTCCCTGTCGGTTCAGAAAGAGAATGCCGGGGCGATCCGCCTTTATCAAAAAACCGGCTTTGAGACGACCTACGTGGCACCGGACGAATATCTGATGGTCTGCCGGTTGGGCGGATAATTCCCGTTTTGAGAATCATAAACGTTTATTTTGCCGATAAAACGGATCGACTTTCGTAGCTTTGCGCTATGAAAGACTTCGGACACGATCATCGCAAACGCCTTGCGAGAAGAGAGGAAGAATGCGAGTATCTATTCTTCTCAGGCGGACCTTTTTGGCATCTCTGTACTCCAGGAACCAACCAGGAGATGATGTTCATCTCGTCGGAAGACTATGGCTTTGGTGTTACTTCTGCAGCCATCTCTTTGCCCGACACAGTATCGGTATACGCTTTGGCCGTGATGTCGAACCATCTGCACGACATTCTTTCGGGCAGGAGAGACGATTGTCTGGACTATTTCGGGCAACGGGAGAAACGGATCCGGTCTTATCTCGCCGCTACAGGACGGAAGGTGGATCTCAGATACTTCAAACCGGATATCATCCCGATAGAAAGCCTGACGGCGCTACGCAATGAAATTGTCTATGTCAACCGGAACGGCTACGTCGCACATCCGGAGCACACCCCTTTCTCCTACCCCTGGAGCTCCGGGATGTATTATTTCAATCCGGCCGCAAACGGGGATTCTTTACTGTATTCCTCCCTGTCCTATGATGGGAAACGAGCGGTGACGCACAGCCGGATGATTAATCTTCCGGATCATTATTCTGTCAAGAACGGGGCCATTACCATCCCGTCTTTTACTCGGATACGGGATGGAGAATGCTTTTTCCGGGACGCACATCAGTATTTTAACTTGTTATCGAGAAGCGCCGAAGCTTACAGTGAGGTGGCCAAACGTCTCGGAGATCAGGTCTTTCTGACTGACGATGAATTGTTCTCGGCACTTTGTGTGTTATGTCGCAAGGAATTCGGCCAGCCCAAGCCATCCTCCCTTTCCCCGAATGACAAGATATCGATGGCTATCCGGATGAAGAAGCAATACGCCGCCAGTAACGGCCAGATTCGCCGGATGCTGCGTCTGGATGCCGGAATAGTTCAAGAACTGTTTCCTGAATAGACCGCGAACATCGGCCGGGGGGGCGTGGACGGCCGATTCGCCCCCCCAAACACCATAATTTCCCCTCCGGGGGGCAAATCGGCCTTCTGTGCCCCCCGAAAAGCTATTCTGCCAGGACGGCGTCGGCGAGGGCTTCGAGGGCCGGGATGTCGGCGGCTTGCAGGCGGCTGCGGAGGGTGACTTTCTGGCCGACGATTTCCACTTCTTTCATTGCGGAGAGCATCTCCGTCATCACCCGCCCGGCGGAAGGGGCCCAACTGCCGTTCTCGATGATGGCGGCGCGGCGCTTCTGCCAGCCTTTTATCTGCAGGTGCCAGAGGAAGTCGTACATCGGCGGGAAAAGGCCGGCGTCGTAGGAGGAGGCCGCCACCACAAGGGTCCCGTAACGGAATGCGTCTTCGATGGCTTCGCCCAGGTCGTCACGCGTCAAATCGGAAGTCGCCACCTTCGGGCAGCCCTTGTCGCGCAGCATCTGCGCAAAGCGTTCCGCCGCTTCGGCCGTACCGCCGTGGATGGAGGCGTAAGCCACGAAGACGCCTTCGGATTCCACGCCGTAGCTGCTCCAGATATCGTAGAGCCGCAACGCCTCAGGGAGCGTGTCGCGGAGCATCGGGCCGTGGAGCGGGCAGACGGTCCGAATGCCCAGCGGGGAAACCTTGGCGAGCAGCCGCTGCACCTGCGGGCCGTATTTGCCGCAGATGTTGAAATAGTATCGGCGTGCTTCGCAGGCCCAGTCGTAGTCCGGCGTACACCAGAAGCCGCCGGTCTGCTCCAGGGCGCCGAACTTGCCGAAAGCGTCGGCGCTGAAGAGGATCTTCTCGGTCTCCTCGAAACTGACCATCACCTCGGGCCAGTGGACCATCGGAGCCAGCAGGAAACGCAGGGTGTGGGCCCCCAGCGCGAGCGTGTCGCCTTCGCCCACGGTGCGGGTGCGCCCTTCCAGCTGCACCCCTTCGAAGAACTGCGGGAGCATCTTGAGCGCAGCGGCGGTCGCCACAAGCGTGAGATGGGGGTATTTCTCCAACAGGGCGGCGGCGCAGGCGGAATGGTCCGGCTCCATATGATGGACGATCAGGTAGTCCGGCTGGCGGCCCTGGAGGACATCCTCCAGGTTTTTCATCCAAGCTCCGGCCGTGCGTGCGTCGCTTGTGTCGAGTACGGCGATCTTCTCATCCAGAATCACATAGGAGTTATAGGACATCCCTTCCGGGACGAGGTATTGGCTTTCGAACAAATCTAATTCATTGTCGTCCACACCGATATAGCGGACGGCCGGGCTGATGGTTTGTGTCATGGAATTCAAATTACGGGTTGTTTCTACAAATTTAAATCATTTTCCGGCTTCTTCCAATTTTTCGTAAATTTGACCTGTCGTAGAATCCGTAGCCATGATCCTTCTGCTCGGCGCCTCCGGTCTGCTTGGCCACAACGTCCTCCGGCTCCTTCTGGAGCGCGGGGAGAGCGTCCGCGTACTGCTGCGCCCGGGTTCCTCTCTGCTGCCCGGCATCGGGGGGCACCAGACGCCATTTTGCCCCCCGACGTCCCGAGAATTGGCTTCCGGGGGGCAAATCGGGCCCCAGCGCCCCCCGGAACTGCAATACGGCAGCCTGCTGGATCCGGACATCCTGCTGCAGGCCGCGGAAGGCTGCGATGCCATCGTCAATTGTGCCGGCACCACGGATATGAGCCTGAGGAAGCTGGACGATTATCTCCCGGTCAACCGGGACCTGCCCCGGCTGCTCTGCCGGGTGCTGGACGAAACGGGGATACGCACCCTCGTGCACACCAGCACCGCCAACACCCTCGCCCCGGGCAGTCGGGAGCATCCTTCCGACGAATCCGTGCCCTTTGCCGCCCCGTTCGACCGTTCGTTCTATGCGATCAGCAAGAAGGAGGGTGAAGAGGTATTGCTCGATGATGCGGCGAGGCATCCGGAGCGGCGCATCGTCATCGTCAACCCCGGCTTTATGCTGGGGCCTTTTGACCCCAAACCATCCTCCGGCACTTTGCTGCTTGCTGCCTATCGGAGGCGGCTGATGGCTGCGCCGTGCGGCGGCAAGAGTTTCCTCCACGTACGCGATGCCGCCACCGCCATCGTCAACGCCATCAGACAGGGCAAAAGCGGACGTTATCTGCTTACCGGAGAGTATCTTACGTTCCGGGAGTTCTATGCGCTGCAGGCGAAGGTCTGCGGCTACCGGCAACGCTTCTTCACCCTGCCTACCCCTATGGTGCATCTCGCCGGGAAGCTGGGCGATATCGTTCAGGGATTGGGTATACGCTCGATGCTCTGCACGCGCAACATGGACCAGCTGCTCGTCGGGGAGTGGTATGATTGCTCCCGTGCACGGCGCGAACTGGGCCTGCCGCAAACCCCCGTCGCAGACGCCATCCGCGACTTCTTCGCCTGGCGGGCTGGCCAATCCCGCAAGGCTACTCCTTGATCTTGGCCTGGGAGATGTTGACGATGTGCTCCTCGCGCAGGGTGTTGCGGCACTCGTTGATGTGGCCCTCGGCGTGCTCGGCGTTGGAGCTGTCCGTCAGGTCTGCGGTATTGGGATCGGGCAGGCCGAAGAGCGTCACGACTCCACCCACCATCTTCAGGAAGAGCGGGAAGGCGAAGTCGGCCATGTTGAAGGAGAAGCCGAACACCGCCATGATCCAGGAAGTGACCGTGGTGCCGATGTGGGCGCCCATGATCACGCCGATGGCCTGGCCGAGCACGAGCAGCCCCGCGTTCACGAAGCTGACCACCATGATGGTCGTGGCTGTCGACGACTGTATGATGGCCGTGATACTGATACCCGTGATGATTTGCTTGAACGGGTTGGAAGTCATCGATGCCAGGAAAGCGCGCAGACCGTCGCCGGCCACTTTTTGCAGACCCCCGCTGAGCAGGCTCAATCCGAAAAGGAACAGGGTGACTGCGCCGAGCAGAGTCAGGATTTGGAGAATCATAGGGTTCAGTACTGAAAAATACTCACATAATTAATTAGAAAATAGCAAATTTTAAACAAGGTAATGCCGAATGAAATATGTATCTTTGCAGGAATTATGAGTTTGATGAGCGCCCTGGTTTCCGCCCTTTCCGTCCTGCTGCCGTACACCGTCCCCCAATGGACGGTCGAAGTGCAGCGGGATGTTGTCTACACCACGGTGGAAGGCCATTGGAGCGAGGCTCCGGTGGGGGAGAAGGGCACCGTCTTCAAGCTGCTTCCGAAGACCCTTCAGACGCAGCCCCTGGACCTGGCGATGGACATTTACCTGCCGGTGGGGGACGACGCCCCTTCCCGGCCGCTCCTGCTGATGATGCACGGCGGCTCATTCTTTGTCGGGAACAAGGCGGAGAAAGGCCAGGCGGGCTGGTGTGAGTATTTCGCTTCGCTGGGCTACGTGGCCGTGTCGATCGACTACCGCCTGGGCTTCCGCGCCTCCAAGCGCGACGTGCTGGCCGCGGAGCAGCGGGCCCTCGAAGACGCCGATGCGGCTTTGCGCTACCTACTGGGCCGCCCGGACCTCCGCATCGATCCCGACCGCATCTTCGCCGCCGGGACCAGCGCCGGCGCCATGACGGCGCTCAACCTGGCCTTCCGTCCCGCCGGAGACCATCCGCATATCCGGGCCGTGGGCAACTTCTGGGGCTCCGTCCATGACCTGGAAGTCCTGAACAATTCCGATACGGCCATCCTTTCCTTCCAGTCCCCGAATGATCCGGTGATGCCTTATGAGGAAGGATATCCCTTCAAAACGCAGGGCGAGCGCGCCTGGCTTCCGATGAAAGCCTTCTCCGAAGTGATGTACGGCACCCTGGCCGTCCACGAGGAGGCGCAGCGGCTGGGACTCCGCGCCGAGCACCATCCCTGCCCGGAACCCCGGCACCGCCTGCATATCGGCGACGACGGAGAATATACGGCGCGTTTCTACGAGATCCGTGACCGGATGGCTGAATTCTTTGCCGCAGAAATGACCCGTTGAGCTCTATGCCGAACCGTCTGTCCCACTGGCTGGTCCGCCATCGCTACTTTCTGCTGGCCCTGATGACGCTGCTCGTCGCCGTGAGCGTCGTGCTCATCCCGCACGTGCGGATCAACACGGACCTGACGAGTTTCCTGCCAGACGATTCGTCGATGAAACGGGGCATGGCCATCGTGGAAGCCCACTCTCCTGAACTGAATGCCCAAATCCGCTCGATGAGCAGTGCCTTCGGCGACGAGGGCTCGCTGCTGCCCAAAGAGCTGCCGCTGGCCCTGACGCTGGGGGTGGCACTGGCTGTCCTGGTCCTGCTGGTGATGTGTCCTTCGGTGGTGGAAGCGCCCATCATCCTGACCAGCCTGGGCTACGCCGTGGTCATGAACATGGGCACCAACGCCCTGCTGCCGAGTGTTTCCGCGACCACCAATTCCATCGCCGCCGTGCTCCAGATGGTGCTGTCGATGGATTATTCGATCATCCTGATGAACCGCTACCGACAGGAAAAAGCCCGCGGGCTGACACCTCCGGAAGCGATGGAAGGCGCCATCACCCGGGCCTCCTCCGCCATCCTGAGCAGCGCCTTCACCACCCTGGTGAGCCTGCTGATGCTGGTCTTCATCAAGTTCAAGATCGGCGCTGACCTGGGCTTCGTACTGGCCAAGGGCGTCGCCTTCTCGCTAATCTGCAATTTCACGGTCCTGCCCACCCTGATCATCTGGGCGGACCGGGCGCTGGCCCACACCCGCAAGCAGCTTGTGACGATCCCGGCAAGGGCGCTGGCGCGCTTCCAGTACCGTTTCCGCGTGCCGCTGGCCCTCTTCTTCGTCGTGGCCTTCGCGGGGGCGTTCCTGCTGCAGAAACGCACCAAAATCTGCTATTCTTCCCAGTGGGTAAGCGATGCTTCGGAGCAGCGGACCGAAGGCAACCCGCTGATGCTCATCTACGCTACCGGCGAGGAAGCCGGTATCAAAGCCCTTCTGGACAGCCTGGGATCGGATCCCTGCGTCACGATGACCGCCAGCTACCCGACGCTGATCGGGCGCGAATGCACGGTCTCCGAGATGATGGACATGGTCGCGATGGCCGGCGAGGAGGCCTTCCCGGAGGAAGTGCTCCGGATGGTCTACTATGCCCGCGCGCATCCGGACCGCAGTTCAGCCCGCCTGTCGCTTGCCGAGGTGGAGGCGACTGCGCAAGAGCTTGCGAAGCTGGGCTATGTGCAGGAGGGGAGTCTCGACCGCGAAGCCCTGATGCGCCGCCTGATGCCGCCTGCTGCGAAGCAGACCCCCCGGACACCGCGGACCCGTCCGGATCCCGCGCCGTTGGCGCCCGTCGACAGCAGTGCCGCAGCACCCGATACGCTCGGCGTGCGCACGGATTCGCTTGCCGTGGAGGCCGCTCCGGCCGATTCCGCCGCCGCGAAGCCTGCCGGACGGTTCACCTACGAACAGGCCACCACGCCGCTCAGCGCGACTGCGATGGCCGAACTCTTCGAGATGGACCGGACGCCCGTGAATACCGTCTACCGGATGGCGGGCCGCAACCGCGGCAAGATGTCGCCGCAGGAGTTCATCGCCTACGTGCGCGACCATATCCTGACGCGCCGGGCCTACGCGGCGATGCTGCCCAAGGGCGTCGAGACGCAGCTGCAGGAAGTGAACCGGCAGCTGGACAGCGCCGTGGCGGCCGGACTGGACACGCTGCGCCTCGCGCAGACGCTTCCGGAAACCGTTACGGCGACCCCTGACTCGCTCTCCCACCCGGAGCGTCTGACGGAAGCCGCCCCGCTCCCGCCCACCGTCGAAGAGACGGAGGCGGAGGAAATCCTGGAGCCGGAACCCGCGCCGACCCCGGCCGAGCGCCTGGCGGAGATGGCCCTCTCCGGTCGGAAATATACCGCCGAAACCATCCAGCGGGCACTTTCTGCCGTCGGTGTGGGCGTGTCGCCGGAAGAGATGGACCTGCTCTACCTGTACGCCCTGAGCCGTCGCGATTACGAAGAGGACTGGACCGCCACTCCGGCGGAGATGCTCGATTTCGTCGCAGATACGCTGCTGGCGGACCCGGCGATGGCCCGCCTTGTGGACGAGCCGCTCCGGCACGCGCTGGACAGCGCCCGCGAGGTGCTGCATTCCCAGGGTGACCTGCTGCGCGGCGACCGCTACTCCGCGGCGGTCGTGATGACCTCGCTGGACTACGAGTCCGACGAGACCTTCGCTTTCATGGACAAGGCCGTGCAGGTGGCGAACGCCACGCTGTCCGAGGACCATTACTGGATCGGGGAGTCGATGATGTACAAGGAGCTGAAGGACGGGTTCCCGCGCGAACTGCTCTTGCTGACCTTGCTGACGGTGCTCTCGATCTTCCTGATCGTGGCCCTCAATTTCCGCTCGGTGCTGGTGCCGTTCCCGCTGGTCCTGTGCGTGCTGACGGGTGTATACGTGTCCGTATTCGCCGGCGGCCTGGGCGGCCACCAGCTCAATTATGTGGCCTACCTGGTGGTACAGGGCATCCTGATGGGGGCGACCATCGACTACGCCATCCTGTTCACGAGCTATTTCCGTACGGCGCTGCGCTCCAGCGGTGACAAACTGGAAGCGCTGGAGACGGCCTATCGCGGGGCCTCGCTCTCCATCCTGACCTCCGGACTGATCCTGTCGCTCGTGCCCTTCGCAATGACGATCGTGCTCAAGGACCCGATGATGGTGATGATCCTGCGCAGCATCGGCACAGGTGCGTTTGCCGTCCTGCTGCTGATCCTGTTCGTCCTGCCCGGCGTGCTGGCGGCCACGTTCCGGCGCAAAGCGAAAGCTTCCTAGTCCCGGCTGCCGCCGAGCCACTCGCAG
>Ga0310696_10004055_pt1 | contig 18072 bp, 11 predicted proteins | sample AusTroGonzalo_MG_4_FD_203885 | JGI IMG/M metagenome (GOLD analysis project Ga0310696, IMG submission 203885) | Bovine rumen microbial communities from tropical cattle in Woodstock, Queensland, Australia - Gonzalo_02 (v2) (version 2) | ecosystem: Host-associated > Mammals > Digestive system >...
ACAGGAGTTTTCGTGAACGAACTTAAAGAGCAAACCGGCAAAAGTACCGCTTCGCGTTGGAAACACCGCTTTATTTATGCCTTAATTAGTCTGGGCGGGCGGACGCTCGCGTATTGGTTCTTATATCCCTTGGTGTTTTGCTACTGCGTACGCGGCAAATATGCAAGTAAGTCGCGCGCCTATATTACGCGCCGTTTTGCACCCAAAACAAAATGGAAATTTTTTAAGCATACCTATTTGCTTAATTTAACCTTTGCGCGTACCCTTGTTGACCGCGCCGCTATGGGTATTTTAGGAAGCGAAGAAATGGCAGTTGACCCCGATATGCGCGCGCAATTTAGCGCGCTGATTGCACAAGGGAAAGGCATTTTACTGCTTTGCGCACACGTCGGGTGTTGGCAAGAGGCGGTTAATGTACTTTCTTTTTTGAATATCCCCTTGCACGTGCTTTACTACCGCAACCCGAAAGATAACGATAAACTCGTCAGCGAGCATAGCGGGCAAAAAGCGCCTTTTACGTTTATCAATCCGGCTGGCCCGTTGGGCGGCGTGGACGAAATGATGGCGGCTTTGGCGCGCGGGGAAGCAGTGTGCGCTATGGCGGACCGCGTGTTTGGCAACGAAAAAAACGCGGTGGAAGCGGACTTTTTAGGCGGTAAAATACGCGTGCCGTATAGTTTCTACCGCATAGCCGCCGTTACGGGCGCCCCCATAGTAACGTCCTTTTTCCCGTGGCAAGGTAAAGGGAAATTTTCCGCATGGGTATTCCCCCCGTTTTACGTAGAAGATTCGGGCGCGCAAAAAGCGTCTTACGCGCGTTACGCGCAACAAGTGGTGGACGCACTCGCCCAATTTTGTATAAAATATCCATATCAGTTTTTTAATTATTATGATTTGTGGGAGCCTGTATGCAACAACAAACAATAGATGAAATTAAACAGATGATTTCCGCCAATATTGATTTGGGCGGTGCGGACCTTTCGGGCTATACGGCCGAAGATGCCATTTTCGGCGACAGCGGAATCGGTTTGGACAGCCTTGACGCGGTGGAACTGATTATGCTGCTTCAAAAAAAATACGGCATTACCATTGAAAATATGCAACAAGGCCGCGAAGTGTTTAAGACGTTGGGCACGTTAGCCGATTATATTGAAAAGAACCGGAAAAAATAATGAGTCTTTCACGCGGAGTAAAAATTGCGGGTTATGGGTGTGTGTGCGCTTGCGGAAACAGTGCGGCGGACGCCTTTGACGGCGCGCTCAAAGGGCGCGCTTGTTTCGGCCTGCCCGCGCACCGCGTGCATAGCAGTTATACGGATACTTACCCCGTTTTTATGGTGGCGGATGATTTTTTAGCCGCCCGAAACCCCGAACAATCTATCAGCCAATTTTTATTTATTGCGTGCGCTAACGAAGCGTTCGCACAAGCGGGCATTACCCCCGAGCAGTTGCACACCAAACGGGTGGGCGTAGTGGTGGGCAGTTCGGTGGATGCGTCTTTTCATTGTTTTGACGTATATCACCATTGGCGCAAAGGTGAATTTTCCGCCCAAGATGCGCGCGAACTGAAAAATTATTTGGCGTTGCCTACCGCACAAACGATCAGCCGTCATTTCGGTTTTACAGGCCCCTTTCAAACCATTGTAACCGCTTGCGCCAGCGGCACCGACGCGGTGGGTATAGCCAAAAGTTGGATAGACACCGGCTTGTGCGACGCGGTTTTGTGCGGCGGTACCGACGAAATCAGTTTAAGCCCCTACGACGGGTTTATCCGCTTGATGGTAGCCGGCAAAGAGCGGTGTAAACCCTTTTCCAAAAACCGCGCGGGAATTAACGTGGGCGAAGGCGCGGGCGCATTTTTACTTGTAAGTCATGCTACCGCCGAAGAATTTAACTTGCACGCGCAAGGCTATGTGCTCGGTTACGGCAACGCGTGCGACGCTTACCACCAAACCGCACCGGATCCCGAAGCCAAGGGACTCATTAAAGCCATCAATTTTGCCTTAAAAGAAGCGGGCCTTACTGCCGACGATTTAGCCTTTATCAATGCACATGGCACCGCCAGCACGGCCAATGACCCCGCTGAAGGGGTGGCCTTTCGCACGCTATGCCCGCAAGTGCCCGTTTGGGGCTCTAAAGGCGTTACCGGACACACGCTAGGTGCGGCGGGCGCGGTGGAAGCGGTATTGACGATAGAAGCCTTAAATAAAAAGATAGTTCCCCCTACCGTTGGTTTTGAGCAATACGACGAAAATATCGGCTTCACCCCAACCACGCAAGTTACCGCCGTTACCAAACGCTTTGCGCTGTCAGACTCGCTTGCTTTCGGCGGGTGTAATGCGGCCATTGTATTAGGAGCGCAAGATGCAGCCTAAACTTTTTATTAACGGATTTTCTTATTTACTCGGCGACGCACAGGCGGAAGATTTTACGCCCTTTGTGGAAACGCGCAAATTGCGCCGTATGGAAGGGATTTCCAAAAATGCGTTGTTGTGTGCGTTTCGCAGTTTGGAGCAAGCCGGAATAGATAAAAATGCGAGTAAAGAAGATATGGGGCTCAGTATTGCAATGGGCGCGGGCGCGTTAGAGAGCACGTGCAAATTTATGGACAGCATTATTACAGACGGCGACGCGTTATCTTCGCCCACCGCTTTTGCGAGTTCGGTGCATAATTCCACCGGACTTACGCTCTCTATGTTCTTGCATATCAAGGGGCCTTGTTTGATTACGGGGCAGTTAGACGCGTCTTTTGCGGGCGCGCTTTTAACCGCGCAACAATTGCTTGCAAAAAAAATGTGTAAAGACGTTTTAGTGGCCGTTGCCGAAGACATTAACCCCGTTTTACCCGCTATTTTACCCCAATACGAAAATGATTTTGCCCCGCTTTTATGCGGCTATCCGCACCCCTTTAAGCGCGTGGCGGCCGCGTTTGCGGTTTGCGCCGAATCTACGATAAACACCAAATTCGTCGTGCAAGAGATTACTTTTAGCCGTACGGATGAGACGCAAAATAAGGTAGAAATGCCCGATTTTTGCTCGTGCGCGCATAGCGCGGTTGCTTTCGGGCAGCAATTAGATAAAGCGCGTGATTTTGATTTTTGCGAAACTTTCGCGGGCAGTACCTTAAATATAGAGGTTAAAAAATATGCTGCTTAAAACGGATGTGCGTGCCGTAATTACCGATATTTTCCGCACCGAACTCGGGCGTTATAAAAAAGACGCACTGGCTGTTTTTGACACGCAAGACGAAATTGATTTATCGGTTATCCCCGAATCCATTAAGCAAAAATGTTTTGAAGAAACGGGCAGTTTTTTTAGTTTTACCCCCCGCGCTTTTTCCCATTTTGATTTAATGTGCGATTTTGCCTACGCGTCGTATCTCAAAAACCGCAAGGTGGTGTTTTCCACTTCCGGCAGTACGGGAACGCCAAAACACTTTACCCATAGCGAGCGTATGTTGGAAGAAGAAGGCCTTGGCGTGGGCAAATTATTTTCAGGTGCAAAACGCTTAATCGCTATTACTCCGCGCAACCACTTATACGGGTTTTTCTTCTATATTGTTTTCGCGCGCGTGTGGAATATTCCGTCGGTGCATTTGCCGCCTATCCCTACGCAGAATTGGCAAGAATTATTGCGTGACGGCGACGTATTGGCCGGTTTTCCGCTTTTTTGGCATTTTTGGCTAAAAGCGGGCAATAAATTCCCCCAAGGTGTGCATGCGGTATCTTCCACCGCGCCTTGCTCCGACGATATTATTAAAGGTTTGAAAGAAACCGGCGCCGCGCAATTTAGCGAAGTTTACGGGGCCAGCGAAACGGGCGGTATCGCTTACCGCACGGGCGCGGGCGAGCCGTTTGCAATACTACCCTATTGGGACATTTCTTTGCGCGAAGAGCAACCGCTTATAAAGCGCGCAAGCCAAGATACTTGGGTCGTATTTCCCGATGAAGTAGAAGTTGTTAAAGAGCGTTTTATCCGCCCCCTTAAACGCACTGACGCGTGCGTGCAGGTGGCGGGCGTTAATGTTTACCCCAAACATACCGAAGAAATTCTTGCCAAACATCCGGCGGTTAAAGCGTGTAAGGTGCGCCTGATGCGCCCCGAAGAAGGTAAACGCTTAAAAGCCTTTATTGTGCCCAACGACGGGTTCGGCGCGGAGCAGTTGCCCGATATCCGTCGTTATTTGGCGGAAAATCTCTCGGTGCACGAGCAGCCGCGCGGGTTTACCTTCGGCAACGAACTGCCTATTTCCCCCATAGGCAAAGACGCCGACTGGTAGCCAAAGGGCCCAGAAACATCTGGGCCTTTAGTCCTAGGACGAAAATGGGTACTTTTTCCCCTTGTTTTTCCGTCGCATTTGTACTACAATTACGATATAGGGAAGTATAAAACTTCTTAATTACCGGAGAATATTGTTTATGTTAAAACTTATATCACTCGTCCTTAGTTTTTCGTTGATTTTTACTTCTGTAGCACCTTCTTACGCAGCGGGCGTTGCGGCCCAGCGGCAAAATGAAGCTTTGCGCGGTCAAATTGAGCAGGCGGTTTATGATGCGCAAGAGGTTCAAGAAGAATCTTACGGAAGCCAAATTAAGTTAATCTTTGAACAGGTTAATGAGTTAATAAATCCCGCTTCCGTTTCCAATGCGGGCGGTACTTCGCGCCATTATCTTTCCTCCGGTAAAGCGCAAACAGCGGGTGATGTATTGAATTTTTGTAATGTAAAGTTATATAACTTGCGTGAAGAATATAAAAAAGCAGGTAAAACCGGTAATGAATATTTAGAACAAGGTTATGTATGTACTCAAAAAGGTTACGGCGAGAATGCCATGCAGATTTGCTCCAATGCCGCGGCCTTTGCGCAAGTGTGTGCGTCTGTTGCGTTAGATAAACGCTGGGACGGAACAAGCGCGCTCAAGGCACAAGATTATTCTTTAGTTTCTTATGATGTAAAGAAAGAAAAAACGGTCGGCAAGACGCTTTCCGGTTTTGCTTACCGCCCTACGGAACAAATTTTTAACGTCAAAGTGGAAGGCGACGATATGGCCTTGCTGACGTGGTTAGGCGATTATTGGATTATCAATAATGAAGATAAAGCCATTAACTATTTAATCCAACTTTTACATATCCCCCATGTTTGTACCAAAGCAGACGATAAGAACGATATGTTTGAGCAACGCTCCAGTGAGTGTGAATTAGCCCTTAAATCGGTGGAACTTTTAGCGGGTGTGGCACAAATTTATTCTAACTATAAAAATAAAGTAGCCGACGAAGTTTTTGCATTTATGAAAGGCAAAAACCGCGAAGCTATGGCTGCCGGCCCGGTGTTGCAGGGCGCGTTGGCCTTGATGGCGTTGAATACGGATAAATCGTATGCCTTGTTAACTCAATTTTTGAATAAAGAAACCAAAGCCTCTTTCTGGCAAAAAATAGGTGAAATTAGCGTGGAAGGGATCGTAAGTGCGTCCGCTTCTATCGGCTCTAAACGCGAATATTATAACAATGCCTACACCCTTGGGTTCAATTATATGGACCCTGTTTTATTAAAAAGTTGGTACGGTAAAGAAAATTTCAAAAGCCCGCTTATGCAGGCCTTTACGGGTGAAGACCGCGTAAAAATGGTCTATGAAGGGAAAGATTTTTCGGATGATGTAGGTACCTATCAATTCCCGTACGGTAACTTATTTGAAGATATCGGTGTGTTAATTGCCAAAGATGCGCAAAAGAATCCGCGCAGTGCCAGATTGGCTAAAACGATTTTCCAAGATGCTATTGATGCCAGAGAAAGAAAAATTGATGCGGATACGCAAAGCAACCATGTATTGCAGTATCCCACCCCGTTATTTGCCGGTGTTTTATTGGGCGGTTACGGCGAACAAGAAGGACGTAAAGAATTAAAACGTTTAGCCAATACCAATTTTATAGATATGAACGAGGGTACCCAACGCCGTTTCCGCATGAATATTGATAAAGCCCTTAAAACCCCCGCAGAAACTCAAAAAATAGATAATGACGAGGCCGCTTATGCGGCTTTTGTGGCACAATATACCCAAAGAGACGAAGCAAAATATAAAGATCATACTGCTTTAGTGATTGCAAAACGGGTCGGGTTCGGTGCGGATTTGATTATTATTGCTTTCTTTGCGGCAAGGATTGTTACCGGTATTGTGAAATGGGTAGGCAGTTTAGGCAGTGTGTTGGCTAAATCGGTGCAAGGCTTGCGCAGTTTTGCAACCAAAGGCTTTAGCAAAATCGGAAAGAATTTTAATACTGTTGCCAAATCATCCAAACGTTTAGCCTTTAGAAGTAAAGCCGGTTTTTCTGCCACTGCAGCGGGAACGGCCTCAACCGGTGCCGCTACGGCTGCTAAAGCGGGTACGGCGGTAAGTACGACTCAAAAAGGGGCCGCTACGGCTCAAAAAGTTACTCAAACCGCTCAATCTGCCGCTAAAACAACACAGACCACTAGTGCCGTAACGGACGCCAGTAAAGTGGCGTCTGCGCCGGCCAATGCGGGCCGGACGGGGATGTTAACCATAGATGCAAACGGAATCCCCCAAATTAAACCCATTAAATCTATGGTAGTGCAATCGGCCGGAACGGCTCAAAACGGATTGAATTTTTCGCGTTCAATGGCAACTGCGGTAGGTGAAGGGACCACCGGTGCAAGCGGTGCTAAAACAGGTTTAACCTATAAACAAGCGGCAAGCCGCTTGAAAACGATTCAAGGGGAAGTGAAAAGTTTTAAGGGAACTCCTTTAGAAAGTAAATTTAATAACGCGCTTAATAAATATTTAAGCGAGGCGCGTGCCGCCAAACGTGCGGCTGGCGGTTCTTCCCGCTTGGGAGTGATGGATCGTTTAGGCGCCTATGAAAAAGCACTGGCGGAAACGACTGCAGGTGTGGAATATTTAGAAACGAGTGCATTAGGTGCAACGCGCGTTTCGCCGCAAGTGGCGGCTACGGCTTTCACCATGAATAATGAAATAACGGGTATGCAAAAGGCTGCCGCGGCAGCTGGCCATACCCCCCGCATTTATACGGATAAAGACGTTTTACGTGTATTGCCCCGTGCTATTTTAGGAGATATCTCCAGAGAAATAAAGACCTTAGGGCAAAGTTTCTTTATGACGGCTAAACGTCCGGAAGGATGGGGAGCGTTAGCAGCGTTAACGGGTGTGGTTCCTACTACGGCTACGGGAAGTGCCATTGAAGCCGCGAGAATTTTTGCAGAAACTAGCCGTCCTGCCATTGTGTTAATTGCCGACACTAAACATGCCGGTACGCTTGCCCCGCGCATGTTATCGGCGAGAAAAGTGCCAATGATGGCGACTAAACCAATTCAGATGCCCATCTCTAAATTGCCGGTGATGAGGCGGGCGTGGATGTCGTTTGAAGACGCATACAAGGTTTTAACTCCCGTGTTTATGAATATGGGGTTGACCAAATATGATGAGATATTCTCCGATGAAGTAATGGAAAAAGTGGCAAAGGCAAATCCTGAAGCTTACGCCTCTTTCTATACCTATGATGTCACTGCGGAACGGGAACTTTTTAACGCGCGCAGCAGTGGAAATGCGATTAAATATACTGTCCCGACCGAAATTGTTGCCCCCGCTCCGGCCAACGTAACACGGGTGGTATCGTTAGAAACTAAACAAGCCGTTCGCGCCGCATTCCGGATTGATGTAACCAATCAAGCGCAAGTTTCTAATTTCTCTACCCGCGTCATGTCCAAATTTACCCCGAGCGCAATTGCCGCGATGGATCTTACGGGTGGGTTAGCCACTTCCTTAACGAAATTGGCTAATCGTAAGAAATATAATCAATATAAAGAAACGATTGAAAACTATTTATCCCAAACGCTTGAAGCCGCCGAACAGGCAAAAGCCGCAGATGCTTCTTTAACGGCAGAAATGGCCGTGTTGTCCGGAGTAGAAAAAGTTTTATCCCAAGATACTACCTTGCCGGAAGAAATAAAAGTGGCATTTGTAGATGAAGTGGCGCAATTACTCGGTAATAAAAAAGCGGTAGCCCAAACGTCCGTATCCCAAGAATCGTTTGAAGTGGAAAACTTTGAAGATTTGATCGTTACGGATGTAAATGCGGAGCAAGCCGCCGCTGCCTTACCGTTGCAAGCGAAAAAAGGCACTTTATTCCGCGGTATGGCCTTATCTGCCGACGGAAATTCACTGAAAAAGATTTTTGCCAAAGGGTTATTGTTGGAAGATGTTACCGCTAATGCGGGAACGTTGATTACCAGCATGGCCGGCGGAATGGGTTTTGGCGGAATGCGTGCCGCCCGTCAGGCGTCGCGTAATATCAACCTGACAAATTCCCCGCAAGACGCGGCCAAATGGGGTGCGAGATTTAATGACCCGTCTAAACGCTTAATCGTTGTTACGCAAGTAGATGGCCTTAATTCCTTGGATAAGAGTATCGTAAATCATCCTTACGATATCGCGCCGGAAAAGGTTTCTGCGATCTATGCCTTGCTTAATATAGACGGCAAAGCAACGTGGTGCCTTGTAGAATCTACCGAAAGCGGAAAATTCAAAGTAACGCCCATGAGTGTGGCAGAAGGCGAAGATAAAGCCGAGGCGATGCCGCAAAGAAAGGTTGTTTCGTTACCTGAAAACGGCAACTATGCCTTGAACGCGGCCGAAGGTACAACCCGCGGTGAAGCGTGGGAAGAAGCGGTAGATGATGCCGTAAGTGTAGAAACTAAATACACCGGTACGGAAGCCGTCGTTCAAGACGCAATCAATATTGCCAAAGAGCAATATCACGCTTTAGGAGTCCAAAACGTAAGCACATACGTATCGTTGTTAGTGCCGACTATCAAAGAAGCCTTAATCAAAGCCAATGTTGAATTGAACACCCCCGAAACTATTCAAATCGTAAACAAAGGTTTACTGACTGAATTGGGAGAAAACCATCTCTTGCGTCAACAAGCTGTAGACGCTATTACAGGCAGAGAACTCACGGGGTTGAGAAAATTCTGGCGTTGGGTTGCTACACAAGTAACCGGAAAAATGGTTAATTTAGATGAATCTGATTTATTGGATTTGTCTAACCATGTGCTTAAGGCTTTAGTGCAAGATAATGTAACCATTAATTACGAGGCACTCAGACAGGCTATCCAAGCCGGTAGCACATTGGTGAAAAAAGAGCAGGGTTCTTATCAAGAAACAGATGCAAATGGGAAGGTGAGCAACCGCTCTTACGATAAAGAAACGCATGATTTTTCCCGCATCTTAGCGCAATTCACGCCGGCGGCACTGCAATTTACCCAACATTCGGACAGATTCGGTTTCCGCCCGCGTTTAATCAACACGGATGTAAAAGGTTTCCCGTATTTGTATACATCCATTAAACTTAAATTGGTGAATAAAGACAAAGAAGGGCATACCTTGCTCAGACAAAATGTCTATACTGTGGTGCTTTCTGATGATGATAAATTGTTTAAATCACTCAAAGAAAATGAAATTTTAGTGGTAGATACGTACGGTAACTTGTATAAATCTACCCAACTCAAGGACGGCAAAGAAAAGAGAACGCCGATTTTTGACCGGAAAATATCCGTGGTGAAACTTGCCGATCTGAACGATATGCCGGTAGTGGTTATTCAAAAAACGCAAAACCGCATGAGCGCGCTTAACAGCATTTACCAAGCGATGGGGCTTTCAAGCACCGGGCGTTTCTTGAATAGTTTCCTGTCGGATCAATATGGTATAGAAGGCGGTGCATTGGCCGGTGGAAATGCTTCCGGTTGGGCAACGAGTATCAGTACCGGTGTGTATTTCACGAATATTGCTCCGTTGTTGGGCTTGCACCAAGCGGTGGAAAAATTCGGCGGTAAAAAGGTTCTTAATTTCTTCTTATCGTTAAGCGTTTTATGTTCTTTGGGTGTGGCCGCCATTAACTTGTTTGGTGGCAATCCGAATGGTTGGATTACCTTAGCACCGGTTATTGCGGCTATCGCTTCGAGTGGTTTGGCTTCTGCGGCTATCCAGCAGATTTCCAACCCGACCGCTCAGCGTATGTTAAATGGTAAAGAAGCCGGAGATATCGTGGCTGGTGGCCAATTGCAAAAGACTATAGGTTCTTTGATGACCTACGGGTTCGCTTCCCTGGCTATTATTTTAACCGGTAACTGGGAATTTATGTACGGGTTGATTGCTATTCCCACATTGCGTGCTTTGTGGGCCATTAACGTGGCAGATTTGCCGTTAGCCATTAAGAAGAAAGAAACGCCTAAGGCTGACGTAGCAACAGATGCCAACTCTGTTGAAGCACGTAACAAAGAAGGGAAATTATCCAACTCAAAATTCTTCTTAGATCCGAAGATTTTAGCACTCTTTGCCGGTTTGATGCTTTTCTGTGGTTCGGAAACTCAGGCTAGCACCGCGACAAAGAGTATTATTACCGGGTTGATTAAAGGAAACCAATGGATTCAATCGTTCGTAAATTGGCTGGCGGAAGCGTTGTCGTTTATGCCTTGGGTAAGTGCCGAAGGAATGGATGTTGCAACCGCTACTGGGTTAATGAATGATAGTATTGGTACTTTAATCAGCGGTTTAGCAACTATGTTGCCTGTTTTAATAGGTCGTAATTTGGCGAAGTCATTGATGAGTAAATATAAAGGCGTAGCCAAATATAACGAAAAAATGTGGCTCATTTCCGGCTTAGGAATTGCCGCGGCATTGATGAGTTTGTATTTTATCGGGCCGGGCGCAGGCTTGTGGTTATTACCCTCGGTAGTATTAGCCAACGGGTTACTGGGGAATATGTTTACCTTTACCTTTAACATGATGAAGAACCATGATAAAGAGAAATATAACAATGCCTTTAGTAACTTAGCCGGTTCCTTATCTACTATGGCGGTAGTGGGTTGTTTCCTGATCCCGACGTTTACAAACTTCATTATCCCGGGTAAAGGGTTAGACATTGCCTTCCAGCAGTTGATTGTCCCGATATTGGGTGTAGCCATCGCTTTGGGGATAAACTTTAAGAACTTTGCTAATCCGTTTGATTGGAAAAAACCGATGAACAAAACCCAATTGGATCAATTGCAGACGTCCGTAATTGCGCAGATGGCATTGCTCGCGCCGGAAGCGGATTTGAGCGAGCTTGAAGAGGCTGCCGCGCAGGCCAATCCGGATTTGACACAACAAGAAATTCACGCGTTGGTTGAAAAGAACGTGAGCCGCTTGAAAACGGAGTTGGCTTCGGCTATGGGGTTATCTACCGAGGAATTAGTTGGGTTAATTAACGGCACGCTTAGCAAAGAAATCAAAGAAGGTGCTTTCTTAAAATTAGCGGAACAACTTAACGTGAAATTCAAATCGTTAGCAAAAGAAGATGCGCTGTTGGAAAACAGAATTGTCAACCAATTGATGCTCCAAATCAATGCGGGGGCAAGCAGATTGGCAGAAGAACAGCACAAAGAAGAACTGGAAGACTTAAGCGAAGGCGAAGTTAATCCGTAACGGATGGCATTTGGAAAGTAAAACTCCCCGAATGTAAATTCGGGGAGTTTTTTTAAAATAAATTCCCCCTTTTGTTTTACTCTATAGGGCATTTGCAGGTTGTGTTATTAAAAATAGGACAGCGTTATATGTGTAAATGCAGGGTTCTTATAAAAGCGGGATTATAAGCCTCCTAAATAACGAAAATTAGGATATTTTGCGCAGTATTTTTTGTTTGCGTTATGGCACAGTTAAAGGCTCAAAAATAAGGATAAAAAAACGGATTTGAAAATTGTTTTTTTCTGCAGTTGGGTTCTGGTTTGATTATAAGAGAAAATATTATTTTTCACGGGTATAAAAAATATTGGTAAAACAGAGGAAATATTATATAATGAAATTGTCAGTTATATTATTCTTCTAAGGAGTGTCAAATGGAAAAATTGTTGAGTTGGTTTAGGCCTCTTCCGGCTGCACCGCGGATTGAAGACCCGAATCAGGTAGAAAAGATGTATAAGTATTGGCGTATCCGTACGTTTTTAGCACTTTATTTCGGTTATTGTGCTTTCTATGTAACCCGTAAAAACTTAACCCCCGCCTTGCACGTGTTTAGTGAAAATTTGGGTATTGGAATGGTCGACTTGGGTATTATCTCGGCGACCTTTTCTATTACTTACGGTGTGGGTAAATTATTTGCCGGTATTTTAGCAGATAAAGCCAATGTGCGCTCTTTTATGGCAATTGGGTTATTGTTATCCGGTGTAATTAACTTGTTCTACGGATTTTTAACGTCCTTATGGGCGTTGGCTTTCTTCTGGGGTATCAACGGTTTCTGCCAAGCGACGGGATATCCGCCGGTAGCAAAGTCGCTCGTGTATTGGTTCTCCCCCAAAGAACGTGCGAAAATTTGGAGTTGGTGGTCTTCTTCCCACACAGCAGGTACATTCGCCGCAGGCGGTATTATTGCTTTGCTGCTGAAATATTGCCCCGATTGGCGTGCCGTATTTTATGTTCCCGGTTTAATCGGTATCGGTATTGCTGTTTACATTTTCTGGTCGTTGCGTGATAAACCGGATTCTGTGGGTTTGCCCCCTATTGAAGAATTCAAAAATGACATTATTCCCGTTACTGCCGATAATAAAGAAAAAACCAGCCAGTGGGTTATCTTGAAAAAATATGTATTCGGCAACCCGTATGTGTGGTATTTGTCATTGGCATTGAGTTTTGTTTATTTCGTGCGTTTCGGTACGTTGGACTGGGCAACCAAATTCTTGTATGATGCCCGCGGTATAGACAAAGTAAGCGTCGTTTGGTTGTGGAACCTGATGCCGTTATTTGGTATGCCCGGCGGTATTATCGCAGGGTATTTGGCTTCTAAATTCTTCAAAGGCCGCTGCGCACCGATTACCATTTTTTACTTAGTCGTCTTGGCCTTATGTACATGGGGATATATTGTATTTGCCGGAAAAGCGCATCTTTGGTTAACGTGCTTCTTCGTAGCGGCTATCGGTTTCTTCGTTGACGGCCCGCAAGTGCTTATCGGTGGGGTAATGCTTTCACGCGTTACCGCGCAGGAGTCCGCCAGTGCCGCTGCCGGTTTTAGCGGCTTTTGGGCTTATATTTTAGGTACGGCCGTATTGGCTAATATGGGTGCGGCTTTCTTAGTGGAAAAATACGGGTGGAATATGATGTATTATACCTGCATCGTAAGTTGTATTGTTTCAATTATCTTTGTGGCTATGTGCGCAAAGAAAGAAAGTGCCTCGTCAGACAAGAAATAAAATTATTTGTTGAAAACAAAACCCCGGCCTTTGGTCGGGGTTTATATTTGAAGTATAACATTATAAGGAGTTGTATGAAAAAAATAATTGTACTTTTGGCTTTGCTCGTATGCGGATCGGGTGCCTTTGCCCAAGACGGCAAAACGGGCTGGCAAGTGGAACTTTCCAAACTGGCGGTAGATATTACCTCTACCGAAGTTAAGCACGCGCAAGATTATCAGGGGTTTTCCGATGCGCGTTTAACGTCCGATTCGCAAACGTCGGTGCGCGGTGCATGGGATTCTAAAGCAGATTATCACGCTACGCATTTCGTATGGACCAACCAACTTTTAATGGACTACGGACGCACAAAAATACGTCCGGTTGACGGCGAAACCTTAACCAACGAAAATGCCGACCGGATTTTATTTCAAACGGGTTACACCCAACGTTTATGGAAAGTGGAAGATTTTTTGGGCGGTTTTGAAATAGGCCCATTTGCCGATATTGCCTACGAAACGGAATTTACCAAACCGAAAGATGCCCCCCGCAAGCGTGTGCTACGCGGGATGGCCGGCGTGAAACTTTTTGACGGAAAGTATTTGAAAAGTTTGTATGCCGCCATCGTCGGTGAGCGTGATTTTACCTATGAGCCGTATGCCAGCAAACTGGCTTGGGAAACGGGTTTTAAGTTGGAACTCCCCGTTCGCGAAGGCGTAACTTTCAAATGGAATACGCTTTACCGCGATTATTTAGATACCACTAAAAAGCACTATACGGACCTAGATTGGGAGTTTGAGACCGATGCGCGCTTAGATGTAGCCCTGTATAAAAATCTCTACGTTGCGCCGTTTATCAGTTATTATACGGCAAAAGGCAAATATGTAAAAGCCCGCGGCGAAAATGTCTATATCGGGGTATCGTTCTCGTTTAGCCATATTTTCAGCGAAGCGAAGTAGATATTTAAGAAAATAAAAACCGCCCGTTAAGGGCGGTTTTTTATGGTTAAATGATATTTTAATTTTGGCGGGTATAAGATATACTTTGAGATTCCCCTATCGGCAATAGCACCAAAAATACATCATTGACCGATAATATGGTGTATATATCTTGCACATCAACGGCAAAACCGGCACCGGAATCTTTCCCGTTAAGGACAAGTTTTCCCTCGGTAACATGCCATTTTTCATATTTTAATGTGCCTAAATTGACAGAAGACGCTTTTCCGTGCGGTTTTAACACGAATCCTTCAAATTGGGATGGATCTTTTGTAGACGGAAGAACCCATTTGCCGAGCATTACGTCCGATTCTTTATAACATCCTACAAATGCAAAACATATAGCAACTACTAAAAATAACTTTTTCATATCATCCTAACCTTATCCATAAACTACTACTAAATAATTTATCATAATTAGATAAAAAAGTAAATATTTTCTTTGCATAATAAAAGCGGGTCTTAAAAAGACCCGCTTTTAACTTCACAAACGATTATTTGTTGACACTGGCCATGTGGGCGATTAAATCAAGCACTTTGTTGGAGTAGCCGATTTCGTTATCGTACCAAGATACCACTTTGACAAACGTATCGGTCAAAGCAATACCGGCTTTGGCATCAAAAATAGAGGTAAGCGGGCAACCCAAGAAGTCGGAAGAAACAACCGCTTCTTCGGTGTAGCCGAGTACGCCTTTAAGTTCGCCTTCGGAGGCTTCCTTCATGGCCGCGCAGATTTCCGCGTAGGTGGCCGGTTTTTCCAAGTTAACGGTCAAGTCTACTACGGACACGTCCAAGGTCGGCACGCGCATAGACATACCGGTTAATTTGCCGTTCAACGCGGGAATTACTTTACCTACCGCTTTGGCAGCACCGGTGGAAGACGGGATAATGTTACCGCAAGCAGCGCGGCCGCCGCGCCAGTCTTTCATAGACGGGCCGTCAACGGTTTTTTGGGTGGCGGTTACGGAGTGTACGGTGGTCATCAAACCATCTTTAATACCGAACTTGTCGTTTAATACTTTGGCGATAGGGGCCAAGCAGTTGGTGGTGCAGGAAGCATTGGAAACAAATTGGGTTCCTTTTACATAGGTTTTTTCGTTTACGCCGACCACGAACATCGGGGTAGCGTCTTTAGATGGGGCAGACATAACGACATATTTAGCACCGGCTTTGATGTGGGCTTGTGCTTTTTCTTGCGTTAAGAATAAACCGGTAGATTCTACTACATATTCCGCACCGACTTTATCCCAAGCCAAGTTGGCGGGGTCTTTTTCGGCAGTTACGCGGACTTTTTTCCCGTTTACGATAAGTTGGTTGTTTTCTACATCGGCTTCAATCGTACCTTCAAAACGGCCGTGCATAGTATCGTATTTGAGCATATAAGCCAAATAGTCCACCGGGCACAAATCGTTAATGCCGACGATTTCAATATCGTTGCGTTCTTGAGCCGCGCGGAATACAAAGCGACCAATGCGGCCAAAACCATTAATACCTACTTTAATCATACTTTTACTTCCTCCATGGATTTTTTTACTTCTTGTATATATTTTACAATTTTTTTGCGGGTGCGGGTTAAATTTCATAAAATACCCTCAAGAGAAATATATGCCTAAATCAGTGTGATTATTCCCGCTTATAACGTAGTTCCCTATCTGGCCCAATGATTAGATAGTGTACTTGCGCAAACTTTTGGCGATATTGAAGTGATTTGCGTGGATTCTATTTCTCCCGTCGTTTACGGAAATTGCGCAACGTAGCCATTATTTTTTTGACCCGTGGTATAAGTTAAAAAATGAATTTAAGTAGAAATAAAAAACCCCGCAGCTTGCGGGATTTTTTATGGGCCGAAAAGCCGTCTAATTCTTTTTATCTTTGAACTGCATATTGTAGAGCGAAGAATAAGCGCCGTTTAACTTTAAGAGTTCTTCGTGCGCGCCTTCTTCCACAATTTTGCCGTCGTTGATAACTACAATTTTGTTGGCATTTTGCACCGTGGATAAGCGGTGGGCAATTACAATTACCGTGCGATTTTTCATCAGGTTATCCAACGCTTCCTGTACGATACGTTCGGATTTGTTATCCAACGCGCTGGTGGCCTCGTCTAAAATGACGATAGGGGCGTTTTTCACAAATGCGCGCGCAATAGCGAGGCGTTGTTTCTGTCCGCCCGATAATAAAATACCGCGTTCGCCGATTTCGGTGTCCAACCCTTGCGGTTTTTCTTTGACGAAATCATCTAAACAGGCATTTTTAAGGGCTTGCCAAATAGTTGCGTCGTCAGCTTTTTCGTTACCAAGTAAAATATTGTCGCGGATAGTTCCCGAGAACAAAAAATTATCTTGGAATACCATGGCAATTTGTTCGCGCAAACTTTGTTGGGTAAATTGACGAATATCGGTTTTATCAATTTTTATGGTTCCTTTGCTTACCTCATACAAACGCGGGATAAGTGCGGAAATGGTGGTTTTCCCCCCGCCTGAGTTACCCACCAGCGCGACCGTTTGCCCGATAGGAATAGTTAAGTTGATATCGTGCAATACTTCGCGACCGGATAAATATTCAAAACACACGTGTTCAAAGGTAATCTCTTTTTCTACCGAGCGCAACTGACGGGCGTCGGGTGCGTCGGTAATGGTGGGCTGTAAGTCCAAAATTTCAAAAATACGATCAATAGCCAAGAACGAGTTTTGGATGCTGATGTAATTATTCCCCACCGATTTTAAGGGCGTGTAGAGCATCATAAGCGCAGCAATAAAGGCTACGAAATCACCGCTGGTAATGCGCCCGCTTAAAATCAAATAACTCCCCGCTCCGATAACAAAGGCAATACCGATAGACATAATAATGTGCATTAAGGGCGAGAGCCAGTTGGTATTTTTTACCATTTTCATAGCGAGCGCGAATGTGGTATCGGTTACTTCGTGAAAGCGTCTTTTGAAGATATCTTCCAAGGTAAACGAGCGGATGGTTTTATTGCCGGCAAAGGTTTCGTTATAGGTGGTAATGACGAGCGATTGATTGGTAACGGTTTTTTCCAAAATGGCTTTCATTTTGCGGCGAACGAGCGTCATGGGATAGACGAAGAAAGCAAGCACCGCAATCGCGATAATAGCCAGTTGCCACGACGTGTAGAGCAGCACAAATACCAAAGCAATAGACGAGCACGATTTGGACAAGAATTGTTTGAGGTTATCCACTAAACCGGTGGACGCGGTTTCGGCGTCGCTGGAGTAGCGGAATAATATCGTACCCGAGTTGTTTTGGTCAAAGTACGACGTATCCATAGACAAAAGTTTGGCATACAATTTGCGTTTTACGCCGATAGTGATTTTCTGCGCTACCCACGTATTAAGGTAGTTAGACGAATAAATCAGTACCCCCTGCACCACGGTAAAACCGACAATTAAAAACGGAATTAATGCCGAAAAGTGCGGTTGTTTATCCACCATGACTTTATCCATAAACGGCTTTAAGAAAAGCGCGACGACGCCGTCCAACGCACCCACAGGTACGGTAAGGGCTACCCCTAAACAAGCGCGGAACCAATAAGGCTTAATATAGGGCCACATACGTTTAGCATTGATGACCAAGGTATTTGTATGCCATTTTTGAAGTAAAAATTTTTTCATAATATTCTCATTAAACTAAAAAATTAACTTACTTCGCAAGGCATTTAAAGTATAGCCGATAAACCCCGCTCCGCCGGTAATTAAGATAGTTTCTCTACACACGCTTTGACTCCTTGTGTCCAATGGGGGATATCCACATTAAACGTGTTTTTGAATTTTGTTTTATCCAGCACGCTAAAACAAGGGCGTACGGCGCGGGCGGGAGAGTCTGCGGTATG
>Ga0310696_10004057_pt1 | contig 18068 bp, 14 predicted proteins | sample AusTroGonzalo_MG_4_FD_203885 | JGI IMG/M metagenome (GOLD analysis project Ga0310696, IMG submission 203885) | Bovine rumen microbial communities from tropical cattle in Woodstock, Queensland, Australia - Gonzalo_02 (v2) (version 2) | ecosystem: Host-associated > Mammals > Digestive system >...
CTCAAAGGGGAAGAGATCGGCACACTTGTGACGAAATAAGCGGAAAGTGGAAAAGGGAACGCGGAAAGATAGAAAACACCACTTGCGGCTGGTAAGGAACAAGACCAGCCGCAGGTTGGATTACATCCTACTGGGAGTGATTCTGCTGGTGGCTGCTGTGCTGCGTCTGTGGAAACTCGGCCAGGTACCTTTCATGCACGACGAGTTCAGTGCCTTGTTTCGGCTGAAATTTGACAGCTTCCGCGATCTCATCCAGTACGGAATCAAAATCGACGGCCATCCCGCCGGCGTGCAGACATTCCTTTATTATTGGGCCATGGTGGTTGGCTGGGACGAGTTCTGGCTGAAACTGCCTTTCGCCTTGATGGGCATCGGATCGGTTTTCCTGATCTATGTCATCGGACAACAGTGGTTCAACCGCAAAGTTGGCCTGTTGGCGGCAGCCTTCTTCGCTGTCAGCCAGCTCACCGTATTCTACAGCCAGATTATCCGCCCCTATTCTCCAGGGCTGTTCTTCGTGCTGCTGATGACCTATTTCTGGAATAAGATCCTATTTGGTCAGAAAAAGCCTTCCATCGGGATATGCATCGGCTTTGCCATCAGCACCTGTCTTTCAGCTTTGGCGCATAACTTCTCAGCGGCTCAGGCGGGATTGATCTTCCTCACCGGCTTGTTTTTCCTAAAGAAGGAGCGTCGCCTTGCCTATTGGTTGAGCGGCATCGGTGCTCTCGTGCTTTATTCGCCCAACCTCCCCATCTTCTATCATCAGACCTTTGTGAACGGAGGCATCGGAGGCTGGCTTGCCAGGCCCAAGAGCACCTTCCTGGTCGACTTCCTGCAATACACGATGAACTACGCTCCGCTCTTCATCTTTACGGTGGGTGTCATCATCGTTCTTCCCTTTATCTTGCAGAAGCCCGAGAAACGCCAACGACCCATTCGTTGGGCTGCCATCGCCTGGTTCGTCATCAACTTCGCCGTGGCTTATGTGTATTCGCTGGTACGCGAGCCCATCATCCAATACAGCACCTTGATCTTCTGTTACCCCTTCCTCATCCTCATGGCCTTTTCGTTCCACCGGAACAACAGCATGACGATGACCCAGACCACCATTGCTGTTGCCGCCATTCTCTTTATCGGCGCCACTTCTCTCATCACCAACCGGCGGCACTATGACCTGATGTACCATCAAGGCTACGACCAGATTGCCGCTAGGATGCAGCAGGACAACGACAGCCTCACTGATATCCGTTTCGCCACTGCCACACTCCGAGCCGAGTTACCCGATTTCTATCAATCCCAAACCTCGGTGACCCGCCGCATCATTTTCGACGAGGAGAACCACAGTCCCGCCCACTTGCGCCAATGGCTCGATGCCGACCACAGCCACTTCTTGGGATTCGGGTGGACCGACTATGTGAACCCTGCATGGGAGACCCAGGCGGTGGCCCATTACCCTTGGCTGGTTCAACAGAACACATGGTTTACCTCCAAGTACCTCACCTTGTCGAGCGACTCAGTAGCTGGCGCCACCTATCAGCTCCAACCACTCAACACCCAGCGCCAATCCCTTGTCAATGTCGAATGGTGCTCTCCACAAACTATTTATGGAGATTCCCTCGATAGCAAAACCAATCTCGTGGGTGTCATTGCCACATTGCAGGTTGACGACACCGTCACAGGCTGCATTGTGGTCATGGAGGTCCATGACGCTGTAACCGACTCCTTGTTATTCTGGCACGGAGGTGATGACGGCGAAGTCCTTTTGCCAGGCACCAACCGTATTGTCAATGCCATACGTTTCGACGAGAATGATTTTTCGATTCAGGGGAAAAACATCAAGACCTACCTGTGGAATCGCAACCAAGGCACGATAGTTGCAGAACGGTTCGACTACTATTGCACTCAGCACGACCCACGTTTAGCGGGTTTGTATGAGCCATTATAAAACTTTTTCTTAACTTTGCATTCAAATTCAATAGAGCTATGACAGACGAATCCCAATTTGTATTAGACGAAGCCGCTGAGAGCATGGACAATACCATCAAGCACTTGGAACACGAGTTTCAGGGCATCAGGGCAGGCAAAGCCAGTCCAGCCATGCTGAACGGCGTGATGGTTGAATACTACGGTGCCACGGTGCCCATTGAGCAAACCGCCAACATCGGTTGTCCCGACGCCCGCATGATTGTGGTAGTGCCGTTCGACAAGAGCGCACTCGGCAACATTGCCAAGGCCATTCTCAACGCCAATTTGGGCTTTAACCCGATGAACAACGGCGAGTTGCTCCGTATCAGTGTTCCCCCGTTGACCGAGGAGCGTCGTCGCGAATTGGTGAAGCGCACCAAGACGGCCGCCGAGGACGCCAAAGTCGGCATCCGCAACATTCGCCGCAACGCCAATGACGAAGCGAAGAAGCTGGAGAAAGACACCATCTCAGAGGACGAGTCCAAGCTCCTCCAGGAAGAGATTCAGAAGCTCACCGACAAGTACATCAAGAAGATTGACGACTTGACGGAGCTGAAGTCAAAAGACATACTTACAGTTTAAACAGAAAACGGAGAACGGAAAGTTTTCCGTTTTCCGTTTTTATTTTTCCAGAGCGTCCTCTATTGCCATACCAAACAGTTGTTCCAAGCTCAGGCCGAAGCATCGTGCCTGTGAGGGGATGATGCTGGCGTCGGACATGCCTGGAACGATGTTGGCCTCGATGAAGAACACGCCTTCCTTACTGACGATGTAGTCCATGCGAACAAAGCCCTTGCATTCCAGTTTCTCATAAAGCATCGCCGTAGTTGCCTTGATTTCGATTTCGATTTCCTCATCCACTTGGGCAGGAGTGATCTCGTCGCACTTGCCGGCGGTATATTTGGCCTCATAGTCGAAGAATTCGTTCTTACTGCAGATCTCGGTGAGCGGGAACACCATCATTTTGCCTTGATAGCACATGGCGCCGCAGCCGAACTCACGTCCGTCGACGAACTTCTCACACATCACCTGTCGGCCAGCAGCCCTTGCCGTGAAAATAGCCGGTCCGAGATCTTCGGCCGTCTTCACCTTGGTCACGCCCACGCTGGAACCGTTACATGTCGGCTTGACAAACAGAGGCAGTCCCAACTCCTTGATGATCTTGTCGGCATCATACTTCTCTCCTTCGTTGATCAGCACGGAGGGAGCCACGTTGACGCCATAGGAAGCCACCAGGCGCTTGCAGAAGTCCTTGTGGAAAGTAAGGGCGCAAGTGGTCAGCGGCGAAGAGGTACAGGGGATGCCCAACAATTCCAGATAACCCGACAAGGGTCCGTTCTCTCCTGGCTCACCGTGCACTGCATTGAAAACCACGTCGAATTTCGTCCTGTGGCCGCCCACTGAGATGGAGAAATCGTTTTTGTCCACATCCACACGGGTGCCGTCTTTCAGGAGTCCATACCATCCTTTTTTCGAGACCACGATGATCTTTGAATTATAGAGTTCGGGATTCAGATTCTGTTTCACCACTTGGGCGCTCTTGACGGAAATCTCAAATTCGCCGGAATCTCCGCCACAAACTATCGCTACATTCTTCATGTTTGAAAAATTTATTAAATTTGCCGCTAAATTAGTAAATATGGGTAAACTATCGTTTCTAAAACAAAAGAAATTCTATCTCAACCTTCTTTTGATCGTGGTTTTGAGCTTTGTCCTCCTCTGGTTGACTATCAGGGCGCTCAACATCTACACTCGTCATGGGAAGGTTGTGGAGATGCCCGACTTCAGCGGTCTGACCACCACCGAGGTGGAGCGGATGTACGGGAAGGATTACCATTTCATCCTCATCGACAGCATCTATTCGAAGACCCAGGAACCCGGAAGCATCGTCCAGCAGGATCCCCTGCCCGGATCGAAGGTGAAGCACGGACGCAACGTCTATTACATCATCGTTGCCAAGACTCCGGAGCGCACCACCATGCCCAATTTGAACAACCTGTCGCTCCGCCAGGCGCTGGTGCTACTCGAGTCGAGCGGTCTCGAGGTAAAGGAGTTGCATTATGTGGACCACTTTGCCCGCAACGCCATTTGCGAGCAACACTACAACGGCACTGTCATCAAGCCTGGTACCGAGCTCATCAAAGGCAGTCAGATCACGCTCTATGTCGGCCTCGGTCCCGAAAAGAAAGACATGAAGTTGCCTTCGCTGTACGGGACATCCGCTTCCGACGTGAAACGCACCCTCAACATGTCGGGTCTCAACCTTGGCAACGAGACTTTTGAGGACCGCGACAGCATCCAATACCAGAAGGTTTACCGCATGGATCCGCCCCAAGCCAAAGGCTCTGTCAGACCCGGCACCTTCGTCAACGTCTGGTACAAATCGAGCCGCAACTTCAACTTCGACAAGGAGCAAGCCCATATCATGAGCGAAGACTCAGCGAGATATGCTGCGCAGCACCAGCCCGTTATCGATACCACCAATTTAACAAATGACACCACATCCATTGAGATTGAAGAGCAATATGAAGACGATTTCTAAACTGAAGGGATGGGTACTGGCCCTTTGCCTCACCCCCGCACTAGTCACCGCCCAGGAGGTCATCACCAGATTCAACCATGACGTCACGCCTCCGTCCAAGTCGCGCGAAGCGACGCTTCTGACCCTGCCTTTTTATGACGACTTCTCGTCGTCCAAGGTCTATCCCGACAGCATCCTATGGGGTGACTACGACGTCTACGTCAACGCAGGATTCCCACTCAACACCATCACCCGCAACGGCGCCACTTTCGACGTCCTCGACGCTCAAGGCCGCGTTTACGACTACGCCATCAGCAACCCCTTCATAGCGGAATACCTTACTTCCAACGCCATCCGACTCGACTCCGTCTTCAACCCCGAGCCCCGTGCCCTGACTCCCGCCGACTCACTCTACTTCAGTTTCTTCTTCCAACCCCAAGGCAACGGCAACGCCCCAGAGTCGTTAGACTCGCTCGTACTCGAGTTCGGTCTGCCCCAGGACTTCGACACGGTGTGGTATCATGTGTGGAGCACCCCTGGTCAGACCCTGGCCAAGTTCCTTGAAGAAAACGACAGTTCCTATTTCAAGCAGGTCATGATTCCCATCACCGACCCCATGTTTTTCCAACGCGAGTTCTTCTTCAGGTTCTACAACTACGCCAGTATCGCCAACAACTCGTTACCTTCTGGCAGAGGCAATGAGGACAACTGGAACATCGATGTCGTTTATCTCGATTATGGCCGCACCATCGCCGACCCCTCGTACCCCAAAGTCAGCTTCACTGGCGAGACCCCTTCGTTCCTTAGCCGGTATCGCGTCATGCCCTACAAACACTATCGTGCGAACCCCACCGCCAATATCAACGAGAAGTTCACCTTTAAGGTCTCCAATCTCGACAGCCAGCCTCATCGACTCATCCATCGCTACACCGTCGACCAAGTAGAAGGTAGCCAACATTACCTATACACCAGCCACGGCACCATCGACCTCTCCCCCATGACCTACAGCCAGCCCGACAGCGCCTCGGTGGCCCAGCTGTTCGCCTTGGACTACGGCATCGACTCCACTTCGTTCCTCATTCGGCAATATATCAGCGACTCCACCTGCAACCCACCTTTGGTCGACTCGATGGCCTACACCCTGGGGTTCTACAACTATTTTGCCTATGACGACGGCACTCCCGAACTGGGTTTCGGTGTGGAGCCTTCACCCGGCGGCATCTTTGCCGTGAAGTTTGAGCTCAATGAGGTAGACACCCTCCGCGGCGTGCAGATCCTTTTCAACCACACCCTTAACGATGCCAACGACCAGTATTTCGACATCGTGGTGTGGAAGGACAACAACGGCAAGCCTGGCGACGAGGTGTATCGTCTCGCCATGTGCAAGCCCATCTGGCACGACCAGATCTACCGGTTTGCCTATTATAAGTTCGACCGCATCGTTCGCCTCACCGGCGCGTTTTACATCGGCATCGTCCAACAAGGCACCGGGATTATCAATGTCGGATTCGACAGCTCCAACGACAACTCGAGATACAATTTCTTCAATGTCATCGGGGGATGGCAACAGAGCACCAAGGCAGGTTCCATCATGCTCCGTCCCGTGGTCGGCCGCAGCTACTACATCGGCGTCGACGAGGTCCAAGCTGCTGACGGTGTCACCCTCTACCCCAACCCCGCCTCCAACACGCTTCATCTCGATGGCATCTCCAACGGTGTTTCCATTGCCGTGTACGACCTCACCGGACGGCAGGTCCTACGCAGCGACTTCACCGATGAAATCGACCTCCTACCTCTCCGTGACGGCTTGTACCTGCTCCGTGTCACCACCGGCGATGGGGCTGTCATCACCAAGAAATTCATGGTCAGGCAATGAGCGAGCAGATTCTTGAAGACCTCCTGGAAGGCGAAGGCACTGAAGAAGAAGGCGGCGAGCTCTACGAGCACATCCGCATCGTGGTCGACAAGGGTCAGTCGCAGGAGCGCATTGACACTTTCTTGACCAACCACATCCAGAACATCTCCCGCAACCGCATACAGAACGCTGCCAAGGCTGGCAACATCCTCGTCAACGGCAAGGCGGTGAAGTCGAACTACAAAGTTAAGCCCTGCGATGTCATCTCCATTGTATTCAGCTACCCACCACGCGATGTCACCATCACTCCACAGGAGATTCCGTTGAACATCGTTTATGAGGACGACGATGTCATCGTCATCAACAAGCAGGCGGGTCTGGTGGTCCACCCCGGCCATGGCAACTTCGAGGGTACGCTGCTCCACGGTCTGGCTTGGCATTTCGAGCAGACCCACCAGGAGGTGGAGAACAAGTTCGGTTATCTGGTGCATCGCATCGACAAGGACACCACCGGCTTGATGCTCGTTGCCAAAAACGAGACGGCCCAAGCCATCCTGGCCCATCAGTTCTTCGTGCATAGCATCCACCGCCGCTACAACGCGCTGGTGTGGGGCGACTTCGAGGAGGATGATGGCACCATCGAGGGCAATATCGGACGCAGCCCCAACGACCGCCGCAAGATGATGGTCTACCCCAACGGCGACCATGGCAAGGAGGCCATCACCCATTGGCATGTGCTGGAACGTTTCGGCTATGTCACCCTTAACGAATACCGGCTGGAGACCGGCCGCACCCATCAGATCCGCGTACATTCGCAGTATATCGGACATCCTCTCTTCAACGATGCCACCTACGGCGGCGACCAGATCCTCAAAGGCACCACCTTCTCAAAATACCGTCAGTTCATCGACAACTGCTTCAAGCTGTTGCCCCGTCACGCCCTCCACGCGAAGGAGTTGGGCTTTGTGCATCCCAGCACCAAGAAAGAGATGCTTTTCACCTCCGAACTTCCGACAGACATGAGTGCGGTCATTGAGAAGTGGAGGAGATATGCGAGGAGTGAGGAGTGAGAAGTGAGAAGTTAGGAGTGGGAAGAGAGGAAGTTGACGTAGGAACGGACGCCGTCTTCTAGGGAAGTGAAAGGGGCTTCGTAGCCGGCTTTTCGCAGTTTGGCCATATTGGCTTCGGTGAAGTATTGGTACTTATCGCGAATATCCATCGGAGTGTCGATGAACTCAATGTTTGTCGGTAAGCCCAAGGCCTTGAAGGTGTTGTCGGCAAGGTCGAAGAACGACCTAGCCTTGCCGGTACCCACATTATAGAGACCGTTTTCCGGTTTGTTCCGCATGAGCCATAGAATCACCTGAGCCACATCCTTCACATAGACGAAGTCGCGCAACTGCTGGCCATCCTGGAAGTTGGGGTTATGGGAACGGAACAGCTTTACCTTTCCGGTTTCCTTGATCTGGCGGAAGGCATGAAGGATCACCGATGCCATCTTGCCTTTATGGAATTCGTTGGGACCATACACATTGAAGAACTTCAGTCCCGCCCAAAAAGGAGGCTGCCCGGTCTGCGCCAGGATATATTTATCGATTTCGTTTTTGGAACGACCGTAGGGGTTCAGGGGTTGCAAACGTCCAACGATGTCGTGTCGGTCGTCGTAGCCTAGTTCACCCATGCCGTAAGTAGCCGCAGAGGAGGCGTAGATCAAGGGAATCTGGTATTGGACACAGCACCTCCAGACCCGGATGGTGTAATCCACATTCAGTTGTTGGAACACGCCATAGTCGAACTCTGTAGTGTCGGTCCTTGCTCCAAGGTGGATTACAAATTCTACATTTCTATGGTTTTCATTAAACCAATCGAAAAAGGCATTTCGGTCGATTAATTCGGCAAATGCCAGATGTTCATAATTCCGTTTCTTCTCGGTTTTTGAGAAATCGTCCACAAGAGCCAAATCGACATAGCCCGATTGGTTCAATAGTTCAGCCACGTTTGAGGCGATGAAACCTGCTGCGCCTGTGATGACGATCATGATATTTTCTTTGCCAGTTCCTTATCCAGGTCCACCAGGAATTTCCTGGTTTTTCCGAGTGTTTCCAGCATGATCACCCGTTCCTCGTATTCCGAGAACTTGTCTTTCAGTGCCATTTTGGCGCCGGCGAGGGTATAGCCTTTGACTTTAGTGAGGTGGTAGATCATGTGGAGATAGCGGACATCGCGCTGGGTAAACAGACGGTTGCCTTTTTTGTTTTTTCTGGGGCGGAGCACGTCGAACTCGTTTTCCCAGTAGCGGATCATCGAAGTGTTCACGCCAAACATCTTGGCCACTTCGCCGATGCTGTAGTAATACTTTTCGGTGTTGTTTTCTTCCATAGCTTAATCCATTGTTAATGAAGGCTCTTCCGCCTGTTCCAAAAGCTTTTCGTATTGTTCGGGTGAGAGGTCGTTGAAGAAGAAATAGATCGGGTCGACTTGGGTGCCGTTTTTCAGCACTTCATAGTGCAGGTGGGGTCCCGTGGCTTTTCCGGTGCTTCCCACGTAGCCCACCAGTTGGCCGCGTTTAACTTCATCTCCTTTCTTCACGGCGAATTTCGACAGGTGGGCGTAACGGGTCTGGTAGCCATAGCCGTGGTCGATGGTGATCATTTTGCCATAGCCCCAGCCGTCGCTATCCACTTTTTCCACCACGCCGTCGCCCGAGGCATACACGGGGACGCCCCTATCGGCAGCGAAGTCGATGCCGCTGTGATATTTGGTCACCTTGTAGATCGGGTCGGTGCGATAGCCGAAGAAAGAAGAGATTTGTCGAAGGTCCGAGGTCTTGACGGGGATGATGGCCGGGATGCACAACAGCATCTTCGATTTCTGGCGTGCCATCTCGAACACTTCGTCGTAAGAGACTGACTGGTAATAGAGCTGGCTTGCGATAGTGTCGAGTTTACCCGCCACGCGCTGCACTACATCAGAGTTCCTATAGCCGATCAACTCCTCATAGCGATGGTCGGAGGCGAAACCCGAACGACGCAATTTGGATGGGACGGGATCGGCTTCAAAAACCATACGATAGATGTTGTTGTCGCGCTCTTCGAGTTCCTCGGCAACCACTTCCATATCGCTCAACCGGTCGTCAAGGATTTCGTATTGCAGCCTCAGGTATTCGATCTCGCGAGCTTGAATCCGCTCTACGGGTGAGCCGAAGAAGTAGAATATCAGCGCCACGATGCCGAGGGCAAAGATGAAAGTGGTCAGCAAAAACACCACGACAATACCGATATTGATCTTTTGTTTGGCCATTTTGCGCTAATGATGCACAAAATTACAAAAAAAGGCTAACTTTGCATGTTTTTTTGAAATTCATTCCAATGAACGCCTACGAAATCAGAAACAGCTTCCTTGACTTCTTCCGCTCCAAGGAACATGCCATCGTGCCATCATCACCCATTGTCGTCAAGAACGACCCCACCCTCATGTTCACCAATGCGGGCATGAACCAGTTCAAAGACATCTTCTTGGGCAACCAGCCTGCCAAGTGGAACCGTGCCGCCGACACCCAAAAGTGCCTGCGTGTGTCGGGCAAGCACAACGACTTGGAAGAAGTGGGGCACGACACCTACCATCACACCATGTTCGAGATGCTTGGCAACTGGTCGTTCGGCGACTATTTCAAGCGTGAGGCCATCGCTTATGCCTGGGAGTACCTCACCGAGGTGGTGAAGATCGACAAGGACAAGCTTTACGTGACCGTGTTCGGCGGTGACGAGAAGGACGGACAGCTTGCTGACATGGAGGCTTTCGAGTATTGGAAGGAACACGTCACTGAGGACCGCATCCTCTATGGCAACAAAAAAGACAACTTCTGGGAGATGGGCGAGACCGGTCCCTGCGGTCCCTGCTCCGAGATCCACATCGACCTTCGCGACGAGGAAGCCCGCAAGCGCATCCCCGGTCGCGACCTGGTCAACAAAGACGACCCTCAGGTCATTGAGATCTGGAACCTCGTGTTCATGCAGTATAACCGCATGGCCGATGGTCATTTGGTGGAGCTTCCCGCCAAGCACGTCGACACTGGCATGGGCTTCGAACGTCTGGTGCGCGTCATCCAAGGCAAGACCTCGAACTACGACACCGACGTGTTCCAGCCGTTGATCCAGCAAATCGCCAAGATGTCGGGCATCGAATACGGCAAAGCCGAGAAGACCGATGTGGCCATGCGCGTTGTGGCCGACCACCTACGTGCGGTGAGTTTCGCCATCGCCGACGGACAGCTGCCGTCGAACAACGGAGCTGGCTATGTGATCCGCCGAGTGCTCCGTCGCGCCGTACGTTATGGCTTCACCTTCCTGGGCTTCGAGGAACCGTTCGTCTACCAGCTCCTGCCCATCCTGGTGCAGCAGATGGAACACAACTACCCCGAGATCAAGCAGCAACAGGAGCTTGTGAGCAAGGTCATCCGCGAAGAGGAGGCCTCGTTCCTGCGCACCCTAGCCCAGGGTATCAAGCGTTTCGAGGGTTACGTGGAGCAGCATCCCGGCCAAAACGTCGACGGCGGATTCGCCTTCGAGCTGTTCGACACCTACGGCTTCCCCATCGACCTCACCCAGCTCATGGCTGCCGAGAAGAGCCTGAACGTCGACATGGAAGGTTTCAAGGCCAACCTTGAGGAACAAAAGAACCGTTCGCGTAAAGCTGCCGAGAAGGCCAACGGCGACTGGGTGGTAGTCAACGCCTCGGAGCAACCTACCGAGTTCGTGGGCTACACCGAGTCCCAATGCGAAAGCCACATCCTCCGCTTCCGCGAGGTGGTCGCCAAGAAACAAAAACACTTCGAGATCGTTCTCGACAAGACTCCGTTCTATGCTGAGATGGGCGGCGAAGTGGGCGATACTGGCACCTTGGCTTCCGATGATGAGACCATACAGGTATTGAACACAGTGAAGGAGAACAACCTCGTCATCCATATCACTGAGCAGTTGCCCCAGAATCCCGAGGCCCTATTCACAGCAGCCATAGATACTGAGCGCCGTCAGCGCATCGCCAACAACCACAGCGCCACCCACTTGATGCACGCCGCCTTGAGGCAAGTGTTGGGAACCCATGTCGAGCAAAAGGGTTCTTTGGTCGACGATCAGCGCTTGCGTTTCGACTTCAGCCACTTCGCCAAGATGACCCCATACGAGATTCACCAAGTGGAAGACATCGTCAACCGCAAGATCCGCGAGAACATCCCCAATGTAACCTATGCTGACCTTCCCATCGACGAGGCCAAGGCCATGGGCGCCACCGCCTTGTTTGGCGAGAAATATGGTGACCGGGTACGCGTGGTAGTGTTCGACAAGAACTATTCCATGGAGCTTTGCGGCGGTTGCCACACTTCCGCTACAGGTAACATTGGCATGTTCAAGATCGTTTCCGAAGGTGCCATCGCTGCCGGCATCCGCCGTATCGAAGCCATTACTGGCCAAGCCGTGGAACACTATCTCAACGAGCAGCTCGACCTCATCGGACAGCTTCGCGAGACCGTCAAGTCGAACGATTTGGTGAAGGGTGTGGTATCGCTCAGCGAGCAGAACTCAGCCCTTAAGAAAGAGGTGGAGCGCCTCATGCAGGAACAGGCAAAAGGCACAGCCGAAAGGATGCTGTCTAAGGCCGTGGACCACGAAGGTTGCAAACTGGTGATGGATCGCTTGAGCGTCACTGGCGATCAGCTTCGCAATATCGCTCTGATTCTCAAACAGTTGAATGAAAACACCATTGCTATCCTAGGTTCTATTTTTGATGGCAAACCTGCGCTCTGCCTGTCGTTGCCTGCTGCTTACGCCGAAGCTAAGGGCTTGGATGCCACCAAACTCATCCGTGAAGTGGCCAAGGAAATCCAAGGTGGTGGCGGCGGACAGCCCACGCTTTGCGTCGCCGGTGGCCGCAACGCCGATGGCCTGCCCAAAGCCATGGAAATGCTTAAGGAAAGGGTTTAGAAGTAATACCCAATCGAGAAGTAGCCGCTGACTTTTTTCCTGTATTCGCTCCACTGGACCGTCAACGAGACCGGTCCGATGAAGCTGTCGAAGGAATACTTCAACCCAGCGCCACCTTCATTGCCAAGGGTTGTGCTAAAAGGTTTGGGGGAGTTGAAATCAACGACTTTGTTATAGATGCCCGTGAGGTAATGTTTCCCAAAGAGACGGTACCTCAAATCGCAACGTAAAATAGCAATGTTTTCTCCTACCAGCGACAAAGGATCACTTCCCACAAAGGGCAGTTGTTCATCGAAATGACGTCCGGCGAGTTCACCGCCATAATAGTTCCAAAGCCAGGGAAACAACTCATCTTTAGCATAACGCCCATAAACCTGTGGAGTGACTGTAAAGCGATCATTTCCGAATGTATAATTGTATTTGAAGGCATAACAGATATCGAAGACGTTTCTGCCACTTTCCCCAGGAAAGATATAGTAATGGGAAGCCAAGCGGGCATAGAAACCTCTTGTGGGGAAATAAGCATCGTCGAGATTATCGTAAACCACATCAACATAAGGCACGATATGTTTGCTTTTCGCGTAAAGAACGGTATCGACCACGGTGCTTTCAATGGATGTTTGGTCATAGCCTGTCAATACGTATGACAGTCCCACCGAGGTGCTAAGGTCAAGCAAATGGAACTGGGAGATGGAGGCCGTCAACTTCCTCTGGAAGTATCTCATATTGAGGTTCCTGTCTTGGTACACCCACATTTTGTAATGATCGTCCTTATAATCGAAAGCAAGATTGAAGTTGGCCAGCGAAGTCCTCGAGTAGGTATAGGCGATGTTGACACGGGGACTATAGCTGAGTTTGGCAGCGAGATTCAACTTGGAACCGCTAAATTTCTTTTCGTTCAAGCCAAGGCTGAACAGCAAACCCGTACCCTCGTCGGTGTCATAATGCAGACCCACGCCGAAGACATGAGGTGCAGCTGGTTTCATATCGATACGCAGGTCATACATTTCGGAGAGCAGGCCGCTGTTTTCGGCGTGAATGGAGTCACTCTCTTTGACGGTATAGGTAATGTCATCGAACGCACCTGTGCCACGGTACACGTTGATAGCGCTCTCTATTCCATCCTTCTTATAGTATTGACCAGGTTGCAGATGGCCTTTGCGGATGAGCCAGCGGTTTTCCCTATCGGAGGTACCTACGACCTCGATGGATCGGATGAGGACCGAGTCGGTTTCGAGGTTTTTGGCTTTAGGTCCGTGGAGTGTCTTCTCCACAGGATGGCCGGCTTGTCTGTCGACATACTGTTTGACGGCGAGCAGTTGTGCTTCAAACTCCTGTGCCTTGCGATAGCCACGGTTCACCAGGGTGTCGATGGCGTCTGCATTGAAGCTGAGCATGCCGTAGCCCGAGATGTCGGGAATCATATAGACATCGCAGAGCTGGCGGTTTTCGGCTCTTTTGGCGCTGGTGGTATTGGTAAGCAGTCGTGCCATCACTTGAGGCAGTGACTTCAGGTCTTCCGCTGTAAATTTCTTGTCCTGGGTAATCTCCACCCCGATGATGATGTCGGCTCCCATCTCGCGCAGCACGTCGGCGGGGAAGTTGTTGACCAGGCCGCCGTCAACGAGCACTTTGTCGCCCATGACCACAGGCGAGAAGACGCCAGGGATGGCCATGCTGGCCCGAATGGCGGTGGGCACGTTGCCACTACGGATCACGACTTCCTCGCCTGAGATGAGGTCCGTGGCCACGCAGGCAAACGGGATGGGCAGGTCGTTGAAGTCCATATCCTCCTGATAACCGATACACAAGTCATTGAAGAGGTTGATCAAGGAGCTATTGTTGACATAGGCGCTCGGCAGTTCATTCATGAAGCTTCCGCTTTTGGTTTTATTGAACAAGCTCTCGTGGCTGAAGGGAACATTGATCATGGTCGAAGTGCGGCGTTTGCGCATTTCGTACGACAACAGGCTACGGTCGATCTTATTGCCGATGTATTCGCTCCAGTTGATGTTGGCAATCAAGGTGGCCAATTCGTCGGGGGTATAGCCCATGGCATAGAGTCCAGCCATGATGGAGCCCATACTGGTACCTGCCACATAGTCGATGGGGATGCCCAGTTCTTCCATATATTTCAGCACGCCGATATGGGCGGCGCCTTTGGCGCCGCCGCCACCCAGCACCACACCTACTTTGGGTCGGGGTGCGCGGATATTCACCTTTTTCTGGGCCTGCGCTGGCAAGGTCAATGCCAACACTGCCAAGACCACCATCAAAGCCTGTTTCAGGAAGGCGATCAGTTTTTGTGTGGCGCGACCGCGGTGGCTGATGGCATTTTTCACTTCGTGGCCCAGTTCGGCAAAGGTCTTGTCGTAGCCGTCAGGTTGGAAGATGGGGTCATAGCCGAAGCCTTCGGTACCACGCTGCTCCTCAGTGATCTGTCCGTCGCAACGTCCTTCGAAAAAATGCTTCTCGCCGTTGAGGTTCAACGCGATGGCCGTACGGAAGGCTGCCTTGCGGTTGGTCTGGCCTTTCATGGCTGCCAGCATCTTGTCGACGTTGTCCTGGTAGCTGCAGTGTTCGCCGGCATAACGGGCGGAGTAGACCCCCGGAGCTCCTCCCAGGGCTTCCACTTCGAGACCGGTGTCATCGGCAAAACAGTCCACATGGAACTTATTGGTGACAAAGTCGGCCTTGATCTTGGCGTTGCCCTCGATGGTGTCGGCGTCTTCGACGATGTCTTCGTGGCAGCCGATTTCCTCAAGGCTGAGCACCTCATAGAGCCCGTCCATGATCTCGCGCATCTCGCGCAGTTTATTTTTGTTATTGGTGGCAAAAACGATCTTTCTCATAACTTCCAATCGATAGGTTGAATTCCGTTTTGTATCAAGTAATTATTGGTTTGCGAAAAATGATGGCAGCCGAAAAAGCCTCGGCTCGCCGACAGGGGTGATGGATGTACAGACCTGAGTATCAAGTGTTTACTTGAATCAATCAAAGTCTGTTTTGCAATGGCGTAATTGCCCCAAAGGATAAACACCAGGTGTTCACGTTGTTCGGAGAGGGCACGGATGGCAGCGTCGGTGAATTGTTCCCAGCCATGGCGTGAGTGCGAAGCGGCTTGGCCTGCGCGCACGGTGAGTGAGGCGTTGAGCAGCAGCACTCCTTCCCTAGCCCATTTCTCGAGGTTGCCCGAGTGGGCGATAGGGATGCCCAAGTCAGCGTTCAGTTCCTTGAAGATGTTTTGCAGTGAAGGTGGGAAGGGCACGCCGTCGGGTACTGAGAACGAGAGTCCATGGGCTTGTCCGGGTCCGTGATAGGGATCTTGGCCCAGGATCACCACTTTCACTTTATCGAAGGGTGTCAGATTGAACGCGTTGAAAATCAAAGGGCCGGGAGGATACACGGCAAATTGGCGTTTCTCGCTGACGAGGAACGACTTGAGTTCGGCGAAGTAGGGTGCCTCAAATTGGGGACGGAGCACCTGATACCAGCTTTCATCGATATCGGGCCTTTTTACTTCCATTGGTGAATTGTTAAATTTTTATGCAAAGATGGAAATAATTCCCGTAAAAATCCGTTATTTTGCAAAATAATTCTTAATCCAATGAAGAGAATCGCCATTGTATTGTTAACTATCCTTGTCGCGGCCATCGCGATGTCGTCATGCAAATCGTCGAGTTGTGCGGCTTACGGTGAGACGGGCAAGTATCAAATTGAAACCCGCTATTGAAACTCTCTCGCCTTCTCGTTGCGGCTGCTTTTGCCTTGACGCCCGTCATCCTTGACGCGCAGGAGGACATCATATACAACCGCGAGAGCACGGTCCATGCCACGGTCCACAGCCAGGGACTTGGCATAGGATACAAACAGGGCAAGATCAGGGATATCCACAAGACCACTTATTGGGACTTTGAGCTTTCCTATTTGCGGCCTCTCAAGCAGATCAAGCTGATGCAATATTACAGCACCAGTTCCTTTGTCTATGGCAAGCTCAACGATGTGTTGATTCTCAGGGCGGGTTACGAGGAGCAGCGAAGGATTTATGGCAAGCCCTACTGGGGAGGTGTCGAGTTGCGATGGCTTTACGAGGCCGGTGCATCGTTGGCGCTGTTGAAGCCCTATTATTACATGGTGTTGGTAGCCAAGCCAACCCAGGACGGAGGATATGTGGAGGAATACGATTATCAGACTTTCGAGAACAGTTCGCTATGGATTGAGATTCTCGGCAAGGCGCCTTTCAAGCATGGGCTTGACGAGATCAAGCTCCGTCCGGGTGTCTACGTCAAAGGCGGGATGGCTTTTGAGATTGGCACCAGCAGGCTTCGTGCCCAGTCGATCGAAGTCGGGGCCGTGGTCGAGTATTTCCCTCAGGGCATCCCCTTGATGGCCCAAAACCCTCCCTCCTATGTGATTCCGACGCTTTACCTGTCGTACAGTTGGGGATCGCGTTACAATAAGTATTAAAATAAAAAAGGAGGCCTTTTTCGAAAAGGCCTCCTTTTTGTTTGGCTTCAAAGTGTTTAGAACACCATGAACTTCACGCTTGAGGTGTGGCTGCCGGCGTTGAGGCGGAGCACATAGGCACCTTTGGCGAGGTCGCTCATTGTGACGTTCACTTCGTGTTTGCCTTGGCTGTAGTTGCCGAGGCTTTCCATCTTGACCTGGCGACCGCTCATGTCGTAGACCTGGTAGCTGACGGTAGCGTTATCGTTCAGCTGGAAGCTGACCTTAGCTTCGTCGCGGACGGGGTTGGGATACATGCTGACCTTGGTCTCGGCGAGGGTTGCAGGTGTCTCGGGGACGCTGGTGCCGCTCTCCTGACGATAGGTCTCGCAGCGGAACAGGCCTCTGCCGTAGGTGGCGGCATAGATCACGCCTTGGTTGTTGGTACCGGCATATTCGGTCACATATTCAACCTCGTCGATCACTGTGACCACATACTGAGGATCTTGGGTGATGAGCTGTTGTTTCAGATCCATGACCGGCACGTCGCCCATGTTCTCGTTTTCGAGTGTCCAGGTGGGGCTGGAGGAGCTGATATTGGTGCAGCGATACACGCCGTGGTCGGTACCGACGAGCACATGGCCGTTGCTGGCGCCGCTATAGGTGCTGGTGTAGACGGAAGAGTACACAGGCATCTTAGGCATGTTGCCTTGTTTTTCTTCGAAGGTGGGGGCGCTTGACAGGGCGTTTCTCGAATACAGCACGTAGTTGTCGTTGCCATAGTTGCCCAGAGTGACGATCAGTTTATTGGCATCATCGGAATAGACGGCGATGCTGGTAACGCACTGGGTGGTGGTGGGCAGTTCGATGGGGGTGACGACGGGAGCGAAGTCAGCTGAATCGGGATGAGCGGTGTAGGCGTCGACCGCATGTCTCAGGTTGCTGATGCGATAGAGGCCGTTGGCTTTGGTACCGATGAAGAGGTCATCGCCATCGGCGCTGAAGGTCATGCAGGTGGGCAGGCCTGTGATATTGGCGATCTTATACCAATTGGTAGCCAAGCTGAAACGGATGGCGTCGAGGGTATAATAGATGTCGTAGGTGGTGCTGCTCTTGTAGCTGGGAACGACCAGCTTGGTGGAAATAGGATCGTGAACCAGCAGTGAATCGCTATGGGCGGGAGTCACGGAGTCGTAATGCATGTTGATGGGCAGGACATAATCGAAAGGATAGCCGTTGGTGCTCATGCACTGGACCACATCGCCTGCTTCTTGGTTTTTAGAGCACTTGAACCAGACTT
>Ga0310696_10004058_pt1 | contig 18054 bp, 13 predicted proteins | sample AusTroGonzalo_MG_4_FD_203885 | JGI IMG/M metagenome (GOLD analysis project Ga0310696, IMG submission 203885) | Bovine rumen microbial communities from tropical cattle in Woodstock, Queensland, Australia - Gonzalo_02 (v2) (version 2) | ecosystem: Host-associated > Mammals > Digestive system >...
GAAGGTCGTGGCCAGCCAGAACGGCGGGCGCCGCTGGAGCAACGCCGTGGACGTCATCGAAGGCCGCGTCACCGACGCGATACGCAAAAGGATGTACCTGACGAACCTCACGCTCAACAGCCGGCTGAACTTCAAGATCACGAACCCCGCCGAAGACCAGGAGCAGAACGTTCCCTACGACCTGCGCCTGAGGCCCGTCAGGCCCCTGGTGCTGGTCCACGGCATCCGCTCAAGCCCCACGGACTCCTCCGACCCCAAGAGCTCCTTCGGCGACCTCGCCGGCAAGGCTTTCCGCTACGGAGACCTCCCTCCCGCGCTGGTCTTCGATTTTCCCTGGGACTCCGACAAGGGCTGCATTTACGATTACTGCGGGGGAAGCGGCGACGGCCGCGCCCTCTTCGGCTTCGCTTTCAAAAGATGCGGAAACTGGAAGCTGAAGCCGGTCTTCTTCACCCATTCCATGGGAGGCCTGCTTCTTCTCGAGCAGCTGAAAAACAACGGCTTCAAAAATTTCGCGGAAGGCCTGATCTTCGGGGGAACGCCCTTCTGCGGATCCGACCTGGCGAACTACCTCTATTTCAAGAAAGCCGGAAACGCTCTTCACAAAATCGGCAGCGCCCTGAACAAGATCAGGACCACCGAAATGAACCTGCTCCTCCTGAACCGCGGGACCTCCTGGATCTGGAAAAGACTTGAGAAGATCCCCGTCGACCTCAGGGCCCTGTTCATCACGGGCGACCAAATAAACGCCTATCCGGTAGGCCTGGGGGACGACACAGTCAACATCTCCTCCGCCTCGCTGCACAACACCCTAAGCTGGCCGGCGGGCGACCATCTCGACGTGGGACTGGACCACGGCGGAATCACGGAGATCGCGCTGCCGCCCGGCCGCGCCCACGTCCCCATCCTTAACAAACTCAAAGAAATGCTGGAGCAACAATGAAAAAGATCTGCCTGCTTTTCCTGCTGGCCGCCCCGCTCCTGGCCGGCTACAACACTTCCCTGGAGATAAGAAAAGAGCCGGACGACCTTACCCTGCTAATAAGCGAGGACGGCTTCATCTGGGATTATCTCGAGGAAGGCGAGACCTTCGAGAGACGCCACACCTATTCCTCCCTGGAGATCGCGGGGGAACTGAAGACCTATTATTTTTCCCTGGGGAAAAAGCCGCTTTTCAAAGCGGCCATGAAACTTTTCCGAAACATAGTCCCCCTCACAGATCCCCTGGCCGCGGAGATAAGATCCCGGGCCGCCAATTTCCTGGACGTCAGATTGGGCGGCAGAAGCGTTTCGCGCGCCGCGCGATCCGGATCCCTCCGCTTCCGGGAACTGGTCTTCGCCCTGAAGAAAGACGCTGACGGCGACGGCCTGCCCGACGAAACGGAATACGCTTCCTACGGAGCCTGGCCCGGCCTGCGGGACACCGACGGCGACGGAATGACAGACGGCGAGGAAGTGAGCGCGGGCCTGGCGCCCAACCTGGCGGACAGCGACGGGGACGGCCTGGCGGACAACCTCGACCCCCATCCCCTCGCGCCGGAATACCAACTGTCCTACGCCGCCTGGTCCTCCCACTGGGCCGCCGTGACAGCCAGGAAGCCTGCCCTGTTCCCTTCCCTCAGCCTGAGCCGCGAAGATTACACTTTGGGAAGAACGCCCCTGGAGCCGCTGGGCGAGGGCTGCCTGGAATTCTCCCCGGCAAGCCTAGCCTGCGGCGAAGGGCTCCCCCTGACCAACGCCTTTTCCCTGACAGCCTTCGCGGAAGGCTCCCTGACCGGAATTTTCCTGTGCGGGGAAAACGTCGAGATAATCCCCGCCTCGCCCCAGCTCATTCCGGAAGAGGCGCTGCCCCTCGTCCCGGAAGGCAAGAACGCCGTTCCTTTCCTGGCCAGGCACGGCGTGGAATTAGATTTCACCCTCGTTTTCAAGGAGACGCCGACGGAAAGCGGCGAGATCGGAGTCCTGACCTTCGGCGGCTTGAGAAGCGAGAGCCTTCCCCTGAACTTCGGCGGTCAGACCCCGGGCAAGCCGGAGCTCGTCTATCCAGAGGATTCCAGCAGGCTGTCCCAAGAATCCGCGTTTGCCTGGCGGTGCGAAAGAACAGACGTCACGAACTATCTTCTGAGCGTATACGGCGGAGAGGCGCGGGAATTCTCCACCCCGGGCACCAATTGCTTTTTCACCCCGGGGTCCAGCGGACGCTATTACTGGCAGGTGGCCGCCCAGGGCGCCGGCGGGACGAGCTACAGCGAAATAAGAAGCTTTGCCTATCTCGATCCCCTGGAAAACGAAGACAGCGACGGAGACGGCTGCGGCGACAATGAGGAGAAACTTCGGGGCAGCGACCCTAACGATCCCCGGGACGTTCCCATGAGCTTTCTTCCCGGCGGAATGATAAGGGCCCGGAAAGCGCTTTTCTTCGCCTGGCGCCCGACGGTCACGGGCGGCGCGCGCCCCCTGCGCTTCCGCGCCCTCTCCCCTCTTCCCTTCGGCCTGAAACTGAAGGAGGACGGCCTCCTATGCGGCGCGCCAAGCCGCAAAGGCCTCTATGTCCTGAGACTGGAAGCCCTGGACCAGCTGGACCGCGCGCTGGAAATGAGCTTGGAGATAAAAGTGGAAGAGGAGCGCCCGGGCGTTCTTAAACTGGGTGGAAGCGGGCGGACGAATTAGGCGATGTCCGCGTTTAACTTGCCGCGAAGGATATTTATGCGCAAGACGATCATAGCGCTGTTCCTCCTCGTCCTGGCGGGCTGCCGGGGAAACTTCGAGTACGACCCCGAAACTTTCAGCCTGGGGCCCGTGACGAAAATTTTCCTTATGAAAAACCCGCTGGCCGATCCGGACGGCGACGGCCTCAGCACCGGAAAAGAGCTGAAGGAGACCAAGACCTCCCCCCTGATGCGGGACACCGACTGCGACGGGCTGTCGGACGCCTCCGATCCCGAGCCTTTCTTCCCGGCCCTGGCCAAGGATTACGGGACCTGGATGCGCCACTGGCTGAAAGTCGCGCGGGAAACGGGCATCCCGGTCCCGGAGGAGGAAGTCTTCCTCAGGCCGGACTTCGATTTGGACGGGGACGGAATGGACAACCGGGAGGAATTCGAGAACAGGACCTCCCCGCTGGCCGCCCCGGGGGAGGCGCTGTATTTCTTCGAGCCGGCCTGCCTGGAGCGGCGGACGCTGGATCAGGACTCCTTCGAGACAGACATGGGACTCCTGAAAAAAGACCCCCTGTGGATGGGCGCGTCGACCTTCACCATGCGGATCGTGTCCCACAAGATCACGGCGGGCTATTTTTCCTGCGAAATGAAAAACGGGCAGGCCGAGATCGTTTCCCTGGACGGCCAGTTCTTCCCGCTGAAAAGACTTTTGCTGAGATCCAAGGTCTGCGGGACCTTCGTGGCCGGCTACGGCCTGCCCCAAACCTTCCGGGCAAGGCTCTCGGAAGCCTTCCGGGACGAAAGCGAGCCAGGGGCGATCCTCGTCATTCCCTATGACAAAAGCGAGAGGAAAGGCCTCCTGCCCTGCCGACTGGCGCCGCCCGGCGGGAAGCGGTAAGGCGGCCGCCGCGAACGTCAACCGCTTCCGTCGCCCGGCCGTTTTCTGCTAAAATAAATTTCCGGAGCGTGCGTTCAACCAACCGCGCGCGGAAAACCAAGCATGAAAACAGGCATAGAAGTTAAACCCCTGCGCGAGCTCTTCGCCGGCGACGCGAAGCGCTTCGACTTTCTCAAAAACGAGCTTCACGCTTTCCTCAGGCAGAGAAGCGTGAAGTACGGTGAGTATCTCCTGCACGCGGAAATGGCGCCCCTGGTGCTGGAACGCGCGGAATTGGAAGCCTTCCGCAAAGAGGCCGAGCTGGTCATGCGGGCCTGCGAGATCTTTTCCGGGGAAGCGCTGAAAAACGAGCGCTGGCTCAGGGACTGCCTGCCTGGCAAAAGGATGCGGGAGCTGGCGAAGATCGACCCGGGCTACGACCTCCACATTCCCTGCGCCCGTTTCGATTCTTTCCCGAAAAAGTCCGGCCCGGTCATGATCGAGCTCAACACGGACGGCTGCTCCGGCATGAGCAACATCGACACTTTCCAAAGCCTGTACCTGGAGATCGTCGCCGGGGAAAAAGACTCCGGCCTCGGGGGCTTGGAGGCGGAAAAGATCCTGCCGCGCCTTCTCAAGACGCTTCTCGCTTGCTACCGCTCCTTCAGGAAACGCTTTCACAGCCGCGAGGCGGACTGGCCGGAAAAGCCGGTGATCGCCATTCTCGACTGGAAGAAGGAGCCCACCGGCTGGGAATTTTACGCCTGCGCCGACTACTTCCGGAGCAAAGGTTACAAGACCGTCGTGGCCGACCCCTCGGAATTGGAATACCGCGCCGGCGCCCTGAGCGTCGCGGGGGAAAAAGTGCATCTCGTCTACAGGCGCATGCTGGGCGAGGACTGGGAAAAGTATTACAAGAAACTGGGGCCGCTCAACGAGGCTTACCGGCGCCACGAAGTCTGCCTGGTGGGGTCTCCCCGCTCCCAGATCGCCTTCAGCAAAAAACTTTTCGCCTACCTGCGCCGGGAGGAACTTTTGAGAAAATTCCCGCCCAGGGTCAGGGAGGCCGTGCTTAGGTCGGTCCCCTGGACGATCCCCCTGAGAAGGGATCTGGGGGAAACGGTCTTCCGCGGACGGACAATAGACCCCCTGCCCTTCGTTCTGGAGAACAAAGAGTTGTTCGTTCTGAAACCCTGCGTTTCCAAATGCGGCCTGGGGATCCTGCAGGGAGCCTACACGAAGAAAAGCGTCTGGCAAAAGGCCGTCCGGGACGCCCTGGGAAAAGACTACATCATCCAGGAATTCGTCCCGCTGGAAACGGCGCTCTTCCCGCTTCACGGAAAATCACGGAGCGAGGAGAAGCGCTATCTCCACACCGGCCTTTACGTGTTCGGCGGCAAATTCTCCGGCTTTTTCGGGCGCACCTGCAAGGATCCCCTGCTGACGCTGAGGAACGGCGAGAGAATGCTGGCGGTCTTGGCGAAGAAGGGAAGATGAGGGCCCGAAGGCCCTCGTCTTTTCTAGTCATCCTCGCAGGTCAGATCGCCGGAATCGTAAGTCGGCGTCGAGAGCGTGTCGCTCACCACGTAGCACGGGAAAGTGCCGTGGTAGTTGGGATCGTAGGCGACGATGTCCGGGCCCTCGGGATTCACGACCAGCGCCAGCTGGCCTTTCACGGGTCTTTCGTCCCTTATCACCAGCGTGTTCGCCTTGATCCTGTCCATCCTTGGATTGCGCAGCAGGAATTCGCAGTTGCTGCCTGACAGTTTGACGATCTCCCCGGGAGAGGAGGCGTACCTCAGAAGACCGTAAGGCGTCATTGCAATGTGCGTCTTCAGGTGCGTGGCGCGCGTCCAGGTCAGGTCTTTGCAGCGCTTCTTGCTCCGCTCGACCACGGCCCTGGCCCCCAGCAGCGCTTTGTCGCTGGCCAGGAGGGAGAGCGCGGTGGGCAAGTCGAAGCTGTAGTACAGCGAGGAAAGCCTCATGAGAAGTTTCATGGACGCCAGGCTCCGGCTGTTCTCGATGTTGGAAAGGAAGCGGTAATTCACGCCAAGTTTGTCGGACAGTTCTTTGATCGTCAATCCTTCGGAAAGGCGGAACGCTTTTAAGAATAGGGCTGATTTGTTCATAATTCTCCTTAATTTAGAATAATTAATCGAGTTTTGCCGGAATCATTTTACTTAAGTAAAATTAGAAAACAATGTTCCGCGAAAAAACTACTAAAAACAGTGTTCCCCAGCCCTTGGGAAACAGGGTCGGCGCAAACCTCTTCGACAGCGCCGGGCGGACGCGAACCCCCGCAGGCAAAAGGAAAACGTTAGTTTGCGGGCGTGCGGAAAGCGCGAAGCGGCCGCCGCCGGACGCTATGAAAAATAGAAGCGCCGAAATTCTGGCGGACAGTTGGTTTCTTCTTCCGGCTTGAAAATATTTAACTTTTGCGGTTCCGGAAAGCCCGCTTTTCTACTTGGGATTGGCCGCTTTTTCCGCGACGGGCAGGACGTTCAGTATGAAAACTTTTTTGCGGGTGAGCTTGCTCTGGTCGCGCATGCCGATGGTGAACCGGTAGGTGCCTTCCCTTTCCGGAAGGCCCAGCAGCAGGCCGTCTTCCTTCAGCAGGAATCCCGGGGGATTGCCGGGCGTCAGCATCATGGTCTCGTAAGGCGGAGCGCCGCCCGTAGCCTTGAAGTTGAAATAATACTGCTCCTTTATCCTGGCGTCGGGAAGCTTCTCCGGAACGTTGATCCTGAAAGGCGTGCTGTCTGGATCCGAGGGGTCGGAATCGGCCAGAACTTCCTCGTTGTCGCAGACGCCGTCCTCGTCGGTGTCGAACATGCCGCCGTCCGGCAGGTACTTGAAATAGCTGCTGGCGCCGCAGGAGGCTTTGCCCTCCGCGTTCTCGCAGGCCACCTGCCAGACGTAGGTGCCGGGCAGATCGGGCTTGAAAGTGTGCCAGTTCTTCTCCAGGACCTTGTCCTCGTAGGGCACCAGATCGCCCACGGTCTTGAGATAGATCCTCAGGTGATAGGTCTGTTTTTCCTCCCGGGTCTGCCAGACCAACTTGATCTCGCTTTCCGTGATTATTTCCTCGCCATCAGCCGGCATCAGCGTTTCCGGCACGGAAGGCGCGCATTTCTTCAGAGGGTTCCTCAAAGTCAGGGCGTCTTTCCAGTAGCCGTCCTTGTCCCTGACCCTGATCTTCTCCTCGGCCGGCTGGTCCGGGGAGGCCGGGGGCAGTATCAGCGTGAAGTCCAGGGGCACGGAAAAGCGCGACAGGAAGAGGCAGCCCTGCATGTCGAAGGGCATGAAGAGCCCTTCTATGAGCTCGCAGCCCTGAGCCCTGGACGGGAAGATCCTGGCCTTCATGCCGTTCAGCCTGCTGACGCAGAGCATTCCGGTGACGGAGGTGTGGGCGAAAAAGGCCGCGCTGACCGTTGTGGTCAGGGCCGCGCCCTCCTTCAGGGTTATTTCCGAGGGGGCGAAGAAAGCCAGCTTCTTGTCAGGCTTCATGAAAGGGCAGGTGTTGTTCTCGAATTCCTGGAAATTGGAGAGGGCGTCCCCGTCGTAATCTTTCCTGCGGGGCACCAGATCCTCCGTCGGCAGCCCCAGGAGCAGGGCCCGCTTCTGCCACCACATGACCCATTCCTCGTAGGAGCGGCGCATGAAGGGAACGTCCGGCTCGGAGTCCTCCAGATCGGAAATCCCGTCCCCGTCCGTGTCGTAGAAAAGCGGATTGGTGCGCGGGACTTTCTTGGCCCCGCCTTCCATCGAGCGGTAGGCCAGGACCTCCTCGCCGTCCATAAGCCCGTCCCCGTCCGTGTCCCTGCTTTTGGGATTGGTGCTGTAGGCGAGCACCTCGTTCTCGTTCAGAAGGCCGTCCCCGTCCAGATCGTCCTTGGCGGGCTCGCCCGCTCTCCTGTCGTAGATGGAGGAGATGGTCTTGCCCTTTTTCTCCTTTGGCGCGGCGGCCTTGGCTTTCGCCTTGGGGGCGGCGTCGATGATGACCTGGTCTATGAAATCCGCGGCGCCGAAACTCAGGGAGACGGCGAGAAAAAGGAACGAGACGATAACTTTGCTGCGCATAAAAACTCTCTAAAAAGTGATTTGTTTAATTATAACGAATTTTTGCGCCGGAAGCGAAAAAGGACTTTCCCGGCCGGCCGCTTTTCGCGCCTTCGGATTATGGTAAAATAATAATATGCGTAATTACTATTGTAAATATTTTTGGCTGGTCTGCCTGCTGTTTTGCGCCTTATCGGCACATTCCGACAGCCGGGAGGCTCTGACAAAAAAGCACATATCTTACGGCAACGCCGCCCTGGAGGACTCGGATTACAAGAGCGCGGTGGAATATTACGAGAGGGCGCTGGAGGAGGACCCCTCCTCCAAGAGCGTCATGTATTCCCTGGGCGTCCTTTACATCCAGACCGGCGACACCAAGAAGGCTTCCGACCTTTTCATGACCTATCTGGAGCGCTTTCCCCTGGACAAGGACGGGCTTTTCGGCCTCGCCAACGTCTGCATGATGGAAGGCGAATACGAAAAAGCCTCCCGCCTTCTCACCCAGGCCTCCTCCCAGGACAAGAAGAACGAGGCCCTGAGAAGGACCCTGGGCTACGCCCAGCTGCAGTGCGGGAACGTCCAGGCCGCCAAAAAGATCCTCACGGAGCTGACCGCGGAGTTCCCCTCCAACCGGCTGACCCGCTTCGACCTCGCCCTGACCTACGCCGCGGAAAAGGATTACCGGAACGCCATCAAGGAAGTCCAGGCCGGGCTTTCCCTGTTCCCCGATCCGGAAGGCAAGCAGATCTACGCTGAGCTGCTCGACCTGGCCGCCGGTTCCCTGCTGGAGGAAGCCATTGAGGATTTCCGCAAAAACGACATGGACAAGGCCGTCTCCATCCTTGAGCCTCTCTGCAACCAGTATCCCGACTACGCCAAAGCCCAGGCCTACCTGGGCCACGCCTGCAATTTCAAGTTTCCCCCGGACCGGGAAAAGGCGGAAAAGGCTTACCGCGCCGCCCTGAAGGCTTCCCGCTTCGTGCCGGTCGCGCCCCAGGATTTCGCCGTGGTCTACGACAACCTCGGCTCCATCGTCCTGAGGAAGGGCAATCTCGAGGAGGCGGAAAGTTTCTACCGCCTGGGCATCGCCCAGGAGAGCGAATACGCCCCGGTCTATTTCAATTTCGGGCTGCTCAGGGCCCACAAGGGCGCCTTCACGGAAGCCTCCGTCGCCTTGATGGAGGCCGTCAGGCGCGACTCCCACATGGAAAGCTACATCGCCTCCCATCCCAAGCTGGCCGCTTTCCGTTCTAGCATCGACTACACAAACTTAGTAAATTCCATAAAAAAGGAGAAACAAGCTGATGAGCAAAGCAAAGATTAAATTCGGCACTTCCGGCTGGCGGGCCATTCTGGCCGAGGATTTCACTTTCGAAAACGCCGCCCGGGTGATAGACGCCATCATTCTTTACCTGCGGTCCACCGGGAAGAAGGAGCTTTCCGTGGTGGTCGGTTCCGACGCCCGCTTCCTGGGCAAGGAATTCCGCGAACGCACGGCGAAACAGTTCGCCAAGGCCGGCGTCAACGTCTTTTGCACCGAAAGGGACTGCCCCACGCCCGTTCTCTCCTTCTGCGTGCGCTCCATGGGCCTGGACGGCGCCGTCAACTACACCGCTTCCCACAATCCCGCGGAATACCAGGGCCTGAAGTTCTCCGTGGAGCACGGTGAAGGCGCCGGCACGGAAGTTACTAAATTCATCGAGAGCCACATCGACGAACCCGTCCCGCCCGCGGAAAAGGAAGGGAAGATCGTCATGCTCGACCCCCGGGAAGCCTACTTCGCGGAGATCTCCAAGCTTGTGGATCTCCCCGCCATCAGGAAAGCGAACCTGAAAGTCGCCTGCGACGTGCTGTACGGCACGGGCAGGGAATACCTGGACGAGATGCTCAGAAGAGCCGGCGCGGAGGTGACCGTCCTGCACAACTGGGTCAACCCCTCCTTCGGCGGGCGCCGCCCGGAACCCGCCGCGGAGAACATGCCCGAGCTCATCAAGCTGGTGAAGGAAGGCCCCTACGCCCTGGGACTGGGCACCGACGGCGACGCCGACCGCTTCGGCATCGTGGACGGCGACGGAACTTTTTACAACGCCAACCAGGTCCTCTGCCTGGTTTCCTGGCACCTGGCCAAGAACCGCGGGCTCAAGGGCGCCATCGTCCGCAGCGTGGCCACCACCGGCTACCTTGACAGGCTGGCGAAATATCTGGGCGCCGAGCTCGTGGAAGTCCCCGTGGGCTTCAAGTACATCGCCCCCTACGTCCTGGAAGGCAAAGTCCTCCTGGGCGGCGAGGAATCCGGCGGCCTGACCATAGGCGCCCACATTCCCGAGAAAGACGGCATCCTGGCCTGCCTGCTCATCACCGAGCTGGTGGCCGTGACCGGCAAGACCCTCGGCCAGATCATGGAAGAGATCAAGGCGGCCATCGGCACCGTCTGGACCGGCCGCACCGACCTTTTCCTTACGCCGGAAAACAAGGAGAAGATCCTGGCCGCCGTGGCCAAAGAGAACGGCGAAACTTTCCTGGGCCGCCGGGTGGTCTCCACCAACCGCATGGACGGCCACAAGTTCTGCTTTGAGAGAAACGAATGGGTTCTGGTGAGGCCTTCCGGCACGGAGCCCATCATCAGGTGCTACGTGGAAAGCAACACCAAGGAGGAAGGCGAAAAGCTGACCGCCGACCTCAAAGCCTTCACGGAACAGTTCACGAAATAAGGTAATGACTTCCCTCACCATCCTCGGCTCCACCGGCAGCATCGGTCGCTCCGCCCTGGACGTGGCGCGGCTGCACAAAGAGCGCTTTTCCGTAAAAGCGCTGGCCGCCGGCCATTTCTCCGACCTTCTCCGCGAACAGATCGAGGAGTTTCAGCCGGAGCTGGCGGCGGTGAACGACGTGAAGGGCGCCGGGGAAGTCAAAAAACTTTTTCCCAAGCTGGAAGTTCTCGCGGGCCCAGAGGGCGTCGCTGCCCTGGGCGAGACCGGGGACATCGTCCTTCTGAGCGTGGTGGGCGTGGCCGGGCTGGAGCCGGCCCTCAGGGCCGTGAGGAACGGGAAACGCCTGGCCATCGCCACCAAGGAAGCCCTGGTGTCCGGCGGCGAGATCCTCATGGCGGAAGCCGCGCGGCACGGGGCGGAGGTCATTCCCGTGGACAGCGAGCACAGCGCCATTTTCCAATGCCTGGCGGCCAACGGCCGGCGCGCGCCGGAGGAGATAGGGAATCTAATCATCACGGCCTCCGGCGGCCCCTTCCGGGGGAAAAGCGCCGCTTTCCTGGAAAGCGTGACCCCCGAGCAAGCCCTCCGCCACCCGGTGTGGAAAATGGGGCCGAAGATTTCCGTGGACTCCGCCACCATGATGAACAAAGGGCTCGAGGTGATCGAGGCCTCCCGACTCTTCGGCGTACCCTATGACAGGATCAAAGTGCTCGTGCATCCCCAGTCCATCGTCCATTCCCTGGTGGAGTTCCGCGACGGCGCCCAGCTGGCGCAGCTTTCGCTGCCCGACATGCGCCTGGCGATCCAGTACGCCTTCACCTATCCCGAAAGGCTGCCTTCCCCCCTGGGATCCCTGGACCTTTCCGCGGTGGGCAGACTGGAGTTCTTCCCGCCCGATCTTGAAAATTTTCCCTCGCTCAAGCTGGCTTTCCGCGCCCTCAGGGAAGGCGGGGTCGCCCCCGCGGTCCTGAACGGCGCCAACGAAAAGGCGGTGGCCGATTTCCTGGAGGGCCGGATATCCTTCGCCGACATCCCCCGCGCGGTGGAACGGAAGCTGGACAAAGCGCCGGCGGTCCCCGATCCTTCCCTGGAGGACATCCTGGCGGCGGACCGCTTCGCCAGGGAACCCGCTTAACAAAAAAACAACAGTGTTCGCATGCTGACTTTCGTATATTTCTGCGTCGTTCTCGGACTTCTGGTCTGCGTCCATGAATTCGGGCATTTCGCCGCCGCCAAGCTGTGCGGCGTCTATGTCCACCGCTTCTCCATCGGCTTCGGGCCGGCCCTGCTGAAATGGCAGGGCAAGGAGACCGCCTACTGCATAGCCTGCATTCCCCTGGGCGGCTTCGTGCAGATGGCCGGGCAGAGCGACCTGCCGGAAGAGGAGGAGGACGAGCTTAACAAGGGCGTTCCCAAGGAACGTTTTTACACTTCCAAAAAAGTCTGGCAGCGCCTCATCATAATCCTGGCCGGGCCCGGCATGAACCTGCTCTTCGCCGTTCCCCTGGCCGTGGCGATCCTGTGCTACGGTCAAAGCACCGTCATCTCCCCCCAGGGCGTCGTGATCTCCGAGATCATCGCCGGCTCCCCCGCGGAGACGGCCGGCCTGCGCCAGGGCGACAAGATCCTGGCGGTGGACAAGGAAAGCGTGGAGACCTGGAACGGCTTCACCGAGACCATCCGCTCCAAAATTTACAGCGACGTCTCCCTCACGGTGGAAAGGGACGGCCAGACTCTGGAGCTGACCGCCCGTCCCGAGCTGAACGAGGAAAAAGGCTACCTTGGGCTGGGCGTCGTCATGCTGCCCCCGGCCCAGGTGGAAAGGCTGGAGAACGAAGCCTCTCCTCTGAAAAAAGGCGACGTGGTCCTCTCCGTGGAGGGCCGCCCGCTTTCGGACTGCACCGTGGACGGCATGGTCAGGCTGCTTCTGGGCTGCCCCGACACCAACCTCACAGTCACCGTCGCCAACTTCAAGAGCCGCCGCAAAGTCGGGGAAACCGTCCGGCCCGAGGAGCGGACGGTCCAGCTGCCCGTGGGCTCCAAGAAAAAATGCGAGTTCTTCGACATCCAGAACGTGGACGGCCGGGCCCGCTTCTCCCCCCGCTCCGGCGCCCCGGAGGAGCTCTGGGCGCTTTTGGGCGCGAAAGTTCTGGCCCTTAACGAAAAGCCCCTGGCGCTTTCCGAAGCGGATTATTTCGCCGACATCCCCGTGGGCAGCGTGACGGCCATCGTGGCCGTGGCCGCCCAGAGCGGCCGCTACAAAAGGGAGACCCTGGTGACCTCCGTGGTCTCCCGGGTGGACTATTTCGGCCACGCCGGCATCGGCTTCCGCTCCGCCTCGGAAATGGTCTGCGAATCCTTCGGCCAGGCCCTCGTCCATTCGCCCAAAAAAGCCTGGAGCAAAGTGGCGGAGACCTTCCGCACCCTCAAGCTGCTCGTGACCGGCTCCCTCAAGGTCAACAACCTTTCCGGCCCGGTGGGCATCGCCCGCATGACCGGGGCCGCGGCGGCCCTGGGCTTCGACGTGCTTCTGAATTTCGTGCTTCTCATCACCGTAAACCTCGGCGTCCTGAACCTGCTGCCGCTTCCTGTTCTGGACGGCGGCCACGTGGTCCTGCTCGCCGCCGAGGGCCTGAGGGGCAAGCCCCTTCCCGAAAAATTCCTGCTGTGGTACCAGAGGATCGGGCTTGTCCTGATCCTGGCCCTCTTCGCCCTGGTCATGATGAACGACATTTCGCGCTGGATCAGGGACAGCGAGTTTTTGGGAACGCTTCTGGGCAGATTTTTCCATTAATCCACCGATCAAAACTTTTATGTCCGAGAACAAGAAAAAAGAAAAGACCGAGCTAACCTTCGAGGAAGCGCTGGACAAGCTGGAGGAGATCGTCGCCAAGATCGAGGAAGGCGAGCTTTCCCTCAACGACTGCCTCGCGGAATACGAGAAAGGCATCAAGCTCGCGGCCTTCTGCGCCGCCGAGCTGAAGGCGGCCAAGGCCAAGGTCGAGAAACTCCAGAAAGAGAACGACGGCACGGTGAAAGCCGTGGAAAGCGAGATCTCCGCTTCCGGCAGCGAGGAATAGGATGACCGCGGACGAGAAGAACGCAACTCCCGTGCTGGACCGCGTGAAGACTCCCGCGGATCTCAGGAAGCTCCCGGTGGACGAGCTGCCCGCGCTTTGCGCCGAGCTCAGGCGCGAGATAGTCAGGACCGTCTCCAAGACCGGCGGACATCTGGCTTCCAGCCTGGGCGCGGTGGAGATCGCCGTGGCTCTGCATTACGTTTACGACACGCCCAAGGACAAGCTGGTCTGGGACACCGGCCACCAGGCCTACGCCCATAAGATCCTGACCGGCCGCCGGGAGCTTTTCCCCACCCTGCGCCAAAAAGACGGCCTCAGCGGCTATCCCACGCCGGAGGAAAGCCCCTACGACTGCTATCCCGTGGGGCACGCCGGCACCTCCATTTCCGTGGCTCTGGGCCTGGCCGCGGCCAGGGATCTCAAAGGCGAGAATTTCCAGGTGGTCTCCATCATCGGCGACGGCGCCCTGACCAGCGGCCTGGCCCTGGAGGCCCTCAACAACAACGCCGCCCGGGGAAACTTCACCATCGTCCTGAACGACAACGCCATGTCCATCTCCCCCACCAAGGGGGCGATCGCGAAACATTTCGCCAGGCTGGTCTCGGACGTGCGCTACCGCCAGCTGAAGCGGGGCGTCAAGAACGTCTTCAGCTCGATCCCCGTTATAGGCGAACATCTGACCAACTTCACCATGCGCCTCCTGGGCGCCTTCAAGCTCCTCTTCATCGTGGACAATATTTTCGAGAAGATGGGCTTCCACTACATCGGCCCCGTGGACGGCAACGACGTAAAGGAACTGGTGCGCATCCTGAAGGCCCGCTCCACGGAGCAGGTCGTGCCCGTGGTGCTGCACTGCCGCACCAAGAAAGGCAAAGGCTACAAGCCCGCGGAGGACAACCCCGAGCGCTACCACGGCGTGGGGCCCTTCGATCCCGAGACCGGCGAGATCAAAAAGAGTGAAAAGCGGCCTCTCACTTACACCGACGCCGTGTCCCGGACCGTCCTGGATCTGGCCGAAAAGGATCCCCGGGTCGTGGTCGTTTCCGCGGCCATGTGCGGCGGCACCGGCATGACGGAATTTTCCCGCCATTTCCCTGACCGTTTCTTCGACGTGGGCATCGCCGAGCAGCACGCCGTGACCTTCGCCGGCGGCCTGGCCGCCAGCGGGCTGCGCCCGGTGGTGGGGATCTATTCCACCTTCATGCAGAGAGCCTACGACGAGATCGCCCACGACGTCTGCCTGCCCAACGTTCCCGTCATCCTGGCCCTCGACCGGGCCGGATTGGTGGGCTCGGACGGCAAGACCCACCACGGCGCCTTCGACATTTCCTACCTCTCGCACCTTCCCAACATCAGGATCTTCTCCCCCAGGGACGAGAATTCCATCAGGGCGGTCTTCCGCTGGGCGCTGGAAAACAGCTGCCCCGTGGCCGTCCGCTACGCCCGGAGAGCCATCCCGCGGGAATTGGCGAAGGAGGAGCCGCCGCCCATGGAGGACGTCACCCGCTGGCAGACCCTGAGGGACGGTGACCTCTGCGCGCTGGTCGCCGCCGGGCATCTGGTCTTCCACGCCCTGAAAGCCGCGGAGATCGTGGCGGAGAAATACCACAGGAACGTCAGGGTCGTCGACGCCTGCAGCCTCAAGCCTCTCGACCGGGAATGTCTCGCGGAACTGGCCGGGACGCCAATAATAACCCTGGAGGACAACGCCCTGGTGGGCGGCCTGTCCTCCCTCATGAGCACGGACGCCGCCGCCCGCGGCCTGAAAGGACCAGCGGCCTCCCTGGGCCTTCCCGACGACTTCGTCCCCCACGGGACTTTGGACGAATTGTACGCCGGCCTCGGCTGGCAGCCGGAGCAGATCGCCGGAAAGATCGCGGAGATGTTCGGATTATGACTTCCTTCGACGCCAACACCCTCGCTTCCCTGCTGAACGCGCTGCCCGACGGCATCCTGGCCGTCTCGGCCCAGCGGATCGTCCTGTACGCCAACGCCGGGATCTACGACACCCTGGGCGTTTCCCCGGAAGACGCGATAGACCATCCCCTCTGGGACGTTCTGCGCGACCAGTCGCTGCTGCTGCTCCTCAACAAGACCGGCAACGAATCTTTCCTGACCTTGGAGACGGACGTGGCCTATCCGAGGAAGCTGAGGCTGAGAATAACGATCGTGCCCATGGCGGAAAAAGACCCGGCCCCCGGCGCGCCGGCCGCCCTTATGGTCTTCAGCGACGTCTCGAGGGAGCTGAGCAGCGCCAAGGACAGGGAGCGCAATTCCAAGCTCGAGACCATGCGCCTTCTCACGGCCGGCGTGGCCCACGAGCTGGGCAATCCCCTCAACTCCATAATCATGAAGGCCGACCTGACCAGCCGGCTGGCGGAAAAGCTTCCGCCCTCCGAGCTGAAGGACAAGATCTCCCGGGACCTGAACGTCATCATCAGCGAAGGCGAACGCCTGAAAAGGATCGTGGAAGATTTCCTCCAGGCCGCCCGGCCGCTGAAGTTCCATCCCTCGGAGACCGACCTTAAGAAAATCTGCGAGGACTGCCTGGAAATGATGGAGCAGGAGCTGCACAAGCGCAACATCGTGGTGCAGAAACGCCTCTCCCCCGTTCCTCCCGCCATGCTGGACAGCGACCTCTGGCGCGGCGCCATCATAAACGTCCTCATGAACGCCATGGAGGCCATGCCGGAAGGCGGCATCATCTTCCTGACCCTGGACGCGGTGGACAACGAGCTTGTCCTGGGCGTGCGCGACAACGGCGCCGGCATGTCCGAGGAGACCGCCCTCAAGATCTTCGACCCCTTCTTCACCACCAAGCAGACCGGCACCGGCCTGGGCATGCTGCAGATAAAGCGCGCCGTGGAAGCCCACGGCGGCTCGGTGGAAATAAAAAGCCGCCTGGGCAAAGGAACCCTGGTGACCCTGAAGACCCCCCTGAAAATGAGCGCCACCCACGCCCTTAATCCCCCGGAATAGAGCCATGAAAAAGAACGTGCTAGTAGTTGACGACGAAAAGAACGCCAGAGACAATCTCCGGGAGATCATTGAGGAGATCATGGGGCTTTCCATGACGGAGGCCGACTGCGTCAAGACCGCCCTGGAGCTCATCCGCAACCGTTCCTTCGACCTTATCCTGACCGACCTCAGGATGCCCGGGGAATCCGGCATGAGCGTGCTGGAGGAGGCCCGCCGGGTCTGCCCGGAAACGCCGGTCATAATAATGACGGCCTTCGGCTCCGCCGACGAGGCCGGGGAAGCGCTGAAAAAAGGCGCCTACGATTTCCTCTCGAAGCCCCTGCGGGCCGCCACGGTGGAGGAGAAGATCTCGGAAGTCCTGAAGCTGGAAAAGGAAGACGAGGCCCAGGATTCCTTCAGCAGGATCATCGGCTCCTCGGAAGCCCTGAAGGAGACCATCAAGACCGCACGCCAGGCCGCGCCCACCGACGCCACCATCCTGATAGAGGGCGAAAGCGGCACCGGCAAAGGCCTGCTGGCGGAGTGCATCCACGAGGCCAGCCCGCGCAGGAACGGAAAATTCGTGGTGGTCCACTGCGCCAACACGCCCCAGGACGTATTGATGAGCGAACTCTTCGGCCATGAGAAAGGCTCCTTTACCGGCGCCGTCTCCCGGCACATCGGCAAGTTCGAGGAAGCCGCCGGCGGCACCGTCTTCATCGACGAGGTGGGCACGCTGCCGCTGAAAGTGCAGACCATCCTGCTGAGAGTGTTGCAGGACAAAAAATTCGAGCGCCTGGGCGGCAACGAGACCATCGAGTGCAAGGCCCGCGTCATCGCGGCCACCAACGAATCGCTGCAGGAACTGGTGAAAGAGGGCCGCTTCCGGGAGGACCTCCTCTACCGCCTGAAAGTCGTGACGCTCACCATGCCGCCCCTGCGGGTCAGGAAAGGCGACCTTCAGCCTCTTATAGACCATTTCCTCGCCGTCGCCAACCGGGAGACCAGCAAGAACGTCACCATCTCCAAAATTGCCAGGGAGATGATGGAGAAGTATTCCTGGAGCGGCAACATCAGGGAAGTGCACAACTGCGTGGAGTCGCTGGTCATCAAAAACACCAGCGGCGAGGTGACCCCCAGGGACCTGCCCAAAGAGATACTCGAGGAGAACGGCGCCGCCGAGGAAAGCGGTTCCTCCGCCTCCCTCTGGGACAAGCTTGACAAGATGACCCTGGAGGAGATCAAGAGGGAGCTTATTGACCGCAAGCTGAAAGCCGGCAAGACCAAGATCCAGATCGCGGACGAGCTGGGCATTTCCCGCCGCAGCCTTTACAGGCTGCCGGAAAGCTACGGCATCAAGAAGAGGAAGGACAAGAAATGAGCGAGCTTCCCAAGATCTCGGTTTTGATGCCGGCCTACAACGAGGGCGGCCACATTCGGGCGAACCTGGAGAAAGTGCGGGCCACCCTGGAGGACATGCTGTCCTCCTCCTGCAAGGACCTCGCCTCCGGCTTCGAGATCGTCGTGGTGAACGACGGCAGCGCGGACAACACCAAAAAGGAGATCGAGACCGCGGCCGCCCGCTGCGATTCCGTCGTCTGCGTGAACCATCAGGAAAACCGCGGCAAATGCGCCGCATTGCGCACCGCCTTCCAGCACTCCTCGGGAGAGTACGTCTTCTTCCTGGACAGCGACCTGGAAATAGACCC
>Ga0310696_10004059_pt1 | contig 18054 bp, 10 predicted proteins | sample AusTroGonzalo_MG_4_FD_203885 | JGI IMG/M metagenome (GOLD analysis project Ga0310696, IMG submission 203885) | Bovine rumen microbial communities from tropical cattle in Woodstock, Queensland, Australia - Gonzalo_02 (v2) (version 2) | ecosystem: Host-associated > Mammals > Digestive system >...
ATTACCAAGCTCAGCGACCAGATGGAGATCATCCCCATCACCCTTGACCGCTACAATGAAAAGATCAAAGAGCACAGCAAGCCGCTGAATTCTGGAGAAATTGTGGAGGCTATCATGCCGAAAAAGAAGTAAACTGAAAGGGTTAATTGTCAAACACAAGTAAATATGACTTTTACGAATTTTATCAAACGCCCTGTACTGTCGACGGTGATTTCCATCCTCATCGTCATCCTGGGTGTTATCGGACTGCTCTCCCTGCCTATTGAGCAGTACCCGAATATCGCACCGCCAAACATCGTGGTGATTACCAGTTATCCTGGTGCCGATGCTCAAACGGTAAAGAATGCCGTGATTACCCCTCTGGAAGAGAGCATCAACGGTGTAGAGGGAATGGACTACATTACGTCAACGGCATCGCCCGGCTCTGCCATGATCACCGTGGTATTCCGCCAGGGCATGAACCCTGATATGTGTGCGGTTAACGTACAGAACCGCGTGAGCCAGGCCACACCACTGCTGCCTTCTGAGGTGAACCAGATTGGTGTTCGCGTGGTAAAACGTCAGTCATCACAGGTGATCATGTTCTCACTGACCTCTGACGGACGTTATGACGACGAGTTCCTGACCAACTACAACGCCATCAACATCATCCCTGCCTTGAAACGTATCGAGGGTGTGGGTGACGCCTCCAGCTTTAGCTCGAAGACCTATGCCATGCGTATATGGCTGAAGCCAGACGTACTGAAGCAGTACAACCTGATGCCTAGCGACATTTCCGCCGTATTGGCAGAACAGAACATCGAGGCTGCGCCTGGTAAGTTTGGTGAGCAATCAAACAACGTGGCATTTGAGTATGCAATGCGCTATACCGGCCGTTTCAGAACAGCAGAGGAGTTTGGCAACATCATCATCAAGAGCGATGCCAACGGACAGACGCTGAAACTGAAGGATATCGCTCAGATTGAACTGGGTGGTGAGGGCTATTCGGTATCGATGAAGAACAACAACCTGCCCTCTATCATGACCATGGTACAGCAGGTGGCTGGCTCTAACGCCAATCAGATAGCCACAGAGGTGAAAGCCGAACTGGAGGCACAGAAGAAGCTGATGCCGCCGGGCATGGAGGTGAAGATCAACTACGACGTGACCGAGTTCCTCTATGCATCTATCGAAGAGGTGGTATTCACACTGGTGTTCACCCTCGTGCTGGTGTTCATCGTGATCTACATGTTCTTGCAGGACTGGCGCTCTACGCTCATCCCGCTGATTGCCGTACCGGTATCGCTCATTGGTACGTTCTTTTTCCTGAACACCTTCGGTTTCTCCATCAACCTGCTGACGCTGTCGGCTTTGCTGCTGGCTATTGCCATCGTGGTGGACGATGCCATCGTGGTCGTTGAAGCTGTGCACGCGAAGCTAGATCAGGGGTACAAATCGACGATGACCGCATCAATCGATGCCATGAACGAAATTTCGGGTGCCATCATATCCATCACCCTTGTGATGGCTTCAGTGTTCATCCCCGTATCGTTCCTGGGTGGCACAACCGGTACGTTTTATCGTGAGTTCGGTGTGACGATGGCTGTGTCTATCTTCATTTCGGCTCTGAACGCGCTGACGCTGTCGCCTGCACTCTGTGCCATCTTCTTGAAGGCACACGACAAAGATGGTCACGCGAAGGTGATGTCACGCATTGACCGTTTCCACCTGGCCTTCAATACTGCCTACGACAAGATTCTTGGCAAGTACAAGGCTCGTGTAGAGAAACTGGTTCGTCGCCCCATTCCCGTGCTGACAACCGTGATCTTGGGCATCGTGGCCCTGATTGCCACCGCCTACTTCACCAAGTCTGGTCTGGTACCGAATGAGGATACGGGTACCCTCTTCTGCGGTATCACGATGCCTCCCTCTACCTCAGAGGCTCGCACCAAGCAGATTGTGAACCAGGTAGACAGCCTGCTTTCTACTCACCCAGCCATCAAGACGCGTGAGCAGATTCAGGGATACAACCTGCTGATGGGTTCGTCTGGTTCTGACCAGGCAACTTTCATCATCAAGCTGAAGTCGTTTGAGGAACGTCAGAAGAATCTGTGGTGGAAGATTAGCGGTCTGTGGCAGGGCGATGGTATCTATCGTTTCCTAATTGATCCCGATGAAGCCCAGATGGTAGCGGTATGGATCATGGCACAGGCAGCCTACATCAAAGACGCCTCTATCCTTGCTGGTGCTCCGCCTATGATTCCTGGTTTCTCTATCAGTAATAACCTTTCACTGGTAATGCAGGACCGTACGGGTGGCGACCTGGACAAGTTCTTCGGCATTGTGAAGGACTACATGGCCGCACTGAACGAGCGTCCTGAGATTCAGACAGCCTACACCTCTTACAACTCAAGCTATCCGCAGTACATGGTACACGTGGACGTAGCCAAGTGTAAGCAGTCGGGCATATCACCCACCACAATCCTGACCACCCTTCAGGGCTACTATGGCGGTATCTACGCTTCAAACTTCAACTCGTTTGGTAAGCTCTACCGTGTGATGATCCAAGGTACTCCTGATTCACGTATGACCCCAGAGTCGCTCAATAATATATATGTACGCACGCCTGCAGGAATGGCTCCCGCACAGGAGTTCTGTCATTTGGAGCGAGTATATGGCCCGTTGAACGTGAACCGCTTCAACCTGTTCACCTCTATCAACCTGAGCATCTCGCCCAACGAAGGTTTCTCTTCGGGTGAAGCACTGGCTGCTGCAGCTGAAGTGGCTGCTGAGGTGCTGCCAGCAGGTTACTCGTACGACTACACAGGTCTGACGCGTGAGGAAGCCAAGGCATCCAACTCAACCGCCATCATCTTCGTACTCTGCTTCATCTTCATCTACTTGATTCTGTCGGCACAGTATGAGTCATATATCCTGCCTTTGGCTGTGGTGCTTTCCGTACCGTTCGGACTGGCAGGCTGCTTCCTCTTCACAATGGTCTTCGGACACGCCAACGACATCTACATGCAGATTTCACTCATCATGCTGATAGGTCTGCTGGCTAAGAACGCCATTCTGATTGTACAGTTCGCTTTGGAGCGCCGTCATACAGGTATGGCCATCGCATGGGCTGCAACACTGGGTGCCGCTGCCCGTCTGCGTCCTATTCTGATGACCTCATTGGCTATGATCGTCGGTCTGTTGCCTATGATGTTCGCATCGGGCGTAGGCAAGAACGGTAACCAGACCTTAGGTGCTGCTGCCGTAGGCGGTATGCTCATAGGTACACTGTTCCAAGTGATTGTGGTACCGGGCTTGTTCGTTATCTTCCAGAGTCTGCAGGAGAAGATCTCGCCCATCAAGTTCGAAGGCGACGAGGAGAATCCTGACGTGACAACCGAACTGCAGCAGTATGCAAACAGACCCGTTGATTATGAACTTCAGAAGTAAGTATATGAAAAAGCTATTAACGATTGCCGCATGCTCGCTCATGTTAGCGAGCTGCGGACTCTACAATAAGTACGAGCGTCCCGACGACATCAACACCAAGGGACTTGTTCGTGACCTGACGAGCGACACAGACACGCTACAGGTGAACAGCGACGACAGCTTTGGTAATCTGCCTTGGCGCGAAGTGTTTACCGACCCGCAATTGCAAGCTCTCATTGAGAAAGCGCTGGAAAACAACACCGACCTGCGCAATGCAGCACTAAACGTAAAGATGATGCAGTCGATGCTCACCGTTTCCAAGCTGGCCTTCCTGCCCTCAGTGGCTATTGGACCGCAAGGCACACTCAGTCAGGTGCAGATGGATGGTGCATCACTATCAAAGACCTACCAGTTGCCCATCTCGGCATCGTGGAGCTTGGACCTCTTCGGCAACCTGCTTTCGCAGAAGCGTTCAGCACAGATGAAACTACTGGCCACGAAAGACTATCAGGTAGTCGTACAGACCAACATTATCACTGGAGTAGCCAACCTCTATTATACCCTCATGATGCTCGACGAGCAATTACGCATCATGAACGACATGGAGGGACTGACCAAAGACACCTGGGACATGATGAAGCTACAGATGGAACTGGGACGAGCACGTTCTACCAGCGTACAGAGTGCCGAGGCAAGCTACTATAGCGTGCAGGCACAGAAAGCCACACTGAAACAGCAAATCCGTCAGATGGAGAATTCAATGTCGCTGATGCTGAACGAGGCTGGACATCAGATTGCCCGTGGTTCGTTCTACGAGCAGTCGCTTCCCTCTAAGTTTGCTACGGGTGTAGGCATTCAGCTGCTCTCCAACCGAGCGGACGTACATGCAGCCGAGATGGCTTTGGCACAGTGTTTCTACGACACACAGACTGCCAGATCACGTTTCTACCCCTCGATCACCATCACTGGTACAGCCATGTTCACCAACTCACTGGGTTCGCAAGTCGTGAATCCTGGCAAGTGGATTCTCTCAGCTGTAGGCTCACTCACACAGCCCATCTTCGCCCACGGTCAGATTGTGGCAGGTCTTAAAGTTGCAAAAGCCCAGCAGGAGCAGGCACTGAACACATTCCAGCAGACGATTCTGAAGGCAGGAAACGAAGTTAGCAATGCGCTTGTATCGTATACCACCTGCGAAGAGAAGAGCGAACTGGATGAAAAGATGGTGAAGATCTACGAGCAGACTGTAGAGGATACCAAACAGTTGTATGTATCGAAAGGCAGCAGCTATCTTGAGGTCATTCAAGCCCAAAGCAATCTGCTCAACGCCCGCATCTCAAAGGTGACCGACGACTTCAACAAGATGCAAGCCGTAGTCAACCTGTATCAGGCACTGGGCGGCGGTAGTAAATAATCCCCAAGTTAGGGAGAGGGGGCCTGAACAGGCGCAGGCTCCCCCATCTCCCTCGCAAACATAGTATTAACAAATAATGGGTCTTGATAAACGCTTGTTCAAACCCTATCCCCCTAACTTAGGGGGCTCAAGCTATGTCAGAAATAAGTCCAAGAGCCGAAATCAGCCCTAACGCAAAAATCGGCAAGAACTGTAAGATATTCCCGTTCGCCTATATCGAGGACGACGTGGTGATTGGTGACAACTGCATTATCTTTCCCTTCGTAAGTATTTGTGCTGGAACTCGTATGGGTAACAACAACAAAGTACACCAGGGAAGCGTGATTGGTGCACTGCCTCAAGATTTCGACTTTCGTGGTGAGAAGTCGGAATGTATTATTGGCGACAACAACATCATTCGAGAGAATGTGGTGATCAACCGCGCCACCCATACCGGCGGACAAACAGTACTCGGCAACAACAACGTGCTGATGGAAGGTGCCCACATATCACACGACACCAAAGTGGGTGATAACTGTGTGTTCGGCTACGGCACCAAGATTGCTGGTGACTGCGAGATACACAACGGTGTCATCTTCTCATCGAGCGTTATTGAAAATGCCAAGACCAGAGTAGGTGAGGGAGCCATGATACAAGCCGGCACCACCTTCTCCAAAGACGTTCCTCCTTATATCATCTGTACCAAACGCTCAGAATATGGTGGCGTAAACTACACGATGGGCAGGAGCTATGGCGTAGATGAAAAAATCTTGAAACACATAGCCAATGCTTACCGCTTGGTATTCATCGGCAACACATCGGTGTTCGATGCTGTAAACCAAATTGAACAGCAGGTACCCGATAGTCAAGAGATTCGTAACATCATCCAGTTTATCCGAGAAACCAAACTCGGAATTATTGCCAAGATATAATCTACTGGCTATAAACACAAACTGGCAAACAGTAATTCCGTTGCGCTTTTCACTAAAGTGCAACGGTTTTTGTTTCGCTTTTTCCAAACGGAGCACCAAGCGTGGACAAAAGAATGTCAGAAAGTGTCTTTTAGGTCAACATTTTCAAGCAACAATCAAAGAAAGTTTTCCGAAACGGATAACTTTTTCACTCTCTCACACAAAAAAAATATCCAAAAACATGCATTATTTCTTTCTTTTTAATTAACTTTGCAGTCGAATTCTTTTGATGCTTCCGTAAGGAGCCAATCATTCTCTGAAAGCTAAAACAATAACATAGAAATGGAATCTGCAAAAACCTACTCGTATGAAGAGGCTTATCAAGCCTCGTTGACCTATTTTAATGGTGATGAACTGGCTGCCCGCGTTTGGGTAAACAAGTACGCAATGAAGGATAGCTTTGGCAACATTTATGAAAAATCGCCTAATGACATGCATTGGCGCATTGCCAACGAGATTGCACGTATTGAGCACAAGTACAAGAACCCGATGGAAGCCAAAGAGATATTTGATTTGCTCGACCATTTCCGTTTTATTGTCCCTGCCGGCAGTCCAATGACAGGCATCGGCAACAATTACCAGATTGCCTCTTTGTCAAATTGCTTCGTAATAGGTCTTGACGGCAATGCCGACTCATACGGAGCTATTATGCGCATTGATGAAGAACAAGTGCAGCTGATGAAGCGAAGAGGAGGTGTGGGACATGACCTCAGCCACATCCGCCCCAAGGGGTCTCCTGTCAACAACTCTGCACTCACCTCTACAGGTTTGGTACCTTTCATGGAGCGCTATAGCAATAGTACGCGCGAGGTGGCACAAGACGGCCGCCGAGGTGCATTGATGCTTTCAGTCAGCATCAAGCATCCTGATTCCGAAGCCTTCATCGACGCCAAGATGACCGAAGGCAAGGTTACGGGTGCGAATGTAAGCGTTAAAATAGACGATGCTTTCATGCAGGCAGCCGTTGACAACAAGACTTATGTGCAACAATGGCCTATCGATGCCGAATCTCCTGAATGGGAGAAAGAAATTTCGGCTCGCGATCTATGGGAGAAAATTGTGCACAACGCATGGAAAAGTGCTGAACCAGGTGTACTCTTCTGGGATACCATCTTGCGAGAAAGTCTGCCCGACTGCTATGCAGATCTTGGATTCCGTACCGTTTCTACCAACCCATGCGGCGAGATTCCTCTTTGCCCCTATGACTCTTGCCGTTTGCTGAGCATCAACCTCTATTCATATGTTGAGCACCCCTTCACCGACCATGCCGTATTCAATTTCGACTTGTTCAAGAAACACGTGAGGGCAGCACAGCGAATCATGGACGATATCGTGGACTTGGAACTGGAAAAGATTGAACAGATCTTGAAGAAGATTGATGCCGATCCACAGTCAGAAGAAGTGAAAGGTTCGGAACGCCACCTCTGGGAAAAGATCAAATACAAGAGTTCGTTGGGCCGACGCACAGGCGTGGGCATCACAGCCGAAGGCGACATGATTGCCGCAATGGGACTGCGCTATGGTACACAGGAAGCAACTGACTTTGCCGTTGAGGTTCACAAAACGCTGTGTCTCACAGCTTATCGTTCAAGTGTAGAAATGGCTTGCGAACGAGGAGCATTCGAGATTTTTGATGCCAAGCGCGAAGCCAACAATCCATTTATGCTTCGCATTAAAGAGGCCGACGCAGACCTCTACGCAAAAATGGTGAAACATGGCCGTCGCAACATTGCCTGTCTAACCATTGCCCCCACAGGCACCACATCACTCATGACCCAAACCACAAGTGGTATTGAACCTGTGTTTATGCCATTCTACAAACGCCGCCGCAAAGTGAATCCGAACGATACCGATGTACATGTAGATTTCGTAGACGAGGTTGGCGATTCGTTTGAGGAATATATTGTTTACCATCCGAAGTTTTTAGAATGGATGCGCGTGCAAGGAATGGATCCCGAACAGCGCTTTACGCAGGAAGAAATCGAAGAACTGGTGCAACGTTCTCCCTACTACAAGGCAACTGCTAACGATGTAGACTGGTTAATGAAAGTACGCATGCAGGGAGCTATCCAAAAATGGGTAGACCACAGCATCAGCGTAACCGTAAACCTGCCTAACGATGTAGACGAAGAACTGGTAAACCGTCTGTATGTAGAAGCATGGCGTAGTGGATGTAAGGGATGCACCATCTATCGTGATGGTTCACGTGCAGGTGTGATGATCTCAGTTTCGAAGAAGAAAGAGAAAAAAGAAGCTGCCGACGAGGTAAAAGACAATAACTTGGAAGAAGCTGTAAAAGAAGCGCCATGCAAACGTCCATCAGTAACTGAGGTACGTCCGCAGATGCTTGAATGCGATGTGGTACGATTCCAGAACAACAAAGAGAAATGGGTTGCTTTCGTGGGATTGCTCGACGGTTATCCCTACGAAATCTTTACCGGTTTACAAGACGAAGACGAGGGCATTATGCTGCCGAAATCAGTAACAAAGGGCAAGATTATCAAGCAAAACAATCCCGACGGCACAAAACGTTATGACTTCCAGTTTGAGAACAAACGTGGATACAAAACCACCGTTGAAGGACTCTCTGAAAAATTCAACCCTGAATACTGGAATTATGCCAAGCTTATCTCAGGAGTGCTACGTTACCGCATGCCCATAGAACACGTCATCAAGTTGGTAGGCTCACTCCAACTGAAAGATGAGAGTATCAACACCTGGAAAAACGGTGTGGAGCGCGCATTGAAGAAGTATGTGATTGACGGCACTGAAGCTAAAGGACTCGTTTGTCCTTCATGCGGTCATGAATCACTCGTATACCAAGAGGGATGCTTAATCTGCAAGAACTGCGGTGCCAGCCGTTGCGGATAACTTCGACAATAACAATCTACGACATTGAAAAAAATCGAAAGCAACATCTTTATTAACGACCTGCGGCTTTACGCTTACCATGGCGTAATGCCGCAGGAGCGTAAGGTAGGCGGTTGGTTTACAGTATCCATCAGCATCGCTTACAATTTTTCACAAGCGATGGTCTCGGATATGGTGACCGACACCATTAGCTACGCAGACATCTGTGAAGACATCAAAAAGGAGATGGTGGTACCTTCGCAACTCCTCGAGCATGTAGCTGGACGTATTGCGAAAACCTTGTTCAGCAAGTACCCAAAGATTGAATCTGTCAACTTGAAGATTGTCAAGGAGAACCCACCGATGGGGACCAATTGCAATGGTGCAGGAGTACACCTATATTTAATAAATGATAAAACTATTGAGTGAATGATATTTTTCTCACCAATAAACTGTAATTTTGCAGCATGAAGTTTGCAAGACTGTTAATGATATTGATGGCTTTGGGCTGCTGCATAGGTATTGCTGCAGCCAAAAAGCATACATATACTTTAGTTATTGACGCCGGCCATGGTGGCAAAGATCCCGGCACCATGACAAAGACCGCTAAAGAGAAAACGATAGCGCTCAATGTTGCTTTGGCTTTTGGACGCTATGTAGAACAGAACTGTTCTGATGTACGTGTCATCTATACTCGTAAAACAGACGTATTCATTCCTCTCAGAGAGCGTGCAGCCATTGCCAATCGCAACAAAGCCGATGTATTCATCTCTATTCACGTGAATGCACTTCCCGGAAAGAATCCCAAACCTGTAACAGGAATGGAAACATACACCATGGGAATGAGACGCAGCGATGAAAAACTCAGTGCAGCCAAACGCGAGAATGAAGTAATATCATTAGAGAAAGACTACAGACAGCATTATGCCGGCTACGACCCGAACTCACCAGAGAGCATGATCATGTTTGAAATCATGAATGAGCAGAACATGGTGTCAAGTGTAGAGTTGGCACAACTTATCCAGCAAAACACCTGCGCAATTGCAAAACGTCCCAACAAAGGCGTGAAACAAGACGCTTTCCTGGTGCTACGTGAGACATCAATGCCAGCTTGTTTGGTTGAGTTGGGCTACATCAGCACCCCTTCTGACCAAGCATTCATGACCAACAAGAAAAATGTTGATTTGATGGCATTAGGACTCTATCGAGCTTTCGTAGCTTTCCGGAAAAAGAACCATCCTGGTACCATACAATCACCTGTTCGCGAGGATGTGATACAGGAGCCTGTTGCTGAAAGGGAAGTTGTACAAGAAGAGCCGATAGCAACAGAGCCTGTAGTACAAGAAAACACGACCGTCCCTGTTGGGCAGCCTGTTGCTGAAGAGAAAGCACCAGCAACAATTTCGGCTCCAATATTCAAAGTGCAGTTCCTTACTAGCGAAAGAAAGCTAAAAGCAAGTGATGCCCGTTTTAAGGGAGTTAAAAATGCTGATTCATATAAAGAAGGTAACCTGTGGAAATACACCATTGGTGCATCGACTGACTATAGTGAGATTTATCGCTTGCGCAAGGGAATTTTAAAACAATTCCCACAAGCATTCATCATTGCCTTCCGCAATGGAGAGAAGATTGATGCAGGAGCAGCATATCAAGAATATTTACGTAACAAAAAGAAATAACATAATTTTCCAAAGAAACGATGAAATACTTAACCAACGAAGTGAAGATTGCCCTTGTGGCTGTTGTGGGCATTGTAGTCATGTTCATTGGATTGCAATACCTAAAAGGATTGAACGTATTCTCTTCCGACAATCACTACTATGCACGTTTCAATGACGTAAGCGGCCTCACCGCTTCCTGTCCTGTTTATGCCTATGGCTACAAGGTGGGAGTCGTTTCGAAAATAATGTACGACTACAAGAGTCCGGAAAACATTATCGCAGCCATCAGTATTGATTCTGAGCTTGACGTTCCCCGCCATACAACGGTGGAAATTGCCAGCGACTTGCTTGGCAACGTAAAATTGGAATTAAAGTTTGGCCCAAACCCAACAGATATCTTAGCACAAGGCGATACCATCGACGGTGATATCCGAAGAGGCACAATGGAGAAAGCGGCCAACATGATACCGCAGATTGAGAAAATGCTACCTAAGCTCGACTCAATCCTTGCCAGTGTTAACACTCTGCTGGCTGATCCGGCATTAGGGAATACCGTACACAACGTGGATCATATTAGCGCAAATTTAGCGACCACGACTCAAGAACTGAAACAGTTGACTGCCTCACTCAACCAACAGATGCCACAGATGATTGACAAAGCCAATGGAGTGTTGGCAAATACAGAGGGCTTCACACGCCAATTGAACGGTATTGACATAGCAGCAACAATGGACAAGGTTGACATGACACTTGCCAATGTTCAGCAGATGACAGCAGCCCTCAATAGTAAAAACGGTACGCTGGGACTGCTGATGCATGATGCTGAACTATACCAGAACATGAATGCGACGATGCGTGATGCCGATGCCTTGATGATAGACCTAAAAGCCAATCCAAAACGTTATGTCCACTTCTCGGTATTTGGCAAAAAAAATAACTAACAATAGATTTTGTCTAAATTAAAAATAATTGTTTATCCATACACTTAAACATACAACCCACTGATTATCAATTGCTTCGATATACACAATAGTCTCTTTGTATATAAAAGTCGTGAAACACCATAAACTTCCCATAATTAGCAAGTTACGAGAGTTGTAAACACAACAGTAAAAATAAGTCAATTTGCGAGTTAGAAAAAAAATTCCGAACTTTGCACCGATTTTCAACATCCATTTGGAAATCATAATGACATATCTTGTAACTAAGCAAATGCAATAACGCCAAATGCAACAAAGTCATCAGATGTTCTGGGACAAATGTCTCCAATTAATCAGGCAGAATGTCACAGAGCAGATATACAAAACGTGGTTTGAGCCCATCGTGTTTGAGTCCTACGACCCGCAGGAAAACACGGTGCTGGTACAGGTACCTAGTCCTTATGTCTATGAGTATCTGGAGCAGCATTTCGTGCAACTGATGGCCTGGGCACTCACACAGAGTTTCAAAGCCAACGTTAAGTTGACTTACCGCTTGGTTACAGACAAAGAACACAAGTTGGTTCAAGACGTAGAAAGTGAACAGCCTGCAGACATTGAGCCCATACGTCCTACGACAAGGGGCAACAAAGCACCTACTGAACTTGATGCAGCTATTCCTCAGGATTTGAATCCTCAACTTGATCCTCGCAAGACTTTTGAATCATATATTGAAGGTGACTCGAACAAGTTGCCTCGCACCGTAGGTCTATCCATTGCGGAGCATCCTGGAAAATCCACCTTCAATCCATTCTTTGTATATGGTCCTTCTGGCTGTGGCAAAACTCACTTAATCAATGCCATTGGTGTTCGTTGCAAGAAGATTTACCCGCAGAAGCGCGTACTCTATGTATCTGCCCATTTGTTTATGGTTCAGTATATTGATGCTAAGTTGAATAACAAAATCAACGACTTCATCAATTTCTACCAAACCATCGACATGCTGATTGTGGATGATGTACAGGAATGGGCCACAGCAGAAAAAACTGTTGCAACGTTCTTCCATATTTTCGAGCACTTGTTCCGACTGGGCAAGCAGATTATCCTTGCCAGCGACCGTCCACCTGTAGACTTGGAATGGCTAAAAGACCGTATGCTCACTCGTTTCTCATGTGGTTTGATTGCTGAGCTTGACAAGCCTAACACACAGCTTTGCGTTGACATCCTGCATTCAAAGTGCCGCCGCGACGGCCTAAAAGTACCCGACGAGGTGATCCAGTTCGTAGCACAAACTGCCAATGGTTCTGTACGTGATTTGGAAGGTGTGCTCAATTCCTTAATGGCCTATTCCATCGTATACAATTCAGCTATTGACATGCGTTTGGCTGAACGTGTCATTAAGCGTGCTGTAAAAGTTGACAACCACCCGCTCACTATTGATGACATCCTGGACAAGGTATGTACGCATTACAATGTCACACCTCAAAACGTGTTCAGCAAGAGTCGTAAGCGTGATTATGTTCAGGCTCGCCAGCTGTCTATGTATTTAGCCCAAAAATACACAAAAATGCCAGCTGCCCGCATTGGACAACTCATTGGACACCGCGACCATTCAACTGTATTATATAGCTGCGACATGATTGAACGCCGTCTAAAGCTTGACAAAGCGTTTGCCGACGAGTTGAACAGTATTGAGAATTCCTTCAAGCTGAAGCAGTAATTCCGTTTATTTTTTTTAACGCATAGGATTCCTTAATTACGGCAAAGATTTGTACCTTTGTCGTGATTTTCCAATTAGGAACTATGAACCTGCGTATCTACATAACCACACTCATTATATTCTTATTGTCATTCACGATGCCTGCCATTGCTGAAAGCGATAAGAACGACCCCGAATATCAGGCTTTGAGAGAAGCCATGACCAAATCATTCAATGCTGCCGACAGTGTGAATTTCTTCAAAGCCGTTCATCGGTTTGAAGACTATTTATTGAGCAAGAATGATATTCATGGATACTATACCCAGCGCTGTAACGAAATCGTATTTCTGTTAAACAGACAGAACGTATTCGAAGCTTACATGCGCTCCATACGTCTTTCCCAAGATCTTCGTTCTCAGCACCTTGACAGCGAAATGTACATGGCCAAAAACATGATGGGCCATATCTACAATTATTGCGGCAACACGAAGGAAGCGCTACGATGTTTCCGTGAAGTAATTGAAATGCAGGAGAAAGAAGGCTATACTGAGAGTATGTCGGCTATCTACATGAACATGGTGTTTATCTTAATCGACAAGGATCCCGACGAAGCAGACCGTTTATTGGACAAAGCCCATGAATTAGCCCACGATTCTACCCGCATAGTAGACATCAACGCATATCGCACCGTCATAGCCTTCAAACGTGGTAACATGGAGGATTTCTTAAAAGGCTATGCCGAATACAAAGATGCTGAGAAACGCGGTTATTCATCAGTACATGCCTATTCTCTCGATGTTTATTATCTACTTAGTCAAAAGAGAACAGACGACGCAATAAATATAGCAAAAACGTATCTTGGTAGTGAAGGAGCAAGCCTTATACGCAAGATTTATGAGAGCGAGGGTGATTGGAAGAATGCATACCATTATTTGAAACTCGACATGCAGACGACCGACTCCATTAATGCTGAAATTCTAAGCAATAGTGTACAAGGACTGCAAAATGAGCTGGAATTGTTTGAAGCAGACCGAGAGGTATCTTCGCAACGCATCATTAGTTTGGCTGTGATATCAATTAGTATGCTTGTCAGTGCACTAGTACTTCTTTTCTACTCAATATCCCGACGCAAACTGATTCGTGAACTTAAAGTAGCTCGTGACCATGCATTAGAAAGCGATCGCATGAAATCTGCATTCATTAGCAACATCAGTCACGAAATCCGTACCCCTCTCAATATTATCAGTGGTTTTGTTCAAGTAATGAGTGATTCCAAGAATGAATTAACTCATGAAGAGCAGAAGAACATAACACACATGATGCAGCATAATACCGATTTGATTACCACTTTGGTCGACGAGTTGCTCGACCTCTCCATCAACGACTCTACGGGCAAAGTCCAATTGAGCGATACCATTACCTGCAACGACTTCTGCTATGAGGTGATTGAAGCCAACAAGAAAAAAGCGAATAACAACGTTACAATCAGTTTAGATTCGGCTGTTGACAATCAGTATCAGCTCAAGACTAATCGTGGGTTCCTTCGTAAAATCCTACAGGCCCTACTCGACAACGCATGCAAATATACCGAGAAAGGTAGCGTAGTATTACAGGTTGAACACCAAGCCTCATCCATTGTATTCGCCGTTCAAGACACAGGTATTGGCGTTCCACGTAGTGAAGCCGAACGTATATTTGAACGCTTCGAAAAGCTCGACACTTTCAAAGCGGGCTTAGGTTTAGGGCTTTCATTAGCCCGCACCTTGGCTCAGCGTATGGGAGGAACATTGAAACTCGACACAAGCTATACCACAGGAGCTCGCTTTATGCTTGAATTGCCTTTGCAGTAAGTATTCTTTTCTATGACAAACGAAGAAAGAAAAACCTGCAAACTTGATTGAAAACTAAAACAGGACATAACTACATGATCAGGACCAAGACCCTTGTGCTTTGCACGTCGCTTCTATTCTTTTTTCTGCAGCTTTCAGCCAGCACTATTGATGACATTCACGACGCATTGCAACAGTCATCAGTATCGCAATTACAGGAGAAAGTCTATGTACACACAGACAATCAGTGCTATTTCGTTGGCGATACGCTTTGGTATAAAGCCTATGTTGTACAGGCTGGCACGCTACAGCCCACGACAATGAGTCGTTTGCTCTATGTAGAACTGCTGTCGCCAGATGGTCTTCTTGTAGAACGTCAAACAATAGCCGTTAACGCTCAAGGCTATACCTGTGGACAGTTTGCCCTAAAAGATTCTCTCTATTCAGGTTACTATGAACTTCGGGCATACACCCGCTGGATGCTCAATTTCAACGTACACCATCACCGATATAGCATTATCGACCGATGGGCTTTTTTAAACCGTGGAATGGCCGACGACTTCTTTCGTGTGTGGGAAGGTCTTTATTCACGTGTACTGCCTGTCTATAGCAAGCCAGAGAATCCCGGAGACTATGACGAGCGCCGCATGTATCAGCGTCCCAAGACCCGTATTCCTAAGCCGAAGAAAGACAATTTGTTCATTACTTTCTATCCAGAGGGCGGTCATCTGTTAAAAGGAACGCCCAATCATGTGGCTTTTGAAGTGACCAACCAATATGGCGAGGCAGTTGACATTACTGGCAAGGTGCGAGCCGATGGCCAAGATCCCATCACTATCAAAACGTCTTATATGGGACGTGGTTCTTTTGTCGTCACCCCAGGCAATCATCGATTGAAAGCACATTTTCAATGGCACGGCGACAACTATTCTGAGAGTCTGCCCAAAGCAGAAGAGCAGGGAGTTGCCATGCATATTGCAGACGGGAAACTCCATTTGCAACCCAGCCAAATGCCCCAACAAGAATATGGTATCTCAATTCTTTGCCGTGGTGTATTGAAGCATTTCCAGAAACTCACCGACTTGTCTGGTCCAACCACCATCGACCTGCCACTTGAAGCCTTGCCAACTGGTGTCAACGATATTACACTATTTGACTCCAATGGACAGATATTGGCAGACCGCCTATTCTTCGTTAATCACCACGATCAGGATGCGAATCTCATTACCACAAATGCGGACCCACGAGAAACCTATGAACCCTATCAACGTATAGAAATGCCGATACAATGTCCCGTGGCTAACGAAGAGAATGGTCCTACTGTATTTTCTGTCTCTATTCACGACACGAACACCAATGAGCCTACCTACGATAACGGCAATATAATGACCGATTTGTTGCTTTCCAGTGACCTGCGCGGGTTCATTGCTTACCCTGCTCACTATTTCGAAGCCGACGATGAGATTCACCGACATCATCTTGACCTGCTCATGATGGTACAGGGTTGGCGCAAATACAAATGGAATGAATTGTCAAATGCCGAACACCAGCTGCGATATGAACCCGAGAAAGGGCTCACCGTTGAAGGCCATGTCTACAAGATGATTCCCATCAACCCCGTTGAATTCGAAGAGATACCCGAATGGTTTACCGGCGTAGGCATGATTGGTCCCAAAATCAAAGGAGCTACGGACTCTACTGAAGACCCATTCGCAGATGATGCTGAAGCCAGCGAATCTACCTTGCTCACCAATGACGGACGCGCCGTTAGCGCCGATGCGGGATTTTTCGACACCAACACAGGTTCGCAGGTCAACACGGAAGACTTAGGCAATTTTGATTTTGGTTCCCTTAATGACATCTCTGCTGATCTTCGCTCGTACAACGGAACACTGCGACGCGACGTAATTGTCGAAGCCGAGATTATTGTCGACAACCAGATTGTTGGTGCCACCCAACTCACGAACAAAGGCCACTATCTTTTCACAGTGCCACCATTCTACGGTCAGGCCTATCTGAATATGAAGGCCTATAAAGAAAATGATTCTATCCGCAAGAACATGCTATCGCGTCGTGATGCCAAAGTGCTTGACGAAGATTCGTATCCCGATTTTTATGTAAAACGCGATTTGTTCTTCCCCCGCTATACCCACGACTACAATTTCTACGAGAAACATCAGCCTGACATTACTGACGAGTTGTTGCTCGACACGCTTTCCGACCTCAGTATGGAAAATGATGTGCACCAATTGGCCAGTGTGAATGTGAAAGGACGCCGTCGTGGCAAGCGCGCCATCGATTGGAACAAGCCTGCTTTTGTGATGGATGCCTACGACATGTACAATGAACTTACTGACTACGGTTTGTCGTATGGCAAACTCGACATGCGCCTATTCCCAGTACAAGTGTGCCGTTATCTCTATGGCAACATGAACCGCTATCGCATGTTCAATGTTGATGGTCGTTTGGAAGGCAGCACCTACTACCGTAACTATTCGCCTTACGCTTCTGGTGCTGAGGCAGAGAAAAATGGAGTATTCCGTGCCAACCGTACGCCTCAATGGTATTTATCTAGACTCAAGCTGAAGCGTTTACAGGACATTCGAGTGTTCAGCGATTTCGAACCGCGCACCGAGGATTCCACCATGGTAGAATCACTTACCTCTCCCGATGCCTCTGTCGACCTTGTGCTTTTCCCCGACGATGCAGAACAGCCCACTTTCCGTGACCGCCATATTCTGTTCCAAGGAATCAACCAGGCCGAAGATTTCTACCAACCCGACTATAGCCAGTGGCGTCCCTCAGAACCCAACGACTATCGCCGCACGCTGTATTGGAATCCAAATGCAGTTGCAGATAGCGAAGGAAAGTTCGTAGCCACCTTCTACAACAACAGCAAACCTACCCGCGTAAAAATGTCAGCCGCTGGCGTGACCAACGACGGAAGGTTGTTGCATAGCAAATAATTATGATCGCTTAGCCTTGAAGAAGTCCTGCATCAATTGCCGGCACTCGTCTTCTAACACTCCTCCCATGCATACTGCCTTGGGATGCATGGCACGTGGGGCATATTCACGATAGCCACGCTTTTCATCGGGAGCTCCATACACAATTCGTGGCAACTGCGCCCAGCCAATGGCACCTGCACACATCGGACAAGGTTCCACCGTTACATAAAGCGTGCAATTAGTCAGGTATTTCCCTCCTAACTCATTGGCAGCCATCGTGATAGCCTGCATCTCAGCATGCGCCGTCACATCCGTCAGTGTTTCTGTAAGATTATAGGCACGCGCAATAATCCGATCATTACACACGACGACAGCTCC
>Ga0310696_10004064_pt1 | contig 18046 bp, 12 predicted proteins | sample AusTroGonzalo_MG_4_FD_203885 | JGI IMG/M metagenome (GOLD analysis project Ga0310696, IMG submission 203885) | Bovine rumen microbial communities from tropical cattle in Woodstock, Queensland, Australia - Gonzalo_02 (v2) (version 2) | ecosystem: Host-associated > Mammals > Digestive system >...
CGATAAGCGGCCAATGTAAATCAGCTCCAGCGGACGCTCCGGATCCAGATAATTCTCCGGCGGTGTAGTTGGCCTGATGCAGGCATCGGGGATAACACCGTTGGAAATGACCTCCGTGGCGGGTTTGAAATGATAACGGCGCAGACGGTCCTGGACATTCATGGTGGGGCACTGGATAAACTTGCATTCATCGCAGATGAGTTTCTTCATGCCACGGAGAATGCCGCGGTTGAAATTGGGCCATTTGGCCAGGAGTGGACCAATGTTGTTGGTAATGTTTTCCGGATGGAGATGATAGGTGGCGGTGAGGGGTTTTCCCAGGCGTTTAGCGGCTTTCACCACTTTCCACTGCAGGACGAAAAACTCTTCCAAATGCACGACATCCGCCCAACGGACGGCTTCTTCGATGACCTTTTCATCGGATTCGGCATAGGAAAAACCATTGGCCTCGATGATGGGCTGGAAGATAGGGAAGATATATTCTTTCAAGGGGAAATCCGGCTGCGGCTGGGCTGCGGTTTTGTTGGGGCCGGACAACACGCGGACATCCTCTCCCTGCTTCTTAAGTTCGGCGATGGTTCTACGGACTGAAGCGCACAATCCATTCCCCTGCACATATAGATTATTGAGTACAATCAGTATTTTCATAGTCTACAAAGTTACCTATTTTTCCAGTAACTTTCAATCTCCTCAAGGGTTTTTCCTGTGGTTTCCGGAATATACTTCCACATAATGAACAGATAGGGCAGGCACATAAAGGCAAAGAGGAAGAAAGTGCCGGCCGGAGTGAGGTTCTTGAGCATCCAGGGCGTGAGCTGGCCGATAAGATAGGTGCCCACCCAAAGGGCAAAACCGGCGATGGACATGGCCAGGCCGCGAACCCGGTTGGGATACATTTCGCTTAGCAGTACGAACACCACGGCACTGATGGAAATGGCCGTGCAAAAGACGTAGAGCAGGAAGAACACAAGCATGAAGCCGGTGGGCAGATGGGTTGCAGGCAGGAAGTAGATTCCAATCATAAGCAGGCAAAGGATCATGCCGCTTACGCCCCACCAGACCAGTTGTTTACGGCCCACTTTGTCAATGATCAGGAGGGCAATCACGGTGGTGAGCATATTCACAACGCCCACAAGGATGGTGGAGAAGAGCGGATCCTCAAAACCGGCGTCCTTGAAGATGGTGGGTCCGTAATACAGTACGGCGTTAACGCCCATAAACTGGCCCAGGATGGCGATGCAAGCGCCCACCACTACAGCCAGAAGAATGCCGGGTTCGCGAAGGGCTTTCCATTCCTCGCTGTTGTCTTTCCGTTCCCCGCGCACGGCCAGCCAGCGCGGACTTTCGGGAATGAAGAAGATGAGGACCAGGAAGAGCAGATCCGGGAGGGTTTCATAGCCCAGCATGCCTCTCCAGTATTCGTTGTTGAACATCCGGGAACCCAGCGAAGGATCCGTGGCACTGGTATCGGCCCCCTTAAGGACCAGATAATTCATTAGATAGGCCAGGAGGAAGCCCACGGTGATGGCCAGCTGGTACATAGATACCAGGGTGCCGCGTTTATCGGCCGGCGCCACCTCCGAGATGTAGATAGGGGAGACGATGGATACCACGCCGATGCCGAAACCGCCGATCATACGGTAGATGACCAGGTCTGTAAATCCCTGGCACACAGCACAGCCGATGGCGGAAATGCTGAACATGAGGGCGGCGATGAGCATGGTCTTTTTCCGGCCCAGGAAGTCGCTGAGCAGGCCCGCCACCAGCACGCCTATAATGGAGCCGATGAGGGCGCAGCCCACGTACCATCCGGTGGCCAGTTCGTCCAGGCGGAACTGCTGGCTCACGATGTCCGTGGTGCCGGAAATGACGGCGGTGTCGTAGCCGAAGAGGATGCCGCCCAGGGCGGCGACGAAGGAGAGGAAAAGGATGTATCCCGGACGTTCGGTTTGGGCCATAGTCTATAGGTTGAAGTACTCCTTGTAGCGGTCGTAGAGGTGCCCGGCCTGGGCATAGGCGCTCTGCGGGCTCATGAAGTGGCTGAATTCAAAGGTGATGGCTTTGTCGTAGCCGCAACGCTTGGCGGCCTCCAGTTTCATCCGCAGTTTGTCGAACTTGATGGGCAGGAAGCGGATGGGCATATCGCGGTCGAAGCTTTCGGCGTTGGTCCAGCACTGCATACCGTATTTATCGGCCAGCTTTTTATTCACGCTGAAGAAGGCGTCCAGTTCGTCGTAATCGATGTGGCCGTCCTGGAAGGCGCAGGCGTCTACATAGTCATGGATGCCGTCGAAGATCTCGTCCCACTCCTTTTCATGCTGGGCCACGGACACGGCCTGTTCCTTGGTTAAGTTGCCTCCGGCGGCGTCCACGGCCTTTTTCCCGTCGATCCAGGGCGAGATGAAGGTGGGCAGACCTCCGCTGATTTCCTTGCACTGCCGGCCCATGGTGCGGAAACTTTCGATGGCCCCCTTGGTGGCGCGGGAGATTTCCCCGGAAATGTACCAGCCGCCAAAACTCTTGTATTTGGAGCCATAGCGTTCCCACACTTCGTCAATCACGAACTGGTTGGCTTCCACCTCATAGCGCATATCGCCGGTGTCCCAGTATTTGCCGGAATCGTACAGGCCCAGCATAAACTTCATGTCGTATTTCTGGGCCAGCCGGCAGAACATGTCGATAAGGTCCAGGGACGGCATGTAGCAGCCTTTTTTGAGCAGGTAAGGGGAGGGATAGGTGATGAACTTGCGGTAACCGCAGCGGATATCGATAACAGTATCGATGCCGATAGCTTTCATATAGCGGAAATCCCGGTCCCACTCCCGTTCGCCCCAGTTCTGGTGGGGGATGTCGTGCGAAATCTCGTCCAGGAATGTGCCTGTGATGGGCAGGCCGGCGGCCTTGGGAACTATGAGGGTACTGTTCACGGAAGGATCCGGGTCAATGCCATATTTGTCTTGCCCTCCGGCGGGTTTGCAGGCCGATGCCAGCAGCGGAGCGGCAGCTGCCGCCAGGGCTCCTTTCTTCAGAAACGAACGACGATTTTCCATAAATTTTGCTCTTAGTATCACAAATATAGCTATTTTTGTTTAGCAAAACTACTGAAAAATGACCACAGATTTCGCTGCTTTGGCAGCACGTTACCAAAACGAGTTATATCACAGCGTTTTACCCTTCTGGCTGGAAAAATCACAGGACCTCACCTATGGCGGTTATTTCACCTGCCTGAACCGCGACGGCAGCGTTTTCGACACCGACAAATTCGTCTGGCTGCAGGGCCGGGAAGTGTGGATGTTCGCCATGCTTTACAATAAAGTGGAGAAGAATCCGGCCTGGCTCTCCTGCGCCCGCCAGGGAGCCGAATTCCTGGAGAAATTCGGCCACGACGGCAACTACGATTTCTATTTCTCCCTTACGCGGGAAGGCAAGCCCATCATTGCCCCGTACAACATTTTCTCCAATACCTTCGCCTGCATGGCCTTCGCCCAGCTGGCCGTAGCCACCGGGGAGGAACATTGGGCCGAAATAGCCCGCAAGACCTTCCAGCGCATCCTGGACCGCCGTTCCAATCCTAAGGGCAGGTGGCTAAAATCCGTGCCCGGAACGCGCCCGATGAAGGATTTCGCCCTGCCTATGATCATTTGCAACATGGCGCTGGAGATCGAGCCCATCATCGAGGATAAGTCCCTGCTGGACAAGACCATCGACGAAGCTTTGCATGAAGTCTTCGACGTCTTCTATCAGCCCGATTTAGGCGTGATGGTAGAGAACCTGGCCCCGGACGGCAGCCTCATCGACTGCTTCGAAGGCCGCCGCATCAACCCCGGCCACGACCTCGAAGCCCTTTGGTTCATGATGAACCTGGGCCTGCGCCTGCATCGGCAGGATATCATCGACAAGAGCATGGAGATTGCCCTGCGCGTAATTGACTATGGCTGGGACAAGGAGTATGGCGGCATTTTCTACTTCATGGACCGCAAAGGCTATCCCACCCAGGAACTGGAATGGGACCAGAAACTCTGGTGGGTTCACATCGAGAGTGCCATCTGCATGATCAAAGGATACCAGCTCACGGGCAATGAGAAAGCCCTGGAGTGGTTCCTGAAACTGGACAATTACCTCTGGACCCATTTCAAGGATCCCGAGTATCCGGAGTGGTTCGGTTATCTGAACCGCAGGGGAGAAGTGCTGCTACCGCTCAAGGGCGGCAAATGGAAAGGCTGCTTCCACGTGCCCCGCGGCCTCTACCAGATTGGCACCATCCTTCAAGAAATTGCCGAATCTAAATCTTCAATTTGATACCGGCCTTGGTGAGTCCCCAGGCGCAGGCAATGTAAATGGCCGCCATCAGGGCGCACTTGGCAATGCCCACCCAACCGGTAAGCCAGGGCGCAATCGTGGGATTTACAAAGATCCAAAGCACTAAAAACAGATAGGGAACCATGTAAACCGTGAGGGTAGCGGTTCCTGCAACAGAAAGGGGTTTGAACCAACCGGTCCAGCCCCTTCTTTCCATATAACGCAGCACGGCATACAAGGACACGGAGATAGCCAGGACAAAGAGGCACCACGGCAGCGTTCCCAGATTCTTGGATATAATCCAGCCGGTGTGGGTGGCCATCCCCAGCACCAGAAAAACGGCCGCGGCGGCAAAGGCCAGGCCCAGGCGTTTGCCGGCAGTTTCTTTCTGCAGCTGTGCATCGGCCAGGGTGAGCATCACACCGCCCAAACCCATAATGGCGCAGGAGCCGGTTCCCAGTTGGAGCGCCCTGGCAAGATCGGCCAATACATTAGGGCCGATGAGTTGGCTGCCGTCTTGCATGCGCATCACGGACAGGTTCACCAGGCAGATGCCCAGCCAAAGCAGCGGGAGTATCCATTTGCGTTCCCGGCACAGTAGATAGGCCAAAGAACAGAACAGGTAAGTCCAGCCGATGAGACCCAAAATGCCCCACCAGAGGCACTGGAAGCGCGCCCCGTCCGGGGTGCGGAAATAAATGGCCAATCCTGTGAGCAGTAAAACGCCGGCTAATCGGCACCAGCGGGCAGGTTTCCATTCCTTCGGATACTGGTTCCAGGTGAGGAAAAAGCCGATGACCATCAGCAGCACCCAGAGGCCCCGGTTGCCGACCATCTCACGGGATTCCTGGTTACAGATAAAGACACCCATCACCAGCAAGGCAAAGGTACGGCTGATAATGTGCGCGAGGGTACTTTCGGTGCTATATCCTTTTTCCCGGCGGCGTTCCAGGGCGTAGGGGATGGAAAGGCCCATGGCAAAGAGGAACATAGGAAACACTATGTCGGAAAGGCCCATCCCGTCTTCCATGGTGGCCGTATGCTCCATCCAGTGGGGCACGTTCAGCACTTTCCAGAATTCGTTCACGAACACCATCAGGGTCATGGTGAGACCCCGGAACATATCAATGGCCAGGTTACGTTTATTCATAACTATTCTCTTGGAGGAAAAGCCCAGGTTTCATTGGCCCAGCCATTCAAGATGCTGTGGCCTTTTATCTCGCCGCGGATGCCTTGTTCCTGCAACTGCCGGAAAGCCGGCTCCGTGGGTTGGTGGTCCAGGAAGGGGAGTAAGTAGCCGCCGTGATCCAGCAGGACCTTCTGCACTTCGTTGGCCGGTACTTCGGAGGGAAGTCTTCTGCTGCGGGCCGCAATGGCGGCCAGGGCACCGGCGGCCTGGCCCAGTCCCATTACCACGGGTTGCAGCCGGGTGGCGCCGTTCATTTCCCAGGAGACGGAAATGGCTTTATCGGCCACCAGGAAATCTTCCACTTCTGTCGGGATCAGCACGCCCAGGGGCACGCTGAAGGAGGGAATCTTGCCATACCAGAGATGGCTCAGTTCCTCCCGGCGGGGATTCTGGTGGTGATGATGATCCAGGGGGTAATCGCCCACGGCCACGGCGCGGGTATAGAGGTCGAAGTCATAGGGTTGCCTGGCGGCTTCCACGGTCATGGTATCCAGACCGGCAATGCGGCGGGCCTCCCGCCAGTAAGGATAGAAAGGGAGACCGTCTTGGGTGGGATATACATCATCGGCGATTCCTAAATTCTTGTATCCCAATTCGTTCTGCAGGAAATAGAGATAGCCCAGCGTGCGCAGTTTGGCTTCCCGGACCACGGAATCCCGCTGCTGGGGTGTCATGTCCAGGTATTCGGCAAAAAAGTCGTTGCCGCAGATGGGCCAGTTGAGCATGATGTGTCCGTCGGGGAGGCGGCCGTAGCTGAGCATCATTTCCGGGCTCCACAGCTTCTGACCAAAGGGATTGAGTCCGTTTTCATTGCTTGCCAAAGGATTGTCACAGCAATTACGGTAGAATTCCCTGTCATAGCCTTCCGGCTGTTCTATGGGCACTTCATGGTCGTAAAACTTCACAATGGCCACGTAGGTGAAGTCCTGGGCCGATATCCGGTCCTGGAGCTCTGCGCAGCCTACGGCTTTTGCCACATCGCCCAGTTCCGTCCCGTCGATGAGTACACGGGCGTGATAGCGGATGCCGCTTTCCAGGGTGATGGTCCAGCCGCTTGCCCAGCGCTTCTTGATCTTGCTCACCTTGTTCCGGGTGCGGATGTGCACGCCGGCATCGGCCGCCATATTATGCAGGACATCGGCCCCCACGGCGGGATTGAAGAGGATGTTGGAGACCCAGCCCGATTTCAGCGCCTCATACCCGCCGTAGCGCTGCGCCAGGGAATCGGTGAATTCCCCGAAGAGGCCGCCGCGGAGCCGGTAATTCCCGTCAATAGCACTTACGCCGGCCGATGTGAGCATGCCGCCCAGCCAGGGCGTTTCCTCTACCACCAGCGTGAGCGCACTGTCCCGGGCCGCCTCGATAGCGGCCATGGTGCCTCCAGCCCCGCCGCCCAGCACGATAACGTCGTAGGTACGGGTGCAAGAAAGGGCTGTGGCAAGTGCCAGCAGCCCTATTAGAAAGCGTTTATTCATCCTTTTTCTTGTCCTCTTTGGGATTCTGGGGCTCGTCGCCGTGGGAATCCTTGTACAAGAAGCGGCGGATTTTCTGGGTAGCTGTTTTCTCGAAGGGCTCCTTCATGGCGTCCACCTCGCCAATCTTGGAATTCTTGCCCACCTTCTTGTTCACCCATTCCATGACGGCTTTCTTGCGGTTTTCCAGTTCCTCGAACCACTTGTCTTCCGTGGACTGGTTCCAGTCGATGGCGTTGTCCTGGAACTTCACCAGAGCCACCAGTTTGCCGTCGCGCTCCATCACCAGGGATTCTTCCACGCCTTCGATGTTGTTGATCACCTGCTCGATCTCTTCCGGATAGATGTTTTCGCCGGAAGGCCCCAGGATGGTGTTGTTTAACCGGCCTTTAATGTAATAGTAGCCGTCTTCGTCCATGGTGGCAACGTCGTTGGTGTGGAACCAGCCTTCATCGTCCATAACCTGAAGAGTGCGTTCGGGGTCTTTGTAGTAACCAAGCATCACGTTGTCGCCGCGCACCACCATTTCTCCTTCGCCGTTTTCGGGATTCACATTGTCCAGGCGGATTTCCACCTTGTAGGAAGCCGGGCCGATGGACCCTACGCCCTTGCTCTTGTGCACCATAAGGTTGCACACCAGGGGCGCTGTTTCGGTGAGGCCGTAACCCACGGCATAAGGGAAGTGGCATTCCCGCAGGAACTGCTCCACAGCCGGGTCCAGTTTGGCACCGCCGATGCCGAAGAACTTGAGCTTGCCGCCGAAAGTCTTGACCATACGCATGCCGATAAACAAATGCAGGATGCGCGGGATTTTTTTATCGGCCCAGGAGAGCACGCGGCTCTTCTGGATGGTGGGCAGCACGCTGTTCTTCACCACTTTCTCGATGATGAGCGGTACGGAGCACACGATGGTGGGCTTCACGTCCTTCATGGCCTTGAGCAGGATGGTGGGAGTGGGCGGTTTCTGCAGGGTGTAGCAAGTGGCGCCCACGTAGAACGAATAGATGGTGGAAACGTTCATTTCGTAGGCGTGAGCAGCCGGCAGAATGCTCAGGAAACGGTCTTTATTGAAGGCCGGCTGGGCCTTGAAAGCCGCGGCCAGGTTGCTGCAGATATTGCGGTGACTCAGCATCACGCCCTTGGCCTTGCCGGTGGTACCGGAGGTGTAGATGATGCAGGCAAGGTCGTCGGGCTGCGGATCTTTCACCCAGCCGTTGCATTTGAAGTCGTCCTTGTCTTTTTTGATGAACTCAAACGTCTCGATGTCAACGATGAGCGTTAGCTTCTGCCTGCATTCTTCGCTTAGCTTGGGCATCATGCGCTGCGAAATGAACAGCACCTTGGATTCCGAATGGTTCAGGATGTTGGTGAGTTCATGTTCGGAGCTGTCCGGCAAAACGGGAACGGCCACGCGGCCGAAAACGGTGGCGCTGAAAAAAGCCACCACCCAGTTGGGCATGTTCTGCGAGAAGATGGCCACTCTGTCGCCGTGCTTGATGCCGAAACGCGTCATGCGCATGGACAGCTGGTTCACCTTGCGGCGGAATTCTTCGTAGGTATATTGCTGGCCGCCGTCTACGTATTGATAGGCGACCTTTTTGGCATAATTGGTCGTGGCGTAGTCAAAGACCTTATGCAGTGTGGTGCAGGTTTGTTCGCGGTGACGATACTTGCGCCAGGCTTTGTAGGGACTTTTGATTCTTTTAGCCATAAAAGCTATTTTAAGGTTCAGGAATGACGAACTGATCCTTATGGTATCCCTGGATGCCCATAGGGCGATAGTGGTCATAAATGCGTTTCATATCGGCCTTGGGATCGTTGGTCAGTTCGAAGGGTTCGCCCACGCTGATGCGTTTGCGGCCCCAGTCGTAGTACCCCAGGTACACGGTGGCGCCGGTTTCACGGGCGATGAGGTGGTAACCGCTCTTCCAGTTGGTGGTGGCTTTGCGGGTGCCTTCCGGCGCAATGGCCAGATGGAATTCGGGTGCTTCTTCCATAAGGGTGATGAGGCTCTTCACCATCGTGGCGGCGCTTTTCCGTTCTACCGGAACGGCACCGCAGGCACGCAGGATGGGTCCCAGGGGCCAGAAGAAGAACTCTTTCTTGACCATGATATGGGCTACTTTGCCGAACTGGGTATAGAAGAGGTAGCTTACCACGAAATCCCAGATGGTGGTGTGCGGAACTCCCAGCACAACACATTTGGCTTCGGGCATGGGGCCACCTACAGTGGTCCATCCCATTTTCTTCAGCGCCCAGCCGCAGAATTTAGCCCAGCGGGGGCCTACCGTAGTTTTAATTTGCTTGCCCATATCGTTAGATATTAACGTCTTCCAATTCTTTTTCGCTTCTCAGATTGTCCATAATGAAATGCTGGCGTTCATAGGTGTTGATGCCCATGTAGAATTCCATAATGGTGGAGATGGATTCTTCATCGGCCAGCTTCACGGTGTCCAGGCGCATATTCTCGCCGATAAAGTCTACGAATTCGTGCGATGAGATTTCTCCCAGGCCTTTGAAGCGGGTGATCTCCACGCCTGTTTTCAGTTCCTTTACGGCTTTGTCACGCTCTTCTATGGAGTAGCAGTAACGGATGCTTTTCTTGTTGTGTACGCGGAACAGGGGAGTCTGCAGGATGTACACGTGTCCACGGCGGATGAGCTCCGGATAGTACTTCATGATGAAGGTGAGCACCAGCATGCGGATGTGCATGCCGTCGTCATCGGCATCCGTGGCCACGATGATGTTGTTGTAACGCAGGTTGTCCAGGTCTTCTTCCACGCCCAGGGCGGCGATCAGCAGGTTCAGTTCCTCGTTTTCGGCCACTTTCTTGCGGCTTTCCTTAAAGCTGTTGATGGGTTTGCCGCGCAGGCTGAATACGGCCTGGTTGTTGGCGTTGCGCACCTTGGTGATGGTTCCGGATGCGGAGTCGCCCTCCGTGATGAAAATGGAGGTCTTTTCCCGCTGGTCTTCCATTCCCTTGGGGAAACGGGTGTCGCAGAAATGGTAGCGGCAGTCCCGCAGTTTCTTGTTGTAGACGGCCGTCTTCTTCGCGCGCTCGCGGGATTTCTTTTGTACGCCGGCAATTTCTTCTCGTTCGGCCTGGGAGGCCTTGATCTTTTCCTCGATCACCGGGACAATTTCCATGTGCCGATGAAGGTAGTCGTTCAGGTTCTTGGTGACGAAGTCGTTCACGAAGGTGCGGATGGTGGGGCCGCGATCCACGCTGGAGGTGCCGTCGGCGGCTTTCACCTGCTTTTCCCACATATAGGTGCTGCCCAGCTTGGTCTTGGTCTGGCCTTCGAAGATGGGCTCCTGGATCTGGATGGAAATGGCGCCCACGATGCCCTGGCGGATGTCTTCCGGTCTGTAATCCTTCTTGTAGAAGTCCTTGAAGGTTTTGGCGATGGCTTCGCGGTAGGCGGCCAGGTGGGTACCGCCGTCGCGGGTGTTCTGGCCGTTCACGAAGGTGGCGATGTTCTCTCCGTAGCTGTTGCCGTGGGTGAGCACAATCTCAATATCTTCGCCTTCCAGGTGGATGAGGGGATAGAGCGGGGTTTCGCTCATGTTCTCCGTTACAAGGTCCAGCAGGCCGTTTTCGCTCTTGTAGGGCGTTCCGTTCAGGTTCAGGGTGAGCCCTTTCTTGAGGTAGGAGTAGTTCTTGACCATGGTTTCCACGAATTCCATGTGGAAACTGAAGTCGTTGAACATTTCTTCGTCCGGGGTGAAACGGATGAGCGTTCCGTTTTTCTCCGTTGTGGGGACGATGTCGTTTTCCAGCAGCTGTCCCCGGGTGAATCGGGCATAGGAGCATTGGCCGTCGCGATAGGAAGCTACGTAGAAGTCCACCGACATGGCGTTTACGGCTTTGGTACCCACGCCGTTCATACCAACGCTCTTCTTGAAGTTGGTGTCGTCGAACTTGCCGCCGGTATTCAGCTTGGAAGTGGCGTCCACCACTTTGTTCAGCGGAATGCCACGGCCGAAGTCGCGCACGGTCACCGTCTTGTCTTCGATGGTGATATCGATGCGTCTGCCGTATCCCATGGAGAACTCGTCGATGGAGTTGTCCACGATTTCCTTCAGGAGGACGTAAATACCGTCTCCCTGCCGCTCTCCGTTGCCCAGGCGGCCAATGTACATGCCGGCGCGGCGACGGATGTGTTCGTTCCATTCCAGGGTCTGGATGGAGTCGTCGTTGTAGGTATGGATGGTTTCTGCCATGTCTTGCCGATTCATCCTACAAATTTACGAAAAATTATCGGATTTCCCCGGCTATAAAAAGATTCACCAGGGGTCTTAAAGGAGAATTGGTGGTAAGGCTCACCATAATCACGTTTTCTCCCTTTTCCAACAGCGCGGTGTCCAGCAAGAAACGCAGGTCTCCTTTTCCGCCGGCTGCAATCTCCTGCAGCGGAGCGGCCAGCGTCAGGGCGTCTGATTCAGCATCGGCCTTATATATATGGAAGGCCGATTTACCCCGGTTGGTGCAGTGGAAGACGATTTCCTTCTTTTCGCCTTTTTGCAAGATGCCGAAGTTCACGGTGCTGGTTTCGAAATAGGGGAGGGCGCTGTTCTCGCGGGCGGCTTTGTCCAGCGTGACGAAATTCTCCTGTGTCCAGGCGGTTACCGTTAAGGGTGCTTCGGCCTTTTTCCCGTTGAGCACCGGGGTGGCTTCGTAGGTGTTTTTCCCGTAAAGGGCCGTGTTAGAGTTGACGGTAAAGTGGAGTGTAGCGGTGCTTTCGGCGGGGATGGGATTGGGCTCTACGCGAAGGCTTAGCTCCGGGGAGGCATCGGCCCACTCCACTTTCAGAGGCTTTTTGCCTAGATTGGCCACTGTAATGCTCTCGCTTACGCTGAGGCCCTGTTTGAGGGTGCCGGTCTTGAGCTGGCGCGACTTGATACCAAAAGCCCCGAGCTTTTGTGCTCCGTAGAGCTCGCTCAGGGACTTTTTCTTTTCGTGGACCACGCCCCGCAGGCGCAGGACCACCGGTCGCTTGACGCCCGAAACATACACCGTAAGGGTCTTGTCAAAAGGCAAGGCGCCGTCTTCATTCTTATAAGTGGCCGATATGGTACCGGTCTTTCCGGGCTGGATGGGCTCGCGGGTCCATTTCACGTCCGTGCAGCCGCAGGAGGAAACTACCTCGAAGATGGCGATGGGCTCCTTACCGTTGTTGGTGAGGGTAAAGGTGCAGGAGAGGGGACCGTCCGTTACCGAAACATCGCCAAAGTCGTGCACCGTCTTGTCCCAGGAGATGATATCGCCGGGATCATCGGCCTCATTTTCGCTTTCTATTGCAGCGGCCAATTCCGTGACCGGAGCCACAAACTGCGCGTTGGGCCCGTTATTTGCTACAGCTCCGTTGCCGCAGCTTGCGATGGCCCATGCGGCCAGTATAGAGAGAAACAGGACTTTCATAACTACAAAGTTAATTACAGTTCTTTTCAAAATCAAATATAATGCCTATCTTCGCATCTTAGAAAATAACACAACAACAATAAAAGTTTTTAACCATGCCTAGAATCATCAACCCCGACCTTTGTGTCTCCTGCGGCTCCTGCGCAGACGTTTGCCCTGTGGGCGCCATCACCGCCGGTGATACCTCCTATGTAATCAACGCCGACGAATGCATCGATTGCGGCGCTTGCGAAGGCACCTGCCCCAACGAAGCAATCACTGAAGCCTAGGCTTCAATGATGCTTCGCAATAAAATAGCCTGTGACAATCGTCACAGGCTATTTTATTAATTTATTCACGTTACCCCCTCCCTAAATCCCTCCCCTAGAGGGAGGGACTGGCCGGCAGAAGCCGGCCTTAGGGGGGTGTGCATTATTCGGCTTCGGCGGTGACGGCGGGTTTCATGACCAGTTCCGTGAAGTTGTCCTGGGCCAGGATTTCCTTCAGGGTGTTCTGGATGAGCTCCTTGGAGAGGTTGTTCACGGAAGCTTCGTACTGGGCGTCGCGGTCTTCTCCACGGAGGAGGTAGATCTCGATGCTGTTCTTCCACCAGTTGTTACGCTGACGGCTTTCCGGGATGTTCTTCTGGAGGTTCAGCTTGGCCATGTTCACTTCTTCGTCGGTGGGACCGTTCTGGGCCAGATCCTGCAGACCCTGGATGGCCAGGCTGCGGAGCTTGTCGCACAGGGCGGGCTTGCAGTCGAAGTAAACCTGCACCAGGGCTTTCTCCTTGGGACGGCGGTTCAGAACGGCGTTGGTGCTGGCGCCATAGGTGCCGCCTTCTTCCTCACGCAGGGATTCCACATAGCGCATATCCAGGATGTAGGAGATGGCTTCCATGGCAGTCTGACGGTCATAGGAGAAGGGCAGATTGGCACTCCAGACCTGGAGCACGGTGCTCTTGGGAGTCTGCATATCTACCTCGAAGATGTTCTCTACGCGGCCGGCCACGATGTCCTCGTTGGTGTCGATCCAGTCGGTGGCTTTCTTGCCCTTAGGCAGGGAGCCGATATATTTCTCTACCAGCGGCTTCAGGGTCTCGAGATTGATGTCGCCCACGAAGACCACGGTGGCACCGGCTGCATCGGCGAAGAGCTTGCGGTAGTTCTTCTCCACGGTGGCCAGGTTGGCCTTGGCAATGACATCGGCGCTGATCATCTGGCGGCGAGGATTGTTGCCGTAGAGGGTCTTGTACAGCTGATCCTGGAGCTTATAGTTGGGCTGGTTCACCAGGTTGGGCAACACTGCCTGAATCTGATCCACGCCATTCTGCCATTCCTCGGGATCGAAGCGGGGATCCACGAACTCAAGATACATGAGCTGGAGGGCGGTCTCCAGATCCTTGACGGTGCTGCGGGCAGTGATACCGTGCTCCACGCCGTCGATGAACGGGTTCACGGAGACGTTCTTGCCGGTGAGCATCTTGCTCACGACAGTACCGGAGAAGGAAGATACACCTGAGTTGTTCTGGAAGAGGGAAATGAGGTTGTCGTCGAAGCTGGGCATGTCCTCAGTGGGGATGAGGCTCTTACCGCCCTGCTTGGTGAGGGTGAAGATAATCTGGTCTTTCTGAAGGTCGGTGGGATAAACCACAACCTTCACTCCGTTCTTCAGGGTCCATTCCTGAGCGCCGTAAATGGTGGTGCTTTCCTTGGCAATCTTGGCGCCTTTCAGTTTGGCTGGATCCAGGAAGGCTTCCGGGATATCCTCGCCGGCGGGGGCGGCAATGTCGGAGGCTTCAACCTCGGCCATTGCCTGGAGCAATTGCTCTGCGGTGGGGGTGGCAATGCCTTCCTTCTCAGGGCCGGAATAAACCACTACCAGGTTCTCCTTGTTCCAGAGCTGGGCAGCGGCCTGGCTAATGACAGCAGCGTTCAGCTGGCCGAAGATAGCCTTGGTGAGGTCCAGGTTGTCCTTGGGTTCCAGGATGGGCCATTTGTCGAAGAAGTTGCTCAGCAGGCCGCGCACAAATTCCGGATTCTGGCGGGTCTCAGCGCGGTTGACAGCCGTTTCAATCATGTTCAGATAGTCGGCCTTGGCACGGTTGAATTCGGCATCGGTAATGCCGTACTTCTTCAGGCGAAGCAGTTCCGTGTAGTAATCCTTGAAGCCGCCGATGATGTTGTCTTCGCGCAGGGAAACATCGCCCATGACTGCGTCGATGTCTTCATAAATGAGGCTGGAGATGCCGAAGCTACCGTTCAGATAAGGGGAAGTGGGCTTGGAGGTAATGTCGTTGAAACGCTCATACATTACCTGGGAGAGGATGTTCTTCACCAGCATGTTGACCTGGCCGAGAGCCGTTGCGTTGGCAATCTCCGGCATAGCACCGCCGTGCCACATGAGTTCGATGGACGGGGAAGTGGTTTCCGGATCCGTGATGATACCCACGCGGGGTTCGGCGTGGTCGGCGATGGTCTGGATGGGCTTTTTCAGTGCGTCTTCCTTAAGAGGAATCTCGCCGAAGAAGGCCTTGATCTGGGCTTCGGTGCGGTCTACGTCTACATCGCCCACCACCACGACAGCCTGGTTGCCGGGGTGATACCAGGTGTGATAAAAGTTGTTCAGGCTTTCATATTTGAAGGTTTCCAGGTGCTCCTGCGTGCCGATAAGGGTGCACTGAGCCTGGGGGCTGTCGGGACCGAAGTAGTAGGGGAGGCTGCGCTCCATGGTGCGCCAGGAAGCGTTGCGACGGGTACGGCGTTCCTCGATGATAACACCGCGCTCTGCATCAATCTCCTTGGGTTCGTTGAGCACATAGTGGGAGTAGTCCCTCAGGATCATGAGGCAGCTATCTACCACGCTTTCACGCTCTACAGGAATGTTGTTGAGCATGTACTGCGTTTCCTCAAAACCGGTGGAGGCATTGATATTGCGGCCGAATTCCGCGCCGATGGAACGGAGATAATTGAGGATGGTTTTTTCGGGGAAGTTCTTGGTGCCATTGAAGCACATGTGCTCCAGGAAGTGGGCCAGACCATCCTGGTCAGGCTGAATTTCCTGAATGGCGCCCACGTTGGTGGCCAGGTAAAACTCGGCGCGACCCTTCGGGAGCTCGTTGTGACGGATGTAATAGGTGAGGCCGTTGTCCAGGTGGCCGATACGGACCTGGTCGGAGTTGGGAATTTGCGGCATCTGGGAGAGGTAAGCTTCCATTTGCTCACGGGAGGCTTGCTGCGCAAGGGCCATGACGGTAGTCATAACCAGGGCAGCCAATGTAAGAAAGACTCTTTTCATTGATTTAAGGTATTAAGGAAATTAATTTGTTCGTTTAAAATGTGTATTAGTTTAATAGTACACCACAAAGGTAGAAACTATTTTTTATTTTCCAAACAAAAATACTTATTTTTGCAAAAACAGAGAAGTAAATATTCTATATGTTGGAGGACTGCAAAATTCGTGCTTTTCTAACCGTAGTGGAGGAGGGGAGTTTCACCCGCGCCGCCAGGCGCCTGGGTGTAACCCAGCCTGCCGTCAGCGCGCAGATTGCTTCGCTGGAATCGGCTATCGGCCAATCCCTTTTTGAAAGGGGCACCACGCTTTCCCTCACTCCCAGCGGTGAACTCTTCCTCCAGTACGCCCGCCGCATCCAGGATGCCTATGATCTTGCCAACGCCACCTTCAGCAAGTAGAGCGTGGGGGTAATTCGTTGGTTGATAAGCATTTAAACAAAATCGATTAGTCGAATCCGACTAATCGATTTTGCATTACTATTTGATTATAAGAGGGTTAGCTCCACGGGCTATTTGCCTGCAAGGCGCTTGTAGGTGTTCAGGCGCACCTTGGCGAATTCCTCTGTCTTCTGGAGGAGTTCCTCGGCGCTCTCCGGGAACATCTTGTACAGCGATGCGAAGCGGACCTCACCCTTGAGGAAGTCCTGGAACTTGCTCCAGTCGGGTTCCTTGGAATCCAGGCTGAACGGGTTCTTGTCGGTGCCTTCCAGGGCAGGGTTGTAACGGTACAGATGCCAGTAACCGCAATCCACGGCCAGTTTCTCTTCCTTCTGGCTCAGACCCATGCCGGCCTTGAGACCATGGTTGATACAAGGGCTGTAGGCGATGATGAGGGAAGGACCGTTGTAGGCTTCGGCTTCCTTGATGGCATTGAAGAACTGCACGGGGCTGGCACCCATAGCCACCTGAGCTACATAGACATAGCCGTAGGAGATGGCCATCATGCCCAGATCCTTCTTGCGGATCTTCTTACCGGAAGCGGCGAACTTGGCGATAGCACCCACAGGAGTGGCCTTGGAGCTCTGGCCGCCGGTGTTGGAGTATACCTCGGTGTCCAGAACCAGGATGTTCAGGTTCTCGCCGCTGGCCAGCACGTGGTCCAGACCGCCGTAACCGATATCGTAGGAGGCACCGTCGCCGCCGAAGATCCACTGGCTGCGGGCAGGGATGAAGTGCTCGTATTCCACCAGTTTCTTGCAGGTGTCGCAGCTGCATTCCTTGGCCAGCGGGACAATCTGATCGGCCACCTCACGGGTGACAGCGGGATCCTGAGGGGCTTCCAGCCACTTGGCGGCCAGAGCCTTGATATCCTGGCTGCAGCACTCGCACTCGAGGGCCTGCTTCATGGCATTGGCCACAGTTTCACGGGCGCGGTCGGAGCCGAGCTTCATACCCAGACCGAATTCGCAGAAGTCCTCGAACAGGGAGTTGGCCCATGCGGGACCGTGACCCTGGGAGTTGGTGCAGTACGGGCTGGCCGGGAAGGAAGCGCCGTAGATGGAGGAGCAACCGGTAGCGTTGGCCACCATCATGTGGTCGCCGAACAGCTGGGTGATGGTCTTGATGTTGGGGGTTTCACCGCAACCTGCGCAGGCGCCGGAGAACTCGAACAGAGGCTGGGCGAACTGGCTGTTCTTCATATTGGCCTTCTTGTCCACGTACTCCTTGTAACCCACCTTCTTATTGAGGTAGTCGAAGGCAGCCTGGTCTTCCTTATGCTCGATGTAAGGAACCATCTTGAGGGCCTTTTCAGGCTTGGCCAGACATACATCCATACAGTTGCCGCAACCGGTGCAGTCGTCTACGGAGATGGCGATGGCGTACTTGTATTCCTTGAGGTTGGCTCTGCCCTGGGCGAGTTTCACGCCGGCAGGAACCTTGGCGGCCTCTTCTTCGGTGAGGAGGAACGGGCGGATGGCGGCGTGCGGGCAAACGAAGGCGCAGGTGTTGCACTGGATACATTTGTCGGCGTCCCATTCGGGCACGTTCACGGCCACGCCACGCTTTTCGAAGGCGGCGGTGCCGGCGGGCATGGTGCCATCGGCGTAAGGCATGAAGGCGCTCACGGGCAGGGTGTCACCGGCCTGGGCGTTCACGATATCGGCGATGTCCTTCACAAAAGCGGGAGCCAGACGGTCCTTGTTGGGATTCTCGAACTTGGCAGTGAGGTTGGCCCATTCGGCGGGAACCTTGATTTCCGTGTACTCGCCGCCGCGGTCTACGGCTGCGTAGTTCATGTTCACCACGTTCTCACCCTTCTTGCCGTAGGACTTCACGATGGCGTCCTTCATGTACTTCACGGCGTCCTCGGCGGGAATGATGCCGGTGATGCGGAAGAAGGCGCTCTGCAGGATGGTGTTGGTGCGACCGCCCAGGCCGATTTCGGCGGCAA
>Ga0310696_10004066_pt1 | contig 18040 bp, 12 predicted proteins | sample AusTroGonzalo_MG_4_FD_203885 | JGI IMG/M metagenome (GOLD analysis project Ga0310696, IMG submission 203885) | Bovine rumen microbial communities from tropical cattle in Woodstock, Queensland, Australia - Gonzalo_02 (v2) (version 2) | ecosystem: Host-associated > Mammals > Digestive system >...
CATCCTCCGCTCCCTGAACCTGCCGGTCGGCGCTCACATCATGGCCGAGAACGGCAGCACCGTCAAGGTAGGTGACGTCATCATGAAGATCCCGCGCGCCATCGGCAAGGCCAGTGATATCACCGGCGGTCTGCCGCGTGTCACCGAGCTCTTCGAGGCCCGCAACCCGTCCAACCCCGCCATCCTCTCCGAGATCAACGGTGAGGTCAAGCTGGGCAGCGTGAAGCGCGGTAACCGTGAGATCACCATCACCAACAAGTCCGGCGCCAAGAAGTCCTACCTCGTTCCGCTGACCAAGCAGATCCTCGTGCAGGACAACGACTATGTCCGCGCAGGCTTCCCGCTGTCCGACGGCGGCGTGTCCCCGAGCGACATCCTGTCCATCCTCGGACCGGTCAAGGCTCAGGAGTACATCGTCAACGAGGTGCAGGCCGTCTACCGCCTCCAGGGTGTGAAGATCAACGACAAGCACTTCGAGATCATCGTCCGTCAGATGATGCGCAAGGTTGAAATCACCTTCCCGGGCGACACCGAGTTCCTCGCCGAAGAGATGGTCGACAAGTGGCGTTTCATGGACGTCAACGACAAGATCTACGGCAAGCTCGTGGTCCTCGATGCCGGCGGTTCGCAGAAATACGAGCAGGGCGACATCATCGGCGCCCGTGAGATGCGCAGCGAGAACGCCTCGCTGGAGCGTCAGGGTCTGCCGCTGCTGGTCACGCGTCCGACGCAGCCCGCGACGGCCCGCCTGATCCTCCAGGGTATCACCCGCGCCGCCCTCAAGACCGACAGCTTCATCTCCGCGGCCTCCTTCCAGGAGACCACCAAGGTGCTCAGCGAGGCCGCCATCCGCGGCCGTGTCGACCACCTCGAGGGCCTCAAGGAGAACGTGATCTGTGGACACCTGATCCCGGCCGGTACCGGCTTGAGCAACTACCAGGATATCATCGTCGGCCGCAAGGACGAGATGACCCAGGAGCTGAATGAGCTGTAAAGCTCCGCTTTCCAGCTCGTTCATCTAAGCTGCCGACCCGGCGGGTCGGCAGCTTTTATTATTGGGGGAAGGTTCCCCCAAACCCCCTCGGTTGGCCTCCGGCCTCCGAGTTCAATATTTCCAGTATTATTCCTATATTTGGCGTATGGAAGAACTGCTGACTAGATTAATCGCTTTAATGCGCCGGACTGTATTCCCGGAGTATTTGGGGCAGGAAGACCGTGCGCTGGACCTGATGCGCATCCGCAACGTCGTCCGGAACATCTCAGATGACAAGAAGGCCGACGCCTTCATGGAGCGCATCCCCGAGATCTCCCGCCTCCTCCACACCGACGTGGAGGCCATCGCGGAGAACGACCCCGCCGTCGAAGACCGCACGGAAGTCGTGCTCTGCTACCCCAGCATCCGGGTGATGCTCCACTACCGCACGGCGCATGAACTGCTGCTGCTCGAAATCCCCGTGGCCCCGCGTCTCCTCACGGAGATGGCCCATTCGGCCACCGGCATCGACATCCACCCGGGCGCGCAGATCGGTGAATACTTCGCCATCGACCACGGCACGGGCGTCGTCATCGGAGCGACTTCCATCATCGGCAACCATGTGATGCTCTACCAGGGCGTGACGCTGGGCGCCAAGAATTTCAAATATGACTCCGACGGTCGTCCGATCGACCTTCCGCGCCATCCGGTGCTGGAAGACAACGTCACGGTCTACGCCAACACGACCATCCTCGGGCGCGTGACCATCGGCCACGACACCGTCGTCGGCGGTAACGTCTGGCTCACCCACGACGTCCCACCCCGCTCGCGCATCCTGCAGTCCCGCGCCACCGAGCAACCGCTGTTTGCCGACGGCGCCGGGATTTAAAAATACCGGGGGGCTAACCCCCCGGACCCCCTGCGTCGCAAAGCTCCGAAACCTGCTTTAAATGCGGTAGACGGTCCATTATCTGGACCATCTACCGCATTTTAGGCCGTTTTTGCAGGTAATGGTCCAAATAATGGACCATCTACCGCACCTTAGCGTCATTCTCCGGCTCCATCATCCTCTTCGCGCCGGGAGCCGCAGGGGATGCGGGCTGACGTCGGGAAAGGGCGTGGCTGTCCGTCTCGGTTGCTGGACGTCTAACGCCTCCTTTTTAGCCGCCTCCTAACGGAGCCGTCTAACAGTCGTTGAACGGACGCCGTCCTGGCCCTTCGTCGTCGTGCCTGAACGATGCTTGCGCATCCTTCGGCTCTCCTCCTCAGTCCCACCGCTGCCCTCGCCGGGCCCCGCTGATCCTTTCCCTCCTAATCGCCCGCACCCCTGCGCTCTCGCCACTGAAGAGTTCCCAGACACCACCAATCTAAAAAGCAATTGTAGCCAGGATTTCTCCCGGCTACAATAAATGGATTCACTTGCTCGTTATTCTGTAACAGGTCTAATCAAACCGGCTTGGAATCGATAATACGCTGCTTCAACATAAACTTTATCAACATAGGTAGCATATTGATTCTCATACCACGTGGATGGTCCCAATAAAGTATATGCTTGACTCGGGTTGTTAACGGGGAGTTCGGAGCTCCAATAACCTTGTACCGGGAGGTACAAAACAGCATTATTCCCCTCGTCCTTGCTCTTAATTATAAAGCGGTAGTTCTGGAAATCTCTACTTACAGTACACTGTTCAAATAATGCAATCAGTTCATCTTTCGTTGGCATACGCCACTTTCCTCCAAGTATTACGTGAGCAGCATCGTCTTCTGGATCAAGGACAGTCTTGTTATCAGCATCACCCGTTCCTCCCCAATTGTATTCTGCTCGCGCAGATGAACAATACTTCGTAAACTTATTCACACCATTCGCCCATTTGTATGTTTCCCAAGAAAAATCTTCTTTAGTCTCAACTTCGCCCCAAGCGTAACGGTCCCCAGACTCATATGGTGAAGATGCCCCAAGGTTTCGAGTCGCCCAATACACTCTATACGTCGAGCCATCTTCCCGTTTCATCGTTATGCCAAGGTCTACTGCTGCTGAAATCTGGATGATGTCAATAGTTTTCACCAAATCTCCTCCGCGTTGTTTAATTGTGACCGTCCCCTCTCGCGTGTTGTATGTGTCATTCTTATCGACTGATAGCACAACCGTTTTCGTATTTAATGCTTTTGTTTGCACATAATGAATCCAATCGACTTCCGGCTTCACATCGAACTCAACAGTTGCCTGAATCGTAACATTAATCTCTCCACCATTATCTGAAACGTCGACCGCATTCGAAGGAACGATTATGATAGATCTTGCCGCTTGATTCACAACAATCGTTTGCTCCGGACCTGTAAAGGGAATAATCGTAATCGTTCCCTTACGGGCATCATAACTGGTGTTTTCGGAAATATCAAAAACGATCTTCTCCGATGTCAACGCTTTAGTACCAACCTTCTTGATCCAACTCTTGCAGGATTCCTCTATCTCGACAGTATAGTTGATGTTCTTTTGGACTTCCACTTCAATGGTTTGCGCGCCACTTGAAATCTCATAAGATGTCTTTGGCACAAGAACTCCCGAATTAGCGGATTGTTTAACAGTAACTGATTGGCTAAGTCCTTCCATTGAAATCGTGACTGTAGCCATACGGTCATCATAAGTGGTGTTAGCGTTGCATTTAACCGTAACGGCAATCGTTCCATTCGCAGCCGTTCCAGATGACGGCGATACCGTAATCCAGTTGTCAGAGCTGCTAACCCGCCAATCACGATTAGCGGCGAAATTAATCGTGGCACTGCCGCCATCAGCACTCAGTTCAAAACTTGTAGGCCCGGTAAGTGTTAACTCCGGAGCTTTCTGGCAAGAGGACATCACTAATGATAATCCCAGTACTGCCAAAAGGACAAACAGTAGATTCTTTTTCATGGTATTACGTGGTTAGTGTTTATGTATCAGCTTTTTTTAAACTTGATGGTTGCACCGTTCACGCTCAGAGTCAGCGCGGACGATGTTAGTTCAACTATTGTCATATAAATACTCTCACTCCCACTAGTGACGATAAGTGCTCGGCCATCAATTCTATATGCGCGCGATTCGTACAACCCATTAAATGAAATGGTCATCGTGTTGGAGCCAAACGTCCAAGTGACGTTATCCACAGGAAATTGAACTGGATCGGTTGACGACACGACCTTCCATGTACCGACAATGCTCGGATCAGATGAGCCATTCTTCTGACAAGAAGTGGCCAGGATGCCTACCGAAAGAATAAAGAGAAGTACTATTAACACCCTATTCATATTCTATCCTCCATTAGAAGTGGTTTTTATAATTTGTATGCCACTCTTTTAGTTTTTCTTCTATCACCCCTCTAACTTCTTGTTCGCAATTGTACCCAAGACTATCTTCAAGAACATTTGTTACCGCTTTAGCTACCATATCAACAATAGCAGCTTCGGAATCTTCTTGCAATTGGTTATTAATGCGCGATTTCTCCCAATTAGGTTTAAGGAGTTCTTCGATAGCATGGCTAATAACTCGAGCCTTACTTTTATTCAGAGAGCCCTCATCTTTCGACTCAAAAAGGCCATTATTCTGGATAAAATCCGAGAGTTGATCAGAATAGTATTGCATATTACAAAGCCCTTTGTTCCCGCCCGGCTCCTCGGACAGTGGATTGTAAAAAGAAAGTGTGGAGCATTTTTCGTTTATCTGGGAGAGGCTCTGGGAAGCCCGTATCAAATAAACAATACTCCACACCAGCTATGGCGATGTGCCGGAGGGGCACGATGCACCAAACGTGGTGATGAGTGAATGCCTACCCTTGATACGGTTGAAATTTCCCAGATTTCTCCCAAGGATAAAAGCGAAAACACTTTCATCAATATGTAAAGTCCCGAGGGACAAGGACAAATATAAGAATTATTCTTGATTATCTAGAGAAAGACCTTATCTTTGCAATGAGAACTATACGCCACGATGCTGGCATTTTATCTTAAACGACTATGAGAGCATCATTCCTGCGAAGGCGTGATGCTCTGTCCGTCTTAGGAGCCTCGGCTCCGGAGCCACTCCGTCAAGGGGTGGCTTTTTTATCTCACCGGGACGGCGTGGGTGTTCTTGACTTCGCCCATGACGAAGGAGCTGTTGAGACCGCCGATGCAGTCGAGCTCGCCCAGGATCCGCAGGACGAACTGCTGGTATTCCTTCATGCTGGAGACATAGACCTTCAGGAGAAAGTCGTAATCTCCTGATATATTGTAACATTCCCCGACTTCTTCCATCGTCTGCACGGCGTCCATCAGGCGCTGGGCGTTCTCGAAGGTGTGCTGCTTCATCTTGATGTAGCAGAAGGCGATGAAGGAGCAGTCGAGCTTCTCCGCGTCCAGCACGGCTACATAGCCTTTGATATAGCCCTGTTCGCGCAGGCGCTTGATGCGCTCGAACACGGGCGTAGGGGAAAGATGTACGCGTGCGGCGACTTGTTTGTTGGTCAGGGCTGCGTCTTCCTGCAAGATGCGCAGGATGGCTAAATCGGTGGCGTCGAGTCCGCTCATAGGGGTAAAAGAATAAAAATCTGTTTGAACTGCAGTTTTGCTCTGTTTTTGGAATATCGATTCTACAATTTCTGCAAATTTAGGTATATTCTCCAAATTTCAAAAAGTCTTTGGATAATTTTTCCAAACCCCCGACCTTTGCAACAGAAACAACAAAAACGAAACGAATATGAGCACGCAGAAATTACACGTTGAGACGCTGGCCATCCACGTCGGCCAGGAGACCCCGGACCCCGCATCTGATTCCCGCGCGGTACCTATTTACCAGACGACTTCCTACGTCTTCCGCAATTCCCAGCACGCAGCCGACCGCTTTGGCCTGCGCGACCCGGGCAACATATACGGCCGACTGACCAACTCCACCCAGGGTGTGTTCGAGGAGCGCGTCGCCGCCCTCGAGGGTGGTGTGGCCGGTCTGGCGGTCGCTTCCGGCGCCGCCGCCATCACCTACGCCCTGCAGAACGTCCTGCAGAACGGCGACCATATCATCGCCGCCGACAACCTCTACGGCGGTTCATTCAATCTGATCACCCATACTCTTTCCACTCAGGGGATCGAACATACCATTGTCAATGTCAACGACCTGTCGGCCCTCGAAGCCGCCATCCGGCCCAACACCAAGGTCATCTATGCAGAAACCTTCGGCAATCCGAATTCGGATGTGGCTGACTTCGAGGGTATCGCGGCAGTTGCCCACAAGCACAATATCGTGTTCATCGTGGACAACACCTTCGCGCCCATCCTGATCCGTCCGCTCGAGCACGGAGCCGACATCGTGGTCCACTCCGCGACCAAGTTCATCGGCGGCCACGGCAGCTCGCTGGGCGGCGTGATCGTGGACGGCGGCAAATTTGACTGGAAGGCGAACGCCGACAAGTATCCGACGCTCGCGAAACCCGATCCCAGCTATCACGGTGCCATTTTCGCCGACGTGGCCGGTCCGGCCGCCTTCGTGACGCGCATCCGTGCCGTCCTGCTGCGCGACACCGGCGCAGCCATCAGCCCCTTCAACGCCTGGATCCTGCTGCAGGGCGTCGAATCCCTGCCGCTGCGCATCGAGCGCCATACCCAGAACGCCCTCAAGGTCGTCGAATACCTCTCCAAGCACCCTAAGGTGGCGAAAGTCAACCACCCGGCGCTCCCGGACCACCACGACCACGCGCTGTACTGTCGCTATTTCCCGAACGGGGCAGGCTCCATCTTCACCTTCGAGATCAAGGGCACGCAGGAAGACGCCTGGCGCTTCATTGACAAGCTGAAAATCTTCTCTCTGCTGGCCAACGTGGCCGACGTCAAGAGCCTCGTCATCCACCCGTACACCACCACGCACTCGCAGCTGAGTCCGGAAGAGCTCGCCGAGCAGCACATCACCCCCACCACCATCCGCCTATCCATCGGCGTCGAGCACGTTGACGACATCATTGCCGATCTGGAACAAGCATTTAATTAAATTTCGTAAATTTACACCATGATATATCAGAACCTTACCGACCTCATTGGAAACACCCCTCTCCTGGAGGTCAGCGGCCTGGAAGGCCAGCAGGCGCGCATCGCGCTCAAGCTCGAAAGGAGCAACCCGGGCGGCAGCGTCAAGGACCGCATCGCCCTCGCCATGATCGAAGACGCAGAGCAGAACGGCACCCTCAAACCCGGCGCCACCATCGTGGAGCCCACCAGTGGCAACACCGGTATCGGCCTGGCCTGGGTGGCCCGCGCCAAAGGATACAAGACCATTCTCACCATGCCCGACACGATGAGCGTCGAGCGCCGCAACCTCCTGAAGGCTTTCGGCGCCACCATCGAACTCACCCCGGGTGCGGAAGGCATGAAGGGCGCCATTGCCAAGGCGGAGCAGATCCGCGACACCACCCCCGGCGCCGTGATTCTCGGCCAGTTCGTCAACCCTGCCAACCCGGCCGCCCATGAGCGGACCACCGCTCAGGAAATCTGGCGCGACACCGACGGACAGGTGGACGTGTTCGTGGCCGGCATCGGCACGGGCGGCACGGTCAGCGGCACCGGCAAAGGCCTGAAGGCCCACAAAGCGGGCGTGAAGGTCTTCGGCGTGGAGCCCGCCTCCTCCGCCGTGATCACTACCGGCGTTCCCGGCAAGCATAAGATTCAGGGCATCGGCGCAGGCTTCGTCCCGCAGACATTCCTCAAGGAATATGTCGACAGCGTGCTCACCGTTTCCGACGACGACGCTTTCGCCGGCGCCCGCCTGCTTGCCGATAAACTCGGCCTACTCGTCGGTATCTCCTCCGGCGCAGCATTCAGCGCCGCCTACGAGCTCGCGAAGAAGCCCGAATACAAAGGCAAACTCATCGTGGCCCTGCTGCCCGACACGGGCGAGCGCTACCTCTCCACGACGCTCTTTGAGCGCTAGGGTGCGGTAGATGGTCCATAATTCGGACCATTACCTGCAAAAACGGCCTAAAATGCGGGAGACGGTCCAGATAATGGACCGTCTCCCGCATTAAAATGGGATTACCGGACTGACCTACTTCAGCGCAGCCAGTGCAGGGAACAGGTATTCGTAGATCAGGTTCTGCTCGGCCTGGAGATTGGCGGAGTCCGCGGTGACGGCTATCACGGCATCGCTGTCCGGGATGATCATGATATACTGTCCCCGGGCGCCGTCGGCGCGGTAGGCATTGTCCGGGCAGCGCCACATCTGGTAGCCGTAGCCGAGCATGAAGGTACAGTTCTCAGGCGTCAGACCCCGTTCTGCGGCATTGTCGGGACGCGTCCCGGCAGGTACGGAAGGAACCTGGTATCTGGAAGCTTCGTCCACCCAAGCTTCGCTGAGCAGGCGTTTGCCGTTCCACATACCCTTCTGGAGGAACAGCTGACCGAATTTGGCCATATCTTCCGTCTTGAGCTGGAGGCCCCAGCCGCCGGCATTGATTCCCTGCGGACTTTCTTCCCAGACGGGAATCTCGATATGGAGCGGCTCGAAAAGGCGCGAGGTCAGGTAGTCGAGCACTTTCTGCCCGGTCAACTGCTGGACGATGGCGGAGAGCATATAGCTGCCGAGCGAGTTGTAGTAATACCAGGTGCCCGGCTCATGCACGAAGGGATGCGCCAGGAAACTGGTCACCCAGTCTTCGCTGTCGCGGAAATTGGGAGACGATTCCTGGCCGCAGTTCATCGTGAGCAGGTCATGCACCGTGACGGCCTTCAGGTTGTCGGAAACCTCTTCCGGCAGCTTGTCCGGGAAGAAATCCACAAGTTTGTCGGTGACCTTGAGCAAGCCGTCGTCCACGGCCATGCCCACGGCAGTCGCGGTGAAGGATTTGCTGACGGAATGCATCGCATGCGGCTTGTCCGGGGCGGCATCGCCATACCAGCCCTCGTAGAGGACTTTGCCGTGTTTGAGAACCATCAGGCTTTCGAAAAGCACGGACTCGTCGGCCTCGTCACCGGCGAGGACGGCATCAACGGCCTGCTGGATGATCTCCGGCGTGGCGGAACGGGGCAGGTCAACGATTTCGCTTTTCCCGCCGGAGCAGGATGCGAACAGGAAAATGACTGCAACAAGTGTCAGGGAAAGGATACTGGATTTACGCATGGCGCTTATTGATTGGATACCCGTCAAATATAGCAATATTATGATTTAATACGAAATAACACTATCTTTACCACCCAAAGAAGTGTATACCCGATGAAGCCGTTTCCTTCGCTAGAGATAGTTCCGCCCATCAAGGGCATCACCAAGACCGAGCTCCTGGACAGCATCCGTCCGTTCATGGAGTTCGCTCCGCGTTATATCAACGTGACCTGCCACCGCGATGAATACGAGTTCCGGCCCGAGAAGGACGGCAGCTTCAGCCGCCACCTGCTGCGCAAGCGCATCAGCCAGACGGCCGTCTGTGCAGCCGTGCAGGCCGCCTTTCCCGACGTGGAGGTGGTTCCGCACCTGATCTGCGGCGGCGCCAGCGCCGACCTCATCGAATCGCAGCTGCAGGACTTCAAGTTCATGGGCATACGCAACATCCTCGTCCTCCGCGGCGACGCCGCCCTGGGCGAGAAGCGTTTCACACCCGAGCGGGACGGCTACGCGCACGCCGAGGAACTGGTCGCGGCCATCCGCCGCTTCGAGGCGGCGAACGGCGGCGAGCGCATCTTCACGCTCGGCGTGGCCGGCTATCCCGAAAAGCATTTCGAGTCCCCCAACCTCGAAACGGACATCGAATTCCTCAAGCGCAAGGTGGACGCGGGTGCCGACCAGGTCATCACCCAGCTCTTCTTCGACAACGCCGTCTTCTATGATTTCGTGGCGCGCTGCCGCGACGCGGGCATCACCGTCCCTATCGTTCCCGGCATCAAGCCGCTCAGCTCCGCCCGCCAGGTGGACCTGCTGCCGGAGAGTTTCTCCATCGACATCCCGGTCGAGCTGACCGACGAGGTGAAAGCGCACCCCGAGGCCGCCTACGAGATCGGCCAGCAGTGGTGCAAGGCGCAGTGCCGCGACCTGCTCGCGCACGGCGTCGAGGAGATCCACTTCTACACCATGGGCCGCAGCGACAACGTCATCAACGTCCTCAAGGACTGCTTCTAGCATGGACGCGTTGAGACAGGCGTTCGCCGAGAGGATCCTGATCCTGGACGGGGCGATGGGCACGATGCTCCAGCGCCACGGCCTCAGCGGCAACAACGAGACCTTCAACCTGTCCCATCCGGACGTCGTCCGGGACATCCACCGCGCCTACATCGACGCAGGCGCGGATATCATCGAGACCAACACCTTCAGCGCCAACCGCATCTCACAGGCGGACTACGGCTGCTCCGCGCAGGCGCGGGAATTCGCCCGGGAGGGCGCCCGCATCGCCCGTTCCGCGGCGGACGCCGCTCCGCGAAAGGTCTGGGTGGCCGGCTCGCTCGGCCCCACCGGCAAATCGCTGACCCTCCCCCAGGACCTCGGCAACCCCGCCTGGCGCGCCGTCTCCTTCGACGAGATGGCGGAGGCGTACGCCGAACAGATCCGCGGCCTGCTGGAAGGCGGCGTGGACGCGCTGCTGCTGGAGACCTGCTTCGACGCCCTCAACACCAAGGCCGCCCTCTACGCCATCAGCGGCATTCCGGAGGCGGCCGCGCTGCCGCTGCTGATCTCCGTGTCCGTGAGCGACCGCAGCGGGCGCACCCTGACCGGACAGACCCTGGAGGCCTTTTTCCGGGCGGTCCGGCACGCCCGGCCGCTCTGCTTCGGCCTCAACTGCTCGCTCGGCGCCGCGGACCTCGCGCCGCTCGTGGCCGACGTGGCCGCGTGGGCGGACTGCGCCGTGAGCTGCTATCCCAACGCCGGCCTGCCCAACGAGCTGGGCGCCTACGACGAAGCCCCCGCCACGACGGCCGCCGCCCTGCGGAAAATGGCGCAGGACGGACTCGTGAACCTCGTCGGCGGCTGCTGCGGCACCACGCCCGAGCACATCGCCGCCATCGCGGAAGCCGTGCGCGGAATCACGCCGCGCTCCATCCCCGCGCCCGACCCCAGGCCCTATGTCAGCGGTCTGGAAAGCGTCTGCCTGGACGTGCGGCAGAGCCGCTTCACCAATATCGGCGAGCGCACCAACGTGGCCGGTTCGCGCAAATTCGCGAAACTCATCGCCGCAGGCGATTACGACACCGCCCTGCAGGTGGCTGCCGGCCAGATCGAGGGCGGCGCCGCCGTGATCGACATCAACATGGACGACGCGATGCTCGACGCCCCCGTCGAGATGGAACGCTTCGTGCGCCACATCGCCGGCGATCCTGCCGTCTCCAAGGCGGCGCTGATGATCGACTCCTCCCACTGGGAAGCCCTCCTGGCGGGGCTCAAGAACGCCCAGGGCCGCTGCATCGTCAACTCCATCTCCCTGAAGGAGGGCGAGGAGGTCTTCCTGCAGAAGGCCCGGGAGATCCGCCGCCTGGGCGCGTCGGTGGTCGTCATGGCCTTCGACGAGCAGGGCCAGGCGACGAGCTACGAGCGCAAGATCGAGATCTGCGCCCGCGCCTTCCGGCTGCTTACCGAACAGGCGGGCTACGCGCCGCAGGACATCATCTTCGACGTCAACGTCCTGTCCGTCGGCACGGGCATCGCGGAGCACGCCCGCTACGGGCTGGACTTCATCGAGGCCGTCCGCTGGGTCAAGACGAACCTCGGCGGAGCGCTGACCTCCGGCGGTATCTCCAACCTTTCCTTCGCCTTCCGCGGCAACAACACCGTCCGCGAGGCGATGCACGCCGCCTTCCTCTACCACGCCGTCGCGGCGGGGCTGGACATGGGCATCGTCAATCCCGGGATGCTGCGCGTCTACGACGACATCGAGCCGGGGCTCCTGCGCGCCGTCGAGGACGTGATCCTGGACCGGGACGCCGAAGCGACAGAGCGCTTGATCGCGCTGGCGCAGGATATCCAGGAAAAGGCGGAGAATCCGGGACAACCCCCCGAAAAAGAAGGGGGTCATCCCGAAAAGAACGTGGATTCCGGGACAGTTTCCGAACGCCTCGCCCGCGCCCTCACCGCCGGCACGACCATCCCCGAGGCAGACCTGCTGGAGGCCCTGAAGGAGAAAGGACGTGCGGTGGATGTCATCGAGGGGCCGCTGATGGACGGCATGGCCCGGGTCGGCGAGCGCTTCGCCGCAGGCAAGATGTTCCTCCCGCAGGTGGTCAAGTCCGCCAAGGTGATGCGCGACGCCGTGGCCATCCTGCAACCCTATATGGAAGAAGCCGCCGGCGGAGCGGCCGCCAAGCCCCGGATTCTGCTGGCCACCGTCCAGGGCGACGTCCACGACATCGGCAAGAACATCCTGGGCATCGTGCTGCGCTGCAACGGATTCGAAGTCGAGGACCTCGGTGTGATGGTCCCCCGCGAGACCATCCTGGACCGCGCCGCGGCATGGGGCGCCGACATCATCGGCGTCAGCGGACTCATCACCCCGTCACTCTTCCAGATGGAGGAGCTCTGCCGGGAGATGAGCGCCCGAGGGCTCTCCACACCGCTGCTCGTCGGCGGCGCCACCACCTCCGCCCTGCACACCGCCGTCAAACTGGCCCCGCTCTACGGACACGTCTTCTACGCTCCCGACGCGTCTGCCAGCGCCGTGCTCGCCGGCCGGCTGATGTCCGACCGCGCCGCCACGGAAGCTGAAGAGCGTAGGAAGCAGGAGGAAATGAGGGAGCTCCGCGAACGGAAAGATTCGCCGGTCAAGGCTTCCCCGTCATTCGCCGGCTCGACCGGCGAATCTCCCGCCGCCGACACCTACCTCCGCGGCGCTTTCTTCGAAAGCATCCCCGCGCGGGAACTCAGCATCGCCGAAGTGCTTCCCTACTTCGACTGGCCCCTGTTTTACGCCATCTGGGGCGTCCGCAACCAGAACAAGGACGACGAGCAGGTCGTTCAACTCAGCGCCGACGCCATCGAGCGGCTGGAAGCGCTGAAGCGCGACGGCGGCTGCCGCATCCGCATCGCCGCCCGTTTCGACGCCTGCCATGCGGAGAACGACGTCATCGTCGCACCCGGATGGAAACTGCCGATGTTGCGTCAGGAAGGCACCGACGGCCGTTCGCTCGCGGACTTCGTGGCGCCGGTCGCGTATGGATTCGACAGCCCCGTCGGCATGTTTGCGATTTCGGTGCACCGAAATGGCAAAGCTATGACGGGGGAAGGTTCCCCCGACACCCCCTCGGTCGCCTACGGCTCCGATCTTCGCCATCGGTCAGGATGTAATTGCGAGGCATGCTCGATGGAATATGACTCGCTGCTGGAGCGGTCGCTGCGGCTGACGCTCGCCGAGGCGGCGTCCGGCTGGCTGGACGCCGAACTGGAAAAGCAGCTCCCGAAGGGCTCCCCGGTCAAGATCGTCAAGCCCGCGGCGGGCTACGCTTCCTGCCCGGACCACAGCCTCAAGCGCGACATCCTCGCGCTGCTGCCCGGCGCCGAGCAGCTGGACATCCGGCTGACGGAGTCCTGCGCCATGATCCCCGACGCCAGCATCTGCGGCTTTGTCTTCGCGCATCCGTCGGCCACCTACCCGGAGATCCGCCACCTCTCCCCCGCCGCCGTCGACGCGTACGCCACCCTCCGGGGCTTCTCCCCGGAAGAAAAGAAACGTTTCCTCGGAACCCTGTTATAGTTTCCGGAAGACCGGGATGGCCTCCATATCCACGGCCACCTCGACGTAGCGGCCACCGTCATAGCGGGCGCCGTCGCGGATATCCTCCCAGCCGCCGGCATGCTCCGGCAGATAGACCTTCCAGCGCGACACGCCGCCTTCCGTGACGGGACAGACGAGGTAGTCCGGACCGAACATCCATTCGCAGTCCTGCGCCAGCGCCTCGGCATCCGCCGGGAAATCGAAGACCAGCGGGCGCATCAGCGTGTAGTCCTCTTCCCAGACGCGGCGGGCCTGCTCCAGGATATAGGGCAGCAGGGCCTCCCGCTGCGCGACGGCCGCCTTGTACAGGCGCTCCGTCTCCGGGCTGTATTCCCAGGGCTCCGTGCGGCTCTGGTAGCCGTGCACGCGCATGAAGGGCAGCCAGACGGACGTCTGGATCCAGCGAATCATCCGCTCCTGGTAGTCGGGATCCTCATATTGGTTGCCGGGGCGGAAGAAGCCGCCGGCGTCGTAGGTCCACCAGGGCAGGCCGGCGGCCATCTGGCCGAGGCCGCCCGCGATCTGGCGGCGCAGCGTGCCCCAGTCATTGCCCACGTCGCCGCTCCAGGTCACGGCGCCGTAGCGCTGGATGCCCGGGAAGGCGCTGCGCGTCAGGATGACCGGCAGGCGGTCGGGCTGGTCGCGGCGCAGGCCCTCATAGACGGTCTTGATCACCTTCAGCGGATAGACGTTGCGGTAGAACTCGCCGGGAATCTGGTCGGGGCCGATGCGGCGACCCGCCAGGTCGTCATTCTCCGGCTCGGTGGCGTCCTGCCACCAGGCGTCGATGCCGATCGGGAGCAGCCGGGCGCTGAAGTTCGACCAATAGAACTGCGCCGCTTCCGGCTGGAAGAAATCGATCCACTCCGAGTCTCCAATGTAGTAGCCCAGCGCGGTCGCTTCCTTGCCCAGCTCCGAGTCGCGGCCGATGCGCGACCACACGGACAGCATCAGGTGCTGGTCCAGGGCGTGCAGCTCGTCCGTCATCGCCTTGGGATCGGGGTACTTGTCCTCGTCGAACTGCATCGCGTTCCAGCCGTACTTGCCCCACCATTGCCAGTCCTGCACGACCGTGCCGGTCGGAATGTTCTCTTCATGGAGCCGGCGCGCGACGGTCAGCAGCTCTTCCTGCGTGTCGAAGCGTTCGCGGCAGTGGATGTAGCGGAAGATCCAGTCCGGCAACGCCGGAACATGCCCGGCGAGGCTGCGGAAGCTGTGCATCACCGCATCCGCGCCGCCCGCGAAGACGACGTAGTCGATTCCCCGGGCCACCGGGGAGGCGAAGGTGGTCTCGTCCGTGACAGGACGCCAGCAGACCACCGGGGCGTCGCCGAAGGTGCCCTGCACCTCGAGGGTATGCTTCCCGGCGGAGAGCTGCGCCCGGACGGCGGCGGTCGGCGGGAGCCAGAGGTTGGAGAAATCGATGACCGGCCGCCCGTCCACGGCGAGGTACTGTTTGCGGGCCATCGCCTGGCCCACATCGAGCAGCAGGGCGTATTCGCCGTCTTCCGGCAGTTCGATTTCGCCCGAGAAGTTCCGGAAGAAACGCGTTTCGCGGCGGTTGCCGGCCGTGCCCGTGGCGTTGACGGTCACGGAGCCGCTGTTCTGCTCCGCCTGCGCCAGGGTCACGCTGTGCTCCGCCGGATTGAAGTCCGTCAGGCCGTAGTTGTGCCAGAGCAGGCCCCAGCCGCGGCTGGAGAGGATCATCGGCAGGGAGATCTGCGTGTTGACCTGCGTCAGGCGGCGCGTCAGGCCCCGGATGTCCAGGTAGCCGTCCTGGAACTGGCCGGTGCCGTACAGGTGCTCCCCTGCGGGGGAATCGAAACGCGCCTCGACCGCGAAGCAGGCCTCGCCCTGCACCTCGGACGGCTCGATGCTCCGGGCCTTTTCCTCCAGCAGCACGCGCCCTTCCGCATCGGTGAAGCGGAGGGTCTGCGCGTCGGCGCGGTATTCCGCCGTCAGGCGGGCCAGGCGTATGGTCACGTCGCCGTCGTGGCGTTCCACGCTGTATTTCGGCGCCTTGACGCGCTCTGTCAGGATCAGTTCATCCAGCGCCGGGGCGCCTTCGGGGGTCAGCTGGACGCGGATGGCGTCCTCTGCGAGGGGCTGCAGGCACAGGGTGCCCTGCGGGGTGTCGATACGGACGGTACCCGGCTGGCAGGCGGCCAGCAGGAGAACCAGCATGAGGGAGAATCGTTTCATATTTCGTTGGCTTCAGTCCAAAGGAAAACCTTGTCGCCGCGGCGCAGTTTGCTGTCGGGGCAAAGTTCGAGGGGGACCCGCACGGAGCAGCGGCTGCCCTTCGGCGCCAGCTCCACCGGGTCGAATTCCAGGCGGATGTCGTCGGCGTCGAACTCGACGACACCGCTGGTTGGGCCGATGACCATCAGGCGGTCGCCGGCGCGCAGGTCGGACGTCTCCGCGGAGATCTCCGCCACGCCGATGCGGTCGAACCAGTTGGTCACCTTGCCCAGGTAAATCTTGCGCCGGGTGGCCTGGGTGCCGTATACGGCGCTCCACTCGCCCAGCCGCGCACCCTGGTAGTAGCCGTCCCAGAAGCCCCGGTTGAAGACTTCGGCGAGCTCCGCCTTCAGCGCGGCGGCGAGCTCCGGCGTGTACGTCCCGTCGCAGACGGCGTCCGCCGCGCGCCGGTAGCAGGAGGCGCAGCGCTTGACGTATTCCGCGGAGCGGGCCCGCCCCTCGATCTTGAACACGCGCACACCGCTGTCGACGATGCGGTCCATGAACTCGATGGTGCAGAGGTCCTTCGGGGACATGATGTATTCGTTGTCAATCAGCAGCTCGTTGCCGGTCTCGCGGTCGCGGACCTCGTAGCTGCGGCGACAGATCTGGTAGCAGGCGCCGCGGTTGGCGGAGGCCCCGGCGGCGTGCAGCGAGAGGAAGCATTTGCCGCTCACGGCCATGCAGAGCGCCCCGTGGGCGAACATCTCGATGCGGACGGGCTGCCCCGACGGGCCGCAGATCCGCTCGCGGACGATGGTCTCGTGGATCTCCTTGACCTGGTCGAGGGTCAGCTCGCGCGCCAGCACGACCACGTCGGCGAACTGCGCGTAGAAGCGCAGCGCCTCCACGTTGGAGATGGACAGTTGCGTGGAAATGTGGACCTCCAGGCCGATCTGCCGGCAGTACTGGATGGCGGCGATGTCCGACGCGATGACCGCGTCGACGCCTGCGGCCCGGGCGGCGTCCAGCGCCTCCCGCATCGCCGCCAGGTCATCCTGGAAGAGGGTGATATTCAGGGTCAGGTAGCTCCGCACGCCGGCCTCCCGGCAGATGCGGACCACTTCCGGAAGGTCTTCAGGCAGGAAATTGGCCGCCGAGCGGCTGCGCATGTTCAGCCGGCCGATGCCGAAGTAGACGGAGTTCGCCCCGCCCTGAATCGCAGCCTGCAGGCAGTCGAACCCGCCCGCCGGCGCCATGATTTCCAGTTCCTGCCGGTTCATGGCCCTATTTCTTCTTGCGGTGGTTAGCCTCCGCCAGGAAGGCGGCGAGTTCGGCGTTCTGCCGGACCTGCTCCCGGAAGCGCTCACTGAAATGCTCGGCGAAGCTGTCCGGGGTCTGGTTCACGTAGAAGTTTTTGGGCAGGTCGGTCCGGACGGTCCCGCCGCCGTAGTTGCTGGCGGCCCAGCCCGGAGTATAGACGTCTTCCAGCAGGTACGGGCCCTTGTCATCACAGCACAGGTACATAAACGAACGCTCGTGATGCGCCTCGTCGAAATGTTCAGCCAGAAGGATTTTGGAGAATTTCATCACTCAAGCGTCCATTCGGCGCCGTCTTTGGTATCCTTGACCTGGATGCCGAGGGCCTTCAGGGCGTCGCGGATGTGGTCGGAGGTCGTCCAGTCCTTGGCGGCTTTGGCGGCGGCGCGCTGCTCGAGGACCATCTGCATCAGGCCGTCGATCACCTTCATCCCGGTGCCGCCGGCAGCTTCCTCGTCCTTGAGGCCGAGCACGCCGAAGACGATGTCGTCGAAGAGCTGCACGAGCGTGTCGAGGTCGCCCTTCGAGAGCTGCAGCTGGCCCGCTTTCGCGGAATTGATCAGCTTGACGGCCTCGGAGATGTGTGCCAGCGCGACGGGCGTGTTCATGTCGTCGCAGAGCGCGTCGTAGATGCCGTCGAAGACGGCCTTCACGGCCTCGCTGTCGGCCGGGCAGCTGTCCGCTGCGATGTGGACGGGCTCCTCGCCGTAGGCGTACTGCGGGACCTTGCGACCGGCCATGGCGTAGAGGTCGCGGGCGGCCTGCATCAGGCGGGCGAAGCCCTTTCCGGCGGCCTGCAGGGCCTCGTTGGAAAAGTCGAGCGTGCCGCGGTAGTGGGCCTGAAGGATGAAGAAGCGCACCGTCATCGGGCTGTAGGCCTGGGTGA
>Ga0310696_10004067_pt1 | contig 18040 bp, 19 predicted proteins | sample AusTroGonzalo_MG_4_FD_203885 | JGI IMG/M metagenome (GOLD analysis project Ga0310696, IMG submission 203885) | Bovine rumen microbial communities from tropical cattle in Woodstock, Queensland, Australia - Gonzalo_02 (v2) (version 2) | ecosystem: Host-associated > Mammals > Digestive system >...
GGGCATAAAGGACCTTCCAAGACGCAGCACGTTGTCAGATGCCAACGCCCGGCGCCCTCATGAGATATTCGGGAAGATATATCGGGGGCTTTACCTGGCCTACAAGGACAAACTTTCATCGGACAGCCGCTCCGGCAAGGTGCCAAAATGGATGAAGAAGCTCCAGATAATCGATTCCACGACCATAAGCCTCTTCTCCGACCTCATCTTCAAGGGCGTCGGACGCAATCCCAAAGCTGGGAAGAAGAAGGGTGGCATGAAGGTGCACACCTGTATCCACGGCAATGAGGGCGTGCCGTGCGATGTGGAATTCACGTCGGCAGCCACCCACGACCATTTCATGCTTTGTCCCGGCAAACTCAACCATGGGGACATCCTGGCCATCGACAGGGCCTACATCGACTATGCCAAGTTCGAGGAGATGACGCAGCGTGGTGTCATTTACGTGACCAAGATGAAGCAGAACCTTACGTATGAGGTTATAAAGAGCGCCTACTACATGAATGAAAAGGGGCTGATGCAGTGGAAGGAGGAATTCGTCGTATTCCGCAGGGAGGTCAACAGCAAGAACGAAGAAACGGGCGAGACCGCAAAGAAGGTTATCGAACATCATGCACGCATTGTCACCTATATCGACGAGAAGAAGAAAGGCCAGGCAAAGCTCATACGGCTGCTCACCAACGATCTTGACACCGAATACGAGGAAATCGTGGCCATTTACAAGGCAAGATGGGCCATAGAGTCGCTCTTCAGGCAGATAAAGCAGAACTTCCCGCTCAGATACTTCTACGGCGAGAGCGCCAATGCCATCAAGATACAGGGGTGGGTGACTCTCATTGCCAATCTGCTCATAACACTGCTGCAAAAAGGCGTCAGCCGCTCATGGAGCTTCTCTGGCCTTGCCACAATAGTGCGCATCATGCTGATGTACTATATCGACGTGCAGGGATTCCTTGAGCATCCCGAGAAAGAATGGGAGGAGGCACTGGCTGCCATGATGGAAAGCCAGCCTGATACGATTCATGCCGAAAAATAGCCCTCGCGCATACACGCGTGAGGGCTTGGAAAGGATTGCTCTGACTGAATTTGCTGAGAAATAGTGAGTTCAGAAAGGATGATAATGTTTAGCGGACAACAATAATTTTTAATGTTAAGTACCAATTAGAATGGGTGACATCTACTATAAGTTAGACAAAAACACAAGGGCTGATTTAATAGCAACAGTTAGACGTGCTGCAATCGAGATACTGGAAGGGCCACAGGAAAATTGGATAACAGCAGATGAGGTTTCCAAGATGTTTCCTTTCTTTAATAAGGATTGGATGAAGAAGTATGGCTATCTGCTTCCTCGTAAGCGTGTTGAAGTAATGGATAAGAATGGCGTAATCACAAGAAGCCGTTGGTTCTATTCACGTAACAGGATTCTCCGAATGGTAAGAGATAACGATATTCTACGCTTTGAAGATTTAATAGACAGAGACTGATGGCTTACGACCGCTTTTTCCAGAAAGAGATTGTCCGTGCCATTCGTGAAGAATTGGAACGCTCTAATGAAATGGCTGATAAAGTCTGGCTAACAGAAAAGCAACTAATAGAAGAAATGCCGTTCTTCAAAAAGAAATGGTTAAGGGAGAAGGGATATAAACTTCATCCGAGATATGCATGGGTTACCGACAAGAAGGGCAAGTATCATTACTCAAAGAAATACTATCCAAGAAACGCTATCCTAAAGCAACTGCGTGAAAGTAAAATAACCGATGGTGATTTAGGTGGTAGTATATACAAGTTCAGATTGAATGGCGGTGAAGTTGAGATTGGAGGATTTGACATGTTTTCTAATGATTGGCAAAAGGGGTTAAGCATAGACGAAATAGTTTATCATTTGTGAGAAACACAAATATCTTTATATATCCCCAGCTTACGACAGCCCCTGATCAAGGGGCTTCAAACCTCCAGATAGTGGAAAAGTTTATTTTGCGCATCACCAGCATGGATGCACGGACGGAGGACAAACAGCCGGAGACGCACGAACTTGTTCGCTTGCCTAAGCAAGAATGGCTCGACACGGCTGACGTGTGCGCAGGTCTTCAGTTGGATCGCCGCACGGTTTATTCGCTACGGGAACAGGGAAAGTTGCCGTTCTCGCAGTTCCAGCATCGGGTGTATTACAAGGCAAAGGATGTGAAAGCCCTCGCAGACGGGCTGGTGGAGAAGTCGCCAAAGAGTGAGGAAACGGAAGTGATCAACCCATCAAAATAGAATCGCCATGTTTGGACAGGACATCATCACCAAGGATTATTTCACCGACCTTTACGGACGAATCCGTAAGGCTCTGGAGTTGCACGAACAGGCCACGCAGCACTACCGCCCGCTGTTGGATGGTGTGCGATACATGACCGACAAGGAACTGTCGGAAATGCTCAAAGTGAGCCGACACACCTTGCAGCAGTACCGCAACAAGGGCTTGATTCCCTTTACATACTGTCAGGGCAAGGTGCTCTATAAGGAGCAGGACGTGCAGGAACTGCTTGAAAGGAACTACCAGCCTGCTACAAGATATTCACATAGATAATATCTCATGACTGTTTTGTAACACTATAACATGCAAATAATATAATAAATAGCTATTACATAAATACAGCATTATACAAAATGAATTCTGCCATAAACGTCATAGATAAATAATCAATGACAAAGGGATTACAGAATAACGATGATTGTATTTGTAAGCGAACATATGACGATAGAAAACATTCAGTAGTTGTAACGAATAGCATAAAACTATGTTTTTTGAACCCAATGCGACTTTCACAAATAACCACGGTAAAAGGGAGTTGCTTGAGGAATTCCCTTATAGTTGAAAAGGAATGTTATCAGGTCAGTAACAAGAAGTCTGATAGTTGTTGAAACATAAAACTAAGATTCATCTGTTTACATGATGGTGATGCTCTATGGAACAGCTAAAGGGTAGACATAATTAGGGTATCATGATTGCGGTATTGACAATCTTTGTCGCAATTTGCAACAATTTCCAGAATTTCAAGGATAAAAGGGTTAAATTTTAGAAATTTGTTTGGGAAAACCACAAAATTATTGTAACTTTGCATCCCAAATAGACAAATTGTTGTCCTAAACAACAATAATTGTGACGAAATGTGCAAATTTAAGAAATATACATCAAGCATACATGAGTGTCGGTTGTCGCAGACACTACGTTGTACATTCTTTAGCAAGCCAGGCTTTTTAGATGACTATATCAAGCTGTTGTCTGACAAACTTGGAACAAGGTTTGCAGTGAGGCAACTGACGGATGATGAGAGCGAAAATTTGGTTGATGTAGATACTGTAGCGGCTCTGCTTCGGATTCCTTTGGACTATATCATGAGGGATAGTAGAACATATATCTTCAACACCAAGATAAAAGATGTAGAAACAAAAATCCTTATTTCGCAGTATTATATACTTGTGAAAACGAAATCCCAAGAAGTTGATTTATCCCAACTGTATCTTGCAGAATACCTACAGATTGACAAATTCGTGTCGTTCCTCGACATTGTGGATGTGTCGCTGATAGGGAATTATTTTACTGCATTCAAGCAAGAAAATGTTTGGAGCATTCTTGACAGAAGTGCTTTTGGCGATTTGGATGCTGATACCGTCATAGACAGCCGCTACGCAGACACCCATCAGCGTGAAATTATGCGAGCTGACTTGATACGTTGTATTTCTAAGCGGGAGAATAGCGAAGAGGAAGTGTTATGTCATGTTTTCATAAAATCAATAGTGTCCGTATGTAATCCTGATGGGGAAAAATCATCTTTGGCTGATGACACGTTGAAGAAAATGGAAAGTTGTGGCAAAACAGAGGTAACCCGCTGTTTTTCAGAAGAATTTGCTCAATGAAGAAAACATATACATATAAAGAGATAAAAGCTATGCACATTGTGGGTGCATCAAGAGAGGTTTCCCCTACAATCTCAGGAGTAGTCCGCAGTCGTTCAATCATGGTTAACCCCAGCAATGTCTCATCTGGTATAAAGCCCTATCGTAGTCGTGAGATTGAAACCATTAAGGATTAAGCACTTCGAAGATTTACTACTTAAAATCTACACTATAGGCTACCCTGGAATGGGAGAGTCTATAGTATTATTGCTTTGTAATGGAGATGATGCATTGTTCACGGTGCTTACGGATTGCTATTGCCAAAACAAAGGCGGAGAGATGTATAATCATCTGGAAACACTCTTCGACAGTCAAGGCGTCAAGAAGATAGATGCTTTTATATGGACACACCCCGACAAAGACCATTCGGTGGATATTGAACGGATGTTGACGAGCTACGACAGCGAACACACCGCTGAAATATTCATCCCCAACGGGCTGGTGTATGGCAAAGAATCATATTGTGGAGAAGCCCAACAGGCAGTGGAATACATATACCGCCATTATAGTCCAAAAGGGTCGAGAACCGAAAAAAGGCATATACATACCGTATCGACAGAAGATCAGGAGGTGAGGAATTTACTATGTGTGGACATCTTTGCTGATGAAATGTTAAAACCAATCACCTGCAAGTTCCGTTTTGTGCTGCCCAATACTGAGCACTGTGCCCATGCTGACTATTGGGACTTGGAATTGAAGCCCAACCAAATGTCCATTGTTTATTCCGTAGAGCTTAACGGGCGGAACTATGTATTTACCAGTGACTTGGTAGATGCAGGTACAAAAAAGATGGGGACAGAAATTCTGACGCGAATGAACTACCTGAAGATACCCCATCATGGTTCAGACCAGTCTAACGAGTTTCTTGCCCTTATCCGACAGCAAGAATTCAATTGCCTAACATCCACGGCAACGCGGTTTAACCCGAAAGGAGATCCCAAAGCCCCGGTGCTTAGGGCCTATAGTGCTTTAGGGAATGTGTATTTCATAACGGACAGTACTGACGAGAAGATTGGGTGTATAGAAACGATTGTTGATGTGGCCAACGATCGATGCACGACACATTGTGAGGGTAACGCCAGTGTGTATAGCCGATAATGGACTTACACTTTGTCAAGTCCTCTTTTTCTTGTCCATCGAGAGATACGCTCAAAGGGACTTCAAACCTTTTTTTCTATAAGGCCTCTATCAAATCCCATGCCAAATAAATTTTGCTGATTGAAATAAAATCACTAATTTTGTGGTGGAAAAGTGCTAGCGTATACCTTTGTGACACGCCCTCTACCTTTTTGTTGTTTCGTGTTCCTATCTTGGAGCCAGTTCCAATGTCAGGCAGACGTTTTCGTACATCGGTCTGCCCATCAGTCGGTTCATGATGTACTTTCGGAACTTCTGGCTGTTGTAGCTGTCGATGGCGTATGCCAGACGGATAACCATTTCAAGGTTATACACGTCGATGTTCCAGTTTGGACGGTAGGGGAACAGCCAGAATGTACCGTGAGTATCTTCCTCACGCGCGGTACTATTCTTATATATAGAGCGTATCGTGCGGAACACGATGGCTGACGGGACGAAAAGCATGTCCGCTATCTCGTCAATCGTCATCCAAACGTCCTTGTCGGGCATGGTGACAATTCCGCCCTCGGTCATTCTGATGATGCCTCGCTCAAAGACATCCTTGGGAATCATTGAAATGTTTGTCATAAACTGTCAGTCTTTTGGAATGTGATACAATAGGTTCTTCTTGGGACGTCCGACTTTCTTCACTGCCAGTCGTGGGTCTTCACGCAGCAATTCTTTCGGACGGTCGAGTTTCTTCTGAAGCAGTGCCTTGTTATGCTCTGCCGTGGTGTCGCTGGTCGTCAGTCCCTTTGCTTCTCTTCGCTTTTGCAGCCTATCCATGTCACGGCTGATGTTGTCATCAGTGATCTTGGCGTACACCTGTGTACTCTTCACGCTGGAGTGTCCCATCATCTTGGCGATGCTTTCCAGACAGATGCCTTCTGATACAAGCATCGTGCCGAAAGTGTGACGGGCCATGTGAGCCGAGAGGTTTTCAGTCCTGCCGATGGCAAAGCCTATCTCATGGATGTCCGACCAGGCACTGTTGAGGGTTGGCAACGGGAAGACGGGGTTTTCGTCGTCAGTGGTGTTATACATATCGAGTATCTGCTCTGCTATGGGGTGCAGTGGGATGAACGACTCTACTTTCGTCTTCTGTCGGTTGATGCGGATATAGCGCCGACCGTCGGCTGTCTTGCCGATGTGGTGAGGGTAGAAGCCACGGGCATCCACGTATGCAAGTCCCGTCAGACTGGAGAAGATAAACCAGTGACGGAACATCTCCATGCGGTCGTCTGCCATCGGGGTTGAAAGCAGTTTCTTGAAGTCCTCACGGTTCACGAAGCGGTGACGGGTCTGTGGCTTCTTTTCATACTCGATGTCCTCGATGGGATTGCAGCGCAGGATTTCCATATCCACGCCGAGCCACACAAGGCGGTTGAGCCATATCAGGCAATGGTTCGCCTGTGCAGGGCCGAGGTTCTTGCCTTTCACCAGATGCACCTTGTAGCCCTGTCCGAAAGCTTCATCTATCTCAGTCAGCAGAATGTCCTTCTTGCCGAGCGAATGCAGGTACTCTTGCAGGTGGGCTTGCAGGCTGCGGCTCTGGCGGTAGGTGTTCACCTTGTTCAGTTCGTTGGCACGGATACGCAGACGCTCGCGTTCCCATTCGCCCATCTGCAGCAGGGTCGTGGGCTTCTTTGTCTTTTCAGTGATGATGTTCTTCAGGATTTCGGGAGTGATGACGCCGTTCTCACGCAGTTGCTCGTCATAGAGGGCATCAACCCGCTTGCGCAGGTCGGTGAGTCGGTTGTTGTCCCTCGCAATGGCAATCTCGCCCTTCTTCGGGTTCCAGTCCTCCGGACGGCAGAAGATGTCCGTTGTCAGTGCAGTGCTCCGTCCGTCGATGGTGATGCGGCACATGACGGCAGTGGTGCCGTCGGCCTTGACCTTGGCACGGTTGATGTAATACAGTTGGCTGAATGTACTTCTCATAATCGTTTCTCCTTATTTTGTGATGAAATTAAAATCCTTGGTTGCTTCGATGAACTTGTCCATGTCCTCAAAAAGTTTCTTCGGGGTGACACGGGCATAGACCTGTGTCTGGTTGATGTTCGTGTGGCCGAGCATACGGCTGATGGTCTCCAGCGGAACACCCTCTTCGAGCGTTATCAGACTGGCAAACGAGTGTCGTCCCTGATGGTAGTGGATGGGCTCTTTCAGACCGATCCATCCCGATATGCCGCGCAGATGGGCGTGGAGGGTACGGTGGAAGACATACGGGAAGAGTGTCTTGCGCGAATCGTCGTGGTACTTCTCAATGAGGGCAATCGCCTCCGGCAACAACTTGACGGCCGCACGGTTCTCGTTCTTACGGCGCAGGTACTTCAGCCAGAGGTTGCCGTCCTCGTCGATGGAGAGGTTATCGTCCGTGACGGATACTACGTCGGAGTAGGGTACGCCCGTGTAGCAGGCGAACAGGAACATGTCGCGCGAGAGGATATGGCCCTCGTGCTTGGGGTCAATCTGCAGGTCACGGATTCTCTCGAAGGTCTCACGGCTGAGGGCCTTGGGAGTGGTCTCGCGTTTTCTGGGCAGGGAGAAGTGGGCGAAGTATTGCCGTTCTGCAATGCCTTCCTTGAAGGCGCCCTTGCAAGCCTTCTTCAACAGGGCAAGGAAATGACGGGCAGAGCCTTCATGTCCGCACTCGTCGCAGATGTACGACTGGAAATCATAGATGAATTGCTCTGTCAGTTGCCCGAAAGCAATGTCCTCAGTCTTGAATTTCTTCAATATGAAGGCTTGCAGATAGTCGCAGAAAGCCTTATAGTGGTAGTAGGTGCCCTTGGCACGGTCAACGCCGATGCGTGAATGACATTCGTCCTTCATGCGCTGTGCATACTGCATCAGCGTTACCTGTGACTGGATGCTGCCCTGCAAGACCGCCTTTACGTCAGCGGCACAGAAGTCCGGCTGACGTGCCTTCACGGACTCATAGGCATTGCTGATTGACAACAGCAGTTGCTCGATCTTGCGGTTCACCTCCACAGCCTCCTTGCCCTTGCCGTTCAGACGGCTTTCACGGGGATTCCACAAGTCAGGGGTGCAGGAAATCTTGCACGAAAACTGAGACATGGAGTTTCCGAGGGTGATACGTCCCATGACGGGAGCCTTGCCTTTCTTGTCTGTCGTGCTCTTTTTGAGGTAGAGCAGCACCTTTAATTTTTCTTCTTTCATACACGCTTATAATTTGGTTGCAAAATTAGCTCAATTACAAGCGTCCTCCGTATGGAAAAATGTGTCCGAATATGTATGTTTTTCCGAGCCTCCGACTAATTCGGGGTCTCTTTCGTTACCAATACAATTTTCGGTAACGAGACAGGTAACGATTTGGTAACGGAAAGATGGTCATATTTCACAATATGCATTCCAGCCCATCGAAACATGGAATACATAAAATCAGCAGTCTTTCAGGCACTTACGGGAATAATCTCCACGTTCGTCATACCCTTGATTTCTTGGTTATATTCCCCTATGCTCGTCACGCTGTTGGAAATAGTGACAGAGGTCAGGCCGCTGCAATTCTGGAAAGCATAGTATCCTATTTTCGTCACGCTATTGGGAATCATGATGGATGTCAGGCTGATGCACCCATAGAAAGCAGAACCTCCGATGGAGGTCACGCTATTGGGAATTGTGACGGATATCAGCCTGCTGCACCCATAGAAAGCAGAGTTTTCAATGCTCGTCACGCTGTTGGGAATGGTGACAGATGTCAGGCCGTTGGACCCAGAGAAAGCGTCTCCTATGTTCGTCACGCTATATTCTGCCCCGTTGTAGGTGACTGAGGCAGGGATGACCACATCGCCTGTGTACTTCCCACTTGGTTTCTTTGTTACCGTAGCCTCTTTAATCTTCAATACCAGTTCATAGTAGATGCCGTCAATCACCACGGACTCTGCCACCGCCACCATTGGCAGGAACATCATTGCAAGAAAAAGGATTTGTTTCTTCATAGTTGATATTGTTGTTTGGTGTGTTATGAATTAAGGTTCCGAGCAGGAAGGGTTGGGAGAGGGACACTTAAACGCCTTTATTCCTGGACATCTCCTACAGCGAGCTGGTATTCGTGCCAAAGGGCATCGACGGTGCAGGGGTGGCCAAGGGCGTAGGTGAGGGCGGCATCCCAGGACCTTCATGGACTTCTTCTCCACAAAGGCGAAGAAACAGCCAATTTCGCCATCTACAGTTTTTGAGATTCTTTCACAGTCCCCAATATCAGGCCCCCTTTTTAGCCTGATCATCTAACCAGGCTTGAGTGATCTCCTTACAGATCCCGTTTCGCGTCTTCAGCGCATGACGTTCATAATCGTCAAACGAAGACATGAACTCGTCAAGGTCGTGTGGATTCAGCTCATCTGGTATATCCTCTTCAACCCGTCGTGTTATCTCTCGACCGCCAGGGGTCGTTATCTTGGCATAAAACTCTAATTTCGACTTTAACATACTCCTTATTGCTATATGATATAGTAATAACGCAGAATATGCCGAAATATTCAGTCTGAAGTCACTTTTTCAACCGTACAGGTCGAACTTTTTCTGCGTCAATTGGGTGTTTGTCCACAAAGATACCACCTCTGCCTGTAGTCTTAACAGCCTTTCAGACTTTCGTGGTGGCATCTTTGCGGATTGTCATTTATTGATTTCACTTCACCACCACCTTCACGGCCTTGTCGCCTATCTTCACGATAGCGATACTGCCAGCCTGGAGGTGGGTGCTGACGGTGGCTTGCCCGTTGCTGACGATGGAAGAGCCATGAAGCTGACCATCAGTGGTATAGATGGCTACAGGCAGACCGTTGGCTTCGCTTTGCACAACGATGGTTCCCCTGTGACTGGTGACCAAAGCGGGCAAAGATAAGCATTTAACGTCGGGAACGGAAGAATCTGTGGGTCCTTTGTCCCGTTTCTTATGCCCATTGCTTTGCTCACTTCTTTGACACATTTGTTGTATTATCAATTTGAATTCATGCATTTCATTCAAAATAGATTCGTCTCTACCGAAATATATTCTTATCTGTTGCCTTGTGAATTATTAAAAAACATTATTTCATGGAATTTTTGTCTGAAATACAAAAAAAAACTGTAACTTTGCAGCCAAATTGAAATTCATGGATGTCTGGTTAAAGGATATATTATTAGAAAGTTTGCAGATGGCAAGTCCGTCGGGAAGCGAGGAGCAGATAATAGAGTTCTTTGCCAAAGCGGTCATGCCGTATGTCGATGAGGTCAATTGCGATGTTAATGGTAACTGTATCGCCCACAAGAAAGGTAATGGCCCTAAGATAATGTTTATGGCTCATGCCGACGAAGTGGGACTCATGATCAGTTACATTGATGAGAGAGGTTTCTTGTATTTTAATCAAATTGGTGGTATTGATACAAATTTACTACCTGGTCAACGCATCTTTATACAAGGCAAACAAGGACTCGTTACAGGCATTATCGGGCGAAAGCCTATTCACTCGCAAAACGAATCGGAACGTGGTAAGGACCTTATTCCTGAAGACTTGTGGATTGACATTGCCGCTAATGATAAAGCTGATGCGTTGTCTAAGGTTCAAGTGGGGGATGTTGCTACTTATGCAACAATGCCTACCTTTTTGACAGACACCTTTGTTCTATCAAAATCACTTGATGACAAAATAGGATTGGCGGTACTCATAGGTTTGGCACACAATCTGCGGAAAATATCAACAGATTGTGATATCTACTTGGTCGCCTCTGTTCAAGAGGAACTGGGAGCCAGAGGTGCACAGATGGTGTCAGAAACCATTCTACCAGAAATAGGTATTGCTATTGACGTTACCCATGCCACAGACTATCCCACCATGTCTCCAGCGAAGGACGGTGACATTCGCCTTGGCAAAGGTGTTGTCATTCCGATGGGACCAAATATGAACAAAGGGATTAATCAGAATTTCGCTAGAATTGCTGAGAAGATAAAAATTCCTTATCAGGTGGAAGCTATTGCAAAACCTACAGGTACTGATGCCAGAATGATTCAGGTGGCAGGAAAAGGTATTAAGACAGGGTTGATTAGCATACCCTGCCGATATATGCACACTCCAGGTGAGATGGTCTCATTGAAAGATGCAGATAATGCAATCGCTCTTTTGACAGAGTTTTTGCAGGAATTGAGTTAAGTAACATTATTAATTTTATTAAAAGTTTTCGGAATGAAAGAGAAATTCACAATTTCGTTCAATTGGGAAACAAAAGAAGCAGGAAAGACTGAGCGCATAGGTGCTATGTACTGTTTTAGGAACTGCGATGTGAACAAGAACTAATCCCCTGATCAAGGATTAAGTTCATATCACGGTATAATTACCCAATTGGATTGTGTTCCACGGTCCAAGACCATGGAACACAATTTTTAAGAATTAAGATATGAAGCATAGCGGAACGCTCAATAGCACAGACAAATTCTTTTTTCCTGAAGATGTGATTTTCAGAAGTTGCAAGGAGGGATGGTTGGTAGTAGCTGTGTCTACAGCCAATTGGTTAGTTATAACCAATTTTCAAAAAATGATTTTGGAGAGTCTGCTTTCAGGAAAAACTATTGGAGATGTCATCCCGCTAATTACAGATATTGACAAGCAAAAGGAATTCCAACGACTTCTTGCCGCTATCACTGCGCGTGATTTCGGTAATACCAATTCGACACCATCTCCAATACCGAATGATGTAACCCAACAGATTAATTGTTATCTTACAAATGCCTGTAATCTCAGTTGTGACCATTGTTTTATGCGCTCTGGTAAACCATTGGCAAATGAACTTCCCAAAGAAGAATGGATACGCATATTGACGGAATTCCGCCATCAGGGTGGTTTAAATGTGACCTTTACTGGAGGGGAACCCTTGATGAACCGTGATTTTGGAACCATTCTCATCCATAGCCATCAACAAGGGTTAACTACCACCGTCCTTTCTAATGGTATCCTTTGGACAGAGGAATCAGTTAATAAGCTATCTCCATACATCAGTGAGATTCAAATTAGCATTGATGGTTTCGATGAGCAATCAAATGCTAAAGTTCGAGGAGCAGGACACTTTGATAAAATAGTAGCCAATGTTATTCGTTTTGCCAATGCAGGAATAAGGACTTCCGTAGCTACAACTTTTACCTTTAAGAACCTTCAACAGGATGCAGCTTTAAAATACCATCAGATGGTAGAGGTTATTGAGAAACAGTGCAAATATCCCGTATTCTTTAAACTTAGTAAGAAGATACTACAAGGACGCAATACAAATTATACGGAGGCAGAAAATAGTTCTTTCTATAATAGGGTAATGGAGATAGAACGTGCTGTCAATCCTAATGCTCAATATTCTAACTTCATAGAGGGGCATGAGCCTAATAGCATAACTCGAAATTGTGGATATGGAGGTATTTCTATTGGAGCTGATGGAGAGGTGTTCTTTTGTAATCGACTATCAGAAGTAGAAAGTTATGGTAATATAAAAGGCAAGTCAATAAGAACTTTCATAGAGCAGGGCAAATACCTTCATGATATTACTTCTGTTGACAATCTCCATCCATGTCAAACCTGTCATCTGCGATATATTTGCTGTGGAGGTTGTCGTATTGAAGATTGTAATTTCAATGGCAAATTGATCGGATATCAAGGTCCGATGCTACAGATAAAATGCTCACAGGAATTCATCTCGCAATTAGAGCGCAAGATGATAGACAGTTATCTCTATTATTATCAGTTTTAAGCCTATGTCCTACCGTCTGCTTTGCATTTCTGAGCAATATGCTAAGCCGATTCCGGCTATACGTATAGAAGTATGTCTGGAAGGGAACAGCAAAACTATTGCCCCTTCTCAGCGCAAAGTAACACTTAGTGACATTCATAAATCAGGGATTTCAACGTCCAGGGAACTTATTTCCTTACTTAATCACGCTGGGCTATCAACTCAGCCATTTCGTATTCCTCACCGTCTTTTAGAAAATCCGCTTGTTCAGCATGTCATCTTATGTCATCCATATAATTATGTAGAATCTGCTCCCAAAGGCCGCATAAAAAAAGGGCATATAAAACTACCTTCAAACAATCAAACTGACAAAATTAAGATTGGACGACTCATCGGAGGAGAACTATATATCAGTAATATCAATTCTTGGCATCACAAACTTCAGGTAAGATTGCGCTATGCTGATGCACTTAGCTCCTTTTATCCCACTTTTTCTTCACTCCCATTTGTTACCCTAGACAACAAGCTTTTCCAAAGAGATTACAACGCGGAGTCTTCTTTATTGTCAAAACTTGGAGAGTCTTATGATGCAGCCACTGCAACCTTGAATTTGAATGAACCAGATACCCAACAACTTCAAGAATTCGTAAACAATGGGTGGACTCTTTACGTACCCAACCAAGAACAGAAGTTGTCAAAAGTTTATGCTCATCGTGAACCTTCGGGTATTATTTGGTTTTCAACTGAGGACATATCCTCTTCAGAATTTGCCCAGCAGTTGCTTGACGGATATCTTAACAGTCGCAATTATCATGAAAGTGATGGTCATATTACAATTTTCCAACGTAAAGATGCAGAGAAAACCGATGATAAAACAACTATTAAACTATTAGGGGGCACTACCGATGTACTTCTGCTATATCAGGAAAACGTCCCTCTTTCGTCATCGGAACGACATTTTATTAAAGATACAATTAATAAAAAAATTCTTGCAACCCTCCGAACTTATCAAGAAGATGGCGTTTTTTGGCTCCAACAGCAACGTAAGAACCATCATGGTTGTCTACTGGCTGATGAAATGGGACTTGGCAAGACACTTCAAGTCATTGCCCACCTCTGTTGTCTGGATGTCCAAGTCCAGCATCTGATAATTGCTCCGACCTCTTTAATATACAATTGGCAGAATGAAATCCTCCATTTTGCTCCACAATTGATGCCTCAGCTCACACTGGTTAGCTATGACATGCTACGTATCCATCTTGAAGACTATATAAATCATCAATACGATACAATTATCATTGACGAGGCCCAGATTGTAAAAAATAGACAGACTAAAAAATACCAGGCAATAAGCAAACTTGACTGCAAGCATAAAATCATACTTACTGGCACCCCCATTGAAAATTCTATAGAAGAACTATGGTCTCATTTCATGATGCTGATGCCACCACTGAAAAGTTTGTACCAACGCCTCCACAGATTAGGTGTTCAGACCCAGCTAGAAACTTATATAAGTATAACTGGTAAACTGCTGAAGCCATTTATTCTACGCAGGGAGAAGCAAGTGGTTCTTTCGGATTTACCTGAACGGATAGAAAAGATTATCTTTATTGAATTGACAGATCAAGAACGGAAGAACTATCAAAACATCCACACTGCTATCCTTCAAGCTTTTGCAACAGGTTTGAGTGGTCGTCTTAGTAGTATTGCATTAGAAGGCCTTCTACGGTTACGTCAGGCCTGCATTCCATCAAAATTTCCTGTTGCTATTGATTATATTGACGCATTCCGTTCAGAAGGCCATCAGGTATTGGTGTTCTCTCAGTTTGTAACAGCTCTCCATCAGATGGAATCTAAACTTCAGGAAGCTGGTATCCGATTTGTCACCCTTTATGGTGACACCCGTGATAGGAAGACACCTGTAGAACGGTTTAAGTCAGATCCATCAATAACCGTCTTTTTAATAAGTCTTAAGGCCGGGGGCGTAGGTCTCAACCTGACATCAGCCGATCGTGTCATCCTCTTAGATGACTGGTGGAATCCCGCAGTCGAAGACCAAGCAATGGGACGTTCCCATCGCATTGGTCAGAAGAAGAATGTCTTAGCGCTACGCCTTGTTTGTAAAGACACTGTCGAGGAGAAAATACTCCTTTTACAGGATCGTAAACGTCAGACGACAGAACTGTTTAATACCACAAACGAGCATCTTTCATTGGAAGACCTTAAAGCTTTGATAGATTAGCTTACTTACCATTTTGTTGAGGATTAGCTTCTGCTCATTTTTGTTTTTGATTGGCGTGCTCCTTTGATACTGTGAAAACGGCAATGCTAAACCTTTTATTCTCATCCCCATCCTTGTCAAATCTACTAATTTTACATTCATATAGGTCAGTTCTTCCCACTTCAAGATACGGCTTAATATCTTTCGCATCTTCTTCAGATAAAATGCCAATCTTTTTTCCTTTATAATCCTTTGTTTCGCTAATTGCAAAAACCATTTTTTCCTCTTTGTCAAAACAAAGGGACAGAGGCGAACCGAGATCCAATGGATTTTCATCTTTTTCTCTCTTTTTTTTATTAGTAGGAAATAGCACATCCAATGCTTCATACTGATTTGTCTTTTGCAAGAAGCACTCTTTTAAAAAAATTTTTTCTTTCATTTTTCTGTTAATTTGTTATGTTAAACCTTTGTTCCATGGAAAGCTCCCTTACTCTGTCAAGCCATTCCCATATAGCTCTTGGAGAATTCTCATACTCCTTATAACGATTTCTTTCTATCGCCAAAGCCATGAGCGAATATTCACGTTCTAAAGAGGTGGCAAAAACGCCCTGGTCATCTGTGTTGATAGAAACTGCAATATCATGTCGGGGATATGGAGTCTTAAGGCCATAGTTGAAAAACTTAGCAATAGGGTGCTCATCATATCGTTCAATTTCTCCTATCTTGAAGTTCGATGAGGGATTACATTCTATTGCGATATGTCTTTTTTCCACTTTGTCAAGAAGTTGTTGCTGTATCTTTTCTAATAGCATATACCACTCGTCTCTATACATGGGTGGTATAGTCAGTGTATCTCCTTTATATCCTCTATTTGCATATTTATAAAAATGATACGCATCGAACAGTTGTCGAGCACGCTCATTTTTTAGGGCAACCTCAGCACAAACCTGATGATTCATACCCGCATATGCCCATTGCCTATCTATCGTTGAGGTCGCCTTGTCCAAATTTTCAGTAGCCAATTCTGTTCCTATAACGGGTGAATCACCACGCAACAGCCAAGATAGATAATAGTCATTGATGTCGTCTGAAAGATCTTTATTCTTTTCATCGGAAAAAAACGAATCAATGATATTATCCTCCTTCTCATCGTGTTTGCCGTAAATATCATCAAAATATTTCAAAAACATGATGTCCAGCCAACCACATAGTTGTGTGTAACCTGTCAAACGAATACATTTATGATGCAACCATGCCAAATTGTCCAAGAGGACTTGTTTACTCGCGCATATGGTATAATAACGCTTTTCATAATAACTTCTAACATCAGTACCAAGCACCAGCGCGTGTCCCAGGCGGTCTCCATTTCCTAAATTTAAGAAAAGCATAGCCTCTTCTACGGCTCGCAATCCATCAGCAATATCCATATAATCCTCACCTACATGATATGTAATATTTAGATCTTTAGGATATTCTTCCGTCTCCTCATCAATTGTTATCTCATGCCCTCTTAAGAATCTGAAAGCCTGTGCATAGACCTCTGGCCTACAGTACACTTCAGAATTTGCAGCATCCAAACCAACGACCTTGCCTACCAAGTTGTCACCTTCCCAGTTTTTCCTATTACTCCTGAACTGATAGATGGCATAAGCCTGTTTTCTTATTGCATGCCGTAGATCATAATGTCTATAGAACCCTTCTCCTTTGGGTTCATCTCTTTGTTTAATGAAATGAAAAATAAACGAGTACTTCTCCTTGTATTTTTTATCAATTTCTTTACAATAGTCAGAAAGTGATCTAACTATGCCTTCTTCCGTATCTTTGGGAACAACTCTTGCTTCAATATATCTATTTGTTCCTTTTTCTAAGAAACCTTCAATGGCTGCTTTGTACAGTAAATGATAATAATCCTCAAGGATATAGTCGGTCTTTCTTTCTTCATAACTGGCAAAATTGGCAAAACCGACCCTCTCGTTCAACTGTATAATCGCATTTCTGAAATATGTTTTATATGCCAGATATGCATAGAATAATGTTGCAATATCAGATGTCTCCTCATTACCCCCATAAATGGCAGAGAAAACAGAATACATCAAAGCTCTTTCTGGAGCTAAGACCTTGTTTTCAATATGCTCACTTTCATAATGCAACACGGGGATGTAATCGATAATATCATTATCCGTTAATTTAGACTGTTCAAACTTTTCTTTTGTAAATCTCTTCGTCTTCTCGCGACTTTTGTCTATTTTTTCAAGGATATCTACTTCTATTTTTAATCCCGATTCATTTTTCCTTAATTCTCTTTCTTTTTCCTTTTTCGAAAGAATTTTTTCATCCACATTGTCGTTCAAAAAAGAATATAATTGTGCTAATGACAGGTCATCTTTAACACAACCAACAGCAACAGCCAAATAGTATCTAATAGCTGCAGCTCTCCTCACTTTTTCATATAGAGTCTTGTCTGGATCAATATATGGGTGAAGAGGATGTTCAGATTCAAAACGGCTTTGCATAATGCCGATATGATTCATCATGCACGACCAACTCAAGTCAAAGTTGTATGAAGAACCTTTCAAGTGCATGTGCAATTCTGCCATAGGCTTCTCAAAAATGTAATTAAGCTCTTTGCAGTCATGCCCCAAATAAGCACTCCAATCAAATGTACTTCTTCTTTTCTTTCGTTTTATATCATGCGATGCAATATAAGCAGTCGTCAGAAGATCTTCACCAACTTGTTCTGCAATTAGATGCCAACGTAATAATGTACGATATTGACAAAGAGGCTCTCCGTCTTTTACAATAAGACATTTGGAAGCGAAATGAAGAAGCGCATTAAAGACCGAATCACTATTACGAAATTGTAAGTCTAAATTTGATTTGTCTTTAATAACCCATTTATCTTGTATTATTTGATAAACAATATTGAGTTGGTCTATGGTACTTTCAAAATCAACCTGTAATAGTTTATTTACGACAATAGATTCTGGTATGTGGGCATCAAGTCTTTGATAGTCATTTTCTAGATGACCTTTCTTGTCAAGAGGTAAAAAT
>Ga0310696_10004068_pt1 | contig 18039 bp, 16 predicted proteins | sample AusTroGonzalo_MG_4_FD_203885 | JGI IMG/M metagenome (GOLD analysis project Ga0310696, IMG submission 203885) | Bovine rumen microbial communities from tropical cattle in Woodstock, Queensland, Australia - Gonzalo_02 (v2) (version 2) | ecosystem: Host-associated > Mammals > Digestive system >...
AAGCGCACCTTCGACATCGTCCTCTCCAAGACCGACAACCCCAAGGGCCGCTGGTCAAAATCCTCTCCTGGCGCCCGTGCCCTCAAGACCTTCGACCTTCCTATGATTCTCTGCAACGTCGCCCTCGAAATCGAGCCTCTGCTGGAACCCGCCTTCCTGCAGAAAGCCATCGACGACTGCCTCCACGAAGTTATGGATGTTTTCTACCGTCCCGAACTCGGACTCATCGTCGAAGCCCTCGGTAAGGACGGCAACCTCGTCGATTGCTTCGACGGTCGCAAGCTCAATCCCGGTCATGCCATCGAAGCCATGTGGTTCGTCATGGATTTGGGCAAGCGCCTCAACCGTCCTGAACTCATCAGGAAAGCCGTGGACATCTGCCTCGCAGAAGTCGAATACGGTTGGGACAAGGAATGCGACGGCATCTTCTACTTCATGGATCGCCTCGGCAAACCCCGTCACGAACTGGAGTTCGACCAGAAGCTCTGGTGGGTACACCTCGAAACGCTTATCTCCCTCATCAAGGGCTACCAGCTCACAGGTGACCAGCGTTGCCTCGACTGGTTCCAGCGCGTTCACGACTACACGTGGAGCCATTTCCGCGATGCCGACTATCCCGAATGGTACGGCTATCTCAACCGTCAGGGCGAAGTCCTTCTGCCTCTCAAAGGCGGCAAGTGGAAAGGCTGCTTCCACGTTCCCCGTGGTCTTCTCAACGTCTGGAAGATTCTCGAAGACCTCGCCAGTAGAGAATAAACCTTTGTCCTAAGTCCTGTGCCCGCCGGTCTTTCCGGCGGGTCTTCCTTTCTTCATGAGCCGTTTCCTCTCCCTCATTCCCTTTGTTGCGCTCATTGCGCTCATAGCCACCTGCGTCTCCGTCTTCGGCACCGATGCCTTGGACGGTGCCACGCAGGTTTCGCTTCTCATAGCCTCTGCCATCTGCGTCTTCGTTGGCTTTCTCATGCGGCGTGTCCGCTGGGACTCCTTGGAACAGGAGATGACCGACAAGATAGCCAGTTGTATGCCCAGTATCATCATCCTGCTGCTCATCGGAGCCATCGGAGGCACATGGATGGTTTCCGGCATCGTGCCCACGATGATCTACTACGGCGTTCAGGTGCTACGTCCCGAATGGTTCTTGGTCAGCAGCAGCCTCTTCTGTGCCTTGGTCAGCGTCATGGTCGGTTCCTCGTGGACTACTGTTGCCACCATCGGCGTTGCCCTCATGGGCATCGGTCGCGCCCACGGCTTCGACGACGGCTGGGTGGCTGGTAGCATCATCACTGGAGCCTACTTCGGCGACAAGCTCTCCCCCCTTTCTGACACCACCGTCCTGGCTTCCAGCGTGTCTGGCACGCCGCTTTTCACGCACATCCGCTATATGATGGAGACCACCATTCCCACCTTCTGCGTCTCCCTCCTCATCTTCACGGTTGCCGGCCTGCTGATGGACGTCCCCGAGACAGGCGAGATGGGCTTCCTCATCCAGCTTGAGGAAACCTTCATGATTTCTCCTTGGTTCCTGTTGGTGCCGGTGCTCACGGGCGTGATGATAGCCCGCCGTTGGCCAGCGATGGTCGTGCTCTTCCTTGCGGCGATGATGGCTGCCGTCGTGGCTGTCGTATGGCAGTCACCCTTGATTGCTCAGATAGCAGAAGGTGGTTGGTACGAAGGCATTATGAAGGTCATCTATGGCGCCACGCACATCCAGACAGGTTCGCCTGCGCTCGACCAGCTCGTCCACACCAACGGTATGGCTGGCATGATGCCCACCGTGTGGCTCATCATCTGTGCTCAGGTCTTTGGCGGCGTTGTCACGGCCACCGGCGTCCTGCGAGACGTCATGCAGATGGTGCTCCACTTCGTCCGTGGCACTGCCTCCCTTGTCGCCTCTACCGCCCTGACAGGCATCTTCTGCAACATCGCCCTCGCCGACCAGTTCCTTAGCATCATCCTCACCAGTTCCATGTTCAAGGACATCTACCGCGACCGTGGCTACGAGTCGCGTCTGCTCAGTCGCACGTGCGAGGATGGCGCCACCGTCACCTCCGTCCTTATCCCCTGGAACACCTGCGGCCTCGTCCAGAGCACCGTCCTCGGTGTGGCCACCCTCGCCTACCTCCCCTACTGCTTCTTCAACCTCCTCTCTCCCCTCACCAGCATCATCGTAGCTTCCACCAGGTTCGTTCGTCCGACGAGGAAAAATGATTAGTTCTGATGCTAAAGTCTCAAATTAAGTTTTTACGTGGTCAAAGTGGTCAAGGTCAAAATGGTCAAAATCGATTTCGGAAACGCGGTCATTGCTCACTATAATATAAATATAAAATATTTATATTATAGTGGCGGTTTTGACAACATCTGATTTCGATTTTGACAAATGACCAAAATGACCAAAATGACCAAATGACCGCCAAGAGCACTTGTTTGAGCCTACCACGAAAGCCCGAAGGACTGTTAAGATTACAGGCAGGGGTGATAACCCCTGCTAACGGGGCTACCCAATATGAACCCCGACGGGGTGAAAGACATTCTGCCGCACCTTCGGCGCTCGTATAGCCTCACGCCTTTGAACCGGGGGTTGCACCCCCGTCTGTAGTCTTACCAGCCCTTCGGGCTTATTGGGTGGTACGTTCGCGGATAATCATAAAAATAGCGCAGAATAAAGGTCCATCGCCCGACAAACTATAGTTCCAACGGCGACAAACTATAGTTCCAACGGCGACAAACTATAGTTCGTTTTCAACCCCATCGAAATTGCCACTCTGAATTAACCTTTTCATTAACCTCTAAACCAAAACCACCAACGTTGTCTTCATACGTGGTAGTGCATAGAATCTTTTATCATCATGGCTGTTTTTCGTGGCATAGATACGATAAAGTGAGCGAAGCACAAAAAAATTAACGCGAAAGATGGCTTTTGTATGTTTTTGTCGTATATTTGCAGCAAAATAAAGAAAAATGATTAGTAAGACTTATAATAGGTATATTTGGCTACTGGACACGTTGTTGACGGACGGTCCTCTTGACTTTATTGACATCAGTGTGCTGTGGGAGCTTAGTCCAGCATACGACGGCCCACTGGCAAAACGTACTTTTCATGAGTATCGCAAGGGCGTGAAGGAGATGTTCGGCGTAGATATCGATTGTGACCGCAAGAAGAATGTCTATTATGTCAAGAACCCGGAGGTACTGAAAGAGCAGAAGTCGGCGAAATGGCTACTGCGGAAATACAGCATTCCACAGGATTTTGCGACCTTCAATGGCATGAAGGACAGAATCCTGCTGGAAGAGATACCTCTTGGCACCTCGTTCTTGGATGACATCATTGAGGCAATGCATAAGAACACAGAGCTATTAGTGGACTACCAGCGCTATGATTACGGACAAGAAGAGCACTCGCAAACATATCATATACAGCCTTATGCACTAAAAGTCTTCAATCGCCGTTGGTATCTTCTTGGCTTTTTGAAAGAACAAAGTGCTATACGCGTCATTGCCTTAGACCGCATACTTGCTCTGAAAATGCTTTCGAATTACTTTGAACTTCCAAAGGATTTCGACGCGAGGAAATACTTCGCCAACGTTGTTGGCATCTTTGTGAATAATGATCTGCCTATCACGAAAGTCAAAATCCGAGCTTACGGTGTTCAAGTAGAATACCTCCGCTCTACTCCACTCCATAAAAGCCAGATAGAAGTGCGCTCTAAACATGGCGAGTTCGCAGAGTTCACGTATAGATTATGCGTTACGCCAGAGTTGGTGAGTCAGTTGCTGGCAATGGGGGATAAGGTTGAGGTGCTGGAGCCGGTGGAGTTGAGGGAGGAGATGAAAAAGAGTATAAAAGAATGTTTAACTAGATATAAATGAGAGTTATGGATATCTTTTTCGAAAAGGACAACAACGAAGTAACCGAAAGAAACTGGGAAGCATCGTGGCAACCCAAAGACAAAAAACAATGGAAAGATGGACGTAGTTCAAAAGAACTTGCTAAGTTCGCGTATAGCAATTCTTTTAAGCCGCTAATCTCTCATATCTTGAAAGCGTGCAACATTAAAGATCAAAATTTTCATTGTGAACCTGAGGCAAAGAACAGCTTGGGTGTAGGCTTCAATAAGGGTTGCAGGAATCACGACCTTCTAATGGTCGGTGAGGAAGATTGTGTGATAGGAGTAGAAGCTAAAGTGGATGAACCTTTCGATGATGATTGGAATGATGTTCTTAGCAAACAGAAGGAGAAATATAATGGCGATGAAACAAAAACACGAGCCTATAAGTTGCGTCAGTATCTAGCAAATAATGAGAATGTTGACGATATTGGCTATCAACTTTTTACAGCCACTAGAGGAACAATTGCTTCGGCAATCAAAAACAAAAGGAAAAAATGTGTTGTCTTAATCATCGTTTTTGATGGGAACATAGAACCCGGTCCAAATCATAACGATAAAGTTGACAAAAACAATAAAGTTTTTCAAAAGTTTTGTAAGATTGTAGGAGCTGATAACGAACCTTTATATCTTGATGGTGTTGAATGCTGGATAAAGAAGGTTACAGTAACAATTTCGACAACGTATTCTTTCAAATAGATCTTTGTGGTGTAATTGTTCTTACATTTCATATTTCTGTTTCCGTCATATTATGCCTTCAAATAGGCGTTTTAAATGAGCCATAATAATTATGAAATAACAGACATTTCTCATTACAAACAGAAAAAACTAACATTTTTACCCTTCCTTCTGCGGCGTTTTTGCACATTAACCTGCAAAACACCGCTTTTTGTGACTTCTCATTCGTATATATATAGTAGAGGCATACTATAACCAAATAACGAACTTTAAATAATTATAGAGATTATGAGCGACGATAAAAAGACCCGAAGACGGAGCAAAATTTTTTCGAACTCCGATGAACAACAAGAAGTGTTAAACCCTTTCAAAAGGGGTTTGGGAATGAAGATTACAATTCATCGTGGCACTAACCAAATCGGCGGTTGTGTCACAGAATACGAACATAACGGTTGGCGTCTGTTTGTTGATTACGGCGAAGAGTTACCTGGCGGCCCTACGACAGGAGATTTACAAGTCGAAGGATTAACTTATGGTGATCTGTCGAAGAGCGCATTGCTAATCACCCATTATCATGGTGACCATATTGGTAGTATAACAAAGCTACCCGAGTCTCTTCCCATATACATGGGCGAAGTTGCACGTGAGATACAATTAGTGCTGTCTAACCACCTGAAGACAGTAATGCCTGCTCACCAAGAAATGGTTAATCTCCTGCAAAAAGTGCAAACCTTTAAGGCAGGACAGGATTTCAAGTTTGGTCCTTTCAGCATCGTGCCTGTGACTGTGGACCATTCTGCTTTTGACGCATACGCATTCAGAATCGAAGCCGATGGTGTGTCAGCCTATCATACTGGTGATTTCCGCTTGCATGGATTCAGAAGTAGCAAGTTCTTTAAGATGCTGGAGCAATTTGTTGGCAAGGTTGACTATGTGGTTTGTGAAGCAACTAATATTCTCCGTCCCAACGCAACCAGCAAGAAAGAATCAGAACTGCAACGTGACTTCGTATCTCTGTTTAAGGAGAAGAAATCCACCGTGGTCTATCTGTCATCTACCAATATTGACAGACTGTTTTCACTGTATCATGCAGCCTTAAAGGCTGGACGACCATTCTATGTTGATGGCTATCAAAAACAAATAATGGATGTTGTTGTCAATAGCGAATCTATTTGGACTAAATCCTCGTTGTATCAATATGGGGAATATGGGCCAGAGCCATTGATATACCATAAGCATGACAAAAACCGTTTCTTTGTATCTGATAGTTTCAAAGAGTTTCTTGATAAGAAAGGTTATGTGATTATTGCTCGTAGTAGTGAACGCTTTGACGATCTTCTAGAACAAATCCCTGGAGAAAAGCAGAAAGTGCTCTCCATGTGGGAAGGCTATGTCAAAGAGGGGAGCGAAGCCTATAATGAGAATTTAGCAAACTCATTGGAAGGCGAATATGATTATATGCATACCAGTGGCCATATTGACATGAAAGATTTGCGCGAGTTCTTCCGTCAGCTTCAGCCAAAGGCCATAATCCCCATCCATACGGACAGCCCAGATGAGTTTGCAAAATTGTTCTGCGATGAATGGCCTGTTATCAGGCTTTATGATGGACAGTCCATTTCTCCAATATCTACATCAACGGCAGATTCCTGTAATGCAAGTATATTCTGTACCAAGGAACTTGAAGATGGAACGGTCTATACAAGCCAAGAAGATGGGGAAGAGGCGCATGGTCTTGATGTAAAGTCCATCGGTGTATTCAAGACAATTGAGGATTCGAATTTTGCTTTGGACCATACTTTGTACAGGCCTACAGCTATTGTTGGCTACGAGATTGAGGAAGAGGAAGACTTGTCGCCGGCAAAGATCCTAACATTTGATGCCAACAAGAATCTTTTAGCAACTTATACACATGGCGGACATCAGCCTGGTGGTGCCAAGTATCAGGAAGCATGTCGTTTTGCTGTGGGAGATAAGGCACTTGCCGTAATCCATGCTACTTACTACGCTGTTGTGCCTGTAAAAGTAATCGGGTCAATAACACCAGAGTCAGAAAGAGAATACTGGGAGAAGAATGAATTTTATGATACCTATGAAGACTACGTAAAGGACTGGGATGACTGGCAATGGGACTCCGTAGTAGTACATCCGTTAGTAAAGTTGAAGTCTGAATATGAGCAGATGACCGATACGGAAACTGTACCAAGAGTCCATCTCTTCCCATACGTCGAATTCTTTTATAAGACAGAAGTATTATAATTGCTGGCATTAAATTCGCCTAAAAGCTCTTTTTTATTCGTCTTCTGCGGCGTTTTTGCACATCATCCTGCAAAAACGCCGTTTTTTGTGCCTTTTCATTCGTATATATATAATGGGGGGCTATTCCTCTTAACAATATAAATTCATTATGATGAACAACAAAACTAACACAGAAAAGTTACTCACCGAGAACCGCAGCGTGGTGGTAGCGGTGGCAAAGCAGTACCAGAACCAAGGGATCACGATGGAGCAGCTCATCGAAGAGGGGAACAACGGACTGATGAAGGCGGCGGAGCGCTACGACGAGAGCAAAGGCTTCAAGTTCCTCTCCTATGCCGTGTGGTGGATTCGCCAAAGCATCCTGCAGGCGCTGGCTGCGACGGAACAAGGCGAACCGATTCCAAGCGATGACCAGCTGACAGCTCGCGAGCGCGGCATCCTGCGCAGCATCGAAGATGGCGAGAGCCTCGCACAAATCGCCGCCGACCGCCACCTTACAGAAGAGAGATTAAGACAAATCATCAACCGGATCAATAAGAAAATACAGAATCATGAGTAAGAATAGAGATCAGAAGCGCAAGGCGCAGTTGGCCACACGAGCCAAGAATGAATCGTTCCGCTTTCAGGTGGAATATATGAGGAAACAAAAGGGCATCGACATCACGGGAATGGAGCAGGCGCTGGATGCTGAACTGGACGCCATCTGCCAAAACGGCCTCACCGACGACCTTTTCACGCTGGCCAAGATTGTGGAGGGCGTTCAGCAGGAGCTCGGCTTTGAGCAGGAGGGTGACCTGTGCTCGCTAAACGGATCCCTTGTTCCCTACATTCTCGGCATTACCAGTGTCCGCCCCGACAGCGCCAACCATGTTTCAGGGCTCCTCGCCACGCAGAAGCCCTTGCAGGTCGTTATCGCCTACGACAACGAGATTCGGAACCGAGTCGTGGATTGGGTGAAGGCACATCACGAAGGAGTAAAGACAAGGCTGGGGCAGCCCATCCTGAAGCTACAAAACATGGTTGTCGAATTCAAAAGAGTAGTAAAAGCTTAGACATGACACATTTGGAAATATTTCACGGACTTGTGGCCGCAGGCATGAAAATGCGCTACGGCGACAAGCCCAGCAAGGCAGCAATACTGCGCTGTCTATGGGAGAAAAAGCACATTATGGATGCTGGTTTCGTGGATTACTATCTCATGGCATTCACCCTTTTTCGCCACAACGCCGCCTCTGCGGGAATTGACTACTGGGCGCGTGGTGCTGTACCCTCGTCCATCGTCTGCTACTGTTTGGGGCTCACGGAGATAGACCCTATCAAATATGGTCTCCACTCCGTCCGCTTCGTCAACGACGAGCTGCCGAAGTTCCAGTTCGACATTGAGACTTCGCGCTATGATGAGTTCATGAAGATGGCGGAGGAGGTTTTGCAGGCCAGTGCTGAGGACTACGACATCACAGCCATTCGCGAGAGAATGTTGCAACGCCTCAAGAACCTCACCCCGATGGAGTATCTGAGCAGAAAGCAGGAGCGTCCTCTGCCTGAGGACCTGGATGACGAGATGGCGCGTTATGCCCTCAGCTTTCCTGACACGATGGATTTGTATGACGCTTATATGCAGAATCCCAAGTGCGACATCATCATCTATCAAGAGGAAATGCTTGATATACTGAAGGATAGTTTTCACGTCTCCAGTATCAAGGCAAACCAAATCCGCCTGAGCATTCAGCGGGGAGACGCAGAGCAAGTGGAAACCTGCAAGCAGGAACTCTTTGCCAACCTCCAAGATCTCACACCCGCTGAAGCCGAAGCCGCCTGGCAACGCCTCACCAGCAACCCTCGCGCCTTCCTGAAAGCCCACGCAGTCAGTCATGTGCTGGCAAAGTACCAATATAATATGGAATAAGGCCTCATGCTTCCATTAAATAAACTTAAAAAGCTTTCACAAGTTTGAGTGGTAAAAAGGAAACAAGTATTTTTGCAACGTTGAAACATAGAATGATTAGCAATGGATAAAAAGTATTTCATTTTAGATAAAGATGATAGCTTATTCGTCATCTTGTCAAAAAAACCATTATGGTGGCAAATGCTCTTAAATGATACAGATTTATACATAAACATTAGAAAAGAGAACAGAATAAACGTATATTATCGAGGGGCTTCTATTATGAGCCTAAGTTGTATAAATGGAAAAGTCACCGCAGAAATTCACAACTTCTACTTGGGATACGAAAAAGACGAATGTTCTGCCTTTGGCATTAAATATGGTAACGTCAAGGTGGTGCCAGAAGAGCTTGTCTGTAGACTTCCAATGATAAAGAAACGTGTTGAGTCAAACAAAAAGTACATAGCTTGTTCAGAAGAGGAAGGAAAGGAAGGAATTATCTATTCCAGCGAAAAATATGTTCAATCACAAATCTATAATAGTGATAGTCATTACTTTGATACTGAATTTGCTCTCAGATTGGATGATGGCACAGATATTAGAATAGATCTGGTAAAGATATCTGATGATGGAAAAATTTGTTTTGAGGAGTTGAAACTGATTGATGACCAGCGTCTTTTCCCTTCAAGGGGTAAGGAAGCAGAGATAATAACTCAGATGGGTAATTATGACAAATTCCTTTTAGAAGCTAGAAAAGTAAAAGGGAAAAACGGTAAACCAATCCTTATAGAGTATTATACAACAGTGTTGGAAATAATGGAAAAAGTAGGTATAGAACGTACCTCAGTCAAGCCTGTCTCGGTACACGATAAGGTTTTCCTTCTAATAAAACAAACCTACACAAAGAAGTCTCCAGGAAGAGAAAAACGCCTAAATACAATAAATGATGTTTGTAAGGGCTTATATTCCAATATTACAGATGTGCTGACTAATTATAATAGCCTTCATGCTTGAGAAAGAAATCAGCGAAACTTATTATTTCAGTCCTGACTTATTCGACGAGAGGGGACGGAATGCATATGGGGTTACGTTCCGCGAGGTCATCAAAGACTTCGAGCGGGATTTTCACGCCCGTCATACTGCGGAGTACGCATTGAACCTTTATGGCAATTCAAGCACGATGAGGTTGCTGGCAAAATCATGTGATGCCGCCCCGTTCCACATGTATGGAATGGACTTGACACAAGGCCGCACTTTTGATGCAGGGAAAGACCCTCACATCAATCACGAGATGGACAAGCACAGCAAGAACATCTATGTCTATGGCATCGATTCTGCCTTTATGACTGAATTTGACGAGTATGGCTATCCCATTATTGATGAAGAAAAGAGAATATTTCCGCTGACCCTGCTGATTGACGACTTCATGAGGGAGGGTGAGGTGAGATTAGCAGTACCGACCATCGATGGCGATGAATGTGAAGACGTTATCATTGATGTTCCACACTTTGAATTTGCATGATGGAAACGAAAGAGCATGATAAGCAATGGCATCTGATTCGCAATAACAACTGCGAATGGATTAGTGATGAAAACGCCATGTTTCTTTCTGAATTGGAAGCCTGCATCTTAAAAATCAGAGCAGTCAATCAGAAGCTACCATTATCCATCCAACACGGAGCTGAGGGACAATTATGGTGTTATCGTCACGAATATGAAGCTATTAACATGAGTACTCCACCTGCCGAAGAACGAGAACTAAGAATCAAGAAATCAACAACAAAGAAATGACAATCACCATTCATCGTGGCCTTGACCAGATTGGAGGCTGCATAACTGAAATAAGCACAGTGTCGTCCCGTGTCTTTGTGGATATGGGACAGAACCTGCCGGGTTGTGGAGAGAAGACGACGCCAGAGCAGGACAAAGCTATGGTTGAAGGGTTGTTCAGAAACAATCCGAAGGAGCACGAAGCTGTAATCTATACCCACGCTCACGAAGACCATGTGGGGCTGTTTGACTATGTGCCGGATGGGATTCCACAGATGATAGGGGAGGGAGCCAAGGAAGTGTTGCTGGAGAAATATAGAGTGCTGTGTGAGAAAGATAAATTGGTGGGAGATGTCTCTTCAACGAATCTGCGAAAACGGGCTAAGCTGAAACGTTTTAAAACATGGCCACGAAGTTGTGATCCAAAACCTTTTGCTATTGGCGATATAAAGATTACCCCCTTCTTTAATTGTCATTCCATCTACGACTCCTATATGTTCCTGATAGAAGCCGACGGCAAGCGCATCTGGCACACAGGCGATTATCGTCAGCATGGCTGGACTGGCGGCAAGTTGCTTCAATTGCTGAAATGGAAAGCTACAGATATCGACATCCTCATAACTGAAGGCACGATGCTTGGGACAGACGTGGAGTGTATCACAGAGAAAGAAGTCTCAGGGAAAATGGCTCACGTAATGCAAGCATTTAAGTACGTCTTTGTATTGGCATCTGCTACAGACATCGAACGTCTGGCAAGTATAAATCTGGCCGCAAAGCAGGCTCACAAATCGCTCTATGTCTGCTCTGGGTTGATGAATGCAACCATGCGACTCTTTACCCGTCGTGAGGCTCAGTCACTTGACGACCTCTTCTACTTCAATCCCCGCTACTATAACGGGGTCAAATACTTAGGAACCTTGAAGAAACACGGCTTCGTGATGGTGACGGGCGTTGGCAAACTGGCAGAAGTGGAACTGCTTCGTCGCGAGCTGCCAGAGGACGAGACGCTACTCATCTATTCTTCATGGGATGGCTATTACAAAGACCCAGAACAAGTCCAGGTTAATCCGATGTACTCCATGTTTCGTGAATCCTTTCACAACGTGGTTGACATCCACACTTCTGGTCATGCCGACCGCAAGACCATTCAGCAAGTCATAGAAACGATACATCCGAAGGAGTCTGTTATCTGTATCCACAAAGATAAAGGACAAACACTGGAATCATTGGGATTGAACACGGAAAAATAAGCCAAGAAGGAAAGTCAATGAACCTCAGCATCATAGGAACGGGAAAAATCGTTCATGAGGCGCTTCCCGTCATAGCCGCTACGGAGGGAATCGCGGTTCGCAGTATCTGGACACGGGAGCACTCGTTGGCGAAGGCGCAGGCGTTGGCTGGGCGATACGGTATTCCAGGGGTCACGACGGACTATGCCTCGGTACTTTCTGACTCGCAGGTCGATACCGTCTATATTGCTCTCATCAACAGCGTCCACTACGCCTTTGCCCTGCAAGCCTTACAGGCAGGCAAACACGTCATCCTGGAGAAACCAGCGTGTCTCTGCCATCGCGAGCTGTTGCACTTAGCCACCGAGGCACGCAGTCGGCGGTTGATGCTCTTCGAGGCTGTGACCTTGCTGCATCTGCCCGCCTTTCACCTCCTGCAAACGGAACTCTTGCCTCAACTCGGTACGCTTCGCCACGTGGAATGTAACTACAGCCAGCGTTCCAGCCGTCTTGATGCCTACTTGCGTGGCGAAGTCCTGCCAGCCTTTGACCCTGCTGCCGGAGGCGGAGCGCTCATGGACATCAACATCTACAACCTCCACTTTGCGCTTGCCATCCTTGGTCGCCCGGACTCTGCCCGTTACCTCTGTCGGCGCGGCTTCAATGGCGTTGACCTCTCCGGCACGGCTATCCTCGAATACAAAGACCAGCTTGCCCTCTGCACAGGTTCCAAGGAAACGGATGCTCCCAGCTTCGGCCTTCTGCAAGGTGACAATGGCTGGCTACGCGTCGGTGGTCCTGTCAGCACGCTGGCCACTGTGACTCTCTGCCTGCGTGGTCAACAACCACAACCCATCCCCGCCCCCTTCGTCGCTCACCGCCTTGCACCTGAGTTTGCCGCGTTCGCCGAGCTCCTCCATCGCGAGGACTTCGCCACCATGAACCGCCTTCTCGACCATTCCCTCGCGGTCATGCAGACGGTGGATGCAATGACCCTTCTCCAATCGTAAACCGTCGATACTACTATGTGGTTCCTTCTCCTTACCCTCCTGCCCTTGTCGGCACTCGCCTACGTCAGTTGGCACGTATGGATCCTGTTTCCCCTCGGATGGATGTGGAGGGCGCTGATCATCCTTCTCATGGTTGCCGCCTTCCTCCTGTTATTCGCCGGATTGTTCCGCTTCACAGACCGTATGCCCATGCCCTTGGCTGTAGCGGCCTACGAGGTGGGCACTTCGAGCATCATCGTCTTGCTCTATCTGTTTATGCTCTTCCTGCTGCTCGACCTCGGGAGGTTGTTCCACCTGCTGCCGCGCACCCTAATCTATGGAAACTGGTGGACGGCATGCGGCATTGTCGTCCTGATGGCTGCGCTGTTCGTCTATGGCAACCTGCACTATCGGCACAAGCACTGCGAGTCGCTGCACCTGACCACGCAGAAGCCCCTCGTCAAGCCTTTGAGAGTCGTGATGATGAGTGACTTGCACATCGGCTACCACAACCGGCGTGCGGAGCTGCATCGCTGGGTAGACCTCATCAATGCCGAGCAACCCGACCTGATTCTCATTGCCGGAGACATCATCGACGGCAGTATGCGCCCTGTGCTCCACGAACAGATGCACGAGGAGTTCCGTCGCCTGAAGGCACCCGTCTATGCGTGTATCGGCAACCACGAATATTATAGCGGAGAGCCGGAGGCCAAAGCGTTCTACGAACGGGCTGGCATCCACCTCTTGCAAGACTCATGCGCCGTGGTTGGCGATCTCTGCATCCTCGGGCGTGATGACCGCAGCAACCCTCATCGCGCCTCGCTGGGAGCCTTGATGAAGCAGGCCGACCGCACGAAGTTCTGCATCCTTCTCGACCACCAGCCCTACTTTCTGGAACAGGCCGAGCGCCAGCACATCGATTTCCAGTTCAGCGGCCACACCCACCACGGCCAAGTCTGGCCCATCTCGCTGTTTACGGACTACCTCTATGAATGCGCCTTCGGCCAGTACCAGCGCGGCACCACCCGCTACTACGTCAGCAGCGGCCTCGGCATCTGGGGCGGCAAGTTCCGCATAGGCACCCGCTCGGAATACGTCGTGGCCACCATCAGTAAAGAATAAATATGCACAAATTCTCTACATGAACCACTTATTCCACAAATTATCCATGAATTATCCCCATAGACTACCATAAACGGAATTCATGATAAATTCGTGAACTAATTTATGGTCATTCGTGTGAATATAAACAATACACCCATGGTCATTCATGTGAGAAATAAATTATGATTATCAGCAATACCACCTCGGAAGCCCGAAGGGCTGGAAAGATTACAGCCGGGGGTGCAACTCCCGGTTCAATGGCACGCGGTTATACAAGCGCCGAAGGTGCGGCAGAATGAGTCGAATGGGTCTGCCACCCCTTTGGGGTTGGTGTATCGTTGCGAACCGTTAGCAGGGGTTATTACCCCTGCCTGTAGTCTTTTCAGCCCTTTGGGCTTCTCTCATTTTCACACTCTAACTCACTCTCAGATTACTCGGATTCCTCTACAAGCCGTCTCGTCAATCTGTACGCTCGGCGCTTTGCGACGCTTGACACTTCAAGAATTTTCTATTACAATTACACAGATATGGAGCTGGCAGAGAAATCCGAGTAATCTGAGAAATCTGTGGTTCTTGTAGATACTACCAGCCCTTCGGGCTTCTTTGGTGGTACAGCGACGGATAGATTAGTAGTTCTCGGCCTTGATTTGGAAGTAGCTCTGCGGGTGGTCGCAGGTGGGGCAGACCTCTGGTGCCTGCTTGCCGATGACGATATGTCCGCAGTTGGCGCATTGCCAGATGACATCGCCTTCGCGCGAGAAGACCACGGCATCCTCGATGTTCTTTAGCAACTTGCGATAGCGTTCCTCGTGGTGGCGTTCGATGGCCCCCACCAGCTCGAACTTCTCGGCAATCTCGTCGAAGCCCTCTTCGCGAGCCTCCTGAGCCATGCGTGCATACATGTCCGTCCACTCGAAGTTTTCGCCGTTGGCAGCGTCGGCCAGGTTGGTTGCCGTGTCGCTGACCTTGCCGCCGTTGAGGTACTTGTACCACATCTTGGCGTGCTCCTTTTCGTTGGCAGCCGTCTCCTCGAAGATGGCGGCAATCTGGACATAGCCGTCCTTCTTGGCGCGGGATGCAAAGTAGCTGTACTTGTTGCGAGCCATGCTCTCGCCGGCAAAAGCCTCCTGGAGGTTCTTCTCCGTCTTGGTTCCTTTCAGTTCTTTCATTGTTCCAAGCTTTAAGTTAATATGTTAAAGTGAGATGTAATAGGTTCTTTTTGTTGCGAATGGGGTGCTTGTGTCTTATAATCCGCGACAAAGATAAGGATAAGTTTTGGAAGGAGGGCAAGAATGTGGCTACTTTTTTCGTATTAGGTGCAGAAAAAGTTTGTGGTAGAAATTACCATCACCCGTCACCTTTTCCGTTCAATCGGATGATATTTAGCAGATTAGGTGGTGACGGTAAGGTGACGGTAAATGGCATTTCGCGGTTCTTCTGCTCAAAAATACCCTTCAAGCGGCTGTGTATGAATTAGATAGGTTTGTTGAGTTACCATCACCTTGGCTATGCCACCTTGAAGTAGGGGTATACGTCCGAGCCCTTAAGGGTTGGAGCGGGAACCCTTAAGGGTTAGAGCCTGAACCCTTAACGGTTGGGGCCTGAACCCTTAAGGGTTCGGGCGTGTCCCATTAGTGAGACAAATGAGGGAACCTAAATCTTACAGAAATTCGACTTAAATGGGCTGCGCCGACATCCTACAATATACACCACGGATTTCACGGATTACACGGATTCCTTCCAGCTCCTAATCCGTTATTCCTAATTCGCAAGCTCCAGTAGGCCGATGCCGTAGGCATCAGATAATGGTTCTTGAAGTGTCAAGCGTCGCTCGAGCTTGCTCGCTTGACACTTCAATCGCTCGACCTTTGGTCGCTTCGATACTTCGAAGAACCCCTATCCAGCCATGCTGTGGTTTTGTTTTACAAGACCTTAGCATACTCGCGAAAGTTTTCTTTATTTCTTACGTATTCTTTGAATTAAATTCTTGCGCATTCTTGCGCATTCTTTTCTTTCTCTATTTGTGGTCAAAATTTGTGCTTATTATGCCAATTAGTTTCCTTATCCGTCCCATATCATTTCTTTCCATTTCTGCAAGCGTTTAGGCCTTCATACCAAAAAGGTGACGGTAAATAAAATCTTTCGTCCTCATTATCAGCCACATCGGGTTTTCTTTTGCCCAAAAAAGACCTTACCGTCACCTTGCCGTCACCCGTAACCGATTGATTATCGGACGGGTAGGAAGAAAGGTGACGGTAAACGCCCTTTTTCGACAAAAAACATTTTTTGTGTCTACAATCGAGCTTATGAAGCTTGCAGGTTCAGGACGAAACGGGTGCCTTTGGTGAAGGTGGGGTCGATGGTGAGGTCGCCGCCCATCTTGATGGCCATTTGTTTGCAGATGGGCAGGCCGAGGCCGTCGCCGGTAGTGAGGTCGCGAACTTCGAGGAAGGCTTTGAAGACGTCTTCGCGCTTCTCTTCGGGGATGAAGGAGCCAGTGTTAGAGACGAGGAACTGGAGTTTGTGGGCACCGCGTTTCTTGACTTCAAACAGGATGAACCCGCCCTCGGGGGTGTATTGAGCCGCGTTGTTCAGCAGATGGAGCAGGATATGGGAGATGTATTCCTTGTTAATCATCGCGCTCATGTGCGGGACGTCCGCCGTGAGGGTGGTTCCGGGCTTCAGCTTGTCGCGCACCTGACTCGTCAGTCCTTCACAGAACGTGGGCAGGGATACTTCCTCGAACTGCACCTTCTCGTCATTGGTCTCTAATTGCGACAGCGTCTGGATGTGGTCGGTGAAATCCAGCAAGGCTCTCACGGCAGGCTCTCGCGCGTCGAGCTTCTGCAAGGTAGGCATCAGTTCGGCGGCAACATTCGTGATGAACTTTGCCTTCAAGGCGTTGTTCTCGTTGAGGCGTCGGATGTCCTTCTTCTGCCTGCGGGTAAGTCGGAGGAAGAAGAGCAGCAGGAGAACTCCCACCACCAGCACGATCGCCAGTACGGCTGACAGGATGCAGAGTCCTGTAATGACGTGGGCGAGAGAGGTCAAGTCGCTGTCTTTCTCGGCAATGGATGCTTCGCCGTCGGCAATCTGTTGTTTCAGGGTGTTGATTTCGGCGGCATGTTTCAGGGCACTGACCGAATCCTTCCAGGCGATGTATCCGCTGTAAGCTTGCGCTACGAGGCTGGCACTGCCCGCTTTGCGACCGTTGGCAATCAACGTCTTGTAGACCTCGTCCACTTTGTCGTAGTCCTTGGTGGCTGTCAGTTTGCCAATCATCTGCTTGAAGACGGCGTTACCTTTCTCGTTCTGTCCGAAGGTGTAGTAGAAGATGGCCTTGGTGTAGAGCAGGTCGTTCTTCACGCTTTCGTCGTTCGACATGCTGGCCTGACGCTCCATGGCGTTGAGGTGGTCTTGTGCGTTCGCCTTTTTCCTGAGCCTTATGTACATCTGCATACGCTCCTTGGTGACGTAGTAATGCAGGCCAGCCGCGTTCGCGTTGTCCGTGTGGGCTTCGGAGATGGATTTGTCTACCTCGTGCAGGAAGTCGAAGGCTTCCTTATAGTTGTTTGCCTTGTAGAGGAGGGCTGCGGTTTGGGTTCCGCACTCCACAGCCTGCTGTATCTGTCCTTTCCGCACGTATTCCTCGTAGGCGCGGTGGTACAGGCTCCTCGCCTGGTCGTTTTGGTTCTTGGCGATGGCTGCCTCTGCGCGCTCTTGCAAGTTACTTTTCTGAGGTGCTGCGCAGAGTATGCAGCAAGTCAGCAAATTAAAGAAGAGGAAGAAGATTTTTCTACTCATAATTCTGCTTGGTGTCCGTAAATTCTGTGCAAAAGTAGATATATATTTGAAGCCAGCCAAACATTTCGGCTTTTTTATTTGCAGTGATGTTAACTATTTTCTGTATCTTTGCGCCCGCAAAAACAGAAAACGAAATGGAAATTAAGGAACTGCAGGCGCTGTATGCGCGTCATCCTCAAGTGCGGGCATTAGCGCGGGCGCTGCAAAAAGACGATATGCGGACCATCCGTTTGTCTGGTTTGCAGGCCAGTTCCGCAGCGTTGGCGTTTGCGGCTTTAGGAGTTGAACGTTCAACTCCCTTTCTCTTCGTACTCGACGACTTGGAGGAAGCGGGCTATTTCTACCACGACTTGGTTCAGATCATGGGCGAGTCTGCCGTCCTGTTTTTCCCCAGTTCCTTTCGTCGTGCCGTGAGGTTTGGTCAGCGCGATGCCGCC
>Ga0310696_10004069_pt1 | contig 18038 bp, 10 predicted proteins | sample AusTroGonzalo_MG_4_FD_203885 | JGI IMG/M metagenome (GOLD analysis project Ga0310696, IMG submission 203885) | Bovine rumen microbial communities from tropical cattle in Woodstock, Queensland, Australia - Gonzalo_02 (v2) (version 2) | ecosystem: Host-associated > Mammals > Digestive system >...
CGACGTGCGGTAGTTCTTCTTCACGTATGGCATCAACTCATTCTTGACGAACTTCTTCAGGTCGGGTGATTTGCCGTAGTAACCGCCTTCCTTAAACAATCCTTTGTTGCCGTGCAGTGGCATGGGCAGGTAGTCGTGGTTACGGAAATAGTTGATGTCCCAAAGGGTAGGCGAACAGATGCCGACAATGATAAAACTCGTACTCCTTCCACCGTCGGGATCGGGCTTGCAGGCGATGTTGAGCAAGCAGTGTACGAGGTCGAACATCGTGCGGTCTTGCGCATCGAACACATAGATGACATCGTAGTAGGTCTGGTCGAACTGCTGATAGCCTCCCGGCGTGTAGATGAGCACTTGTCGCTCATGGTTGAAATACTCCGACTTCATCGTGAGTTCCTTCACGCTTTCTAGTGGAACCTGTGCCTGCCCCGCCATTGCAACGAGGGCGAGCAGGATAATGATGATGGTTTGCTTGTTCATGCTCTTTTCGTTTTATTTGTTGAGTGCTTTCTCCAATGCCTCTCTGATTGCCTCAAGGTTGAAACCAGAGAAAGAGGTGGTCCTTTCCCCATTCGGAGCGAAGAAGGCGTAGGTGGGATAACCGTGGGCTTGCAGTTGCTTGAAAATAGCTTCCAATTGCTCTTGGGTTAGGAAATAATGCTCGCCTGAGATGTCTGTGATGTAATCCTTCCACGTGTCGTAATCTGACGTGGGCGAGGTAAGATAGATGTACACAATGTCTTTGCCGCTCAGTTCTTCTTTTAGCGGTTTCATCTTCTCATGCCCGAACTTACATGGTCCACACCATGTGGCCCAGATGTCGATGAGAATGGTCTTCCCTTTGTATTTGTCGAGGATAATTTGCAGGATGTCTTCTGAAGCCACTTCTGTCATGTCGAGGTAGTGGATGTTGTCGGCAAGCCCTTGTTTGTTAGCTGTAACGGTCGCTTGATATTCGGCTACATATTTGTCGTACAGGTCGGAAAGATTCTTGTCCTCGATGAGCGGTTTCTCCAATTGTTTGGAGTCAAGTACCTGTGGCAAATAGTAACAATAGCGGGCAAGGTCGGCATTGAAACCTCGTGCATCAGTCATTGCATAGTATTTGCTGGCTCTTGGGAATTCATTGCTGAAAACAATATTCCTCTTGTATAGATTCTCTGAGTAATTCTGAAGCACATAGTCTGTAAACTCCTTTGTTTTGGACAGGGAATCTTGTTCGCCATCAAACATAAAAATCGGAGAGTATGCGAATTGTATCAAATAATCTTTGATTGCCTTGCAATAGTTTGAGTTCTTTACCCATTTGTCGTAGTTCTCCCGTTCTTCATCACAATATCTTATCAACGCCTGCACATCGTGAATGTCTTCCTTTTTAATGGTAGGTTTCTGAGGACCATTTTCTGTTTCCTCGTCAAAAGCAGACTGAAGCCAATCTTTGCCAAACTTGGCGTAATAGCCTTTAGCACCTACAATCTTGCTATTGGCCCTGCTGTCATCGTGCAGCATATCAACAAGTACGGTCACTTCCTTACCTGGTGAAAGATATACACAACTCATTGAACTCCATGGAATATTAAAGATATTGATCCACACAATTTGAGGCAGGCATATGGGGAGGCTAAGACTGGCTTCACCATCATCGTTCAAATACGTTTCGACATCCATAGGCATTGCAGGATTCTTCAAATCTACATATTGCACATCAATCTCCGTGTTCATTCCCTTACGATAATTCAACGACTTGAAATGAATGGTGGCTGGCGTAGCGTCGAACTTCAGTTCCGCCAATCCTTCCCCATCATCATCGGCCATGTATTCAGTTGGAACTGAAGCGGGAGGCATCGTGTAGTCCTTGTCGTGGATGCCAAACACCTTGTAGTCGCCTTGCGCCAAACCTTCCAAGAAGTCAAATTCCTTCGTGTCCAAAGGCAAGGGTTTGAAATGCAGGACGAAGTCTTTCATTCCGCTATCGTCCAGAATAATGAAATCTCCTCCCAATGGTATGCTGTCACTTCCAATGATGCGATACTGCTTCCCATTTGTTTGCAGATAACTGTCTTTGCTGATTCGGAATCCATAACCTGGTAAAAGAGCCATCCTGACATACATGGCAGTCTTTTCCTTCGTCATTTCCACCTTCTGGATTTGAAAATACGGAATGGCAGAATAAGCAACAGATGGGTTTTCCCATACAATTGTCTTTTTTGCCTGCCCCGTCATTGCGACGAGGGCAAGCAGGATGGTGATGATGGTTTGCTTCATAATCTTTTTGTTTTATTGTTATACCTTTTTATAATATATACTACGTTTTCGCGAAAATATTTTGTTCGAGGCATTTATTTTCATGCTGTAACCGTCTCCGAGAGTCATTCCGAGCCACAAAGATACGGAAAACGGCACGGAAAAAAGCTCGGCAAAGCCCGGAAATCGGGTGCCGAGGGTGAAAATATGAAAATAGTTTCAGAGTTTTGCTACTATCGGGCCTCGAAAGTAATGCCTTTGGTTCAAATAGCGTGTTATTGCCAAAGCGGCTCACTCTTCCATCCGAGAGGGAAGCCCATGGCGGTGACGTCGATGGACGGGTAAGCGGCGAGCAGGGCATCGACTTTCGCCTTCATATCGTTGTTGGGCGAAATGATGTTGAGGTAATACTTGATGATGCAAAGGCTGAAATATACTTTCCGCTGGTTGACGGGAATGGTAATCCAAGGGCGGGTCATGCGCCGCTGGGTCAGCACTTGCAATGCAAATGTGCGGTTCCATACGCGAGCATGATGGCCGCAGTTGTTGCGGGCAACGGTGATGATGGTCATCCATGAGTTGAACACAGGGACGCCCAGCGAAAACTCCTGGGCTATCTTCTTGCGTATCTGGTTGCTCTTGATGTTGTTGTATATCCTAGTCAGTACGCCTAAAGGCAGGATCTCTGCCAGCATCCATGCTGGAGGATATGGGTCGGAATAGGTATTGCGGAAGTGCTCTATGAAGTCCTCGCGCGACTTGGCGAGTTCGGCATCAATGAGTTGTTTTGTCTTGACAAAGGTGTTGGCATCATAGAAACAAGTCGGGTCGGTCATCCAGAAAGGATTGCCAGTCTCGCGGCTTGTGATATTGACAATGGCACTGCGCACGGCAACTTCTATCTTTTCTATCTCGTTGAACATCAGCAGTCGCAGATGCCTGTCGAAACGATACATGTCCAGAGCCTGATTGAAGGCGGCGCCGGGCTTGAACACATGATTTTCCTTCGGTGTAGTCAAGAGGGGGTAAAGATATGCACTGAATCTATAGTAGCCGATGTGGCGGAGGTAGTTCTCCGTCCGTGTGACGTTCTCGACGTGTAGACCGCGCGACTGTAGCAATGCCGTCAACTGGGCGGGCGATGTGTAGGTCTTTGAATAATATGTCATAAGAAAATAAAACGACCCGCCGATTTAAGCATTGTGAAGAGGCTTGGCGGGTTCTCGTGGGTGCAAAGGTAGTGCTTTTTATTGAATCGACCAAACTTTTTGATGGGAAATTGTTTTTTGACGTCGATTTTGTTACTATGGTCAGCGTTTCATTCGTTTTTACCGTTGAAAGTAATGTCTTTTCGGATTTTGGAGAGCATCTGCGGGGTGATGGAGAGGAACGAGGAGATGGCATTGAGCGACAAGTGCTGCACGATGCCGGGGCAACGCTTAGTAGCGACTCGTAACGCTCGCGGGGTGTGGAGCAGTGGAGGTCGAGATAGCGCGAACGGAACTGGAAAAGAATATGCTCTGCAATGATAGCACGCAGCTTCATCGTTTCCTTACTTTGGTCGTAGTACTGTTCCAATTGCTGGCCAGTAACCCTAAGCACGCGGCTGGGCATCATAGCTTCGATAGTGGTCTGAGATGGTCGACCGTAGAGAAACGTCGGGTAGTCGACCACGAATTCGCCCGCAAAGGAAAACCATGTAATGTGTTCCTTGTCAATTCTCGACCTGTAGTCGCCTACCCGTAGCCTTTCGTTACCATGATTCACATACTTGAAGCATCCACTCTCCACGAAGGCGAACCACCGCGCCGGATCGCCCTCGCGCTCCAGTTGGTCACCCTTGCGGTAAGCCACTGCCTCACCCTCCCGCTCGCAGAACTCCAGCAGCACCTGAAGATCAATACTGTTATTGCTATATTTCTGTTCCATCGTCAGTCTGTCGCTTTATTGAAAAAGCGGATAGTGCCGAATGCCGGGCTATCCGCTATTGGTTGCGATTACCTTGATTACATCCTACAATCCCTCAATTTCCTCGGCGGTGAGGCCGGTGGCATCGGCTATCTGCGCGGTGGTCATCACGTTCATAGCCTTAAGTTTGCGAGCGGTGTCGAGCTTGTCTTGCTTCAGTTTGGCCTCTGCTTCTGCCTTTGCCTCTGCCAACTTATCCTCCCAGTCACCCTCGAGGGTTCTCCACGAAGAGATACTGTCCCAGAACTTGTCGTAGGCACGCATTTCGGCATCGGTGAAGGCTGCACGCTCCAGTATTTCGAGCGCTTCGCTCACCTCGGCATTCTCCAACAGTTCAGCAGGAACCTCCTGCGTCCTGTCATTGATCTCAGTGAGGAAGCGGAGCCACAGCACCTGCATCTTGCGCTCGCTGATGGTCTGTGGCTTAAACTTCGGAAGTTCCACAAAGATGAGGTGCAGGCCGTCAATCACCTTGTCGGTGTACTTGTCATGGACGAGGTGGTAATAGTGATAGTAGTCATCCACATCCTTCATAAATGAGGCATTGACGAAGTTCAGCGCATAGACTGGCTGCAGGGTCTTATATTTCATGCCCTTGTTGGTCTGGGCCACGTAGGCTTTCGAGGCATTCAGCAAGACGCGCTTCTTGAAAGATTCCGTCCATGTCATCTGCATCTCGACGATGAACTCACGCTGCTTGTTGTCCTTGCAGCACACATCCACGATGCTGTATTTCTCGGCCTCCGTGCGCTCGGGAATTTGGTCGGCAGGCCAATACTCTATACTCTCCACGCGCTCATCGTCCTTCAAGGGCAACAAGGCATTAAGCAAACTGATGACGAGGTGCTTATGCTCGCCGAATATTTTCTTGAAAGTCAGGTCGGCTCTCGGGTCTAAATACTTTCCCATAGTTGCGTCGTTTAAGAATTACGGCACAAAGATACATCTATTATGCGATATTTCCTAATAATTTGCAAAAAAAGAGATACTTAATATTGCATTTTAACAGTTCTCGCCATCGCGTTTATAGTTTAACGGAAGGTGGCACTTTCAGCACATAAATAGTACGAATGGAAACAAAAATAGTTATAAAATCTAAAAAATCGCGGAAATGTGTAGCGTAAGATATTGAGAAAATCGCGGAAATGTGTATATTTGCAGCATCCAAAAATCGCGGAAACGTGTTTTATTGCATAACAAGAAACGTATGAAACGTAAGATTTATGACCGTTTATTACAGTGGAAAAGGGTGTCTCAGGGTGATAGTGCGCTGATGATAGAAGGTGCTCGTCGTGTGGGAAAGAGTTATATTGTTGAAGAATTCGCCAAGAAAGAATACGACAGTTATATTCTTATTGACTTCAATAATACAACACAACAGATGCGTGATCTGTTTGTCAATTATCTGAACGACCTCGATACGTTCTTCATGTACTTGAGCCTTTATACTGGCACCACACTGCATCAGCGTCGATCGCTTATCATCTTCGACGAAGTACAGAGGTTTCCTACGGCACGTGCAGCAATAAAATATCTGGTAAAAGATCATCGTTACGACTATATTGAAACGGGCTCTCTCGTCAGCATCAAAAAGAATGTGAAGAATATCACGATTCCATCAGAAGAAGAGCCGATAGAACTAAATCCTATGGACTTCGAAGAATTCCTATGGGCAATGGGAGAACAGTCATTGATGACACTTATAAGAATGCAGTTTGAGGCAGACAAGCCGATGGGGCAGGACATGCACCGCAAGGCCATGACCTGGCTACGGCAATATATGATAGTAGGTGGTATGCCGCAGGCCGTACTCAAATATGCTGAAACAAAGGACTTCAATCAAGTCGACAGACAGAAGCGTCTGATTCTGAATCTTTACCGCAACGACATTCAGCAGTATGCCGAGGGACTGGAGACAAAGGTAACGCAGATTTTCGACGAGATACCATCGCAACTGCAGCGTCATGAGAAGAAGTTCCGACTGGCGGATTTGCAGAAGGATGCCCGTTATCGCGATTATGATTCAGCTTTTCTGTGGTTGGCTGATGCCAAAGTCGTGAACATCTGTTTTAATAGTACGGAACCAAACATCGGGTTCAAACTGACAAAGGACGGCAACACCCTAAAGTGTTATATGGCTGATACTGGTCTGCTGATTAGCCACTCTTTCGATGAAAACGGCATTGTAAAAGAAGAGTTATATAAAAAACTGATGTTCGACAAACTTGAGTTTAACGAAGGTATGCTGATGGAGAACATTGTGGCACAGATGCTTAGGGCTGCTGGACATAAGTTGTATTTTTTCTCTAACTATTCGAAAGATGACGCTGAGAAACGAATGGAGATAGACTTCTTGGTTAGCAAAGCCATCACAACAAGTCGCCATAATGTTTCGCCCATTGATGTTAAGTCAGGTAAGAACTACACTCTCTCGTCACTTGAAAAGTTCAGAAAGAAATATGTGAGTATGCTCTCTACTCCCTATATTTTACACACATCAGATATGAAAACGGAAGAGGGGGTCACGTATCTTCCATTATACATGACCCCCCTACTGTAAATTTGACTACTGACATTCCCGACAATATTGTTATTAACTATTTTAAGAGCAATCAGTCGGAAGGTGGTCATTTGACAATGTTGTACTTGGCGAATTTCAGCAACAGCTGTTTGGTGCCGGCGTTTCGGAATTGCACGGTGGCCTTGGTGTTTTCACCTTCGCCCTCCACACGGAGAACTGTGCCGATGCCGAAGCGCTGGTGCTCTATGACGGAGCCCTCGCGAAGAGGAGAGAAGCTGCTGGGATTTGAAGGAACAGCACTAGTGACGGGTTTCAGCCTGTTGCCTGAGGCCTGCTGCAACTGACGCTTGAAACTGTCGGAGAAGGGATCTACGGGTGGAGCCTCACGACGAGGGGGTACAGCGCGAGGTTTCGGGTCGGCACGGAACTGGGTGGCCACAGGATGTGAGTTCTGCATCCAATTATTCTTCTTCCACGGGAGGTTGGAAGAACCGAAATCATCGTTGCGGGCTGACACTGGGGCTGCCCCTACGGATTCTACACGGATGAACGAAGGGTCGATGTCACGGATAAAGCGCGACGGCGTGTCGTACTCCATGCGACCATAGCGGAAGCGACTCTCGGCACAGGTGAGGATACAATGACGCTCAGCACGGGTGATGGCCACATAGAATAGGCGACGCTCCTCCTCCAGCTCACGCAAAGAACCCATACTCAAGGGCGAGGGGAAGATATTTTCCTCCAAGCCAACGACGAAGACGGTGGGGAACTCAAGTCCCTTGGCAGAATGAATGGTCATCAGCGAAACCTTGGGCTGGTCGGCGTCGCCATCGCTATCAAGGTCGGTGAGCAGAGCCACCTCCTGTAGGAAGTCGGAGAGCGCCACCTGGTCGCCAAGTCCTTCTTCGCGACGACCCTCCACGAAGTCGTGGACACCGCCGAGGAACTCCTGAAGGTTCTCCTGTCGGGACACGTCCTCAGGGTTGTGACCGCTGTAGAGGTCTTTGGCCACGCCGCTTTCCTGCACGATGGCATGGCCAAGCTCATAAGCGTCTTGGGTGGCGGCACGTGCTGTCCAGTCGGCGACTAGCTGGTGGAATGCCTTCAGCTTGCTGACGGTGGCGGGGGAGATAGAAGGGGGAGTGAAAGTGGAGTGAAGGGGGAGTGAGGGGGGAGTGAGAGGGACGTTACCATCAGTAGTGATACTAGTGATGACCGTCCAAAGGGAGAGGCCACTTTCGTTAGCGGCAGCGACAATCTTGTTGAGCGTGGTATCGCCGATGCCACGGGTTGGGTAGTTGATGATGCGCTTCAAGGCCTCCTCGTCGTCGGGATTGGTCACGAGACGGAAGTAGGCGATGACATCTTTTATTTCCTTACGCTGATAGAAGCTCAGACCGCCGTAGATGCGATAGGGAATGTTGTCCTTCCGCATCTGCTCCTCGAAGGAGCGGCTTTGGGCATTGGTGCGGTAGAGGATGGCAAAGTCGCTGTACTGTCCACCTTCCTTCTTCATGATGTGCTTGATGTCGCCACAGACTATCATCGCCTCCTCCTTGTCGCTGTAGGCGGACTTCAGGGTGACACGTTCACCCTCGTCATTCTTACTGAAAACGTCCTTGGGAATCTGTCGTTCGTTCTTGCGTATGAGGCTGTTGGCGGCTTTCACGATGAGCTGCGTAGAGCGGTAGTTCTGCTCCAGCTTGAAGAGACGGGCGTCGGCATACATCTGCTGGAAGTTCAGGATGTTGTCGATGTTAGCGCCACGGAAGCTGTAGATACTCTGGGCATCGTCGCCCACGACACAGACACGCTGCCGCTCACGAGTGAGCTGATAGACAATCTTCTGCTGGGCGAAGTTGGTGTCCTGATACTCATCGACGAGCACGTAGAGGAATTTCTCCACATACTTTCGGCGTATATCCTCGTTGCGCTCAAAGAGCAGGAAGGTCTGCACGAGCAGGTCGTCGAAGTCCATGGCGTTGGCCTGACGGCAACGGGCGACGTAACGTTGGTAGACATCGTGCACCTTGGGACGCTTGGAGTCGTAGAGCGAACATTGCGGGAACTGTCCGGGCAGGATGAGGTGGTTCTTCGCCATCGAAATCTGGTCGCTGACGGTATTGGGCTTGTAGACCTTGTCATCGAGTCCCATCTCCTTGATGATGCTCTTCGTCAGCGAGCGGGCATCAGCCTGGTCGTAGATAGTGAAGCTGGGGTTATAGCCGATATGCTCTGCCTCCACACGAAGTATATGGGAAAAGACAGAGTGGAAGGTTCCCATCTGCAAGTAGCGGGCCCGGTCTGCGCCTACCAGTCGTGCTATGCGCTCCTTCATTTCTTTTGCCGCCTTGTTGGTGAAGGTCAGGGCCAGGATGTTCCATGGCTTCAGGTCTTTCTCCTGTAGCAGGTAGGCAATCTTGTAGGTCAACACACGAGTCTTGCCCGAACCGGCACCCGCGATGACAAGCGAGGCACCGTCGCAATACTCCACGGCTTCCCGCTGGCTGGGGTTAAGTTCTGACAATAGTGAGGGGGAAGTGGAGTTCATGGGACTTCTATCATTTATAGGACTTATTCAGCCATAATCGATATTACCGTCGAAATGTCGGCCACGTCTACCGTACCGTCGCCGTTGACGTCAGCATGGGCATATTCACCATCACCAGCCATAACGCTGATAATACTGGAAATGTCAGCTACGTCCACCGTACCGTCGCCATTGACATCGCCTTTCACGGGCGATTCGACTTCCAGTTTCATTGCTTGCTTCACCTCTTCAGCCGTGAGGGCGTAGTTATAAATGCGCACATCCTGAATAGTACCCGTGAGGGCAGGGTCGGAATCGAACAGGCTGCGTCCCAAGAAATTCATCGCGGGACGTATGTCGCTAGGCTTGATAGTGATGTCGGTAGTTGATGCTGCTTCCTCGCCGTCGATGTAAATAGCAGTTCTCCCCTGCCCTATCGTCACGGCCACGTGTTTCCATTGCACTACTGGCAGTTTTGCGCAGTCAAGTGTCTGTTCCTCGTCTCCGTTTTTGATGGCAAAGCGCATGGTACTGCCCGCATTTGGTGTGAGGAACATGTAGTGCGAAGTGCCGTTGCCGAAGTCAAAGATTCGCTGCCACTGCTTTGAGCTGAGCACTTTAACCCATGCGCAGAAAGTCAGCTCGTCGTGGCTGGCCACCTCGTAGGGCAGTTGTGCATAGCATTTCTCTTTAAGGCTCAGTCCTTTATAGGTGACTTCTTCTGTATCAAGGTCCGGGTTTCCTGCTAAGTAGCTTTCAGTTTCATAGACGGCGGCATCCATGACGTTCTCAGTGGTGTCGTTGAGTGTGTTGTTCATTGTCCATCGGGCTATGAGTGCCGGAGCATCCGTTAGAGTAGCCTCTACGGTCTCGCTGGTTTCGGAGAGATTAAGGGCGTTATCCAAAGCCCTGACAATATATGAATAGGTGTGCCCGGGACGGCAGTTGTTATCTACAAACGACGTAGATTTGATATCACGTGCTATGACGCTCCAGCCTTCAGCATCTTTTCTGAAGATGTTATATCCCCGCAAGTCCTCGTCATTATTTGCCTGCCATGTCAGGCGTACCGATGCAGACTGTACCTTAGCCGTGAATCCCTGAGGCTTTGCAGGAGCTTCCCTGTCGTAGTCAATGCCAACTGGGAGCAGTCGCCACATCTGGCGGGCGCGCTCGGTACTGTCAGCCTGCAGCTCGTTAGTGCGCACACGCACACCATTGCTGGTTGACGATGAGGCAGAGGTGAGATAGAGCGAGGTCTCACGGTTACGAATGTAAAAGAACCCATCGCCGGCATATTGCAGGTACCATTGCTCGTTGGTCGATGGTGTTTCGTTCTGCGAATAGCCAATGACGTTGGCTCCGTCAGAGGTGGAGAAATTCTCTACGTTCATGCGTAGCTTGCTATTACTGACCGACTCGATGTCGAGGAAGCTGTAGTCTCCGCTTGTGCGCTTCGGGTCACTCCACTTAATCGTCCATTGTTGAGTCTTTGACTTAGGGAAGCTATTCTGTAGAATAATGTTCGATGAAGCATTAATGTATGTTCCAGTGGCCTTGTTCACAATGCGATATGTACCATCGGTAACAGCCACGTAGGGCACGTTCTCACCCCAAGTAATGTCTATCACACGTTCTGCGTTGGTTTGACCATTCTGGTAGCCTGTGCCGCCTGGAATCTCCATTCGGAAAGAACGCATTGGGCCCTGCGTATCATAGTACATGTCGCGGTCGGTACTGATGAACTGGTATGTTGTTGTCTTTGCCTGACGCTCGCTACTGCCTATGAAAGCTTTCACCCGTCCGTCGTCATGACGATAGACCGATGCCGCCGTCCAGTTGTTACGGTGCTCACCGTAGGCCAAACGCTCGCCGTTGCGTGAGATGTCGCAGAACTCACCACGGGCACGGCTGTCGAATCCCCACCAGATGCCTACCGTCATACCGTACTCCAGACCAATCATGGCCTCACCCACGTTGTGCATCTCGTCAGCATAGCCAGTCTTACCGTCGGCCTTCAGCTGGCTGTAGAAAGCGGCGAAGGTGTTGAAGTCACCAGCCAGCTGGTGGGTGTTTCCCCAGTCATAATAGTCTTTGCCCGTCTTATACCAGTCCATAGCCTTATCGTTGTTCAGGGTGTTGCCGCCAACGATGGCCACGTCCTCCATACTCGGATACTCCTCACGCAGTTTCTTGGCCACTTCCACCTGCTTGGCCACGGTAGCGCCCTCCTCCTCGGTCCAGTAGTCAGGCTCGTTATAGGGCGAGACACCGACGATGGGGTGGCTAGTGTTCTGCTGCATCCACTCCACATGGGCGTTAATCATCGCTGCCCAGTGACTGGTGTTGCAGCTTTTGTTCGTCACGTAGTAGCTGTTTGTCCCAGCCTCCTGGTCGGCAGTAAGCACTAGCGGTAGCTCTGCTCCGCAGATAGAGGTGAAGAGATTGCTGCGCCGACGAAGATTATTTATCTGGCTAGTGGTCAGGCTCACATCGTTGACCAACGCATCCGTAAAGCGGAAGGCAGAACGGCCTATGCCCACATTCTCTTTTCCCATGTGGCGCACACCCTTTCGAAGGTTCTGGTCGCTAACCCATGCAAGGTCGAGTCCCCAGATAGGCTGGAAACGAGTACCCTCGCCATCGACACTATAGTAAAGGGTCACGTCGGACTTGGGCTGCGGCTGTATGTACATGCTCGAAGAGGAGCGTTCCTGGCTTATAGCCGGTAGTACCATCGCCATCATCATGGCGGAAAGAAGGAATCGGTTCATATTGGGGAAACTATTTGTTAATATCAAATGGTGTTGCCTGTCCGGCAAGGACATTCTGCAGCGTCACCTGCGATGCTTCTTTCTTGGTGAGCTGCTTGCTCCAGGCTGCGCGCTGGCCAGTGCCGGCACCCTCGCCCGTGTTCTCAAACTCCAGATAACGGGCAGTCTGCTCACGCTCTTTCTGCCAATGGTGCCATCCCTCAGGACGTATCTGACGAGGCAACGAGCAATGCATGAAGAGAGTATAGCCATAGTCACGCCAAGGACGGCCCAAATAGACTTTCTCCACATCGGGAGCAGCGGTGATGGCGCAATCGTTGAACACGTAGCCGTAGGCCACGTCTTCCGGTGTAGAGGCAGCGGTGATGTAACTGTTGGCCTTGCAATGGATAGTACAATGCTCAAACCACGCCGTCGAAGGACCGAAGATGAAGTCGGTGGTTCCCTCGATGTAACAATCCTTGAAGTAGAGACGTGTGTTTGCCACACCTGTGTACACCGTGTCCTGATGACCCAGGAAGCGACAGTTGATGAACTTCAGCCGGTCGCCCTCGGTATGAAGTGCCACAGCCTGGCCCAGCCGGGCGGAGTTGTTCTCGATGGTGATGTTCTTCAGCGTGATGTCGTTTCCCTCTATCTTCAGCGTGTAGGTACGGAAGGTGCCCATACCTTGAGGGCGCTCTGCGGTACGGATGTTGGCATGGTCATCGTAGGTGATGATGGTCTGGTCGCGATCCTCGCCACAGATTTCTATGTTCTGTAACCAGGAGGGCAGGATAAGCTTCTCCTTGTACGTGCCCCGCTTCACGAATATGACCTTATGATAGTCCATAAAGGCACGGCACACCTCGATAGCCTCGTCGACGGTGCGGAACTCACCCGTACCGTCACGTGCCACGAAGAGCGTATCAGGGTTGTCATACTTACCTGCAGCGTTCACATTGCCGATGCCCATGCCAAGGAACAGCATGGTAAGGGTTATATATAAATATGTATTCATTATTCTATAACTTCGTACTCATCGGTGTGCTCTGAAGACTGATGACTATGGTCGCGGTATTGCGATGGCGTCATGCCATTGCGCTCAGTGAAAAGGCGGTTGAATTGCATGGGGTCTGCAAAGCCCGTGTTGAAGGAGATATCAGCCACGCTATCGCTGGTCTGTTCGAGCAACTGACGTGCCTTTTCGATGCGGTAGTCAATCAGGAAGTCGCGTGGAGACTTTTTGGTGAAAGCACGAAGGGAATCCTCGAAATCGGCACGGTTGATGCCCTGAGCCTCCATAAACGTGTCGAAGGAAAGGTTCTGCTCGGCATAATGGGCCTCTAGCCATTCCTCCAGTTGTACGATGAAGGTACTAGGTTTTGCATCCTCGATTTTCTTTACATCCTGGTTACGCTTATTCTTTACCTGTTGGCGTGTGCGTTGCTGACTTAGGAAGAGTAGCAAAAGACCGGCTACTGCCACGATGAGCATGTACAGCCATGTGGCTCCAGAGGAGAATAAGAACATCGGAGGAATAGTAATCATGATCTCCTTCATGTCATACTTATCAGGCGACTCCAGCATGAAGGCCCTCACCTGGAACCTGTATTCTCCTGCCGGTACATTCTCATAGCTAGCCATACGGTCAGGGCCGGCGTTGCGCCAGTCGGAGTCGTAGCCCTCAAGCATATATTGATAATGTACGCGATGCTGCAACTGGAAGTTGAGCGAAGCGAAACGGAAGGCAAAGGAGGAACTGTGGGAAGGCAACGTCACAGCCTTGGATTCGGGCACGTAGTAATCATAGAGGTTCGTCAGGCGTGGGCTCTGCAACTCATTGTCTACCCAGAAGCCGGTGAGACGCAACTTGAATACTGCGGCATTGTTGCTCATCAGCTTGTTACGGTCTACGACGTAGTATCCGGAAGTAGTTGTTCCAAAGAGAATATTGCCCGAAGGAAGCACCAGTGCAGCCGACTCGGAGCACATGGTCTCGTCGACACCCTCCAAGGTGGAGAAAGTGGTGAAGATGCGCTTATCCTGGTCGAAGGAGCAGAGTATATGCTCTGTTGCGAACCATACACTACCACGGGAGTCAAAAGCCAGACTGAGTATCTCCTCAGAGGGAAGACCGTCGCGAGCGCCGAAGTTCTCGAAGAGCCAACGCCCCTGATTGTCCTTGCCAATGGTATGACCCAGTCCGCCACCATTGGTTCCCACCCACATCATGCCTCTCTGGTCACGTCCCAGACAAACAATGTCGTTAGAGTAAAGGATATTGTCAGGCTCCTCCTCGGAACCTTCCAGCTTCTCTATCTGCACCTTGCCGTCCTTCATCGAGAAGAGCAGGATACCATCGGTGGTGCCAGCCCACATCTTACCATCCTTGTCGATGGCCAATGTACGCGCCTTGCGATAGAAGTTGTGGGGATAGGCTTCCATTCCGCTATTACAATGCAGGAACTGTGACGAGCCATTAGGCAAAACGTTCACGCCTCCACCGTATGTCGCCACCCAGATATTCCCCTGACCATCCTCAAGGGTCTGGTAGGCATGGTTGTCATTTAGGGAATGGACATCATTGTCGTCATGACAATAGTTGACGATGCTATAGCCACCACCCGCACGAGGTGTCATCTTGAACAAGCCATAGTCTTTCGACGACACCCAGTAGTTCTCCTTGGAGTCTTTCGATATGCCGTAAATACGACCAAATGCCTGTCCGTTGTCGCTATGAGTATAGAAGGTGCGATTGCCGTCGTTGTCGGTGATGCTGAGCATGCCACTTTTGTTGCCCATCAGCAAACTGCGGTTGCGGGTGTCATAGTAGAATGCACGGACATCGTTGTCTGGCAAAGACGTGGGATTCTCCACCATCAACTTCCGTTCGATGGTGTTCTTCATTATCTCCAGCTTGTCAAGCCCTCGCCGTATGGTCGACTCAAATACCACACCGTCCAGGGTCTCCAGCGTCGCATTGCAGGAGTTTGACAGGTTCCAAGGGTTGCTGGGGTCGTTGTGGAAGTAGCGAACCTCCTGAGCCTCACGGTCATAGTAACCATAGCCGCCAAAATTCATGCGTATCCATACCGTACCATTTACATCGTTGAACTCTACGCCGCCGCTCTCGTACCCCTGTGTCATTACCGTTTGCACGAAGCGTCTCTCCACACCCGTCTCTGGGTCATACATGAGTACACCCGCTTTATTGTCCGCAAACCAAATCAAGTCGTGACTGTCGACGAAGAGTCCGTGCAAGTCGTTGCCCGCCTGCTGGCGTATAACGGTTGGCTCCTGACCATAGGCGAATGAAAGAATCTTTCCAGACTTAGTACCTGCAAAGATATTATAGCCATTTGAGAAGAGACATGTCACGTACTCATCAAGGAATAATCCCTTTCGCTCGACTGTCATGTTGCTGGCATCCAACCGGTGTATGCCCTCGTTAGTGCCCAACCAGATGTCATCATGGTAACCCTCGGCCATGGAAGTTATCGTTAGCCCGCCGGTAGTCACCAGCTGACAATTCACACGGTCTTGTTCGACACGCATCTTGTAAATACCCTTGTCAATGATGGGTACGTACACGTCACCACCGCTGGTGACGAAGATGAGCTGGTTGTTGCGGAACTCATCGCTACCCTTGATACCTTCAAAAGGATTGATGATTTTGTCAACGGAGCGCTTCATCACGAAGATGCGGTTATCATACATACGCATCCAAACGTTCTGCTGATTGTCTATGGCCAAACCCTCTATTCGGTTATGCAAGTTAGGCACTCGGCTCATGGTGCCCGTACGGTAGTTGGTGAAGTCGTAGCCATCGAAGCGGGTAAGGCCGTTCCAGGTAGCTATCCAGATGTAACCCCAGTCGTCCTGCTTCATCTTCGAGATGGCGTTGCTGGCCAGTCCATCTTCAGTAGAATAGTGAGACAGCTTTGCTTGCAGTTGCTGAGCCTGCGTAGATGTATATATAGCTAGAAATAAGGCTGTTAGACACAGCCGTTTAATAGTCGTGTGCTTCATTTTAGGTCAAGTTATACGTTTTAAGGCCGAAAGGTACGAATAATTTTCCAAATAGTCGCTTTGTTTTAAGTATTTTTAGTAAGTATTTAACTAGCCGTACAACAGCCAGACAACGGCGAGCCAAGACAGCAGTTCATGTTGAAGAGAACATACAACGACTACCATTATTGTACACTTTACTCAATGAAGAGGAAATAAAAGACATCGTTTTCGGAATGTGTGCCCACACATAAAATTATGTAAAAAAAAAGTCGAAAATTATTTGGAGGATAGAAAAAAAACACGTACCTTTGCAGCGTTATCCTGAAAACAATCTTTTTACCTTAAAAGAACTAATACCTATTGAAGATAAAAGCGACCGGCTGTGAAGCCCGTCGCTTTTTCCATTTTATCTCTTTTTGTTTATTTTTTTCATGCTGACATCATATCACTCCCTCAGAGCCTCACCTTTTTCTTTGCCGGCTTGCTCTCGTTCTGCAGACGGTCAAGCGTGGTGACGAGGTAGGTGTACCTATGGTTTCCGTTGATGTAGGGCAGCTTGTAGAAGGTGTTCGTCGTGACGGCTACGATGTTCGAAGCATTGTCTGTGTCCACCTTCTCTCCCTTGGCAAAGCGATAGACAACATATTTAATTGCCTCATCACCCCATTTCTTGGCTTTCGGAGCCTGCCAGAAGAGCACAGGGCCGTCGTCGGTCTTGATTTGCTTCACCTTCACAGGCTTACCTGGTGCCTTCTTGTCAATATAGGGCAACAGCGGTTGCAGGGCGGGATAGCGCCAGTAGTTCTGACGTAAGGTGGTGGCATAGTTGCCAACGTTGTCTACAGCGGCCTTGGCATACCAAAGGACGGAGCCCTTCACGTTCTTCATCTGCATACATATCTGATGCTTGGCCCACTGCTGGTTACGCTTCGGGTTATGTGGGTCGGCGTTCTTCACCGTGCGCTCTATGTCCTCGCCGATGTAGAGCGGACGGTTGCCGCAGTAGCGATCCCACCAACGAACGAGCGTGTCATAGTCGGCAGCCTTGTTGCCTATCTCCCAGTAGACCTGCGGCACGCAGTAGTCCAGCCAACCATTGTTCACCCACAGCAGCACGTCGGCGTAGAGGTCGTCGTAGTTCTGCAGACCATTGGTCTCGCTGCCAATGGAGGCGGAACGCTTGTTGCGGTAGATGCCGAAGGGCGAGATGCCCACCTTCACCCACGGCTTTGCCTGGTGTACGGTCTCGTAGAACTGCTTGATGAAGAGGTTCACGTTATGGCGGCGCCAGTCGCCACGGTCGGCTATTCCATTGGAATACTGGCGGTAGGCATTATCGTCGGGGATATTGAGACCTGCCACAGGGTACGGATAGAAATAGTCGTCCATGTGTATGCCGTCCACGTCATAGCGGGTCACAATGTCGCGTGCCACCTCGCAGATGTAGTCGCGGTTCTCGGGTAAGCCGGGATTCAGCAGCATCAGCTCGTCGTACTCCATACAACGCTCCGGGTGTCGCGCCGTGACGTGAGTAACGGCCACCGCCGTCGTGCCCTTCGTCTTGGCACGATAGGGGTTTATCCATGCATGAAGCTCCATGCCACGCTTGTGACACTCGAATACCATCCACTGCAAGGGGTCCCAGTATGGCTTTGGCGGACGCCCCTGCTGCCCGGTGAGGAAGCGGCTCCAAGGTTCGAGACTGCTCTGGTAGAGGGCATCACACTCAGGGCGCACCTGGAAGATGATGGCATTGGCACCCATCTTCTGCAGCTCGTCAAGCTGGTAGGTCAGCGTACGCTGCATCTGCTCAGTACCCATACCCTGGAACTGACCATTCACACACTGTATCCACGCCCCACGGAACTCACGCTTCTGCTGCGCAAAAGCACCGCCAGCGGCAAGGATAAGAAAGAACAGGAGTAAAACTTTCTTCATTTCTTGAATTCACATTTACAATTGCGGTGCAAAGATACAAAGAAATCCCCGAACCACCAAATGTTTCGGG
>Ga0310696_10004070_pt1 | contig 18018 bp, 23 predicted proteins | sample AusTroGonzalo_MG_4_FD_203885 | JGI IMG/M metagenome (GOLD analysis project Ga0310696, IMG submission 203885) | Bovine rumen microbial communities from tropical cattle in Woodstock, Queensland, Australia - Gonzalo_02 (v2) (version 2) | ecosystem: Host-associated > Mammals > Digestive system >...
TTTGCTATGATTTTCTCCTCTTCTTCAGTCAAGTTGTCGTCATCGTATACCTGAAGGAACAGGGATGTCCACTTGTTTATCTGGACAATGACTGCCTTGACCTTATCCCACATCTTACCTCCCTTTTTGGATGCTGTCGTGAGAAGTCTGGCTATGGCCCTTGCAATCAAGGAGCATATTGTATCGACAGAAAGCAATTTCAATAACAAGCTGAATATAGTTGACATGTTTAATCTCCGTTTTTCTGTCAATACTTACATTTTCATGCTATGAATTCCATGGAATTCAGGCCGTGGTCAACCAAAAACCTAGAAACTAGATGTCTATGGCAGAATTTTTCTGGTCTTTCGTAACAAAGAAGGCATGGTGTTCCTCCGCAGTTCAATAGTGTATCAGAAACAATGCCGAAGTCAACGAACTTGAGAACCGTCTCTTTGTATAGTTTTGTGTAAAAATCAATGGATTCATTGCTTTCTGGGTTCTTCCCGAATTTTTTGTGCCATTCGCTCCACCAAGAGTATTTCGGGTAAAACATTGGAAGTGACCTGAATCTTCCGTTTTTCCCGATTATGTATCCTTCTGGGGGCTTTCCAGCTATTGAAAAAAATATGAAATCGTCTGGGAGTCTTTTTATTTTTGAAAAATAGCTTGTGTATACTGTCATCTTATTTTTATCCCAGTAAAACTTGAAATCATCAATTCTATCTCTTTCTGGCAGTTTGGAAGAGGATAGCTCTGGTTTCCGTTTTCAGTTATGTGAAAAAGGGCCTTCTCTATTTTTTCGTTCTTTTCTACGTATCCAGCACGTTTTAATATGTTTTCATAGAGATTCAACTGTAGTGAATATTGTGCAAAATTTGTGTTTGCAACGTGTTCTATAGGCTTAAGCGCGAATTCATTCCACTTGTTATCTACGTCTATCCTTTCGTTTGTCTTGTGGTCAAGAATCCACAATTGACCGTCTTTCTTTGCCCGTGCGAACAAATCCATAGTTCCAGCTATGCGTATGTCGGAATCGAACACGATTTGCTCTATACCTAAAATTTCCATTTTATCCAACAGGATTTTTGCTAGTTTTACGGCAACTCCCATTGTCTTTTTTTCTTTTTCGTCTTCTGGTTTGTTTCGAAGCATGTTTCCTCTGAGAACATCCTCCACAGTTTCATGAATCTTTGTCCCGAATCTCGACGACCTGTTGGCTTTTTCTCTCCATTTCTGCCTCATGGCTTCTGGGGTGATGCCCTCTCTCAGGGCGCATCTTTTCGTTATTTCCCCAGTCGGGTCGAATTGCGGGAAAAATTTGTGGACAAATGTTGTTCCAGAGACGTATACTATCTCTTTTCCGTTTATTATGGATGAATACTTGTGGGTGTCTTCCTCAAATGTTATCTCGACACCCCTTGGATTGCTTTGTTTACTACAAGATGGCATATTATATTATACAAACAAGAGAATCTTTCAGCTGTAAATACGAATTAGGACAGAAAAGAGTAATAGGATTCATATAATGTCAACTTTTAACCCTTACAACAGAGCAATAAAGGAATCAATTAACGTAGATTTCAGGGACAGGCACTCAATGCAGAAGGTCATACTCTGCAACAGGGAAAACCAGTTCTACGGGGAATTCATTGGAATAATCAAGGCGAACGGGGCTACTATAACCAATGGAATTCTGTCGAATGTTTCACTGTATAACACGGTTCTTTACGATAAAGAAGGAAACCCAATCGACCTTACCCAGATGGCCGAGGACATGTATGCAATCAGCGACGCCATTTTCGAGACGATTCCGTATCTTTCTGGAAAAATAGATGAATTGAGCTCAAATATAATCCAGTTGGGCGGGGAATGCAGGGATTTCCAAATCAGCGTCTTCGGAATGAGAGACAGACTGGACAACAGAATAGACGAAGAGATTGAACAAAGGCAGATTGAAGACGGGAAAATAATATTGATGTTCGACGAAAAGACTCTTGAGCTTTCGTCGATGATAGATTATCTTTCTGGAGAGGTCAGCTGCCAGAACAGGTACTTCAACAAGAAGATAGACGAAACATACGACAAACTCGTAGAAAAGATTTTAAATGACAGGCACTATGATTTCACCGATTATGCTCCAGATAGCACGGTTGAGACATTTGAACCGCAGAAAACGATAGTTTTGAAGGACTATTCAGTGAACAGAATGGTTCTTGGTGCGACTGACGCATACATATATGCAGATGGAAACATAGTTGGAAGGATAATAAATTCCAAAAACGATAACGAAGGAAAAGTATCATCATTCATGTTCCAAGTTTTCAAGGACAGGGACGGAGTTGACGGGCTTATTCCGAGAACATATAGCTTCAGCACCAATAACTTTATAGTCGAGGTTGAAGAAGATAGCCAGATAACTTGGATGAAGAATACCGATGACAAATATCTAATGGAGTTCAGTTTCCCAGCTAAGCCATATCTTGTTCTTTCTGCTGAATCAGAAGGTGAAGCTATAACATATGGAACGGTACAGCCATATGATTTGAACGGAAACTCTCTTGTTTCTGGCGTTGCTTCATTCGATACAATGGCGTTTAATGGTGACAGATTTGAATTCGGAAACGAGTATTGCTACAAGGATTTCCAAGCTGATACCTCTGGAAAGAAAAACAGAAGAATTATATTTGACCCATCTGGAAACGACGGGGTCGGACAATTCATCCTTAGGGATAATTTCGAAGCAAGAATGTACCAGCCATTAAACGATGAATCTGGTGAATTCGGAAGGATATACGAGGACCAGGTTGTTTACGGAGATGGTGGAATACTAGAGTCGATTGGCGTGACTGCGTCTGGACTTACTGCTACGCTTAATGACGAGAATGGATTCAGGAACGTCCTCTCTGGTTACGAGTTCGCAAAACTTTCATCCGACGAGTTGGACAATAAAACAGTCGTCATTGAACATGAATCGAAATGGTACAGCAGAGATATAATTGACAGGGATGACAACAATGCACATATAGGAAAGGTAATCATAGGGGTTGAAAACATAGATGATATTTTCAACGATTCCGTGAAAGACATGTTGCAGAATGCTGTATCAGTTAAAATAGACACTGGTACTTTCATTGGAACGTATAAACTTACACAAAAACGCTCTGAGGAAACAAACGAAGTTGAAACATACGGTGTAATTGTCGAAGCTCCTCAGCCATACCTCGGCCATTTCGGTTTCTTCATAAACAAGAATCTTTCAAATATACTCGACTTCGTGCACCGTATGCCAAATAAAACGGTATACGGTCACTTTGGAATAGACACTGAAATAACAGAAGACGACAGAACGTATACGGTACACGAATGTCAGGTTTCCGAAGATGAAAACGGAAAGATAAAGTTTGACGAAGAGGACACTGGTGGCACCACGACGGAATACGTTGATTGGTTTTCGCCAGCAAGCAATGAAGTCCAGACGACTGAACTTAAATCGTCAGGCAGAAAACAGTTCATATCCATAGGTCTTCCAGAAAGCATAACATACAACGGACAGGCCAGAAGCAGGGAATTCATCCTGGCAATAAACATGCCAGATAAGAAGTTCGAGTTCACCCCTATAGTATTCAATGACCTGGACTATAAATTCATATCAAACGGAATAGACGTAACCAGGAAATTCGGTTTCTTTGGAAAGAGGGCCCTTTACAGGTTCGTGGAAACGAATACCGAAGACGATGGCAAGACCTTTGCAATCGAGGACATGTACAACCAGAACCTGGTCTCCTACATAAACGAGAGGCTGCACGGAGGTGTGAACTACAGGGGTGTTGTGCAGGTAATAGACCATGAAGTAGAGGGGGGATGGTGGAAAACGCCGCATCTTTCAAATCTGTTCTATTATCCAGTAAAGCCAGCCGACGATTGGAATTATCCTCGTCCAGAATACGAAGGACACGAGGAATTGCCTCTTCTCAACGGAAACATGTTCTATGTCGGAAAGACAGAGAACACGTAGACGACAAGATGGACAATAGACGGTCTAGAGCTTGAGGTCGGGGACTACATCATAATCAATAAGGACGGAGTTAGAATTCAGAACATAACGAGTTCCGACCTTGATGTCATAGACACCATAGAGAAGGACCTGATAATTGTCGACAACATAAACGTTCTGAGTGCAGCGAATATAAACAATGCTGGGATATCAAATCTTACCGCGACAAACGAAAATGTGACCAATCTTACGGTCGAGAACGAAGCTGCAACCAATATTACAGCTGAAAACGAATATGTCTCCAGCTTAACGGCAATTAGTTCAAACATATCCTCTCTGACGGCGACATCAGAGTCTGTAAATGAAATTACTGCTGTAAATGAAACAGTTACAAGCCTAACGGCAACAAATGAGACTGTAACGAATTCAGATATATCCAACCTGACGGCAACTAACGAGACGGTCACGAATTCAAACATATCAAATCTCACCGCAACTAACGAGACGGTCACGAACCTTACAGCGACAAATGAGACTGTAACTAATTCGAACATATCCAACCTTACGGCAACAAACGAGATAGTTTCAAACCTCACCGCAAATATGGAAGTCGTAACTGATTCCAATATATCTAATCTGACGGCAACAAACGAGACGGTAACGAATTTGACTGTAATGTCTGAATTTATTACAAGCTCTGACATTACATATTTGACGGCAAATAATGAAAATGTCACTAACCTGACGGTCACAAACGAAACGGTTACGAATTCTGATATAACCAATCTCTCTGTTGATACTTCAGAAACCGTAAACGCAACGATAACGAATCTGACGGCTACGAGCTCAAATATGGAGAACGTCGGAATATCCAGCCTTTGTGCAACATATTCGGGTATTTCGGCTGCAAACATATCTTCATTCTAGGCAACAGACGGAAATGTCGCAAATCTTACGTCGACAAACCTGACATCTGATAATATTTCAGTAGAACTGAACGACATGTATTTCGACAACGGAGGGGTTGTCTCCTCTGCTGCTGAAATATCGTCTGAGTTTTACGACAAGACGAAGAAGAACAGGGATGACCTAGATGAGCTAAGCGCGGATTACGAGATACTTAAGTACCGTTATGACAAAAACACGTTCCTGTCTTCGTATGATAGGAATGACGACTGGGATTCAAGAACTCCAGACAAGCTAGTTCTGAGGGACGAGGTCAACCCGAATGTATTCTATCAGCTCGCCGTAAGGGATGGCATGCTTGTCGTAAAGACGATTCGCAGAGAAAACGGAGACGTGATACAAAGGAATTAAGGAAATAAGACATGAACGAAGAATTCGTAACATACAACCTCAATGACGGAAACATAGCGAACACGCTTACGGCACAGGAATCGCCAGATATTTCCGCGAATAAGAAGAGGTTTCTGGTTCCACATCTTTCGGTTGTGAACGAAGTCAACAACGGAATAAACCAGAGAATAGATGGAATAGGCTACGACACTGGTGAGATACCGTCCGCTAAGTTGATAAGCAGGGTGTCCCAGGCCAGTGCTTAGATAAGTGTCCAGACGAGGGACTTTACCGTTGATGACGTTGTCGGAGTTGCTGTTGTTTCGTCTGACTTCATCGACGACGGAGGAGATGGAAGCAGAATTGTGTTTAAATACGATGGAAGCAAGGAGTCTGGAAATGCACGTCTTCTTCTTGGGTGGAGGGGTTCCGAGAACATGCTTTCCATAGATTGCCAGGACTTTATTAAAGACGGTCTCCTTTCAAATGTTACGTACACAGAAGATGACGACGACCCAGAAATAACATTTTGGTGGAACATAGATTCCACTGGAATGGCTGGAGCCGACCACACAACTATAAACGTAAGAAGACTTCTAGGGGGGCTCTATACTGGAAGTGATTTCATAAGTGTAGACAATTTCAAGGTTTACTTGAGAAAGGACCAGCTTCTTGACAATATAGACTATCCACATATCTGCTCATATGTGAAATACCTTGACGGAACGGACGGAATCGGGAGGATTGGTGCCATAAACGAGATGAGTAATGACATCTCGACATTGTACATGGTTAACTGCAAGAACCTGAAGTTCCTTGGACACATAGTAGATTACGACTGGCTTAGTTCATCAACACTCCAGGAATATTTTGAGCACAGGGTAACTGACATTCCAGAGATATTCAACGGAACGTACCTTCCTTGTGAATTCCCGAAATCTCTCAACAAAACAAGGGTATCGTCTCTTGATGCGACTCCTCTTGTCGTGGGAAACGGAGATGTCGTGATAATTCACGACCACCAGAACAACAGGATAGTTAATGCGGCAGACCTTTCAGTTGGAAAGAATGTATTTGTCCTTAAGGCTGGTGTTTCCAGGTATGAATATGAAAAGAACGTTGACGACATCGCAACCATTTCCAATTGGATTGACCAGAATTTCGGTGAGTTCCCAGAAAATCCAGAAAACACACTTGCCAGGAAAAGCCTTGTCATAAGTTCGTCTGTAAGCGCAAATGTTGTTTCCGCGAACATAGCAGACATTGTAAATGCTGGAATCTCGAACTTGACCGTTACGTACGAAATTGTAACTGATTCCAATATATCTTCGTTGTCCGTGAATTATGCGGACGTTGGAAATGCTGGGGTATCGAACCTTACGGCGACGGATTCTGAATTGCAGAACGTTGGAATATCGTCGCTTACCGCAACGAATTCTGAGTTGTCGAATGCGAATATCTCATCGTTTACAGCATTGTCTGGAAACGTTGTCGACCTTACTGCCGAAAACGAGACGGTCACGAATTCCAACATTTCTTCATTGACCGTGTCCAGCTTGAACGTTACGTTCCAGGAAACGCTTGGTACAAGGGAAGAAAACTCCGAAGTTGGATATTGCTCTTTTGTGAACGGAGACAGATGCGTTGCAACGTCTGCCTACTCACATGCTGAAGGCTCTCGTACATAGGCAACTGGAACCGCTTCCCATGCAGAAGGTGGCGGAACAGTAGCTAGTAATTTAGCATCACACGCCGAGGGGTCTTATACTATTGCGAGTGGTGTTGGTGCGCACTCCGAGGGACTTGGTTTGCCATTGTTCAAGAATTTCAATATTAGAATAATGGGTGGAACTCCAGTTCCTTACATAGGTGATGTTCCATTAACATCTCCAACCCAATTGGAAATAATTGGATATGTTGGAATTGCAAATGGTCCAGCATCGCATTCTGATGGAATATGCACGAATACATCTGCGCTTGGTTCGCATGTCATGGGAACTAATGCGTCTGATGGTGGAAACGCATGCTCGTTTACGTGGAATGGATACGATGGGTATGTTTTAACTTAGGATGAAATAAAAGCGCTTACAAATGCAGAGAATGAACCTGATGAATTTTTCGAAGCATACATGAAGGCGTTCTCAATGATGCAGGGAGAATAGTATTCAGCAAAGCATCAGGGTTCATATTGCATAAATCCAATTCCAGATATGTCTTCGGAATTATCAGATGATAAATATAGCGGATTCTATATCGGTGATGAGAACCTTGCCCATAGGCTAAGTTCCATAAAGTGGGAGCTTAGCGACTATGCCGACAAGAAGATTTTCTTCGGAAACTCAATTAGCGGTGGAGAGCCTGGTTACGGTCTTTCGCTTTCTGTGTTGAGGGTCAGCCAGGACGAATATGAAATTGCAGTTGCTGAAAGTGCACTTATTTCAAATGTTATATATGTTGTTGATTCAAATTATATTGATGTATACGGACAACAGATTAAAAATCTTTCAGATGCAACCGACTTGTCCGATGCAGTGAACTTCAACTAGCTTCTGCGTTACGCCGATGAGATTTCTGGGCATTTCGATGAATATTACAAGAAGACGGAAACGTCGTCTAGTCAGCAGATTTCTGATGAATTTGATAATCTTTCTGATTATGTTGACAAGAAGATTTTCTTAGGAAACTCAATTAGCGGTGGGGAGCCTGGTTACGGTCTTTCACTTTCGGTGTTGAATGTAACCCAGGATGAATATGAAGAAGCCGTCTCAGAGAGTGCTCTCATATCAAATGCAATATATGTAGTCGATTCTGACTACATTGACGCATACGGACAGCAGATTAAGAACCTCTCCGATGCAACCGACGTATCTGATGCCGTGAACCTGGGACAGGTTAGCAGTCTCATATCGTCAAACTTGAACAACATCAAGGAAAAATTCCAGGCATACGACGACTTGTCATCTCTTAGCGGAGACAGCATGGGATTCGACGTGATGAAGAGGGCAATCAAGTTCATATTCAACACGTTCGGTGAGTTTGACCCAAAACTGTGATTGTGAATGCAATCACATAAAGAAAGAAGACCCAGCCTTTCGGCTGGGTCTTTTGTTTCAAGACAGGTGATTTTCCCGTGTCAGGCGTTTTCCTCAAGGGGAAGATAGACCTGACATTTAACTACTTCAGCCCCGTATTTTCTAGTTATCGTATTGTAGGCGAACGCCTCGACGGCATCCTCGAACTTTACCATGTCACCCTTGTTCTTTATCTTCAGAAGTGCCTCTGGAACGTCAAGGGTGGTCATTTCTGGCTTCTCCTTGTGCTTTCCAGGAAGCTCATTCCCGTATTTTATGTTGACAACCGTAATCTGATATCCAGAACCGTTTTCAATGTTTTCGTTTTCAGACATATCCATATCTTCTGTTGAGTTGGTTTCTGTGTTGGTTTTACCTGTCTTGAGAATATTATACCGTCACTTTCTCGAAAGAGACGCATTTGAGGCCATTATCCTGTCAATGTAAGATATTAATTCGTCCTCGCTGACTGGATTGAAGTTCCATACATCAACACCGACGTTTATGTTCAGGACCTTGTGCTCAAAGTCGATGAAGTACTTCCATGCACCGTGAACGTGTCCGCAAAGGTGAACGTCTCCCTTTCTGAAGGTTCCTTTGGCAAGAGGATTGTTCGACGGATAATGGCTGAGAGAAACCGAATACTTCTTTCCAAGATGCGTCCTCATGGAAGTGCATGCAGATTTCATGTTGTTGTTTGCATCGTGGTTTCCCTGGATGTTGACGAACATCGGGTTGAACTGCTTTATGAACTCAAACGGCTTTGTTTTCATTCCATCCCAATGCCTGTCTTTTCCATACTGTATGAAGTCACCGAGGTGAATTAGGATGTCGTCTTCGTGACAGCGCATATTAACGTTTTTGATGAGAATTTCGTTCATCCTGTCCACCGTCTTGAATGGACGTAGATGTTTTTCAATTAGGCAGCAGGAATTAAAATGAAAATCTGAACTAAAAAATCTTTTACTCATTTCTAAACGGATTCCTCCACCTAATGCCATTATTATACCATGTCTCGGAGGTTTGTCAAGTTAATGACCGAACTTTGATGCAGACTCCCTGAACTTTGAAAATTCATCGGACTTTGATTTTTTCATCGGAGTATTGGAATCCGTAATCGTTTCAATTAATTTCTTCGCAAGTTTCTTCTGCTTGTCTGTAAGATTCTGCAAAGGTTCTGGAATTATGTTCACGTATAAATCACCAGATACCTTTCCACCAAACCTTGTTGTCTTCCTGATTCCATATCCAGAAAGCTTTGCGACAAACGTACCGTCATCCTCTGGCTTGCTTGGAATTATAACAGACATCTTTCCCCACGGGGTCTCTATGTCAACAGAATCAATTATTCCGACAGAAATAGAAGGTATGTACGCAGTCGTAATAAGGTCGTTTCCGTGTCTTCTGAACAATTCGCTGTCCCTTACGGAAAGACGTATGTAGAGGTCTCCGCACGACCCTCCATTCAGGCCATGCTCTCCTTCTCCAGCAACCCTAAGCCTGTCACCAGAATCAACTCCAGACGGAATGTGTATGTGTATGTGATGTTCGACTGGGACTTTCCCATTCCCGTTGCATTTCATGCATTTGTTTTTGGGAACATGGCCCTCACCATGACACTTCGGACATGTTGTGCTTCTCACGAAATTGGAACCAATCCTCTCTGTCCTCATTCCGCTTCCGTAGCACATGTCGCACATTTCTAGGTCTCCTCCGTCCGACCCAGTTCCATTGCACGATTGGCATATCTCGTTGAACTTTATGTCGAATTCCCTTGTTGTTCCGAAGACTGCCTCTTCAAAAGAGATTTCAAGCTGGATTTCAATGTCCCTGCCTTCTTTAGGAGAATTTGGGTCGTCTCTATGGTGAGGTGTATCGCCGCCCATCCCAAAATCAAAACTAAAGCCACCGAAATGACTACGAAAAAACGACATCGGGTCAAAGCCTCCAGGGCCGAATCCCCGTTCATTGAAGTCGGAATTTCCGAACCTGTCGTATTTTTCCCTTTTCTCCTTGTCACCGAGAACTGAATAAGCCTCGTTTATTTCCTTGAATTTTTCCTCGGCTAACTTTTTCTCGGAATCGCTTTTCCCTTGTTGTAGGTCTGGATGATATTTTTTGCTTAGATTTCTGTATGCTTTTCTAAGCTCGTCCTCGGAAGCCGTTTTTTCGACTCCGAGGACGCTGTAATAATCCTTATTCGCCATGCCGAGTGCTCCTTAAGAGAGAAGTTTGACGAACGTATCCTTTTCAAGGTTCGTGAAATCAATGTCTGGTGTTTCGCTTTCATCCTGGACAAATGTGAACCCAGCTTCGAGAAGGATATCCTTTAGGCTTATGAAGCACTTTGCCTTTCTCTTCATTGCGTCAACTATTGTCTGTACGTATTTTCCACCAGACGAAGCCCTGTTTCTTCCGCTCTCGAAGTCCATGAAGAAGAACTCGTTGTCAAAGATAATCCCGACAGTCTTCTGCCCCTGACCGTTAAATTCGATTAGCGTATCGAATTTTACGTCATTGGGGTCTACCATATAGTTAAGGAGATTTCCGAGTTTTCCGTTAAGGTTTTCAGAAGCGTAGAACAGTCTGAACTTGGAATTATCGTCTCCATTGAACTTGTTCAACTGGATAATTCCGTCTGGTGCCTCTTTGTTGAAGTATATTAGTTCGGTTGCACATGGGTTCGCGTTCGTCATGTCTCCAGAAAACACTATGGAATTACCACAGGAATACTGACCGCGCCAGGAAATCAGACGACCGAACATATCGACCATGCTCAAGTCGTAATCCCTTGTCCCCCACTCGTTCCTCCAGTAAACCCCGACGATGTTGTCTTGGTCCATCCTGAACGAAGAACCGTATGGGAAGTTTCCGACAAATGTCTTCTCCGACGTAGGGAGCTTAAGGTCGATGTTTTCTGGAACCTTGACCTTGCATGCCTTTGTCTTCAAGCTGTTAACGAGAGATGCCTTGATTGCAAGATAAAGAGAACCGAGATATTCGAGGTCATATTTTGGGTTGTAGTTCTCCCTGACGAAGAGTTTTCCGTTCCTGATTGGAAACACTCCAGTCTCGGTCTTGAACATGATTCTCTCCTTGATTAGCATAAGAAGGCGAATCTTCCTGAAATTATCCAGTTCTGCAAGCTTTTCACACACTTCGGTAATGGGTCTCTTGTTGGAGACTATGCCCTCCCAGAAACCGATTTGGAACGGCCTGTGGTTCTTTTTCGCCAGACGACGGAGCCTGTTTATGACGAATCCGTTTGCATCGTTCTTCATCGCAAGGAAAATCGGCTTATATCTGTAGAAGATTCTGGAAAGTCTCTCGATTTGCCACCCCTCGAGTTTCAACACTGGAGACTTTTCCCCAAAATCCCTGGATGTCAAACGAATTGAATTGATGTAGTCACTGCTCTTTATAAGAAGACAGTTTCCAGTATGTGAATACACAAGGCACCTAAGAATCCCGAATTCGTCGGTTGGCATCATTCCGAACTTCATGGCTATGTATGCCTGACATTCCTTATTCTTGATTCCGTCAATGATGTCAACAGTAGATTTCTCATCAAATCCGTTTTTCTTTGCGTAGAATTCGACGAAGTCGGCCATGTTCTTCATCGTGGAATCTTTCAACGCGATTCCAGATTTGAGAACATCCAGACACTTGTCGAAAAGGTCCGATTCCTCGATTGGCTCAATTAGCTTAAGCTCTTTGAATGAAGGTGCATTCGAACCTTCGTTTGGGACATACCCGTTCCCAAGCGAGAAGTCTGTTCCGTATGTGGTTGCATAATGGAGAAGCTGGTCAACGAAAAGTTCGAACCTGGACTGATTGAGAATATCCTTCCACTCCTTGTAAAAAGTGGCGTTGTAATCTGTCGTCAGGGTGTTAATCCAATTCATGACGGCTGAATTGCAGCAATCTGGATGTATGATGTATCCGCAGAGAACCGCCTTTGCGTTAATTTTCGCAAAGTCGACTTTCTCGACTTCCTCGTTAGTCTTGATTCCCTTATGGAAATAATCAATCAGCTCTTCGTACATTTGTTTTTTCTCCTTTAAAGTGGAGGGGCGACCAGTATGGTTGGTTTGTTAGAATCAAATAGGAACTGGATATGCCCCAAACATTGAATATTATACGTTTATTGTCTTTGAAACGATTTGGCAGTTGTTCATAACGGCAAGGCCAGCTTCGTGGTTGCTTTGCGTTGTGTCTCCACAGAGGTTTTCCACAACCGTTATCTTTGTATTCGGAAGAAGACCCCTTAGATACAAAGCGTTTGATGCAACGCAGATTGAAGTGCAGAAACCAAAAATCTCTATTTCTTTAACATCATAGTCCGCGACTAAGTTTTCCACGGCTTCTCCGAGGTCTTTTGACATGAAAGTTCGTTTTTCGAATACCCTGTCTACGAGGAACGAAAGAGGACTGTACAGACATGAACCTACTGTCCCCTCAACACAATGACTAATTGGAAGCATTTTTCCCTCAAGTGTACTTGGGTATTCATTTCTGTTGTGAATGTCCCTAGTGGCTATTGTAAGTATCCCGTTTTTACGACACATTCTAATGTATTCAGATATTTTGTCGGCAATTACATGGTCTTTGTCGACACCAAGGGACCCGTCAATGAAGTCATTTTGAACATCTATGGCTATTACAATTTTCATGATTGATATTATACCATTTTAGTTTGTCGTGTCAAGTTATTCAGATACAGATTGGAATTTTAATAGACGGACCAGGAACATTGACTATTACGTTCTTAAAGTTGTTTTTCTTGTACATGTCACGAATCTTTTCCCGTATTCCGTACTGGTCTCCACCATTTCTGATTGTCTCGTCAACCTCAGAGTATTTCATTCCGAGTTTTTCTTCGTCGGTAAGTGGTTGCAAACCGTCAATCGGGGTTTTGTGCGTAAGTGCCTTCGGTATTCCAAGCCAGTCACCAAGTGCTATGACTTCAGTAACGGTCAATTCCTTTATCGGAGCATAACTTCCGCAATCGTCCCCGAACAGAGTGCAATATCCCAATATCGACTCTGTCAAGTTGCATGTATTAAGAACCATACCGCCAACGCTCTGCGCAACGGCAAACGTCGTAGCCATCCTGACTCTGGCTGGAAGATTTGTCTTTGTGTCGTATGATACGTCTATGGAATTGTTTTCTATTCCATTCAGAATGGAATGTACAGAATCTCCGATGTCTATGCTGACATGCTTTATCCCGAGAAATTCAAGGACTTTAAGGGAATCGGAAAAATCCTTCTGTCCGTCGCACGGAAGGGTAACGCCAATGACGTTAAACCTTCCGAATTTCTTGACTGCTAGTGCCGCCACAACGGTGGAATCCTTTCCTCCGCTTATAGCAACAACCCATTTCTGGTCTTTGGAAATTCCATTTTTCTCAATCCAGGCATCCCATTGTGTTGAAATCTGTTCGTATGCCCATTTGCAGAATTCTTCATTCATTTCTTTTCTCCAGTTTCAAGTTCTTTTGCAAGGTATTCGTAGACGTTTCCGTATTTTCCACGGATGTCAGAAGATGAAATAGTTGAAAGTTCATCTGGTATCGTTATATTGATATGCTCTATGTCTGTGTCAACTGTCTCACCATTTCGTCCTTGTACAGAGATAATCTTGCATTTTGAAATTATGTCGTTCCATCTATGCCAAGTTTTAAAGTTCTTAAGCGAATCGGTTCCGATTATGACATATAGGTCAGAACCTTTATAAAGGCTTTCACACCTTTCAACCGTATTAATGAACCTCCAGTTGGAAGACTCTTTCTCTGTCATTCTTCCAGATGTCTTCATCCTGACTTCCTGGAAATCCATCATGATTCTGTCCTGGTACGGACTTTTCATCATGAAATTGTAAATTGCAGTGAACTTTTCGGCGTAAGTAAGCCACTTAGTCTTTTCTGCCCTGTGGTATTCCACTATTGTCGGCAGAATAACGACAAAATCAACCAAATCCCTTTTGAGAACCTCGTCGACAATTGCCTGATGTGCTTTTGTCCAAGGGTCAAATGTGCCTCCGAATAAACCTATTCTTTTCTTTTGTTTTGTCTCTTCTTCGTTCATGTTTTTTCGACTTTCACTATTGCCTTCCATCCGTCTGGAACGAAATTCCTGGCCCTTGCTATGTCGTCATCGTCATCGCTTCTTCTTGTGAAAGTTGAGCTTTCACCAAGAATTTCATATTTTTCCCACACCATTTTATGACAATTGGGACACACTTTATAATAATCCTTCTGCCTGACATACGCAAGTTCATCGTCGTCTCCGTATCCGCTGTCGTATCTAACTGTCTTTACATTGATGTCTTCTACGCTTACTGTAATCCAATCCTTTTTTGGCGTAAATTCCCCGCAACCGCATTTCTTCCCCTTGATTTCGGAAATCTTTCCAGTTTTTGGATTGTATTTCTTTGAATATTCATTAGTCTCTATTGGACAACGCTTGTTCGTGCGTTTTATCTTCTCAAGTTTCTTGAGATACTTGTCGTTCATTTTCTTTTCAAAAGACCTCATCTCCTTTAGGTATTTTGAATTTAACTCGTTTATCTCTTTTGTTGCGTCAGTCATTGTTAATCCCTGTAAAGAGGAAATTTTTTGCTTATTTTATGGGCTGTTTCATCTGGAAGGGGTTTGAACCACATACCTATGGTGCATGTCCCGTCTTCGTTTTCTGGTGTAAGTTCTGTCAGGCAGTTGTCATTTATGTAACCGTAGTCTATGTATTTTACAAGACCGAGTTCATCTGCTATTGATTCGGCTTTCTTTAGGTTATTGAGGTTCCTGGCCTCACATATCGTTTTCGTGAATATTCCGTTGACATATTCATACCAGATGTCTTTTGGAATCTCTATTGTTATCGATACCGATTTCCTTGGGTTTTCCCTTTCGGATACGAAAGTCTGGTGTCCAGCCTCAAACGCAGCCTTGGCTTTCTCATAGAGCTCTGGGTGGCGATATAGCATCTGGTGTCCAGGATTAAACGGGTCTTCCGCCATAAGAGTGGTAAACTCGTTGTCCACGCACGGAAAAGATTTAAGGAGGTTCGTCCAGTAAGCTTCGCAGAGATGGCCCACCATCGCAGACATCTTTCCAGCCGTAAGGTGTAGGTCTTTTCTTATGATGAAAACTCGTCTCATAATATCAAAACTGATTTACAGGGTGAAGTCTCCATCGGCCCCGACAGATTTCAGGGAAGCGGCGTCAGCGGCAGACGCAATCTTTATTCCAGAAATTTCAGACTTATATCCGTTAATGAGCTCGTTGTCAATCTCGTCTTCGTTTATCGTGAGCATGACCTGGTTCATTGGAATTGAAATCTCTTCCTGGAGCCTCTTTACCTTGAACGGGGCGCACACGCTTCCCATTACGACATTCACGCTTCCGCTCATTGTCGGAACCATAGCTATTTGGCGGGGATTTTTGAGCACAACGTTGAATACCTGCTCGGTCTTGTCCTTTGTTCCGATTATAAGTTCGCCGTTGAAAAGCTTAAGAATTATTATCTTTCCGTCTTCCATTTTGTTCTCCTAATATGATATTATACATTTATCTAATGTTTCATTCTCCACGAAATGCAGCGATTGAGGTAATTGATATACTCATCGTCCCTGCACATATTCTTTCCCGAGCAATCTGACAGCTTTGCAACTGGACTTCCGTTACATTCAATCATCTTGAAAACTATGTTAAGGGGTTCGGCCATGTCACCTAGGTCGTTCGTGAGATATGTCCCTATTCCAAAAGCGACCTTTGCCTTACCGTCGAAATACTTCTTGATTTTCGTTGCCTTCTCGAAATTCAGGCTATCCGAAAAGAGAAGCGTCTTTGTATTGGGGTCTATCCCGAGTTTTTTGTAATGCTCGATTATCTTGTCTCCCCATACGAATGGGTCGGCAGAATCGTGGCGAACTCCGCTAAACAGAGTTGCAAATCTCTTATTGAAATCAAGAAGGAAGCAATCGGTGGTGATACAGTCTGTGAGATAAATCCCGTTGTCAACACCGAATTCCCTTTCCCAGGCTTCCATTACAAACCTGTTGGAATATGCTGGGTTGTACTCGTGGTGTCCCTGGGCTCCCTGGACTATTTCATGCGCCATGGTTCCAACTGGTTTAACCCCGTATTTCATGGCAAGAAATACATTTGAAGTTCCGATGAAATTTGCATGGTTCGATTCCGAAATAATGTTTTTGTTCTTTGTTAAGAACTCAATCAACCAGTCCTGTGTTTCCCTGGAATATCTGCGACGGAGACCGAATTCGGAAAATGTCCCTATGTCATATTTTCCAGTTATCAGGTCAACTGTCTTGTCGGCACAAATATCCTTGAATGCGTTATTGAACGCTCCAGGACCGTACTTAAATGCGAAATACACCTCGTTTACTATGGCAAGTATTGCAATTTCATACATCGAAACGTCAACCCATCGGCCTTCCGCTTCAATTGTAAGTCCACAGTCATCGAGAACTGAGTTACGAGGGTCGTTGACTCTGATTTCGTCCCTCCACGGGTGCCACAGTCTGAGATTTGCTATATAGTCTTCACTGAGCCACGGAAGATTCACTCGCATCCAGTCAAGCTCCGAATCCTTGAACATAAGGGAACAATAGAAATCTATTTGCTCCTTTATTTCATTGACCATTTCCTCTGTGAACTTTACGTTCTTGTTCCTGCACTTGAAAGCCCACTTTGTCCTGTCCTTGTTGAACTGGTGGAATATTGTCTGACCCATAGAAAACTTGTACAGGTCTATCTCGGTCAGACTGTTTATGATTGGATTTAGTTTCATGCCCTATATTATACCTTATTTCGTTTTTATGTCAAGTTTATTTGTTCTCGTGGAAAATGAACTCCCATTTCAGGGCTTCGTCGAATTTGCTCTTTTCTGAACTAGTTGCCTTTCTGGTTTTTCCGTTTTTGATTACCATCAGAATTGGATACCATCTATTCGTGTAATATGCTATATAGCTGGCAAGTTTTTCGATGTTGTCGGAAAAGAAGGTATCTCCCATTCCCTTCCCGTAGCAAATCGGAAACTTGTTTCCGTCGTCATCAATGGCAAAGTACTTTACTTCGCTTTTCTTACGTTTCCGTTCCATGTTTCAAGCAATTCCTTTCCGAATACGATTGAATATCCTCCGCCAAGCGCATCGAGCTTCAACCAGTGTTCTTTTTTCTCTCCAACTTTATATTCTGACTCTACTGGTTTCTTGTTCTTGTCCTTGCTTTTCTCCCAGGGAGGGGAGAACCACATCGAAACGAGGTCCCCGACAGAAACGTTATCTGCTATTTCAATCATTTTAACGTCCTTTTTTCTTGTTAACCCATTCTTTCAATGCACGAAAAAGGTCTCTATGCTCTGGAACAAAATCATCTTCTCTCAGAAAAGAGAAATTAAATAGTTTAAGCTCCGATATGTCGTCCATTGGCTTCGCCTTTTCATCGTTCCACGAAAACATCGTGAACATTGTTGTTATGATTTTGTCTTCCTTATCATTATACCTCGGGTCGTTTATCTTCACTGAAGTGACAAACTCACCGAGCTTGCATTCAAGACCAGTCTCTTCGAATGCCTCCCTTAATGCCGCTTGCTGGTACGAGAAATCGTTAGGGTCTACAAATCCACCGACAAAACGCCATTTGTCCTGGTT
>Ga0310696_10004071_pt1 | contig 18013 bp, 21 predicted proteins | sample AusTroGonzalo_MG_4_FD_203885 | JGI IMG/M metagenome (GOLD analysis project Ga0310696, IMG submission 203885) | Bovine rumen microbial communities from tropical cattle in Woodstock, Queensland, Australia - Gonzalo_02 (v2) (version 2) | ecosystem: Host-associated > Mammals > Digestive system >...
GGGATATGCGCCGAAAAGCCTGATACACGAGCAGATGATACCGGCACCGACCGCGAAAACGATCTGTCCTTTCGGGTTCATCGGGCTTGTGACCATGTCAGTCAGCATGAAGAAGGCTCCGAGCATAACGCCGCCGCCGAGAATGTGATAAAGCGGATTTACGAACTGCTCGGGGTCGACGAGCCATGCGATTCCCGTGAAAACAAAGATCGTAGCAAGGAAAAATACCGGAATATGCCACGAAATGATCTTTTTATACATCAGGAAAAGTCCGCCCAGAAGGATCGCAAGGGCACTTGTCTCGCCGAGCGAACCGCCGACCGTTCCGATAAAAAGATCCCAATAGTCGGGAAGTTTTTCGAAAGCATGAAGTTTAATGTTGCCGAGCGGAGTCGCGGCAGTCATAGCATCGATATTCCATACGAATCTTGTCGCGCCCGGAACCGGCCATGTCGTCATCGAAACAGGGAAGCTGATAAGAAGGAAGGCCCTGCCGACAAGTGCCGGATTGAACGGGTTTTTGCCAAGTCCGCCGAAAGCCATTTTCGCGATGCCGATAGCGACCAGAGCACCGATGAAAAGCTGCCAGAGCGGAATCGAACTCGGCATGTTGAAGGCGAGAAGAAGTCCTGTTACCGCAGCCGAGCCGTCGCAGACAGTGACTTTTGTCTTCAGAACGAACTTCTGAATCAGATATTCAAGCCCGACGCAGAAAACAAGCGACGCAACGACAACGACCAGAGCTCTTATTCCGAAGTTGAAAAGAGCCGAAACGAGGGCCGGCAGCATCGCAGCGCAGACCAGCCACATGATTTTGTTCGTTGTGAACCGCCCTTTCTCGTGCGGGGAAAGCGAAACTTTTAAATTATCCATTTTTAACTCCTATTTTTTTGCTGCTCTTTCTCTTCTTATTCTTCCGACATTCGCCTTCGCGAGCCTGATGTAGTCAAGCAGAGGACGTGCACTCGGGCAGGTGTAGCTGCAGCAGCCGCACTCGATGCAGTCAGTGACGTTGAGGGCGTCGAGCTCGTCCCATCTTCCTTTTTCGGAAAGTTTTTCGTAAAGGAATGGTTCAAGTCCCATCGGGCATGCCGCGACACATTTCGCACAGCGGATGCAGTTCTGGACTTCGTGCCTTTTTGCCTCGCTCGCATCAAGCAGAAGAACGCCGCTTGTCCCTTTCGTGACGGGGAATTCGGCTGAAACAGCAGCTTTTCCCATCATCGGGCCGCCCGAAATTATTTTTGCGGTCCCTTCAGGGATCCCGCCCGATTTTTCAATGAGAACGCTCGCCGGAATGCCTATTCTGACAAGGTAGTTGGCAGGTTTCGCGAGTTTTTTGCCCGTGACAGTGACAACTCTTTCGAAAAGCGGTTTGTGTTTCTGGACTGCTTCGTAGATTGCAAGAGCACTTCCGACGTTGTCAACAACACAGCCGACATCAAGCGGAAGCTTGCCTGAGGGAACTTCGCGGTTGCGGATAGCCTTGATAAGCTGTTTTTCGGCACCCTGCGGATATTTCAGCATGAGCGGCTGGACTGTCGTTCCCGGGAAATTTGCGGCAGCCTTCGTCATTTTTTCGATCGCGTCGGGCTTGTTCGCCTCGATTCCGATGACAGCCGTATCGATTTTGAGCGCTTTTTTCATAACTTCGACACCGACGAATATCTCTTCCGTCCTTTCAAGCATGACTCTGTGGTCAGCCGTGAGGTAAGGCTCGCACTCGACAGCGTTGATAATGAGAGTGTCAGCTTTTTTGCCTTCCGGGATCGTGTATTTGACGTGAGTCGGGAAGCACGCGCCGCCCATTCCGACGATACCCGCCGACTTCATCGTAGCGACGATTTCTTCCGGAGTCGCCGTGATTTCGCGGATAAGTTCGGGAGTTCTGATGATGCTTTCCTCCCACTCGTCAGCCTCGTCAACATCGATGATGACCGCTTTGACTGCGAATCCCGCAGGATCTTTGATCGTGTCAACCGCGAAAACCGTTCCGCTTACCGAAGAATGAATGTTGACCGAGACAAAACCGCCTGCCTCGCCGATAAGCGTTCCGACTTTTACCTTGTCGCCTTTCTTCACAACAGGTGCCGCAGGTGCGCCGATGTGCTGCGAAAGCGGGATCATCACCCGTTTCGGAAGCTCTACCGCCTCGATGGGTGTTCCCGCGCTTATTTTGTTCTCCGGCGGATGAACGCCGCCGATTTTAAAAGTTTTAAAATTCAAACTCTCCTCCCCGAAAAATTGTCAACATGACTTAAAGCGCTCTTTTTTTAATTGTTTTATTAATTATTGCAAGAAAATCGATAAGATTACGACTCGCCGCATAACAGTGACGGCGTAACGCCGTTTCGACGTAACGTTGACAGCGGCAAGGCCTTGCTTTTCTTGACTTTAAACTGCTTTGACTTAACTTTTTAGCAGTGTTTCTCGATGGAGGGAAAAATGAAGAAAAATGTCATGTTTTTACTTTTATTGGCCTTGTTCGTGTTCGGATGCAGCAATTCAAGCACAAATAAACTTCAGCCGGCAGAAAAAACCGACGGCGATACGGCGGCGGAAGAAATCAACGATTCTGATTCCGACACCGGCAATCCGGCCGATTCTGAGCAGCAGCCTGATGATGACACAGGTAATGCTGACGAAACCGCACAGAACGACGAAGATCTTCCGGACGATGAGGAAACCGAACTTCCCGATTCCGAAATTCCAGACATCGATCCGACAGAAGAATGCACCAACAATCCGCTTTTCTGCTACGGTGAATATTATGTGAATGTATTTGATGTCGATGCCGGTGACAACGGCTCGCCGCGACTGTTCAGAGTCTATGAGCCGATAGATGCCGAAGGCCAGATCCCGGTAGTTCACTTTCTGCACGGATTCATGTACAAAATCAGCTACTATGACCGTTTTCTGATGCACCTTGCATCTCACGGATTCATTGTCGTTTCAAGCCAGTCAGCGCACAAAATGAGGGACGGCGACACAACAAGTCAGGAAGCAGAAAAAGTTGCGGCATTCATCAACTGGCTTAAAGAAAATCTTAAAAATTATGTTGCAGCAACGCCCGATTTCGAAAATTTCGGCCTTTCTGGGCACAGCCGCGGCGGAAAAGTTACCAACCGCATTCTTAATTCCGATCCTGCAATCGCAAAAAGTTTCTTTGGCGTCGACCCTGTTGATTCCAAGCCGCCGTTCAGCGGTTTTATCGGCGCTGACGACCCTGAAAGTCTTTCCGAACCTGTAATGTTTACAGGCGAATCGATGTTTTTGGGAACCGAAAAAGGTCCGAGCGGCATTGGCGGTATCGGCAATACCGGAGCATGCGCTCCAGAAGGTAACAACAGCGTGAATTTTTACGCGTCCTATCCCTCTCCGAGCCACCACATAATCGCAGCAGGAGTAGGTCATGCCGACATGGTCGATCCTGAAGACATAAAGATTTGCAGCTTATATTGCTCAAGTTGCGCAGGAAGCAGCGACGACGGGATGAAATCGATGTTCATCACCTACACCGGCGGACTCATGACTGCGTTTTTTAATGCAACTCTCAAAGGTCTTGCCGAATATGAAAAAGTTATCAACGATCCTTCGGTCTATCCGTTCTATACAAAGGCTGTCGAACACAAATAATTTTACAACGAAGTGATTTTGTAGTCCTTTTTGACGAAATCAGGCTTCCCTTCGCGAAAATTCACGATATTTTTTACGAATGATGCAACGAAAGAAGCGTTTTCACGCCATTCCTCAGAATAAAAAACTGTCTTCGCAGGGTCGAACGACAAAATTTTTTCCTTTTCGGTTTCGCTCAAATCGACGACGAGCATTACCGGAAGCTTTACCGGCACATCTTTGTCGGGCGTGATAAAACCCAGCGATCCCGAATGTTCAAAAGGAGAAGCGAACCAGAAAAAATCGGAATCAAGCAGTTTTTCGAGAAACCATCTGTCAATCCCTGTAACCAATGTGTCGGGAGAAACAGAAATCATCTATGATCCGGATTTTGTTTTGAAACTGTTGTGGATTTTGTTGACGATCTCCTCTTTCGGAAGATTTTCGGAGATGGAAAGTTCGGTGGCAAGAATATTTTCCGCGTCGTTTAAAAGCCGCTCCTCGCCGTAGCTCAAACCTTTTTTTCTCTTCAGGAACATCAGATCGGAAATAACGGTCGCGACATCGGTGACCTTTCCGCTTTTCATTTTTTCCTGAAGAAATCTGTAGCGTTTGTTCCAGTTCATCTTCAAAAGATCGAGATTTCTGAACTTGAAACAGCTGTAGACTTCCTTCGCGACTTCGGCATCTATAAGGCTCCGAAGCCCCATCTGCTCGGCTGATTCGACCGGGACGATAACTTTTGAACCGTCGGAAAGAATATTCACGACATAGCATGAAACTTCGGACTCACCCATAGTCCTTGATTCGACGGAAACAACTTTACCGACACCGTAATTGGGATAAACCGCCAGATCGCCGGGTTTGAACAGATCCATTTAAAAACCTCCGAAAAGTAAGAACAAAAACGCGGATATTATACTCAAAACTCTCCGTTTGTCAAGGCAATTTAAGAGATTCCTTTTTAATTTCAGGATGTTAAACTAAAAGAAAATATCAGCAAAAGCGGTTTCGGCTAAAAATGCCGCATAAGGGATTAAAGAACAAGCGAGCAGCCACTTGATTTTTTACCTTCCTCTTTGGGTTCATCGTCACCGTAACTCATTTCATCGTCAGAAACGGCTTCGGCATCGCTGTCCTCGTCCTCTTCGGCAGTTTCGGACTCTTCACCTGATTCGGCAGATTCGATTTCTATTCCGTTAACAGCAGCCGCAGCTCCGGTAACATTGACGAACTGGAGATAGTATCTCTCGCCTTTCTCGACTTTCGGAATTACCCAGCCTTTCGAAGCTGTTCCTGAAACACTTCCGTCTTTTTTGACTTTGGCAGCTGTTGAAGAATCGGAGAGGGAATATTCTATCGGCGCGCCTTTTCTATAATAAACCTGCAATTTCGGATTTTCGTTGCTTCCGAACCCGAACATGTCGCCTAACGAATCAGAACTGTTCTTCGCGATTTTCTTCACTTTGAGTTTGATGGAATCTTCAGCCAGATCAGCCGGCACATCATAATAGAACTGGATGTAAGCCGGACCTACGCGGACTTCCTTGTCGCCGTCTTTAATGAGAACTCCGCTGCCTCCGCCGAGCATGCCGCCTGTCGGATCTTCCGGCATATCTTCTCCTTCCTCTTCGTCTTCTTCCTTTTCACTCTCGCCTGCCGGAATATACATTGCGTCAGTGATTTTTTTGTTCAGGCTGCGTGCGCGGATTTCCTCAAAGAAATTCCTGTCTTCGAGAATCTTTCTGATTTCTTTTGCCTTGCCTTTGAAGTTTTCATCCTTCTCGACTTCGGCCATCAGAGTTTCAGCCCAGAGTTTGTACGAAACGTCTGCATCACCTATCTGATAAAGGGTTTTGAGCATAAGTTTCATCATATTGTCGCGGTGTTTCTGCGTATCGGTATCGTTTCCTTTGATGAGCTGATAAATATCCCAGTTGGAAGCAAGAAACGGTTTACCGTCGAAATGGACTTCGCCGACAAAATCTTCAAAGACCTTGTTCTTGTTGAGGGCGCTTCTCATGCAGTAAACCGCATCGTCGCCTTCACCTTCGACATCCATAGTGGTTTTGTATCTCTGGTCAGCCTTTATAAAACCTTCCGAAGCGTATTCGCCTGTGCAGGTGTTGTCGGTCATGATGAAAGCGAACGTGTCAGCCATACCTTCGTGAAGCGAACCAGGCTCAACTGTCAGGCCGTATTTGTCCTGGAATTCAAGACCTTCGATACCTGTCGTGTAGATCGTAGCGTGACCGAACTCGTGATATACAACATCGCCGTCATAACCCATATCGGCCTTGGTTCCCTGTCCGAAAACAAGGAGGTCGCCTTTTACATCGAAATCCTTGAGAAGCATCGAGATGAGAAAGTTACTCTGCGTGAAGAACGCGTTGTCCATAGGAACAAGCTCGTTCGTTCCGTTAATCATGGCCATCATATCATTGAAATCCGGCGTTACGAAATTGGCTATGACATTGAGTGGTCTGTCTTTGTCGTTGTTCTGAAGATAAAACTCGTTCTCCGAATCGATGTCAGTGTAAAGCGAGCGGATGTAATCGTAAATTTTGGAAGCGTGGTAATACATCGAAATCTCGGCGCATCTGTCGATCTTTTCGGGAGTCATGTTCTCTTTCGAAAATTCGTGCCCGCTTTCGCAGTCGTTGTAAATAAAGCTGCCTTTTTCGCATTTGTTGGCAAGAGGCATCGGATGGCACGCATGGACATTGATGTCGGTAATGCCGAACTGAGCCGCGATCGCCGCAATATCTTCTCCGAATGATTTAGGATCGATATTGATTTTTGTGCCGTCGTCAGGACAGTTGTAGGATTTTATCTTTCTGATCCCCTCTTTATCCTTTTCGGTGATTAGCGAACCTACAAGTTCCGGAGCAAGTTCGCTGTCATCCCACGGAGCGACCCAGGGAAGCTCGACTTCCGTAAGCTCGGGGGTGATGAAAGGATTGAACTTCCAGATCTTTGCCTTGTCAGTCTCTTTGCCTTTGCAGACGAACTGAGGTGCAACCGGTCCTTCTGTGTCGCCGGTATCAACGGGATCGGGCTCGGTGTCGCCGGTGTCAGGAGTACCACTGTCTGCCGGATCTTCGGGATTTACAGGGTCGTCATCGCCTTCCGCGAAGAATGTCGAATGGCCCGATCTGATAACCTTGCCAGTCAGCGCATCCACAATGTGGTAACGGCTGTCGGCGATCGAAACAGGGGAAAATCTGATTTTGTAAGCCAGAACGAACTTGCCGAAATTGCGTGTGATGATTTTCTCGACAAGATAGTTTTTCGGCAAACTCTTCATGTTTCTTGCAGCCATCGCTGATTTAAGAGCCTCTTTTTCAGAGATCATTTTAGTGATGTCAATGTCGATGTCGCTCAAACCATTGTTGATCTTGTCGATTTTTCCGTCCCTCATCGTTACGACAGTGTAGACGCCGTCGACCTTGATCCCCTTGTAAAAAGGAACGAATTTGTAGATCGAAGCATCTCCGATCTTTACAGCGCGGAGAAGCTCGGGCTCTACATTTCTACCGATGTTGAAAGCCTTGTAAAAATCGTTTTTAACGAACTTTTTCAAAGAATCGGCATCAGCCTTGACACGGATGTCGAGTCCCGAAACCATCGCCGTGACACCGTCGATCCTTTTGACAGAAGCCGTCTTGAACGGATTTTTCTGCTCCGCCGAAACTGTAAGAACTAACAGCAGGAGAGCAAAAACGACCAAAAATTTTTTCATTTAAAACCTCCCAAATTGATAAGAAGAAACGACTTAAACAAATTATTTTAGTCTTTTTCAAAAACATGTCAAACCGCGGTATTTTTTAATTTTCCGGATAATATTCTTCTGAAACAGCGCAACTTACAAAAACTTGCTTTTACAAACAACAAGTTGTATCGTGCCATGTTTTTTGATTTTTAAAAAAATGATTTTAACACTTTTTTGATTTTGGAGGTTTTGTGATGAAAAAGTTTTTGGTTTTAACCGCGATTTTTGCGGCAATGTTTTTTGTAATTTCCTGCGGCGGCAGCGACAACAACAACGACGACAACAAAGGCAACAACAGCAACAATGAGGAAGGAAACAACGAAGGCGAAAACAACGAAGGCGAAAACAACGAAGCTGAAAACAACAACGACTGCACAAAAATCACTCTGAAATGGAGCGAGGCCGTATTTGGTGACGAAGATGAAGAAGAATATGAAGAATTTTATATGTACGGAAGCTATATTCCAAGAAGCGGCACCAATTCGGAATACGATGATTTCATAGAGTTTGATATGGAACCACTCGTTGAAGCGAACAAGGAATACGATTTTGCTTCGACCAACAATCCTAAACTCTATGTCCTTGAAGACCTTCACCCAAGCACAGAAGAAGAGTTTGAGGAAACTGGACACGATAATCAATGGAGCGGAGCATATCTCGCTGTCAGCGGCAAAGTCAAAATCAACAGTTTAGATATGGAAAACAAACACGTTTCGCTCTCTTTCACAAATGTCAAACTTCTTCCGGCGAAAGTCGACCGCGAAACACAGGTATGGACTCTTACAGGCGATGAAAGCAAATGCCTGTTTATCGAATCTTCTTCGTTTGAAAAATAAACGCTGAAATATCCCGGAATTTAATTTTCAGACTTAACTATTTCCCCTCGACCACATCTTTTTTGTATTCTTTGAGAGCGTTTGTGACCAGAGAATCAAGATTGAGATATTTTTTGAGGAATGACGGATTGAAATCGGCATTCATGCCCAAAAGGTCGTAAATCACAAGCACCTGCCCGTCTGTTTCGGTGCCTGCGCCGATTCCGATCGTGGGAATTTTCACTTTTTTGGTGATTTCGGCAGCCAGAGTTTCGGGAATTCCTTCCAAAACTATCATGTCGGCACCAGCTTTTTCAACTTCGAGAGCCGATTCCATAATGAATTTCCGCTCGGCAAGGCTTTTGCCGCGTTTAACGAACCCGCCGAATTTATTGACGAACTGCGGCGTAAGACCGACATGCGCCACAACCGGGATCCCGAAATTCGAAAGAGCCGAGATCAAAGGTGCAACTTCGCGTCCCCCTTCAAGTTTGACCGCCTCCGCACCAGCTTTCACGAGTTTGACGGCACTTTCGACCCCTTTTTCAACCGAAGGCTGGTAACTTCCGAAAGGCATATCGGCGATCAAAAACGGATTTGCAGCCCCTCTTTTCACAGCGCTGACATGATGCGCCACTTCTTCGACCGAGACATTGAGAGTGTTTTCCTCGCCTTTTATGACCATGCCGAGGCTGTCTCCGACAAGGATCGAATCGATCTCGGCCTTTTCGACAAGACGCGCAAAGGAGGCGTCATAGCAGGTAACCATCGATATTTTTTCAGTTCCTTTTTTGCTTTTGAGCTTTGGAAGAGTGACTTTCATCATTTTTTTCTCCCGATTTCATCGTTAATTTTCAGAATCGTCTCCCAGTCGAGTTCCTCGGCGCGCTTCGAAGCGATCCCGAATTTATCCAAAACAGCTGTATTTATTGAATTTATCTTGAAAACATTCTGCAGAGTCTTTCTTCTATTCGAGAACAAGATCCGCACTGTATCGGCAAAGGCGGAAAGCTCGTTTTTAGCTAAATCATGCCTCTCGAATGTGACTTTCAGAACTGCGCTTTCGACTTTAGGAGCGGGATAGAAATCTTCGGCGTGAACGGTAAATTCATATTCCGCATGTCCCAGAAGCCTGATTAAAGCGGCAACCGGCCCGAAATCGCGCGTCCCCGGCAAAGCGGCGAATTTCTGCGCAACTTCTTTTTGCAGAAGAAAAACTGCACCGTCCAGATACCGGCTTTCAAAGCAGGTGTTCATCATGATGAGAGAGCTTACCTGATAGGGCAGATTTCCGAAGACAAAACCTCTAACATCCTTATAATATTCATAAAAATCGATTTTTGAGCCGTCTTGGCAAACGATATTTGCTTTGCCGGAAAAGCGGCTTTCGAGAATTTTCAGCATATTTTCGTCAAGATCAATGACGGTAAAATGATCAAGCCCTTTATCGACCGCCTTTTCGGTTAGAGAGCCTAATCCGCCGCCGATTTCGACATAAAAACCTTTGCCTGACGGCACCAGATCAATGATTCTATGCAGAACATCGTCATTGAACAAAAAATTCTGCGAAAACTTTCTGTCGGCATGAAGAGAAGCTTTCGCGAGATATTTTTTAATTTCAGCCAGATTCAAAGCGACACCTGCAAATAAAAATGGCTGCCCGAAAGCAGCCATAAAAAATCAAAACAAAAACAAGAAAAATTAAGCGGTCGGCTCTTCAGCCTTTGCTTCTGCCGGAGCTTCGGCAACAGGTGCTTCTGCAGCCTTTGCTTCTGCTTTCGGAGCTTTCTTAGCTTTTTTCTTTGCCGTTTCGTCTGCGCTCAGGTATTCGATAAGCGCCGTCGGAGCTGCATCGCCTCTACGGAATCCGAGTTTGATTATTCTCGTGTAACCGCCTTCTCTGTTGGCAAATCTCGGTCCGATCTCCTTCAAAAGCTTTGTAATGACTTCTTCTCTGTCCGATTTAACCAGTTTTGAAAGCTGGGTAATCGAAGCGGTCGTATTCTTCTTTGCAAGAGTTACAGCTTTGTCAGCGATTTTCTGAAGCTCTTTCGCTCTGATCAAAGTTGTCTGAATGCGTTCGCTTTTTACAAGTGAATTCAGCAAGTTACAAAGCATAGCCTCGCGATGCGAGCTATTTCTGTTCAATTTTCTTCCAGCTTTTTTATGTCTCATTGTTTGCTCCCTGCTTTCTTTTCTATTTGTTCAATAATTCTGGCATCGGGGAAATTTTCGATTTCCATTCCGAAATGCAATCCCATCTTCATCAAAAGAACTTTTATCTCGTTGAGAGATTTTCTTCCGAAATTCTTCGTCTTCAGCATATCGGCCTCGGTCTTGGTGACAAGTTCGCCGATATACTTGATTTCCGCGTTTTTAAGGCAGTTGTTCGATCTGACGCTGAGTTCAAGATCGTCGATCGTTTTGTAAAGGTTCATGTTTACATCGCCGATCACATCTGTCGAATTCGGATCTTCGACTTCATCAACTGCGAAACTGATGAAGAATTTCGTGTGTTCGCGCAAAATCATAGCCGCATAAGCCAGTGCGTCACGCGGTGAAAGCGAACCGTCCGTTTCCAGATCAAAAGTGAGCTTGTCGAAATCGAAACTGTTCTTTACCCTTGCGTTTGAAACTTTGTAGTTTGCTCTGACGACAGGAGAAAAGAAAGAGTCTATCGGAATATAACCTTCGCTGAAAATATCCTGATTGTGCGATTCAGACGGAACATAGCCTCTTCCGATGCCGACAAGAAGCTCCATTTCGAAATCGACGCCTTCGTCCATCTCGAAAAGCGGAAGATCCTTGTTGAGGATAGTAAGTCCGGCAGTTTCCTGAATATCTCCGGCAGTTACAGTCCCTTTGCCGCTTTTCTTGAGAACAAGGTAATGAAGTTTGTCTTCATGCGCTACGAAACGGATCTGCTTGATGTTGAGGATAATGTCAACGACATCTTCCTTTATTCCGGGAATTGTTGCGAACTCGTGCTCGACACCTTTTATTTTAACGCCGATAACGGCTGCTCCGCGAAGACTGGAAATAAGGATTCTGCGAAGCGCGTTGCCCAAAGTTATGCCGTATCCTTTCATAAGCGGTTCGCAGATGAAACGGCAGTAATTCTGCCCCTGCTCGCCGATTTTGACCTCTTTCGGCATAATCAATGTTTTCCAATTGGCTCGAAACATCAGAACCCTCCATTACTTAGAGTAAAGCTCAACTATGAGATTTTCCTTAATATCCTGCGGTAAATCTTCTCTTTCGGGAAGGCGGATAACTTTTCCCTTCATTTCGTCCTTATTCAGTTCCAGCCATGCCGGAGTAGCGATTCTTGCAGCAATGTTCTCGTCAGCCATGATTTCTTTGAATATTTTGGCATCTTTGCTGTTGTCTTTAACTGCGATGACATCTCCTTCCTTTACGATGAAAGACGGGATATCGGTGCCTTTTCCGTTTACAGAAAAATGTCTGTGGTTGATAAGCTGTCTCGCCTGAGCTCTGCTGTTCGCAAAACCAAGACGGTAAACAACGTTGTCAAGTCTGCATTCAAGCATTCTGAGCAGATTTTCACCGGTTGCGCCTTTCTTCAGATCAGCTCTTTTGTAGAAAATGCTGAACTGTCTTTCAAGCATACCGTACATTGCTTTTGTTTTCTGTTTTTCACGAAGCTGGATTTTGTACTCCGTTACTCTTTTCTTCTCACGACCGTGGAGACCGGGCGAATAAGGTTTTCTGTCGAACGAGCATTTGTCTGAATTGCAGCGTTCGCCTTTAAGAAAAAGTTTTACACCTTCTCTTCTGCAAATTTTGCATTTTGCTTCTTTGTTCTTAGCCAAAGCTTCCTCCTTTTAAGCTAAAAGTTTACACTAAACAACGAATTAAACTCTTCTTTTCTTTTTAGGACGACAACCGTTGTGCGGTATCGGAGTGATATCTCTAAGAAGTGTTACGTTGTAACCGATATTTGCGAATCCTCTGATCGCAGCCTCTCTTCCGCTTCCGGGACCTTTTACGAAAACGCTCAAAGTCCGAAGACCGTATTCCTGCGCCTTTTTGCCTGCATCTTCAGCAGCCATCTGTGCAGCGTAGGGAGTGCTTTTCTTGCTGCCGCGGAATCCTTTGAGACCTGCGCTGGACCAGGAAAGAACATTGCCGCTTACATCAGTGATCGTAACAATCGTGTTGTTGAAACTGCACTGAATATAGGCAAGTCCTGTCTGTATATTCTTTTTAACTCTTTTCTTTTTTTCAGGTGCCATACTCTCTCTCCTTCAACTATTATTTTTTCTTTTTCATAAGATTGCGTCTCGGACCTTTTCTCGTCCTTGCGTTGGTGCGTGTGCGCTGACCTCTGCACGGAAGGCCTCTTCTGTGTCTGCGGCCTCTGTAACTTCCGAGATCCATCAATCTTTTGATGTTCATAATAGTTTCTTTTCTAAGATCACCTTCGACCGTGTATTTCTGATCGATAATGGCTCTGATCTTGATAGCCATGGGCTCGTCGACATCATCACTTTTTATATTTCTGTCGATGCCTGCTTCATCAAGTATTTTCTGAGCGCTGGTCCTGCCTATGCCGTATACATAAGTCAGGGCGATTTCCATTCTTTTCTTCCTTGGAAGATCAATTCCTGCAATACGAACCAAGTGTCACCTCCTCTTTTTTCGCGACAACTATGTTAACCTTGTTTTTGTTTATGCTTAGGGTTCTCGCATATAACTCTGAGAATACCTTTTCTCTTAACGATTTTGCATTTTGAGCATATCTTTTTTACCGAAGCTCTTACTTTCATCTCTCTCTCCTTAATTATTCGAATTAGCATTACTTGCGTTGTTGCTGCTTTTCATTCTGTGAATGATCCTTCCTCTCGACAAATCGTAAGGCGAAAGCTCGATCTGCACTTTGTCACCCGGCAGAATGCGGATGAAATACTTGCGCATCTTGCCCGAAATGTGAGCCAGCACAGAGTGACCGTTTTCCAAAGCCACCCTGAACATAGCATTCGGCAAAGTGTCGACTATCGTTCCTTCTACAATGATGCCTTCTTCCTTATTGCTCATCGGGAAATTATCCTCTTCTGCTTTTTATAAGAGAGCCTTTGCCGCCGATTGAGAAACCTTCATAGTTGTTGCTGATGAGGTAACTCTCAATCTGGGAAGCCATATCCATAGCGACGCCGACAACAATGAGTATTGAAGTTCCGCCCATGTAGAACGGAAGTCCCATCTTGTTTCTGAGAAGATCAGGCAGCATGCAGACAGCGCAAAGATAAATCGCACCGCCGAACGTGATCCTCGAAAGAACCGTGTTGATATATGCGACAGTCTCTTTTCCTGGTCTGATTCCGGGAATGTATCCGCCCTGTTTGTTGATATTCTCCGCGACATCGTCAGTTTTGAACTGAATAAATGTATAGAAGAATGCGAAGAAAATTATAAGGGCAAGGTAAAGCAGATTGTAAAGCCATCCGCCCGGATTAAGCCATGCCTGAAGCGATCCCATGCTGAAGTTGAAGAAGTTCGAAACTGTAGCCGGGAACACCAGAAGCGCACTTGCGAAAATCGGCGGGATAACGCCGGAAACATTGATTCTGAGCGGAAGGTGCGAATTCTGGATCTGTCTTGCGCCACCGGACGATCTTCTCGCATACTGAACAGGAATTCTTCTCTGAGAACTCTCGACGAATACGATGACCGCGAAAGTGACAACCATAACCAGAACGAATATTACGACCTGATGCGGCTGGATCATTCCTTCTTTCAAGTACTTACCCATATCGAAGAACATTCTCGGGAAACGCGCTACGATCGATGCGAAAATGATGAGCGAAACGCCGTTTCCGATACCGCGGTCGGTAATCTGCTCGCCGAGCCACATGAGGAAAAGTGTTCCCGCAGTCAGAGTGATGACCGTGAGAATCCTGAAGAACCAGCCGGGGTTGTTGACGACAACTTCGCCTGCCGAGCCCTGCAGACTTTCAAGGAATTTCGACATCATAAAGCCCTGGACCAGACAGAGGATAACAGTACCGTATCTCGTCCACTGGGTAATCTTCTTATAGCCCTGCTCGCCGTCCTTCTGCCATTCGCCGATCTGCGGAACGATTACCGCAAGAAGCGACATGACGATCGAGGAACTGATGTAGGGCATGATTCCGAGAGCAAATATCGAAAGGTTTTCCAAAGCACCGCCGCCGAACATATTAAACATTCCGAGAAGCGTGCCGTCCGATTTCGTGGACATGATCTTTTCCATGACCGAACGGTTTACGCCGGGAGTCGTTACAAATATGCCGAGTCTGTAGACACCGAGCATCAGCAGGGTGAAGATGACCTTGTCCCTGAGATCCGGAATCCTGAAAATGTTTTTTAACGCCTTACTTATCAAGCTCTATCTCCTCTGCTTTTCCGCCAGCTTTTTCAATAGATTCTTTTGCGCCTTTTGTAAATTTGTGAGCCTTGACCGTCAAAGCCTTGCTTCCGAGGTCGAACTGGCCGAAGAATTTGACCATGTCGTCGTTAGCGTGGCAAAGCCCTGCAGCAAGAAGTTTGTCGAGTTCGACAACTTCGCCGTTTTCGAACTGGTTCAAATATCTTACATTGATCTCACAGACTTTCTTAGCGAACTTGTTGAAGAAACCTCTCTTCGGGATTCGTCTGTTGTAAGGCATCGTACCGCCTTCGAAACCTCTTCTTACGCCGCCGCCGGAACGTGCTTTCTGACCTTTGTGGCCTCTTCCTGCCGTGCTGCCTGTGCCGCTGCCGTTACCTCTGCCCACTCTCTTCCTGTCTTTCAGGCCTTCGGGTCTTGTAAGTTCATGAAGCTGCATTATGTTACTCCTCTTCTTTCAACTGATAATCTTTAACACCGACATTTCTCTTAGCTTCGACACTTTCGATGCCTTCGACATTCAAAAGAGCGTTAAGAGTTGCCTTAGCCATGTTGTGCGGGTTGTTCGAACCGATACTCTTTGAAAGAATATCCGTAACGCCTGCTGCCTCGAGAACAGCTCTGACCGCCGAACCCGCGATAACACCGGTACCAGCCGATGCCGGACGAAGGATGACTTTTCCAGCGCCGTATTCGCCGACGATCTCATGAGGAACCGTTCCTCTGAGCAGTTTGATCTGCTGAATATTCTTTTTCGCTCTTGCAACACCTTTTCTGATTGCTTCCGGAACTTCTCTAGCCTTGCCGAGACCGATGCCGACGGAACCGTTTCCGTCACCGACGACCATCAGTGCCGCGAAGCTGAAATTTTTACCGCCTTTAACAACCTTTGCGACTCTGTTTACATAAACAAGCTTCTCGTTGAGTTCAAGAGACTCCGGATTCACCGGTTTATTCATTTCTTTCATAGCTACTCCTTAGAATTTAAGTCCATTTTCCCTTGCTGCATCGGCGAGAGCCTTTACTCTGCCGTGGAAAGGATAACCGTTTCTGTCAAAAACGACTGCTTCGATGCCTTTCGCTTTGCATCTTTCAGCGATAAACTCTCCGATTTTCTTTGCGACAGCCTTTTTGTCACCTTCGGGCTTTACAAAGTTTTTCTCATCGGACGAGGAAGCTGCCAGTGTTTTTCCAGCAACATCATCTATAACCTGTGCATAGATGTGTCTGTTGCTTTTGAAAACAGTAAGTCTCGGACATTCCGGAGTGCCGGAAATTTTCTTTCTGATAGCCGCTTTTCTTCTGATTCTTCTTTCTTTTTTAATATCTGGTCTCATAAATCCCTCCGTAACTACTTACCTGCAGCCTTACCAGCTTTTCTTCTGATAAACTGATCTTTGTAGAAAATACCTTTACCTTTGTAAGGTTCAACCGGACGGAGTTTTTTGATTTTCGCAGCGAAATCGCCGAGAAGCTCTTTGTCTGCGGATGTAAGGGTCACTTCATTGTTCGTCTTGTTGACTTCAGCAGAAATCCCCTTAGGTAATACCATCTCTACAGGATGAGAAAAACCTAAAGAAAATCCGAGTTTATCGCCCTTAAGCTCAAATTTGTATCCGGTTCCCTTTACTTCAAGAGTCTTTGAAAAACCGTTGACTACGCCGTGAACCATGTTCGCAATAAGCACTCTGGAAAGGCCGTGAAGAGCCTTGCTCTCAGCCGTTTCATCGTTTCTTGTAACATGGATCTCAGACCCTTCGACAGCTACATTAATTGAAGGATGGATCGCCTTTTCCAATGTAGCTTTCGGACCCTGAACAGTCACGACATTGTCTTTTACGGAGACTTTTACATTGCTGCCGAACGGGATCGGCATTTTTCCTATTCTTGACACTTTAACCCTCCGTTACCATACTCTGCAAATAATTTCACCGCCGACATTGAGTTCTCTCGCCTTTGCGTCGGTCATAACACCTTTCGATGTGGTGACAATCGAAATTCCGAGTCCTTCGCGGACGAAAGGAATCTCTTTGGACTGAGAGTAAACTCTTCTTCCTGTCGTACTTACTCTTTCAAGATTGGAAATAACGCTTTTGTTGCGATAGTATTTCAAATCGACAGAGATCGTTTTCTTACCGTCAAGTTCATTGACTCTGTAATCATTGATGTAACCTTCTTCCTTGAGAACTCTTGAAATCTCTTCAAGAACTTTCGATGAAGGAATTCCCGAAACGGTTTCCTTGCCTGCAAGGATCGCATTTCTGACTCTGGTAAGATAGTTGGAAACTAAATCATTCATTGTCATAATTTCACCTCTTCAACTACCAGCTCGACTTGGTAACACCGGGGATAAGCCCTTCGTTAGCAAGTTTTCTGAAGCACAATCTGCACATATTAAACTTTCTGAAAACAGCCTTCGGCCTGCCGCAAAGAGGGCAACGAGTATAGGCTCTGACTGCAAATTTCGGTTTTCTTTCCGCTTTTAAGCGAAGACTTTTCTTAGCCAAACTGTCCTCCTACAAATTAACTGTTAAAAGGCATGTTGAACTTCTTAAGCAGAAGTTTCGCATCTTTGTCGTTAGTCGCCGTGGTGACTATCGTGATGTTGAAGCCTTTTGATTTTTCAACTTTATTGAAGTCGATTTCCGGGAAAATGAAGAACTCTTTTATACCGAGAGTGTAATTTCCCCTGCCGTCGAAACCTTTTCCCGAAACACCTTTGAAGTCTTTAACACGCGGAAGCGCAATGTTGATGAGGTGGTCAAGGAAATCGTACATATTGTCCTTGCGGAGAGTTACCGATGTTCCGATCGGCATACCTTCTCTGAGTTTGAAGGTAGCGATTGATTTTCTTGCCTTGTTGACAACAGGTTTCTGACCTGCGATGGCCGTAAGTTCTTTTACAGCGTCCTCAAGGATCTTTTTGTTTGCGATAGCTTCGCCGAGACCCATGTTGACAACGATCTTCTCGATTTTCGGAACAGCCATAACACCGACATTAAGCTCGTTTTTCAAAGCCGGCTTAATCTCGTCTTCATACAAAGCTCTGAGTCTGCTCTTATACTTTTCACTCATTTTCTTCTCCACTATTCAACGGTTTCGCCGGTTTTCTTGCTGACTCTTACGCGTTTGCCGTCTTCAAGAGTTTTCATTCTGAAAGAAGTAGGCTCTCCGGTTTTCGGATCAAGCGCAACAACGTTGGAAACATGGATCGGCATGCTTTTGTCAACGATGCCAGCTTCCTTGGTCGCGGTCTGCTTCTGATGTTTCTTGTAAACGTTTACGCCTTCGACAACAACTTTGTCTTCAGCAACAAGGACTTCCAGAACTTTTCCGGTTTTGCCTTTGTCTTTTCCGGCAATAACCTTTACCATATCATTCTTTTTTATTTTAGCCATTGCAGCACCTCTTATAATACTTCCG
>Ga0310696_10004072_pt1 | contig 18012 bp, 10 predicted proteins | sample AusTroGonzalo_MG_4_FD_203885 | JGI IMG/M metagenome (GOLD analysis project Ga0310696, IMG submission 203885) | Bovine rumen microbial communities from tropical cattle in Woodstock, Queensland, Australia - Gonzalo_02 (v2) (version 2) | ecosystem: Host-associated > Mammals > Digestive system >...
AGTCAACCCCTGACAGTAATAAAGACTCGGATGGTAAACCCATCTTAGGGATAAGGAAGTAAAGTCAACTTATACCAGTAATAATCTATAAACCCGAGTCAACCTAAATCAGGAAAGGACAAGAATGCACAGAATGGCGATTTCGTGTCAACGCGGCAATCTAGAATTATTGTAATGAAACGTTTACTTGCCCTTACAGCCGCATTATGCCTGCTTTCTGGCATAAGCTTTGCCCAGCCGGGTCCCATGCCACAGCCGGAGAATGTGATTCTAACGCAGCGTGCTTCGTTCACCATCCAGTACGGCGGTCCCACTAGGGCTGAAGGCCGTTCCTACAACTTTACGCCGGTGTTTTTCATATATCCGGACGGCAAATTGGACAAGGAAGGCGCAGAAAAGCTTTTGGCCGATATGGACATCCAGCCACTGCTGGACGCCAACTACGGAACGGCAATAGTTATCAATCCTACCGGGGATAAGTATGACGCCAAAGCCGATTATGAGGTGTTCGGGCAATTATTTAATATGTTCCGTGGACCTGCCAACCTTAAGGTGATTGGCCTTGGAGCAGGCGCTACCTTTGTGAATCTGGTGATAGCACCCAAGGCGGGCGGCCAGATAGCCGGCATTCTTAGCATCGGAGGCAAACCAGGCAAAAGCGTAGATGCTGCCGGTGTACCGGCTTATGTTGCCGGGAAAGGCGCTGCCAAAGTGGCCAAACCTTACCAGGCCGCCATTGCCGCACACGCCAATGAGCCGCTTTTAAGAGTAGTTGCAAATACGTCATCGGCCACCGTAAAAGAAGTTTTTGCCGATGCATGGAAGCAGATACTGGGCTGCAACTACCGTTACAATAATTACCGACATACCCATTACGAAGGCGCCAAGTTAGGAGAATACGGCTCATACGAGCTTGAGCCTTACCTGGACTGCGAAGCCCTGGGTATCAAGCGCATTATTGTAGAAGAGACTGCCGGCAAGGATACCAAGTGGCTGTGGTACGAATACTGGCCCCAGGAGTTGCTCCAAGGCGCTCCGGAGCATTCGGTGCCGGTGATGGTGCTGCTGCACGGCAATATGAACGATCCCCGTACCCAGGCCGAGACCTCAGGCTTTATTCAGGTTGCCGCCCAGGACCGTTTCTTTGTGGTAGAGATGGAATGGCAGGGAACGCCAAACTATCAGGCCATGGGGCACGACGGCATAGAAACCGTCCTGTACCATCTCTTTGCCAAGTATCCACAGCTGGATCCGTCCCGAGTATATGCCGAGGGTTTAAGCGCCGGTTCAATTACCGCTACGGCGCTTGGTATCAAGAAGTCTCATTTATTTGCTGCAGTTGGAGGCCATTCCGGCGGCATCTTCAGCGGCCAGTTTAAGGGCTACACTCCTCTTGACCCGCTATGGGCCGAGGCCACGCAAAAGCGCGGCGCCGTGGAGATGCCTTACTGCTCAGTGCTGGGAACGGCCGATAATGTGGTTCCCTACATTAAGCCCGACAACTGGAAAGGCAACAACTACCTGAATGCCTGGAACGCATATGAACAAATGAACGGCATGGAAGTGGTTCGTGAATTGGACTTTTCCGTGGACCCGGTCTTTGCCCAAAAACTTCAGGATCGCGAAAGCATACTGTACGCAAAGGGAGACGGCATTACCGTGGAAACGGGCCAGATATATAAAGGTAATGTTCCCATGATCAAGATTGTGGCCGTTATGGACTACGGCCACTGGAACTTCCAGCCCACCGCCCGCATAATGTGGGACTACTTCAAGCAGTTCCGCCGGGACCCCCAGACCAAGAAGCTTATTTACATACCATGAAAAAACTTATAACCCTTTTTACCCTGTGTGCCTTAACCGCCACCATTGCATACAGCCAGCCAGGTAACGGCAATCCTTTTGGAAATATGACACAGGAACAGATTGAAGAACTGTTCCGCAAGATGACTACACCGCCATCGGACGCCTCCTACCGCATGGAGGTGATTGGCTGCCAAAGCAACGGAAACCAGCTGTACGGAGAGGCCTTTATCCCCGTAGCACCCGGCAAACACCCGGCTGTAATACTCTCCCACGGCTACGGCGGCACCCATCATGGCTTTTATGGCCTGGCCGACAAACTGGCCAAAGCCTACTACGATAAATTCTACGACGGCTTTGACATCTATAAGGAAATAGCCAAATATCAGGGAGATGTGTTAATAGTTCACGGAACGGAAGACTCCCTTGTAAAGCCCGAATACTCGGCCAAGGCCTCCAACGTGTACAAGAACTGCGAACTGCACCTTCTCTTTGGAGCCCCGCACGGCTTCTACCAGCCCCAGCACGTGGAACTGTATCACAATTACGTGATGGATTTCCTAAAACGTCACGTGAAGTAATAGCCCATTCGTCGAAGAAAAGGGGGTGCTGGTCGAAAAGCGGCCGGTGCCCCTTGCTTTTTGCCCTACTTTTGCTTTCGGAAAACGCGAAAAAGTCAAAAAAGAATATGAAAAAGTTAGTTGTAGCCGTAATTGCAGCGCTCGTTAGCCTTAGCGCTTTTGCCCAGAAAACTACAGTAAAAGGCGTAGTATTGGACTCCCTCACACGTGTTGGTGAACCCGCAGCCATACTTCAGTTCTATAAGCTTCCTGATACGGACAAGGCAGTGGCTTTCACAACTACCGACGAAGACGGCAATTTCTCCCACAGCTTCACGCTGGCGGGGGATTATGTTATGGTCTTTGACAACATGGGCCGCCAGGTGCAGCGCCGCTATTTCACGGTTCCGGCCGATACGGAAGTTGTGGATCTGGGTGAAATCCTGGCTCAGGACAGCGCTGAGATGCTGGAAGCAGGCCAGGTAACCGCCATGCGTCCGCTGGTGAAGATGGAGGTTGACAAGATGACCTATAACGTAGAGGACGATGTGGACTCCAAGACCAGCACTGTTCTTGACATGCTGCGTAAAGTGCCCATGGTTAGCGTTGACGGACAGGACAACATTTCCGTGAACGGCAGCAGCAACTTTGTGGTGTATGTTGACGGAAAGCCCAACCAGATGATGAGCCAGAACGCCAGCACCATCTTCAAGATGATGCCCGCCAGCAGTGTGAAGAACATAGAAGTTGTTACAAATCCCGGCGTGAAGTATGATGCCGAGGGTGTTGGCGGCGTGCTCAATATTACCACCAACAAGGAGGCTACGGGTGGCAGCTCCATATCAGACGGATTCTATGGTACCGTAATGGCCATGGGTTCTACCCGTGGCGGTGGCGGCGGCGTGAGCGCCAGTATGCAAAAGGGAAAACTGTCGGCCAGCATTAACGCAAACGCTATGTACAATGTGGTCAAGGGCACATCCTCCGACATAGAACGTATCCAGGACAGCGGTTTCTCTACCAGCACCCACACCACTTCCGACATGACCATGCCCATGGCAATGGTCAACGGTAGCGTGAGCTACGAGATTGACACCCTGAACCTTGTATCGGCCTCTTTGGGCCTTATGCACTTTGGAATGAAAAACAGCAGCGGTATAGTAAATACCATTTTCACATCTCCCGGCGCCGAATCTTTTGGCTACACCGGCACTACCGAGAGCGTGAACAACCGCACCAGCATTTCACTGGGCGCCGACTATCAGCACCTCTGGGCCGATGCTCCAGGCCGAAGCATCACTGTCAGCTACCAGTTTAACGGTGCTCCTTCCGTGAACAACAGCCTGAACACCTTCGACGGGGCCTCCATTGCCGGATTCGATCTTACAGACCGCAAGAGCCTTGGTACCACCGGTTCTTCCGACCACACCTTCCAGGCCGATTTCACCACTCCGCTTGGCAGTGCCCTTACCCTGTCCACCGGCGCCAAGTATCTTTACCGTCACAATTCCTCAGACCAGACCGACTACCTGTGGGACGGCAGCGCCTTCGTGGAGAATCCCCAGAGCGGCCTTAAGTACGATTTCTACAACCGTATCGGCGCGGCCTATGCCGAGCTTGACGCCAAGCTTGGCCAATGGAACCTTAAAGGCGGTGTGCGCTATGAGCACACTTGGCAAAGCTACAATTCCACGGCCATGGCCCAGCCTTTCAGTATTAACTATGGCAATCTGGTACCCAGCGCCAGCGTGCAGTGGAGTCCCACCCTTACCCAGAATATCGGCATTAGCTATAACATGCGAATCAGCCGTCCCGGCATTTCCTACCTGAATCCTTACGTTGATACATCCGATCCCACGGCCGTCAGCTACGGTAACAGTAACCTTGAGGCCGAGAAGAGTCACAACATCTCCCTGGTTTACAACTTCTATTCGCCAGTGGTGATGGTTAGCGCTACCCTGCGCCACAGCCTTACCGGGAACGGAATATCGGCCTACAGTTTCTATAAAGACAATATCCTGAACACCACTTACGACAATATCGTTAAGAACAATACTACCGGATTAAATGCCTACGTGATGGTTACGCCCGGCTCAAAGACTCGTATCATGCTTAACGGCGGTGTGAACTATTCCGATATTAGCAGCGATGTCCTGGGCCAGCAGAACAGCGGATGGAGCTATAACCTGATGGCAGGTGTACAGCAAACCCTGCCCTGGGATCTGCGCCTGAGCGCCAACTTCATAATGATGGGAGACCGCATCAACCTGCAGGGTTATTCCACCGGAATGCGCGCCGGCATCCTGGGCGTAACCAAAACTTTCCTGGACGATCGCCTGAGCCTGTCTCTGAACGGCATCCTGCCCCTGATGAAGGGTCTGGAGATGAATATGGGCAGCTATACCCGCGGCAATGGTTTCACCAGCACTTCTTCTTCCGTAATTCCCATGAGGGCCATTACCTTCCAGATAAGCTGGACCTTTGGCAAACAGGGTAACTACAACGCCAAGAAAGCCCGCCGTTCCATAGAGAACGAGACCCAGCTCAACAGCAGCACCGCCGCCGAATCCATGAGCGGTATTATGGGAATGTAATTTTTACTATCTTTGTACAGTATGCAAACCAAGAGCCGACGAAATCTTATCATAAACACCACCCAGATTGTTGTCTGGGTAGGTGTTTTTCTGGTTCCCGCCATCGTTACCGGCACCATGACCGGATCTGTAGAGCAGGCCTGGAAAGTGTTTACGACAGGAGCCGTTATCCTGCTGCCAGCATTCATAATCTATGGTATCAATTACTATTATCTGGTACCAAAGTTCCTACACGGCAGCCGTGCAAAGTGGTTTTACATCATAAACGGCATCATTATCGTTGGCTGGTTGGTGTGGGATTTCTTTGGAAGGCATCCTCAGGAGTTCCCCAAAGAGGTGGTGGACCAGTTTGGGGAACGTATTCTTTGGGCTATGTACGTGGGTACCATCTTGTTCAGGGTATTTGTCCAGTGCATGCTTGTATTAGTAGCCGTTGGCCTGCGCCACATCATGCGCGCCAACGAGACAGTGGTAGCGGAGCTTACCTGGCTAAAGCATCAGCTCAATCCGCATTTCCTGTTCAACACCTTAAATAATATATCTTCGCTCACGCAGATAGATCCGGACAAGGCGCAGGAGAGTATCGGCCAGCTAAGCGACTTACTTCGCTATGCGCTGTATGATTCGGAGGCCGATAAGGTGTCGCTGGCAGCCGAGATGGAGTTCATGAGCAACTACGTGGACCTGATGGCACTACGATGCAACGAACTCACCACGGTCACCAAAGATTTCCAGGCACCGCAGGGGAGTGTGGAAGTGGCTCCGCTGCTGTTCATCTCTCTGGTGGAAAACGCCTTCAAGCACGGGGTTAACGCCCGCTACCCGTCCTATGTCAAAGTTAAGATGTATTTCCAGGACGGAAAAGTGTGGTTTATGTGTTCAAACAGCGTCTTTTACAATAACAAAGCCATTGAAAAGGTTGATAAGAGCGACCACATTGGTTCCGGTATCGGCCTTGAGAATATGAAACGCCGCCTGGAGCTCCTTTATCCGGGCCGATATACCTACGAGCAAAATTCCGATGAAGACACTTATACCGTGACGGTAACTTTAAAAGTATGAAAACGCTGCGCTGCATAGTGGTTGACGACGAACCTTTGGCTGTAAAAATGCTGGAGGGGTTTGTGGAACGAACGCCGTTCCTTGAACTGGCTGGCAGCTACAACGACCCCGTGCTGGCGCTTTCGGAGATTCGCGCCAAGGTTCCGGAAGTGGTGTTCCTGGATATCCAGATGCCGGATCTGGACGGAATGGAGCTTTCCCGTATGCTGCCCCCGGAAACCCGTGTAATCTTTACCACAGCCTTCAAGCAGTATGCTTTTGAGAGTTACGAGGTAAGCGCCCTGGACTTTCTGCTAAAGCCCATCCGTTACCAAAAGTTCCTGGAAGCAGCACAGAAGGCGCAGGAGTGGTTTGCCCTCAAAGATGCCGCCTCGGAGGCCCCGGAAGAGAAGACATCGGCCTTTATCAAAGTGGACGGCGTACTCCGAAAAGTGGAATTTGCCGATATCCTTTACGTGGAAGGCATGCGCGACTATGTGATGTTCCATCTTGCGTCGGCCCGCCAGCCGCTGGTGACGCACCTTACCATGAAGGCCGTGGAGGAACTTCTCCCGGTAAAAACTTTCATGCGGATTCACCGTTCGTTCATTGTGAATCTGGAACGCATAGAAAGCGTGTCGGCGCAGGGCGATGTGAAGGTGGGTTCTGCACTACTGCATGTCTCGGAAGGCTACAAAGATGCCTTTGATGCCTTTTTGGCCCGATTATATTAGAACGGATATCCTATTCCAAAGTTCAGGCGCAGGCCGTCAAGGACGTGGGGGATATTGTAATAGGTATTGATGGGCTGCGTCATATCCGGCGTTAAATCCTTGGCATATTTGTATGTCTGGTAAGGTGCATGGATACCTACGCCCAAATCAAGACGTATAACAAGTCCGTCAAGATCCAGGCGTAATCCGGCGCCTGTGCCCAGGGCTATCTGGTTCAGGATATACGGATTGCCGATTATGCCGTCGTACAGATCCTCCGTTAAGCCCATGAGTTCCATATAATCGGCATATTCCTCACTGCTGACCAGATCTAATGAATTGCGCCAGTTCCAGACGTTGCCGGCATCCACGAAAACGGCACCGTTTATTTTCCAGACTAGAGGGAAGCGAAGCTCTATGTTGCCTTCAAGTTTTACGTCTCCGGAATGGAAGTAGCTCTGGTTGAATCTGGTGCTGTGGTAGTTACCGGGGCCGTAAGCGTAGGGCTGGGCCGCGCGCAGGCTGTTGGGACCGCCGGCATAATAGGCTTCGGAAAGGGGAGCGTAAGTGGAATTACCAAGCGGAATGTTGGCGCCTGCAAAAATACGCGTTGCTATGCATACCCGTTCGGTGATGTTGAACCTGTTCCACAGTTCGGCCGATAACTTTACAAACTGGTTGAACGGTATATTGCCGATAATGGTCTTGTCAACCTGGTCCCACTTGTGTCCGAAGGCGCAATAGATGGCGTTGGTCAGGTTACCTGCTTCCTTGATTTCGAAGTCGAACATGGTATTGACCGGCCGTCTGGAGCGTAAATCATTATAGGTGATTCCATAGCCCACGGAGGGGACGAACTCGTTACTGGCCAGCAGTTTCAGGACTTCCGGACTTGTGTTTTTATTTATTGCATCGGCCGATACCTGCGTCCTTACTACGGAAAGCGAGAATGGCGTGACCATGTGCGTGACAAAGCTGGAAGGGCGGATGAAATACGAGAAGGCTCCGGAGAACTTGTGGATGCCGTATCCGCCGGCGATGTTCTCGTATTTGTATCCCAGATGATACCTGGTGTCGCCTTCGGGATGATTGTCGCCCGGCCAGTGCAGATACGGGAAGGTGAGCGCGGCGTCAATGCCGAATTTGAATGTATCGGTTTTCTGAGGATCGCCCGGCTGCCTGTCGCGCAGAGACCAGTAGTAAGCACCGTGGCCCTTTACCGTGAAAGTCTCTCCATGTCCCATCATGTTACGTATTGAATGGGCCAGGGTGAGGTTGGGACCTATGCTGTTGTTGGAACGGTAAGCTACGTCGGCATCGGCTACTATCTTGAATGTGCGCTGGTCCTTCTTCCACTCCTTTGTGGTCATCACGCCCACACCGGATTTTATCAGCTCGCCTTCAAAGATATTGTCATAGTCGCGCTGGGAGAAGGCGCGCAGGATCACATTGCCCGATTGGGTAAGTTTAAGGTCGGCCGATGCGTGGTTGAACAGGCCGTTGGCTTTGTTTACCTCCGGGTTGTCGGAGATTAAGGAGCCCACGCTTATGCGCAGCCTGTCCTTAAACAGGGATTTGCTTAAGGCAATTCCTATATCGTTGGTTTTGCCGACCGCATGTTCTGTTTGTCCGCTGCTAATATCCACATCTATGAAATTCCCCAGCTTGGAATTGGCCATTGCTGCGTTGATGCGGCTGTTGATTATGCTGGACAGCGCATATCCGTCCTGCTGGGCAGCCGCATTGCTTCCTCCCAAATACATTCCGGTAGCCAGCAGTGCCGCCGCCAGACCTTCTTTGGTTTCCTGGTCCAAAGAGGCAAGCTCGTGCGTAATTACCTCATCGTCAGGCGCTTCCAGGAAGAAACCAATTGCGTTGAGGCCAAGCGAATCCAGCATTCCATTCACACGGACGCCCGTGTTGAAGACCACGCGGCGGGTTTCTTCACCCTCCGACTGCACATCGGCCTTAACCTGCTGGGAGGCCGATACTTTAATCATCGTACGGCCCAGAGGACCGTCAAAGTCTACATGGCTGCCCGGATCCACATGGAAGGGCATCATGGGATATAACTTGGGCGAATAGCGAACAGTACCGTCGTCAACGTTGATTCTTCCGCCAAAGTTAAGTTCACTGTTAGCCGTGCTGTAATTTATGTTCATCGTGCCTTGCGGAAACACCTGCGCCATGTTCTTCTTGTCTATGGGGTAGGTGAGGTCCGTGCCGGGAAGGACGGTGACATTAATGTCGGCAATTATGTTGTCCAGCGGTCCGCTTACCGTTCCCCGTATATCGGTGGCCAGCTTGCCATGGACAGGAACCGGCCCCTCCGGCGGAAGGTTCATTGGAACGAAATCATCGCCCGATAATTTAATATCAATTAGTTTGGTGTTCAGGTTAAGTCCGCCGTTAAGCGTAATATATGTGCTGTCCACGCCGAAGACATGCAAATCGTTCAGGTCTACATCGTTGTCCTTCATTACGATTGGCGTTTCGGCCAGGCTTAGTTTTACGTCGTAAGGCTTGTATATGATTCTTGTCTCCAGCGGCAGAACTTCGGCCGACAGGTTTAGATTTGAGGGTAGGCCGTCGGCTGTAGCATTAGCTCGAATAAGACCGGACAGGTCGATGTCCTCCATCTGGATGATGCCGCTCACTATCTCCAGCGGTATGTCGTCAAGGCGAACATCGGCTTTGATGGAGTTCTGGTATGCCTGTGACGGTGAAATCAGGATGTCGGAAGTGCGGTTCCCAAAGTCCATCCCGTTGTACCGTAAGCTGTCCAGAGAAAGGCGGCCGACTCCGCTAAGCTCGCGTCCTGTACGCTGCAAATCCAGTTTCAGCCGGGCGTCGGTGTGTATGTTTTCCAGGTTCATCACGCCGTCGGCGATGTTGGCGTTCGCGATGAGTCCGGCGGCGGTCTTGCCTTCCGTCATGTTAACTGTCAGGGCTGCAACCGCTTCGGGTATAGATGCGTCCAATATGATGTCTGTCTTGCCGGAATCGGATTTAAGTGACAAGGCCAAATCGTTTATGTCCAGACCTGTCTGGTCGATGTATTTTTGAAGAGGGCTGCCTTTTGCCAGTTTTATATCGGCCTGTAGCGGCGGAATAACCCTTCTTAGGGTATCCAGCATTGTAAGGTCCTGCAGGGAGGTAAGGGACTGTACAAAAGTTGAGTCTGTAACGACGGCCGTAAGGGGCTTAATTTCATCCAGAAGCTTTAGGACATACATGGGGCTTTGCGCATCCACAGTAAGTCCTTTTGTGACAAGATTGACAGATGTGCTGTCGCCGGTAGCAAATTTGAGCTTAAGGCTGTCCAAGTCAAAGTCCTGGATAGCTGCATGTGCGAACTGCAGGTTTCCTGCGATTTTCTTGTTAATCAGGGAGGCGTCCAGGGCAAGGCCGGAGACATTTATATCGTCATAGACACAATCGGCCAGATTCACATCCACGTTGAGTTTTGTAGCAGGGGAGTCAAAGTTGATTCCTTTGCCCTGCGCGTGAACCTGGCCTGTAAGTTCTATGCGGTGCCCGTCTTCCATGAACGGACTTACGTCCACTTTCCGGATGTCCACCAGCATGTCGTATTTCTCGTCGTCAATATCGTAGAAGCCGTTCAACGTTGCTTTGTTGCCTTTAAATTCGGCATCGCCCATGAGGTCTGTGCGCATGGTCTCCAGGTTCATGGTTGTAGCTGCAAGGTCGGCCCTGGCGCCGAATGAGTCGGATCGCACGTGCAGGCGGCCACTCTGAATAAGGCTGGTATTAAGGTCCACCAGCAGCTCGTCGCCGCGTACCTCGTCAAAAGGCAGGTATAGGCTGCCAAGCTTAAGCGAAGCGTTGCCGATATTAAGGCTTCTGGCATCGTACCGGTTGGCCCCTACATCGGCCAAAATATTGACAGACAGTGTGTCGGTGCTTATTTTCAGTCCCATCGGGTCCAGGACAAAGCGCACGTTGCTGAACTCGCCGTCCGGCACATCAAAGGCCATGGGGGAGGAGGTGGTGTCCTGAGGGGCTTCCTCTTCGTCGGCCTCTCTGTCTCTAAGGCCGATTCCTATATACGTATCGGCCAACCTTAAACCGTGAAGCGGATACTGTCCCTTTTCAAGGTTGAGGCAGGGGCTGCTTACCTGAAGATGACCAACGATGGCGTCAATGCCAACAGCGGCTATAAGGGAGTCGGAATGGACGGTGGTTTTGTCCAGCAGAAGCTGGTCTACAACTATGTCCCTGGCTGTAATTGCCGATTCGGGCTCTCCTTTCAAGCACCCCTGCAGGTTCAGCGCATGAACGTAAAGCAGCGTATCCTGGCCCCGATGGCCGATGAACAGGCTGTCTATTTCAATGTGCACAGGAAGGTCTTCCTCGCCTTTGTATGCGCGGTACAAAAATTTTGGAGACTGGTAGAAAGGGGAGAGGTACAGCCGTCCCAGATCCACGTCCAGGTCCGTGCGCTCATTGACCAGTTCCAGGCCCTTTTGCAGAACTGTCGCCCGGTGTTTTGGCGAAGTAAGTACCACTGTTACAGCAATTAGCAGTAACAGCACCACCCCCAACACTGCACCCACAATGATGCAAGGTATCTTCCATATAAGACTCTTTTTGCTCACGCCATACCCGCAATTACAACAAAAATACGAAAAATGATTAAATTTGGGGCAGGATATCAGATATTTTTGCACGATGGAACCAAGGCCGATTGACTTGAATGACTACATCCTCACCGGCGGAGGATTTATGGGCGAGAGCTATAATCACAAGGACAACCCGGAGATTATGCTAAAGGTGTATCCCGTTGAATGGAAGAAGCTGGCCCTAAAAGAATATGGCTGCGCCGTGAAGGCTTTTTCCCTTGGCGTTCCCACTCCCGAACCCAAGGACCTGATCATACTTCCCGACGGGCGCCTGGGCGTTGTTTTCCAGAGGATACAGGACAAGAAATCCTTTGCCAAGGCCATTGGCGAGGATCCGTCCAGGACGGAAGAGCTTGCTGCCCGCTTTGCAGCCATGTGCAAGACCCTTCATTCCACCAGAGTGAACAAGGAGGAGGTTGCTTCCACTAAGGAGTTTTTTGCAGGCGTCTTCGAAAATGGCAAGTACCTTACATCGGCCCAAAAGGACAAAGTATTCCGTTTTATCGCCGATGCTCCCGAGGCCGATACGGCCATCCACGGAGACCTGCATTTCGGAAATGCCATTTTCCGGGGCGACGAGAGCTGGTTTATCGACATTGGGGAGTTCGGATATGGAAACCCTCTTTTTGATTTGGGAATATTCATGTCGGTCACCAGTTACACTTCGGAGGAAATGATGCGTAAACTCTATCACATGGACAGGAACACGGCCGTCAGGTTCTGGAATGCGTTCCTGGGGGATTATTTCGGGGCCGATCGTCCCCTGAAAGACCTGGAAGAAGAAATCAAACCCTACGCCGCCCTCCGCTCCCTCTTTGTCCAGCAAGTAATAGGCCGCCTACCCCCAGAACGCCAGGAACTGGTCAAGTGCATAATTGGGTAGCTACGAACCTCTATTTAATGTAAACATAACTATCTTGCCTGATTAACATTATGAAATTCAGCCAATATGAAGAAGTTTCGTTGATTTTGGCTGTTTTTCTAAGAAGATAGAACAACAGTATCCGACCGCAAATCTTACCGCCATTTTACCACAAATATTACCGCCAAAATGCCACAAATCTTACCGTCGGCTTTTGCAAAAATATTTGGCAGAGTGCTGCAAAATACCTAAATTGCGCCAGAATTAAACAACGCGATTATGGACTACTTAAAGAGAGTCATTGATGACCAGTTGCAAGACTACCTGGATGCCTTCGGAGCCGTCAATATGGAAGGCCCCAAATGGTGCGGCAAAACCACCACGGCAAAGCAGAAGGCAGCCAGCATCATTGAATTGCAGGATACTGACAAACGAGATGAATACCTGGCCACCGCTCTCACCAAAGCGTCGCTCCTGCTGGAAGGCGAAACGCCCCGCCTGATTGACGAATGGCAGGATGCCCCCACCCTCTGGGATGCCGTCCGCGTAGCCTGCGACCGCCGGCAAAAACCTTCACAGTTCATTCTCACCGGATCAGCTGCGGCCGATACGGATGAGGCCGCCCACACCGGCACAGGCCGTATTGCCGACCTCACGATGTATCCTATGAGCCTGTACGAATCCGGCGAATCCACCGGTGACATCTCCTTGGAGGCCCTTTTTGACAATCCCAAGATGGACCTGGGCGCCCGCTCAAAGATGAGCGTAGAAGACCTCATTTTTGCGGCATGCCGTGGTGGATGGCCTGCTGCCCTGCAGCCCAAGACCGATCGCGGTAAACTCCTCGTAGCCAAGAATTACGTCAAGACAGTCTGCGACAAAGACATCTCCAAGGCCGCCAAGGAAAAACTCAATCCCAAGATTGCCCGGGCCATCCTTCGCTCCTATGCTCGCAACGTCTCCACCATGGTGGACAAATCCACCATCCTGGCCGACGTCACTGCCAACAACGACTCCCTCTCCCGCAGCACCTTCGACAAATACGTAGCGGCATTGGAGAAACTCTTCGTCATCCAGGATATCGGTGCCTGGAATCCTTCCATCCGTTCCAAGACCGCCATCCGAAGCGGCGAGAAGCGCAGTTTCTGCGACCCTTCTGTCGCCGTGGCTTCCATGGGTCTCGGCCCGGGCCAGTTGCTCACCCAACTCAAGACCTTCGGATTCATCTTCGAATGCATGTGCGTCCGGGACCTCAAAGTCTATTCCGCTCCGCTCGACGGCGTAATCTCCCACTACCGTGACCGCTATGGATTGGAAGCCGATATTGTCCTTCACTTGGAAGACGGCCGTTTCGCCCTCATCGAATGTAAACTGGGCAGCGCGGAGATAGACGATGGCGCGGATCACCTCAAAGAACTAGCGGACCTCATCCGTAAACACAACGAGCAGGAGAAACAAGTTCCCCTCCGTGAACCGGACCTCCTGATGGTCATCACCGGCGGCGAATACGCCTACACACGTTCCGATGGAGTCCACGTCATTCCCTTGGCTTGCCTAAAGGGTTAATAACAGCGGACCCCTTGGATGAACTGTTCCAATAAATAACATTGCCGCCACCCCTTCAGCTGAAGAGATGGCGGCGCGTCTTTACCTGGAGACAATAATACTAAAATCCTAACTTTTCGGAGCGAAGCGACAAAGCCCCTCCCCCGAGGGGAGGGGTTGGGGGTGGGGGTAACGTAGAGCAGGAAGCGATGCGTCAGCATCGCATTCCCCTCCGGGCACGAAAAAACCCGCCGGGAAGGCGGGTTCTTCGTAGCCCGGAGGGGAATCGAACCTCTATTTAAAGTTTAGGAAACTTCCGTTCTATCCGTTGAACTACCGGGCCGCTAGGGATTCCCGGTCTGGGCCGGGAATGACGAAAAAAAGCGCTTATTCGGCGCTCTTCTCGATGATCTGACGACCACGGTAGTAGCCGCACTCGGGGCATACACGGTGATACATCACGGTGGCGCCGCAGTTAGGGCATACGCTCAGCGTGGGAACGGGAGCAAAGTCGTGGGTGCGACGCTTGTCTCTTCTCTGCTTGGAGAGTTTGTGTTTCGGATGTGCCATTGTTTATATCTTTTAATTGTTTATTTACTGTCAAAAAGTCCTTTCAAGGCGGCGAACGGGCTGTTCGCGCTTGAAGCCTCAGCCTCCTCGTTCCCTCGCACATTCTGACTTAGAAACCGGACGGTGTCGGGATTGCACTTTCCTTCCGGATGAACCTTTTGCATGGGCAGTGATAGACACGCATAGTCGTATACTGCCTGGCTCAGGTCCCATTCCGGGCCTTCACCGGGGGTGAAGACCTCTGAAGGTTGCGAGTCCACGGGGAGGGTGAGGGGCTCAAGGCAGCGGTCGCATGGCACTGTGACTGTGCCGGTGAGGCTTATTGTGGCCTCGGCCTTATGCGCGCCTTTCTTGTTAACCCTTACTTCCGCGTTTACATCGGCGTCCAGGATTTCCTGATTGTCAAACTTTTGAAAGAACTCTAAACCTGCTTGGAAGTGGAATGTCCGCTCCCCGGCAGCCCAATCGTTCAGGGGTATGATGAACTGGTTCACAGCCACAAAAACAGATTAAGGGGTGCAAAGATACAAATAATTTTCGGATTATCAATCTTCCGTAGAAGAATTTCTTTTTCTGTCAAGCGGATCAAGCTGTATCTTGCGCATTCTCATGTGGTTTGGCGTGATTTCCACAAGCTCGTCTTCCTGAATGTATTCCAGGGCCTCTTCCAGTGAGAATTTTATTGCCGGAGGAAGTACCACTTTCTCGTCTGAACCAGAAGCACGCACGTTGGTGAGCTTCTTGGTTTTGCAGATATTGATATTAAGGTCACGGTCGCGGGTGTGCTCGCCAACTACCTGGCCGCCGTAAATTTCTTCGCCGGGCTCTACAAAGAAACGGCCGCGGTCCAGAAGCTTGTTCATGGAGTAGGCAATAGCCTCGCCGGTTTCCAAGCTTACCAGGGAGCCATTTGTGCGCATCTCTATGTCGCCTTTGAAGGGCTGGTAATCTTTATAACGGTGGGCTACAACAGCCTCGCCCTGAGTTGCGGTGAGCAGGTTGGACCTTAGGCCCATTAGGCCGCGGGTGGGAATCTCAAACTCCAGAAGCGTACGGTCTCCGCGGGGCTCCATCCTTACAAGCGCGCCCTTGCGGCGGGTGCTAAGTTCAATAGCTGCACCTACAAACTGCTCCGGAACCTCGATTGAAAGCTCTTCAATAGGTTCGCAACGCTGGCCGTTGATGGTCTTGTCCAGAACCTTGGGCTGGCCCACCTGAAGCTCGAAGCCTTCGCGGCGCATGGTTTCAATAAGCACGCTAAGGTGCAGCACGCCTCGGCCGTAAACTACAAAGCTATCGGCATTTATGCCGGGCTTAACTCTTAATGCCAGATTCTTTTCAAGTTCTTTTTCCAGGCGCTCCTTGATGTGGCGGGAGGTTACGAACTTGCCGTCTTTGCCGAAGAAAGGGCTGTTGTTAATCATGAAGAGCATGCTCATGGTGGGCTCGTCAACTGCGATGGGCGGCAGGGCTTCCGGATTTTCGATATCGGCAATTGTGTCGCCGATTTCGAAGCCTTCGATGCCGACTACGGCGCAGATGTCACCGCACTGGACCTGGTCCACGTTGGCCTTGCCCAGGCCTTCGAACACCATCAGCTGCTTGATTTTGCTCTTTTCTACTATGTCGTAGCGCTTGCACAGGCTAACCGGCATGCCGGTTTTAAGAGTGCCGCGAGTGATTCGGCCCACTGCAATTCGGCCCACGTAGGGGCTGTATTCCAATGACGAAACCAGCATCTGGGGCGTTCCTTCCCTCATTTCGGGGGCGGGAATTTCTTCCAGGATGGTATCCAGTAGGGCTGTGATATCCTGAGTGGGCTTTTTCCAGTCTTTGGACATCCAGCCCTGCTTGGCACTGCCGTAAATGGTCTTGAAGTCCAACTGGTCTTCGTTGGCACCCAGGTTGAACATCAGTTCGAACACTTCTTCCTGAACCTCGTCCGGGCGGCAGTTGGGCTTGTCCACCTTGTTAATCACCACTATCGGCTTTTTGCCCATGTCAATGGCCTTATTAAGCACAAAACGTGTCTGGGGCATGCAGCCTTCGAAGGCATCCACAAGCAGCAGAACACCGTCGGCCATATTCAGCACTCTTTCCACCTCTCCGCCAAAGTCGCTGTGGCCGGGAGTGTCGATGATGTTGATTTTAACGCCCTTATAGGTCACGGATACGTTCTTTGCAAGGATGGTGATGCCGCGTTCGCGTTCCAGGTCGTTGTTGTCCAGGATAAGGTTGCCAAGGTCTTCCGGCTTCCTCACCAGGTTGGCCTGATAGATCATACGGTCCACGAGGGTGGTCTTGCCATGGTCCACATGGGCGATGATAGCGATGTTTCTGATGTCCTGCATATTCTTTTTCTTAAAAATCCTGCAAATATAGTAATTTTTGGGTGCTTCTCAAAAAACGGCTTTTCACTGCTGTAGGGCTGTGCAGGGCCGATTTTAAAGGCCGGTCAGGCCGATTTTTAAAAATATCCGTTTGGTGGGGCATAAAAATCGGCCTTCTACGGCCGCCAGGGGCCGATTTTTAAATTAAACGTTTGTTCCTTTAGAAAACGGATACCTTTTCTCAGATTTGCAGTGCAAAAAAATTTTGAGTTATGAGATCTTACGTCTGTGAACTTTTGTTGATTCCGCTTCTCATGCTGGTGGCATGCGAACGCGAAGCAGGGCCGGGAGAAGACGCTTCCCGTGCTCCTGAACAGAACCTCTCCCACGGGATGATCCAGCTTGGCGAAAAGCTGGAAGACCCATATACCGTGGAGAACATGAAAGAGGCGCTTGCCTCTGTATATCCCACAAAGGCCGGCAGGGTGGATATTACCACCACCGATCTTTACGTGCGCTTCCTTCCGGAAGACGACGAGCAGCTTAAACGGCTTAAAGCCATGGATATCTATCTTATGGATCATCCCATGGACTACAGGATTGCCAAAGAAGGGGACTACTATCAGGATCCCTCGGTTGGGGAGGAGTCAATTACCTGGCAGTATGCCGTTGTTCCAAGGGAGTTCGATTTCCCTCAAGACATTAAGTATGAGATGCTTGACGAATGTTACATCTCGGAACACGACCCTGTAACCCGTGCAGAATCGGACATAGACTGGGACCTTGTAGAGAGGGAGTCCTTCCGCCTTACCGGGAACGAGGACATGCTGGTGCCGCTTACAAAAGCGGAATCTGCCACTCCCAAAGGCCGGATTACCATCGATGATCCAATGTTCAGCGGTGGAAAGCCCTTTGGCGTTGCAGGCGTAATGGTGGTGTGCAATATTTTTGTAAAAATTGCCACATGCTATACCTCCAGGGACGGCTATTATGAGATGCCAAAATCTTTTTCCGGAGAGCCGCGCTACAGGCTGGTTTTCCAGAACGAGAAAGGCTTCAACATCGGCTTCAATTTCATAATTGTGCCTGCTTCGGTAAGTACGCTTGGCAAAGGCAGTGCACAGGGTATAGACGTGAATGTGAATGCCGACAGTGACGGTGCGCTGTTCCGGCGCTGTGCAACCAACAATGCCGCATACGATTATTATTCCCGCTGCACGGATACGGACCTGGATATCATGGCTCCTCCGGACGACCTGCGTATCTGGATATTCCCAGATCTGACCTGCTCCAGTACTCCCATGCTTCATCATGGGGCTGCGCTTAGCCATTCGCTTATTCAGACTTATCT
>Ga0310696_10004073_pt1 | contig 18009 bp, 27 predicted proteins | sample AusTroGonzalo_MG_4_FD_203885 | JGI IMG/M metagenome (GOLD analysis project Ga0310696, IMG submission 203885) | Bovine rumen microbial communities from tropical cattle in Woodstock, Queensland, Australia - Gonzalo_02 (v2) (version 2) | ecosystem: Host-associated > Mammals > Digestive system >...
AGCATGACAACCGCTACTGGTCGAGCAGCATCGGCGATCATATGAAGGTCAAAAACGGCGACGAGCTTGTGGTCGAGCTTATGAGGATGCTCAAGTACGTTGACTTCGACCGTTACATGAAAATCTGGAACGGCGTGCAGACAGCCGAGCGCAATCGCAAGGCTATGGAAGCGCAGATCGATCAGATGAACGAAGCAAAGGAGATAAGAAGCGAGGTCAGCAAATGACATCAGAGGAGTACGAGCGGAGAATAGCCGACCTCGAAAACAAGCTTGAAGAGGAGATCGTCGCAAGGCGTGCCGCAGAGTACGAAGCGAAGCGAATCCACGGTTTGCTCAAAGTCGAGCTGAACAACAACGCGCAGGCGAAACGTGCCTTTGAGCGCAAGGAAGAGCGGTTCCGCGAGAAAGAAAAGGAACTCAAGTCGATCGCGGATAACCCAGAGGGCGCTTGGCGGGAATTGCTCGAAAGCTACAAGAACGAAATCAGGCGGCTTGCAGCAGAGAACCGCGAGCTTTGGGGGAAGTTGAGCCGTGCGAAGGAGGCTCTGCGATGAACGAGTTGCTACCATGCCCGTTCTGCGGTTACGAAGCATTAGTGCAGCCGACATACGACATTGATACTAACGAACGCGACGGGTTCTTTGCATGGTGCTCCAATTACGATTGCGAGTGCAAACCGCAGACAAGGGATTATCTAACCGAAGCCGAAGCAATTGCAGCATGGAACACACGCGCAGAGCGGACGTGCGAGAACAATGCGCCTGCTTATCTAGACTTCCTGTGCAGCGAGTGCGGGTTTGTCCATTACCACAGCGAAGCGAACGACACAGGAGAGGGAAACGGGTGGAACTACTGCCCCAACTGCGGCGCGAAGGTAATCGGAGGTTGAATGGCTGATTTAACGTTTACCGCGAAGCTGAAGGCGTATCTCTATGCGACGAACACGAAGCCCTCGGTTCTTTCCCGCAAGATGGGCGTACCGTACTCTACGGTTCGCCAATGGGTTTGCGGCAGGAGTGAGCCGTCTATGTACAGCTTGCGGCAGTTGGTAAAGGCCACAGGCTACAGTGCAGATTGGTGGGTGATGTAGATGGGCCATGGGAGCAAGACGATGAACGAGGGTCTGATCACCTGCGGCCATCCATCCCGCGGACGTTACGTCATGGGCTGCCGCTGCTACATGTGCCGGGTGGCGAACGCCGATTATGCGGCAGAGCAGGCGAGGAGGCCCAAGGGCAGCCGCAAAACCGCGATGGTCGGGCGCATGTCCACGGCCAGGGCCAGGAAGCGTGTGCAGGGATGGCTCGACAGCGGGGTAACGAAGCGCGAGATCTGCAGGGCTACGGGCATCGGCAGGACAGCGATGCGCACGCTGATGACCGGCGAGCATCCGAACGCCAAGCGTTTCTCGGACGGCCATCCGCATGCGAGCCACAGGATGTCCAGGAAGAACTACGAGGCGATCATGGCGTGCGGCGACCCGCGCTCTCCGAAGCCCGGGCAGCTCGTAGACGCATCGTCGCTCAACCGCGCGCTGTCCTGGCTGTACGACCACGGGGTCACGCCGTACAGGGTCGCCAAGGAGAGCGGCATCCCGATCGGCACCATCTACAGCCTGGGCGCCAAGGGCGCATGCGAGTACAGGACGCTCGCGCGGCTGGCATCGGCTGCGGAGCGTCTGAGGGCTGCGGCGGAAGGATAGCATGGACGAGGATTACAGAAGCTACATCGTCGAGAAGTCGAAACGTTATATGCAGCACATCAGGTCGCTGAACCATTCGGTTCGCATGCTGGAAGCGGAGATGGACGAGCTGCGGGATATGGCAGCTGGCTTGCACGGCATCGACTACTCGAAGCCGTACGTCAAGTCGTCGCCGAGCACGGACGCTATCCCGAACGCGCTCGCCCGCATCGAGAGCATCATGGCGGAGTACGAGGCCGAGCTTGGCGAGTTCCTGGACGAGCAGCACACTGCGCACGTGGCGCTCAGGAATGTGGATGCAGTATACGCCGAGCTCCTGTCGTTCCGCTACGTGCAGGGCATGCCGTGGGCGGATGTGGCTGCCAGGATGCACCATGCCGAGGATTACGTCCGCAAGGAGCTGCACGACGACGCGCTGGCCGCGCTCTACCCGTACATACCGCACGGGTGGCGCGACCCTATCCATCGAGCGATCTAGCCATGTCCTCGCGCACGAGCCCCTTGATGTAGCCGGCGATGTTGTCGTGCGACTTGATGAACTCGAGCATGTCCATCTCGTTGGGGGAGAAGCGGATGGCGAGCTGCTTCATCTTTTCTTTGTGGTATTTCGCGTTTGCGCGCTTCTGCGCATCGGTGGTCATGCTGTATCCTTTCCTCGTGGAGGTGAGAAATCTGAAGGCGGGCCCCGCCCCGCTTGGAGCGGGAACCCTTTTTGCTAACCGATTCGGAAGACTACCCAGACCGTAACCTTGCCGATTGTTAGCTCAACCTTCAGTCTTTTCATTTCTCACCTCCTTTCCTTTCGACATGTATATAATACTGCTAGCACTGTATTATGTAAAGGGCTAGCACTATTCTTCACAATCGTTACACAATTAAAAATATGCTTTGACCAGGCAAAACAAAACTCCCCCGAAAACCCCCGCTCGGTTTTCTGTATCATGTATGCTGCAATAAGAATCAAACAGCAGCCGTCCTCCGGGGCGGCTCTTCCATTGCTAGGAGGCGGTGGACATGGAGCGCGAGCAGCTGCTGCGCATCGCCCTGCGCTACGACACCGCCATGAGCCGCGCGATGCTCCGGGCGCTGGGCGTTCCGGTGCCCGAGGCGGCGAGGCCCGGCATCATCGTGCGCGCCGACAGGTACGACGGCGTGCGCGAGTGCTTCGACAACAGAAGGCGGGTGCGGCTGTGAGGGCCTGCAGCGGGATGCCGGGCGGCGGGGGGAACGGGGAAGCCCGCTGCTCCCCGGACAAGCCCAAGGGGAACCCTCGGAGCAAGAACGGACATAGACGGCGCCGGCTGCGCGCACGCGTCGCATCGCTCGGTTTGCCTTGCGCGCTGTGCGGCAAGCCGATCGACTACTCGCTTCCGCCTGGGCATCCCATGGGCTACGAGCTCGACGAGATAGTGCCCGTATCCCTAGGGGGGTCTCCGACTGATCCGTCCAACGTGCAACCTGCCCACCGGGTATGCAACGAGCGGAAGGGTGCGGGTGCCTCCGGGGCGGCAAGCGGCCGGACGAAGGGCCGCGGCGCATCGCGAGGCGCGCTGCCGATGTCGCGCGATTGGTGATGGATGGGTGGCCCCACCCCCTCCCCTCGGCACAAGGCGCCCCCCGCGGCATAGAGCCGATTTAGACAGACGTGTTTTTCCGCAGCCCTATATGGGGCTCCGGTTCTTTCCACGGTTCAAAAGGAGGTCTGGACGTGGCTGACCTTGTGAATGCCGCGAAAAGTGGCAACAGGCGCGAGACGCTGGAGGCCCTGCGCGACAAGATCGCGGAGAGCATCCAGGGCTGCGAGAGCGGGCGCGACGTGGCGGCGCTGTCCAAACGGCTCATGGAAGTCATGGGCGAGATCGAATTGCTTCCGAAGCCGAAGAAGGAGTCGCCGCTCGAGAAGGCGAAGCGCGGTGCGTAGGATCGGCGGCCAGGAACCGACGTTCAAGCGGGTAGGCGAGTGGGCGTACACGCGCGGCAGCGATGCCGTCGAGATGTTCGAGGCATACGGGCGAAGGTACTACGGCTCGCAGAAGCTCGATATGGACGTGTTCTTCGCCAGGAATGCGGACGGGTCGTTCGCCGCGAAGACCATAGGCATCACCAAGCCGCGCCAGAACGGCAAGAGCTTCGCCGTCCGCGACTATGCAACCTGGATGTCATGCGTCGAAGGCAAAAGCGTGCTGTACAGCGCGCACCATGGGCGCACCGTGCGCAAGATGTTCAAGGAGATCTGCGATTTCATCGAGGCGCACGAGGATTTCCGAGACGAGGTCGACTACATCTACAAGGCTGGCGGATACGAGGGGATCTACTTCAAGAACGGCGCGTGCATCGAGTTCCAGACCCGCACGAACAGCGGCGGGCGCGGAGGCACGTACCAGGTAGTGGTCTTCGACGAGGCGCAGGAGCTCACGTCGTCTCAGCAGGACGCGATCCTGCCGACCGTCTCCGCGGCGGGGGAGATCGACGAGGGCGAAAGCGACCCGCAGAAGATCTACATCGGAACGGTGCCGGGACCCGAGTGCCAGGGCACGGTATTCCGCGAGATGCATGACAAAGCCCATGCGGGGGTCTCGTCTACCTGGTGGCTCGAATGGGGTGCCGTCGGCGCCTCCATCGACGATGTGGACATCGACGACGTTGACCTCTGGTACGCGTGTAACCCGGCGATGGGCAGGCGCATGAGCGAGGAGACCGTGCGCGACGAGCACGACACCATGAGCCGCGACGGGTTCGCCCGCGAGAGGCTCGGCTGGTGGGACGTGCAGGCTGCGGTGCTGCATCCGATCTCCGAGCAGGATTGGGCTGCGTGCAAAGTCGACGGGTCTCCGGACGGCGAGCCGATCGCATACGCGGTCAAGTTCAGCCCGGACGGCATGGTCGGCTCCATAGCCGTATGCGTGGACTCCGAGCCCTTGTTCGTGGAGGTCGCCGCCAACCGCTCGATGCGGCATGGCGTGTCCTGGTTCGCCAGGTGGCTTTCCGACCGCCAGGACAAGGTGGATGCCATCGTGATCGACGGCAAGAGCAACGCGCAGACGCTCGTCGATAAGCTGATAGAGGCGAGGGTGGATGCGGACCTCATCGTCAGGCCGTCCACCGCCGACGTGATAGCCGCGAACACGGCGTTCGTGGACGCCACGCGCGAGCATGCCGTCTGCCATGCGGGGCAGCCCGCCCTGGCGGACAGCGCGACGCTATCAGGCTACAGGAAGATAGGGAACGACGGGGGCTTCGGCTTCCAGTCGAATGACAAGGCGGACGCTACTCTCGCGGAGGCGTGCGCCCTGGCCTACTGGTGCGCCCTGAGCATCAGGCGGGATCCGCGTCAGGAACTGAGGATTGGATGAGGTTAACGGGGATACTCGATGCGAAGGGGCTGACCTCGGAGGAGAGGTCCGCCCTCGAGGAGCTGCTGGACGTCTACGCGAGGACGCGCAGCCGCAACCGCAAGCTGGAGGACTACTACGAGGGCGACGTGATGGTCAAGGACATCGGCGTGGACATCCTGCCGAACGATGCGGACATCCACGTCGCGCTGTCGTGCGGATGGGCGGGCAAGGCGGTCGACTCCCTCTCGTCGCTCGTACGCTTCGACGGATTCGTGTTCGAGGACGGCGAGCCCGACGCGGGGCTCGTGCGCGCCCTCGAGGAGAGCTGCTTCAACGCCGCGTTCAGCCGCAACAGGGTCGGCATGTTCAAGAAGGGCTGCATGTTCGCGACCGTGAACACCGTCGGCGGGCATGCCAGGGTGCGCTTCCACAGCGCGGACAGCGCCGCGGCGGTCATGGACGTCGGCCGCGAGCGCATCGCCTACGGCTTCGCCATCGCGGATGCCAGGCGCATCCCGTGGATGGACGGCGAGTACGCGGCGACGCAGGTGAACCTCATTATGCCGGGCGACCGCGTGGCGATCGTGCGCGACGACCGCGAGGTCTGGCACGCCGAGCGCATACCGACACCGGACGACCGCCCGATGATGGAGCCGTTCGTATACGCCCCGACGGATACCAAGCCGATGGGGAGCTCGCGCATAAGCAAGCCCGTCATCGATTTGGTGGACGACGTGCTGCGCGTGAGGCTCGCGATGGTGCTGTCCACCGCGTTCTACTCCGTGCCGCTGCGCGCCATCCTGGGGCTGTCGGACGCGATGTACGACAAGCTGGCGGAGTCGAGGTGGGGCACGTACCTCAACCCGATGCTGCTGGCGACCTCGAACAAGGGCCAGGTGCCGCAGCTCGTGCAGCTGCCGAGCAACAGCCCCGAGGCGCTGATCCGGCGCCTGGAGAACGACGCGGAGCTGTTCAGCGGGGAGACGGGCGTGCCGCTCAACTCGCTGGGTCTGCGCAAGGACAACCCCGACAGCGCCGAGGCCATCGCGGAGAGCCGCAAGGACCTCACCGAGGAGGCCGAGGACGCGATCTCGCTTCTGCAGGGCTCGATGCGCAACGTAGCGCTGATGTGCATGGCGGTGGAGTCGAACACGACGACCGACCGGCTCTCGGATGCCCAGAAGGGCGTCATGGCTAAGTTCGAGAACCCGGCGATGCCGTCGATAGCGGCCAGGACCGACGCGGCGATGAAGATCGCGAGCGTGGACGAGGGTTTCGCGGGCACCGATGTGTTCTACGAGATGGTCGGGTTCGACCAGGCGACGATCGCGCGCGTGAAGGCGCAGAAGAGGCGCAACCAGGGCATGCTGATGCTGCAACGCTTCGCGGAGGTGGACGATGGCGCGGAGGATACCGGCGTCGCTGACTCGGGTGTATAACCGCGCGGTGAAGCTCCAGGGCGGCGCGGCGGAGAGAACCGTCAGGGCGGCCCTGAACGAGTTCATCGCCGAGAATCCCGACGCGAGTGTCGAGGAAATCCGCGAGTTCGCCATCGAGCTGCTGCAATCCGCGGGGGAGCTGTACGGCAACGCGTGCTCGCAGGCCGCGCTCGAGTTGCAGGACGAGATAGCGCGGGAGTTCGGGGCCAAGCCGCCGGATGTCGGCGGATGGTACTACGAGCCCGATGCGGAGTCTATCGAGAAGACGGCGCATTATCACGCGCAGAAACTCGTGGACGGCGACGTCGATGGTTTCGTCAAGGAGATGGCCGATGCCGCGAGGTTTTACGCCGAGCGCGGAGCGAACGCCACGATGGTAGAGACGGCCAAGGTGCAGGACAGGGGCAACAGGCGCTCGAGGCGCAGCGGGTCGCGCACCCACGGCGTCACTTTCGCGAGGGTGCCGCAGGGTGCGACGACGTGCAGCTTCTGCATGATGCTCGCATCGCGCGGCTTCGTGTACCTGACCGAGGAGTCCGCCGGTGAGTTCGACAAGTTCCACCGGCATTGCGACTGCCGAATCGTGCCAGGCTATCCGGGGATGGAGCTCGATGGCTACGACCCCGACCTGTACTACGACATGTGGAAGCATTCGGAGAAATACGAATCTCAAACAGAAGAGGCATCGCTTAACCATGGGCGTTGGAAAAGCGAGGAGCGCCAGCAACGCACCAGAGATGTTAATATGGCAATCAATTGCGTAAACCCGGTGTTTATCTCGCCGAGAGGAAACGAGACGCTCATCGCGAATATCCGGCAGATCAAACATGAAGAGAACTATTACGACATACATGCGCACGGTTCCGTCTACGCGATTAGTTGTTTTGGCTCCGAAATAGATGCCAAGGAACTGGCATACATTCTTTCGCAAAGAAACGATTACCATGGGGAGGCTATCAGGCTTTTCGCATGTCATACAGGTGAGGCAGACGAGAATGGGGACTGTTTTGCAGCTCAATTGGCTGCTATAATGCATGTGAAGGTAAAAGCGGCACCAGATGTGACAGTGATTAAACCGAATGGCGAGTTCTATTTTGGAACTCCAGAAGATAAGGATTTTGAGGTCTTCTGATGTGGAAATGTGCATCGAGAAAAGGTACAAGGAACGTGTTTGGCGTATCTATTCCCGACAAGCATCAGGTTTTGCATTTTATGCAATCGTATGCTCCAACAGCGTATTGCGAAGGCTATGTCGAAGACTGGAAGAACAACACGATTATTAAGATGATGCCGAACAATGCCGTTGAGCTTGATGATCTTTTTTGGACTCGGAGTGATATCTACAACTTCGAGAAACATGACATGAAGCTCTGTGATGACTTCCTCGAGGAAGTACGCAAGAGGATTGCCTAGCAACCCAGCCGCCCTCGGGCGGTAGCATCGCATTAGGAGGCTATATGTCGCTTGGTTGGTACCGAACGAGCGACGATTTGCGTCAAACAAATTGGACTTGCGGCTACTGCGGCAAAGGCGTAGGCGGCAGTGTTGGGTTCAAGCGTGAAGACCCCTTCGACTCATCGAGGGCGATTTACATCTGCCCTTACTGCGAGAATCCTACGGCGTTTGTCCTTGAACATGACGGAATCGGCCAGTACCCCGGTCCCGCAAAAGGCCGAGACGTAATGGCATTACCGAAGGACGTAGCAGTCCTCTACGGTGAGATCAGGCGCTGCATGCAGTACTGCGCATACACTCCAGCCGTGCTCGCATGCCGCAAGATCCTCATGAGCCTGGCGGTGGATAAAGGGGCGGACGAGGGGATGCGATTCGTCGAGTACGTGGGCTACCTCGTAGAGAACCATTATGCTCCCCCTGGGGGCGACGAATGGCTCGAGCGGATAAGGTCGCTCGGTAACGAGGCCGCGCATGAGATCAGGTCGATGGCGGAAGACGAGGCACAGCTTTTGCTTGATTTTTGCGAGATGCTGCTGGTGTTCAACTACGAATTCCCGGCGAGGCTCGCTGCAGACCGCGATTAGCCAGCCGCCTTCGGGCGGCTTCTTCGCGTAAAGAGCGAAAACATCCGAGAGCGCCCTCCGGGGCGCTTTCCGTTATCAGGAGGTGGACATGGAGAGGCACGCAGTCTACGCAGGTACCCGCAACCTCTACGAGGCCATGGTGTGGTCGGCGAAGTCGCTCTACGCGAACAGCTCGGTCGACCGCATCCACTTCCTCATCGAGGACGACGACTTCCCGTTCGATATGCCGGGCTTCTGCGATTTCATGAACGTCAAGGAGTACGCGGAGGCCACGTTCCCGAACACGGGCCCGAACGCCAAGAGCCACTTCACGAAGTTCGCGATGGTGCGCATATGCTACCCGAACCTGCTGCCCGACGTGGACATCGTGCTGCAGCTGGACGCCGACACGGTCGTCCTAGACGACGTGGACGCCATCTGGGACACGCCCATGGACGGCAAGTGGTTCGCGGCCGTGCCCGAGATACTCAGCGGGTACGACCCGTACCATAGCGGGCATTACCATAACGTCGGCGTGTGCCTGTTCAACCTCGCGCAGATGCGGGAGGACGGCGCCCAGGCGCAGCTCGTCAGCTTCATCAACACGCGCAAGGCGAACTGCGTCGAGCAGGACGCGCTCAACTACGTCGGCGCGATGAACGGCAAGGCCGCAGACCTGCCGATGCGCTACAACGAGAACAGGGCGTGCGGTTACACCGACGACCCCGCCATCCAGCACTACGTCGGCTACATGGACTGGCTCACGAACCCGAACCTGCCGCGTCGCGAGTACCTGAAGCTGTACCGCGACAGGTCCTGGGACGAGATCATCGCGCTTCATAGGGGCAAGTGATGGGACGGGTGCTGTTCGTCTCGGAGAACGCGCTCGAGCGCGCCGAGAACCTGCACGCGGTGTACGCAGCGTACGACGGAGACAAGGAGTTCTCTCAAGGATGGGACCTCTACAAGGCCGCACCGAGCCTCGGATGCAGGCTGGTCGTCATAGACACGATGCCTCCGTACATGCCCGACAAGGGGGATTGCAAGGTCGTGTTCATCGGCCACGGCATCCCCGGCGGCAAGCTGTACGGGTTCGACCAGCCGATCAAGTACGTGGACGAACGCGTGCGCGGCCAGATAGACTACGCTGTCTGTCCGTCCCATAGGGAATGCGTGATGCTCGCGGGCCAGACCGGTGTCCCTGTCGAGCGCGTGCTGCCGCTTGGCATGCCAAGGACCGATGTGCTCGTCGGCTCGGGGAAGGGCGACGGGGGGACCGTCCTGGCCGGCTACCGCCGTGCCTTCCTGTACCTGCCGACGTTCCGCGCAGGCTACGAGAACGCGCCATTGCCGCGCATCCGCTGGGATGTTGTGGACTCGATGTTGGGCGATAACGCGGTATTTGCGGTGAAGAGGCACTATTTCACCGAGGGGCCGTTTGTCCACGGCAGCTACGAGCACATCATCGAGCTCGACCCGCAGGAGCCGACGCTGCCGTACCTGATGGACTGCGACGCGGTGCTCACGGATTTTAGCAGCGTGTCGTGGGACGCGTTCCTGGCTGGCAAGCCCGTCGTGCTCGGCACGGACGGCGCGGAAGGCTATCTGCGGCACCGCGGCATGTACTACGGCTACCCGCAGGGCTACGCGGCGCGCTGGCTCGAATTGGCGGGCAACGAGCGCCGAATGGTCGAGATGCTGGCGTCAGCTGCGGCCGAGGGCATATGCGGGCGCGAGGTCGAGCTCCGCGACGGGGCCGCCGACATGTGCGACGGGCGCAGCACGGAACGCGTCTGCGAGCTGATAAGGAGCATGGCATGAGGGTATTGGTGGCCGTCCCGACGTTCGACGGCTCGGTGAAGGCGCAGACCTTCGAGAGCGCGGCGAACCTGGACTGGGGCGATTGCGATCTGCAATACAAGGCGTTCAGCGGCTACGACTGCGCGGCCGCGCGCAACAACATAATCGACGAGATGCTGGGGCGCGGCTTCGACTACTGCCTGATGGTGGACAGCGACGTGGTGCTCCCGCAGGATGCGCTGACCAACCTCATGGAATGGCATGAGCCGCTCGTGCTCGGCTGGTACGCCCACCAGGGCAGCTTCGCGCCGCCGAAGGGCAAGGGGCTGACGTGCTTGTGCAAGCCGCCGAGCTATCACGAACAGTTCACGGGCGAGGAACTCAAGGCGCTGCGCGATGCCGGCCAGTACAAGGTGCAGATCCGAGGCGGCGGGATGGGCTGCGCGCTCATACGCCGGGACGCGGTCGAGCGCACGGCGTTCCCGTGGTTCCAGTTCCTGGTCTACGAGAACAGGATCGGCGTGCTGTCCGAGGATCTCTTCTTCTGCAAGAAGCTGAGGGATGCGGGCATGACGCCCTACGGCGACACGAGGGTCGCCTGCGGCCACTACTTCAGGCACGTCGAGAACCTGTAAGTAAAGCAACTTATTTACTACGGAATCAAGCGTCCTCCGGGGCGCTTTTTTCATCTACCCACTGCGGCGGGGGAGACGCCGCACCGACTACGCGCTATGGGCGCGGGAAAGGGGCGAGACATGCCCGAGAACACCAGCACGGTGGACGAAGCCACGCAGGGCTCATCTGCGGAGCGCATCTTCACGCAGGCGGAAGTGGACGCCATCATCGGCGACCGTCTGAAGAGGGAGCGCGCGAAATACGCCGACTACGACGAGCTCGCGCAGAAGGCCAAGGCATACGACGAGGCCGCGGAAGCGCAGAAGAGCGAGCTGCAGAAGGCGGTGGAGGAGAGGGACAGGCTCAAAGCCGAGGTCGAGGGCTTCAAGGCCGAGAAGGCACGCGCCGAGGCGGTGGCGAAGGCCGCTGCCGAGCACAAGGTGGACGCCGCGCTGCTCTCCCGCATGAGCGGGGACGTCGAGGAGAACGCGAAGTTCCTCGCGGAGCAGATGGCGGCCGCCCCGAAGTACGGCGACCTGCACGACAACGGCGAGCCGAAGGCCCAGGAGTCCTCCAGGAAAGAGATACCCACAGTGATCTAAGGAGAACAAATGGCACGAACCGATTCACTCAGTATCCTGCTCGAGAACTCGAGCCAGGACAAGTTGGCCGAACGCTACGGCGCGGTCATCGCGAACATCCAGAAGAACCTCATCAGCTCCCAGCTGAAGAACACCGACCTGTCCGGCACGCCCGGCGCGGGCTCGCTCGAGGCCAAGCGTTTCACGAACACGCAGTCCAAGGCGTACGGCACCGCCCGTGGCAACCATGCGGGCGACAAGGTCGTGGCGCGCCCCGTGACAGTCAACATCGATGTCGACAAGGAGATCATCAACGAGGTCGAGCAGAAGGACGTCTCGCTGTACGGCGTAGCCGACATGGTAGACCGCAAGGTCTCCCAGAACGAGAAGACCATGGGCCGCGAGCTCGAGCGCGCGTTCTTTGCGCAGGCGACGGCCGCCGGCACGCAGATGGCCTTCACGGCTGTGACTATCGAGGCCAAGGCCGAGGAGCTCATCCAGAAGGTCGAGGTCGTCAAGAACGACTTCGTGGACGGCGTCGAGCGCGACATGATCGCGGTCATCCTCACGCCCGCCCTGTACGGCCAGCTGCGCACCTACTTCGACAAGGTCGAGGAGGGCGAGGCCCGCGCCGCGACCTTCGGCCGCTTCCACGGCGTGCGCGTCTACTCGTCCACCTACATGCCGTCCGGCATCGACGCAATCGTGATGTGCGAGGGCTCCATCGCGCAGCCCGTGCTGCCGACCGTCCTGCCCGCATCCAAGATCGAGCTGTCCAACGCCATCGCATTCGGCCTGTTCTACAGCTACGGCACCAAGGCCGTCATGCCCGACCTGATCTTCTACGTCGGCGAGACGGCCGAGACCGGCGCGACTGGCGCATAGCCATGAGGGCCGAGGTCATCAGGCCCTTCTTCGACCTCACGACCGGGCTCGGCAACGTCCCCGAGAACACCTACAAGGTAGGCGATGTTTTCGAGGGCACCGCCGTGCGCGTGAACGGGCTCGTGGAGAAGGGCTTCGTGAGGAAGCTGCCGACGCGAAAGCGCGCGGCGAAGGCTAAGGGGTGATTGCATGGAGGCGTTCGCAACAGTCGCGCAGTACAAGGCGAAGTACGCGACATCGCTGACCGACGCGGAGCTGTCGATATGGCTCGCGGATGCCTCCGACGTCATGCGCGGCGAGATGGCGGGGGCAGTCGACTGGTCGGATCCCTCCGAGGACTTCGAGTACACGCTCATGAGCGTCTGCAGGGACGTCGCCCACCGTGCCATCGGGGACGATGGCGATGACGACATCTCCATTCCGTGCGGGGCCACGCAGGTCAACATGACCGGAGGCTCGTACTCTCGCGGGTTCTCGTTCGGGTCGGCGGGCTACTCCGACCTGTTCCTGACTGGCTCCGAGAAGACACGGCTCGGCATAGGCGTCGGGCGCGCATGCGTGCTCTCGCCATACGGGGGCGATTAGCATGGGCTTCGGGCTGAAGGGCATCGCAGTGACCGTGCTCTTGCCGACAGACGCCGAGACGGGCGTCACCGGCGAGACCGCATACGACCCGTTCGGCGCGCCCGTGCCGGGCGTTCCCGGCGAGGTCGCCGTCGCCAACGTGCTGGTGGACAGGCCGACCGACCAGGAGCTCGAGCAGACCACGCGCCAGTACGGGGCCGCATGCGACCTGACGCTGCACTTCCCGAAGGCGTTCCACGGTTCGCTCAGGGGGTGCAGCGTCGTGCTGCCCGCGCCGTGGTCCGACACCTTCAAGGTCCTGGGCGACCCGCTGCCGTACGATCCCAGGCTCACGCCTGGGGCGCACAATAGGCCCGTCCACGTGAGGCGGGTGGTCGGATGACGCAGGTCAAGATAAACATCGGCGAGGTACGGTCGCTGCTCAACTCGGACGGGATCGTCGGGATCCTGCAGGAGGAGTGCGATGCCGCCGCCGCGAGGTGCAACGGCCTCGTCGAATGGCACTCGCCTATGCATGCGGATGCGTACGGAGCGTCGGTCGACCACGGAAGGTACACCGCAGTCGGCAAGGTCTACATGCGGCATCTCGGCCGCGACGGCCTTGCGGTCGCATATGAGGACGCGGCGCACAACACGCTGCTGAAGGGATGCGGGTGGTAGCGATGAGGACCAACGTAGAGGCGGCGATAATCGCCCATCTGAACGCGAACGGCTTCGCGTGCTATGCGGACGTCCCGAGGGATGCGCCGACCGCATACTGCATCGTCGACCGCACGGGAGGCACCCATTCGGATTACGTCGACGGCGCGACCGTAACGGTCGACTGCATCGCAGCCACGCGCTACGCTGCATCGGAGCTCGCGATAGCGGTGGACGGGGCGATGGAGTCGCTCGTTGCGCAGCCGCGCATCTGCCGCGTGGACAAGGAGTCCATGCGGAACCTTTCACACACAGTCGAGGGCATGGAGGGCCTCTACAGGCTCGTCTACACGGTCGTGAGTGCCGACGTGCCCGAGGACAACATCTAAGGAGGAAACATGACCAAACATATCGGAGTGGCGAAGGGCCCATCCGCTGGCGGGTACGCCTTCCGCGCGCCCATCGGCACGGCCTTGCCTACCAGCGCGAGCGCGACGCTCGGCTCCGCGTTCCAAGAGATCGGCCTGATCTCGTCCGACGGCATCGTGTTCAGCCGCTCGGAGAACACGAGCACGCAGAGGGATTACGCCGACAAGGTCATCTGCACGATCTCGACGGAGCGCACCGAGACCGCCAAGATCACGTACGTCGAGACGAGCCCGACGGTACTCGAGGAGTACAACGGCAACGCGACGGGAACATCGTCCAGCTTCTATTCCGACCGCGACGGCGACCATACGGCGTACGTGTACGTATTCGATGCGATCATCGGCGACAGCATGATCAAGCGCACGGTCTGCCCGAGCGGCAAGGTGACGAGCGTGGACGACCTGACCCAGGCACCCGGCAACATGCTAGGCTACCCGTGCACGTACACGTTCAATTACGATTCGACCGCAGGCTTCACGGTCCGCGAGTACTTCGCCGAGACCGGCTCGACGGGGGCGTAGGCCATGGCCGAGAAGAAGAGCCGCCTCGTGACCGTCACGGCACTGGGCGTGAGCGCCGAGGCCGATCCCGACGCCCTGGACGATTACGACCTGTTCGAGACCATCTCGGAGCACGGCGTATCCAGCTTCAAGGCGATCGAAGCGGTCGGCAATGCGTTCTTCGGCGACGAATACTGGAGAACGATCAAGGACGCCCTCCGCGGCGAGGACGGCAAGCTCAAGATCACGGATGTCCGCAAGTTCCTCGACGAGGCGAGCAACCAGGTCGAAGCACTAAAAAACTGATTGCGCTCGCCCAGGCGTGGAATGCGGCTCCGTCCGAGCTGAGGGCGGATTTCCAGCAGTACTACGGGCTCAACATCGACGGCATGGGGGAGTCGTACTCGCTTGCCCATGCCGCCTGCCTGTGTGCACAGCTCCCCATCGAATCGAGGACGATACGGGCGCTCCTCGGGCCCGAGAGAGCCGAAGAGCCCTTGTGGACACTGCCCGTGCGCATCGCAGCAGAGCAGCTGAACGCACTGCGCGTCATCAAGTGGATGAGGACGGAGGATGGGCGCGAGGGGAAGAACTTCCCTGAGCTGCTGCTGCCGCCCGAAGCAAGGAACGCAGAACCCGAATCGCCGGACGGCGAGGGCTACAAGGCCGCGCTCGCTGATTTGCGGGCGCGCATCAATGCAACCAACGGAGGTGAACCGTGCCTGGAGCTATAGCGACGGCATACGTCAAGCTCATACCGACGTTCGACGGCCAGCTGTCGTCCACCATCTCGAAGCAGCTCGGCGGGGTGGACGGCAAGTCCGCGGGCGCCAAGGTCGGCAGCGATTTCGGCCAGGGCGTCGAGGTCGGCGCATCCAGCATCGGCTCGGCCATATCCGGGAAACTCTCGGGATGGTCGGTCGCCTGGGGCAATATCGTGTCGAATGTGCTGACGAGCGCAGCGACTATGGTCGGCCAGTCAATCGGAGAGGCGTTCGGGAGCTACGCCGACTATGAGCAGCTGGTCGGAGGCGTGGACACGCTGTTCAAGGACAGCTCCGCCACGGTGCAGGAGTACGCTGCCAACGCGTACGCGACAGCCGGTCTGTCCGCCAACCAGTACATGGAACAGGTGACGAGCTTCAGCGCATCGCTGCTGCAGGGTCTCGGCGGGGACACTGAGGAGGCTGCCCGCATCGCGGACATGGCGATTATCGACATGGCGGACAACGCCAACAAGATGGGCTCGTCAATGGAGTCCATCCAGAACGCATACCAGGGCTTCGCCAAGCAAAACTACACGATGCTGGACAACCTCAAGCTCGGCTACGGCGGCACTAAATCCGAGATGGAGCGTCTGCTTGCCGACGCATCCGAGCTTGCGGGCACCAAGTTCGATATCGACAACTACAACGACGTCATCGAAGCGATTCACGTCATGCAAAAGCAGATGGGCATCGCCGGGACGACCTCGGAGGAGGCCTTATCTACCATCAGCGGTTCGGTGAATCAGACGAAGGCTGCATGGCAGAACCTGCTGACGGGGCTGTTCGATGAGAAGGCCGATGTGGGCGCTCTGTTCGACAGGTTCGCCGAATCGGCGGGCGCCGCGCTGAAGAACATACTCCCGAGGATAGGCGTGCTCATCGGCAGGATGCTCGAGGGGATACCCGACGCGATTGCGAAGGTGTTCCTGAGCCTGCCGGACGTGCTGTCGCCTGCGCTCGAGAAGATGTTCGGGGAGCGCGGCCTGGAGGTAATCGAGAACCTGCGCGAGGCGTTCGATACACTCGGCGGGATGGCAGAGAAGACGTTCGCGCCATTCATCGAGAAGATCGCGCCAGGCTTGGAGCAGGCGGCGAAGGGCGCCAGCGAGTTCTTCGGGCCGATCGGCGAGTTCTTCCAGGGCCAGGGCACGGCGTTCGCCGGCATGATGGAGCGCATCCAGGGCCACTTCTCCGACATGTCGCCGCTCTTGGGTGACCTTGCCGCTCATTTCAACGACCTGTGCTCGAGGTTGGAGCCCATCGCCGGCCCGCTCGGCGAGGCGGCTGCGGAAGTCGTCGGCAACCTGCTGTCCGCGATAGTCGGATTGGGTACGGTAGCTGTCGGCATACTCGACGCGATAGTAGGGTCCCTGGATGCGCTGTTCAAGGCGGCGGACGATTTCGCAAACGGGGCAGGGGACGCCTTCAACTGGCTCGTCGAGAACATGGGGGCCATCCCGCCCGGGTGCGAGTACGCAGTATGGGGACTCGACAACGTGACGGATGCGGCGAACAGGATACCGTCGGACAAGACCGTGACCGTGAAGCTCAACGACCAGATATCCGATCAGCTGAACTCCATCGCCGGCAAGCTGGCGTCCATCGGGACCACCCACATCGCATCGGTCTACGCGAGGTTTTTCGGGAAAGCCGCGGGCGGCTTCGCCAAATTGCATGCATCAGGCGGGTTCGTCACGGACGGGCCGACGTACCTCGGGCGCGATGCGTTCGGTGTCGCCCACATCGCCGGCGAGGCGGGGCGCGAGTGGATCAAGACGCACGCGGACGGCACCACGTCCATCGTGCCGATAGAGAACCGCAGGTACCTCAAGCCATATGCGGAGGAAATCGCGTCGATGATCGGCGGCGGTTCGTCCACCGTCTACAACATCTCAATCGACGGGGCGCGCATCAACGACGACCCGGCGATCCGCGAAGCGTTCCTCTCCTTCATGGGCGAGGTCAACAGGAAGAAGGCCATGAATGTCGGCTAGCCTCACATCAAACCAGCTCTACGAACTGAGGCCGCTTTGCGACCTGACAAAAAACATGGCGATAGGATCGGGTTCCCATGTCAACGGCGCCAAGGCCATACTCTACGAGGAGCTCTACTATGTGAACGACCAGAAGTGGATCCTCACGGATGACTCGACCGGATGGTCCATCCGCAATATGGAATCCCTCAAGTACGCGGTCGTCTGGTGGCCAACTTCCGACAACCCGTTCGTCGCGGGCTCCGACATCGTGCAGTGGGAAGGCGGCTCGGAGAACCGCTACTGGACGCCGCAGCAGGTGTCCACGGAGACCGTCGGCGGGACGGAGTGCCCCGTGGTGGTGTTCAAATGCACGGCGCACGACGGCCTCGCCATCTCGGTGTCCGACGCCTACTATTACGGCTCGTCGAAGGTCAAGCTGGCGGCGACCGATACGACTAAGGACACGCAGAAGTGGGTGTGCATCCCGACGGTCGCGAGGGACTACGGCATCGCCTCTCCACTCGATCTGGGCGTGTCGGGGAACACCGTTAAGAACGCTGCGAACTCGCTGTCGTTCACGGTATACCCGCAATGGTCGGTCCCGAGCGAGATCGCCGCCATGTCGGGCGTCGCCTACCTGATACGGTCGAGGAAGCGCACGAAGAACCTCAACGGTGAATGGGGGGCATGGACAGGCTGGACGGACTGGTCGCAGCTCGATGAGACGACGGGCTAC
>Ga0310696_10004076_pt1 | contig 18002 bp, 16 predicted proteins | sample AusTroGonzalo_MG_4_FD_203885 | JGI IMG/M metagenome (GOLD analysis project Ga0310696, IMG submission 203885) | Bovine rumen microbial communities from tropical cattle in Woodstock, Queensland, Australia - Gonzalo_02 (v2) (version 2) | ecosystem: Host-associated > Mammals > Digestive system >...
ATATCCTGACTAACCTTACCACCGAAAGCGGTAGCCAACGTCTGGATACCACGACAGATACCCAACATAGGAATCTGGCGATTATAGGCCAATCGGGCAATGAGCAATTCGGGCAGATCGCGCTCCTGATTGATACCATGAAGCTTGGGCGAAGGCTCCTCGCCTGCCCACAAAGGATTGATATCGCCGCCACCGCTTAGAATCAGGGCGTCGATATGCTCCAAAGTATTGATAATAACATGCTTATCGGCTACAGGCGGAATAACCACAGGCACACCACCCGCCTCAACTACCGACTGATAATAACCACGGCCTAACTTACAAGTGAGGTCTTCGTAATTACCAGTGATACCGATGATTGGGCGCTTCTCTGCTTCAGGGAAGTGGGCATACACATCGTTCAGATGTGACTGGAGGTTGAATCTGTTCATAGCCTCTTGTCTTCGTCGGCAAGTACGATGGGGATTTCGCGCTTCAAGCTCTGCTCCAGCGAAATCAGCGTTTCGGTAGCCACAACACCTGGCGTACCCTGCAGTTTGCCATTAAGCAACTCCATGAGCTGTTCGTTGTCGCGAGCATAAAGCTTAACCAACATCGTATACGGACCTGTGGTAAAGTGGCACTCTACCACCTCGGGGATATGCTTTAAACGTTCTACTACCTCTTTGTACATAGAACCTCTCTCAAGGTTGATACCTACATAGGTACAAGTAGAATAGCCTAAGCTCTTAGGATTTACATCGAAGCCACTACCAGTAATCACATCAGCATCAATCAAGTGCTGAACACGCTGATGAATAGCAGCTCGAGATACATTACACTCTGCGGCAACATCCTTGAAAGGAATACGCGCATTCTTAGAAAGAATACTCAGAATCTTCTTGTCAAGAAAATCAATTTTCTCCATTTTTTCTCCCTCTTGGTTACATTTTGTTAGCAAAAGTAAGCAATTTAATCGAATAATGCAACTTTTTTGAAGAAAAAATTAAAAAAGTGTGCCACTTTTGTGACACACTTACTTATTTTTTAGCTTTTTTCGACGATTTTGTGCTCTTGGCAGGAGCAGGTTCATCACCTACAATACCAATCAGCTCAATGTCGAAAATCAAAGCGCTGTAAGGCTGAATCTGTCCGGCCTCGCGACTGCCATAAGCCAGTTCGAAGGGGATATAAACCTGCCACTTTGAACCTACAGGCATCATAGTGAGTGCTTCGGTCCATCCCTTAATCACATCGGTAGGACGGAACTCGGCAGGCTCGTCGCCATGATTCTTCGAGGCATCGAACACGGTACCGTCAATCAGGCGGCCCTCATAGTGCACCTTTACCTTATCGCTTGTGGTAGGAACTTTACCTGTACCCTGTGTAAGTACCTTATACTGGAGTCCGCTGGGCAGGGTCATCACACCCTCCTTCTGAGCGTTCTCGGCCAGGAACTTACGTCCGGCATCACGGTTAGCGCCATAAAGCTTCTCATCCTTAGCAGCCTTGTTGGCCTCCATCTTTACTCTGAAAAGGTTCTCGGCATCGTCTACCTTAAAGAAAGTAGTATCCTGCATCAACGCATCGGCAAAGCCTTTAAAGAATACACTTGCCTTCAGTGAATCGGCACTGCCCTCAAGCTCCTTAACAATACCAGGCATCATACGCTCAACCAGCTGCTGAGCAATCGTAACACCCATCATATAGGCCTTCTCCTTGGGATTGTCGAGATTCTTTGAAACGGTTTCGTTGAATCCGTTCACAAAGTCGGCCATATAAGCGGTATCAACTTTCTGCTGGAGCAAGAAATTAACCAAGCCAATAGTGCTACTCATTCCTGCAGTATAGCTTACCGAATCGGAGCTGTTTGTAAGTTTGAAAGCCTCAACAACAGGAGCCTCCTCCTTTACAACCACCTTCTTTTTCTTGGCAGCATCTACTGTAGATAAAGAAGCACCCGCCACGAGGGCGAGTGCAAATATCAATGACTTCTTCATTTACTTCTTAGGATTAACCTCAATCAGTTCAATCTTGAAGATAAGAGCTGAGAATGGATCGATATTACGCTGAGCACGCTCGCCGTAAGCCAGCTCCTGAGGAATGTAAACCTCCCAGATAGAACCAGCAGGCATGTGTGTAAGAGCCTCGGTCCAACCCTTGATAACCTGGTTGGCACGGAAAGTTGTAGGCTCGCCACGCTTGTATGAGCTATCGAAGATAGTATCGTTGATAAGACGACCCTCGTAGTGTACCTTTACCAGTGAAGTATCGGCAGGGATAGCACCAGCACCCTCCTTAATCACCTTGTACTGAACACCGCTGGGAAGAGTCTTTACACCATTCTTCTTAGCGTTGGCAGCGAGGAACTTCTCACCAGCCTCCTTGTTAGGACCGTAAGTCTTTACCATCTCCTTAGCCTTGATCTCCTGGATAAGACGCTGAGCAACCTCCTGAGCAGAGTCAACAGTCATCAGACCCTTCTTACCGGTAGTACCGCTAATGAAACCAGCCATGAAGTTCTTCAGAGAGATAGTCTTTGTAGAATCGTCGCCAAATACCTCGTGGTTGATACCCTTGATCATACGGTTAGCAATCTGCTGACCAATCTGGATACCAGCATAGTAAGCGGCCTTCTTCTTGTTGTCACCAGCGTTAGCACCTTCCTGCAAACCCTTGATGAACTCAGCCATGTAGGCGGTATCAACATCGAGACTACCTACGAGATACTCCTTCAAACCCTGAGTCTGAGCCATACCAATGGCGTAGCTCATGGTGTCTACGTCTGTTTTCAGACTTGCTTTAGGGGTAGAATTGCCACATGCGGTAAAACCTGCAGCAGCAATAGCCATAACGGCTACAATTGATAATTTTTTCATTGCTTTCTGTTATTATTTTAAACTACTTGTATTAACTCGACATCGAAAATGAGCGCTGCGAATGGAGGAATTGATGCACCTGCGCCACCCTCGCCATAAGCCAGGCGGTAAGGGATGAAGAAACGGTACTTAGCACCCTCCTGCATGAGCTGCAATCCCTCGGTCCAACCGGCAATTACCTGCTGGAGTGGGAATGTAGCGGGCTCGCCACGCTGGTAAGAGCTATCGAATACGGTACCATCAATGAGTGTACCCTCGTAGTGGCACATAACGGTATCCTTAGCACTTGGCTTCTTACCGTTACCCTCCTTCAGCACCTGATACTGCAGGCCGCTTGCCAGAGTTACAATGCCATCTTTCTTTGCATTCTCGGCCAGATATTTCTCACCAGCCTCCTTATGTGCCTTTCCCTTCTCGGCACGCTCAGCCTGGAGCTTCTGCTCCTGCTTCTGGAAATAGTCCTGTACGATAGCCTGAGCCTCGCGGTGTGAAACCTTCAGCTCGTTACCCTTCAACACATCGTTGATGGCCTGTGCAAAATCCTCGGCACTGATGTTATCAGCACCCATCTGAGCCAGCTGCTGACCAATGCCCAGACCTAACGCATAACTTAATTTGTCCATTCTCTATTTATTAATAATGTGTAACCTTTAAAAATCGGACGCAAAGGTACAATATTTTTTAGACATAAGTACATAAGAACATATTTTTTTTTGTTTCTTTTGTTCTTTTGTCTAAAAATACGTATATTTGCACATCATTAACACGTAATTTACAGTTTATGAAGAAGATTGTTGTACTAACCGGTGCTGGAATGTCGGTAGAAAGCGGACTGAAAACCTTCCGTGATGCCGATGGATTATGGGAGAACTATCCTGTTCAGAAAGTGGCAACTCATGAGGGTTGGCTGGCCGACCCAACGCTTGTTACCAACTTCTATAACATGCTCCGCAAGAAGTGCTGGGGCGTAAAGCCCAACGAAGGCCATAAGTTAGTGGCCGAACTTGAGAAAAACTACGACGTAACTGTTGTTACACAAAACGTTGACAACCTGCACGAAATGGCAGGTTCGACAAAGGTTATACACCTGCATGGCGAACTGATGAAGGTTTGCTCAAGCCGCGATGTTGACGACCCACGCTACCAGATTGAGCTCACCCCCGAGAACTGCGAGATTGAACCAGGTACCAAAGCAGGCGACGGTTCGCTGCTGCGCCCGTTCATCGTATTCTTCGGCGAGGCTGTGCCCAACATCACCATCGCTGCCGAAGAGGTACAGCAGGCCGACATCCTGATTATTATCGGCACATCGCTGGTGGTATATCCTGCCGCAGGATTACTGCACTACGCCCGTCCCGACGTGCCCATTTACCTGATTGACCCAACCCCCATTAATGTTGGCGGCCGCGTAACACAGATACAAAAGGGCGCCAGCGAAGGCATGAAAGAACTTATTTCACAAAAGCTATGCTTTTAAACCGCAAAAGCTTAGCTTTCATAACACAAAAGCATAGCTTTGACTAAGCCAAAGCTATGCTTTTTTATATCAGGAGGTTATTATCCTCTGTCTTTACGGATAAACTCTATGAGGCGCTCTACAGCCTCCTCCTCGGGAATATTCTTCTCAATACACTCCTTAGCCTTGTAGAGCGAGATCTTGCCTCTACCTGCACCTACATAGCCGTAATCGGCATCGGCCATCTCGCCAGGACCATTTACGATACAGCCCATAATACCAATCTTCAAGCCAACCATATCCTTGGTAGCAGCTTTAATCTTGGCAATTGTCTCCTGCAGGTTATACAACGTACGACCACAGCCAGGGCATGAGATGTACTCGGTCTTAGTAAACTTAATACGGGCGGCCTGCAGAATAGCATCGGCAAGCTCTACAAGCTTCTCGGCTGAGAAATCCTTGTTGTTGATAACCAGCTGGTGAGCCTTCTTATCAATGAGCAAAGCACCCACAGCCATTGCAGCCTTAAGCTGCAGTGTTTCCCAATCCGGTGCATCCACTGCCAGGGTAATGGTATCGTCCTTAATGCCAGCCTCGGCCTCCTCACGAAGAGCCGTACACTCTGGAATCATATCAACCAGCTTACGGGCTACAGGAATCTCGCACTCGGGCTCCTCCGAGAGTGACACACGGATAGTATCGCCAATGCCCTCGGTGAGCAGCGCACCAATACCTACAGCACTCTTAATACGACCGTCTTCGCCTTCGCCAGCCTCGGTCACACCTAAGTGCAAGGGGTAATGCATATCTTCCTTATCCATGGTTTGCACCAACAAACGCATGGTAGTTACCATCACAACGGTGTTCGAAGCCTTGATGCTGATGACTACATCGTTAAAGTTCTCGCGCTTGAAAATGCGGAGGAACTCCATGCAGCTCTCAACAATACCTTCGGGAGTATCGCCATAACGGCTCATGATACGATCGGACAGTGAACCGTGATTTACGCCAATGCGAACAGCAGTGTGGTGCTCCTTACAGATATTCAGGAAAGGTACCAGCTGGCGCTCAATCTTCTGCAACTCGGCAGCGTACTCCTCGTCGGTGTACTCCAAATGCTTGAATGTACGACCTGGATCGACATAGTTACCAGGATTAATACGTACCTTTTCGCAATACAGCGCAGCCACATCGGCTGTATGAGCCGTAAAATGCACGTCGGCTACAAGTGGTGTATTGTAGCCATCGGCCTTAAGCTGAGCCGAAATGTTCTTCATGTTCTCAGCCTCGCGCGTGCCCTGTGTGGTAAAACGAACCAACTCGCCACCGGCATCGATAATACGCTTGGCCTGAGCCACACAGCCCTCGGTATTATTGGTATCAACCGTTCCCATCGACTGGATACGGATGGGGTTCTGACCACCAATACCGATATTTCCTACGCGGGCTTCAGATGAAAGTCTTCTCTTATACATTAAACCTTAAAGATTAAAGATTAAACATTAGTTGGTCTTGAACTGGTATTTGATACCGGCCAGTTCTTCGTTGGCCTTCTCAATCTTAATACGCAGATTGCCCTTATAGACAGCCAGACGCTGAGCCAGATCCTGATCGCTCAGGGCCATCATCTCAACAGCCAGAATAGCGGCATTCTGAGCACCGTTTACGCCTACTGTAGCCACAGGGATTCCTGGGGGCATCTGGATAATAGAGAGCATGGCATCAAGGCCATCTAACATACCCTTGATGGGCACACCGATAACAGGCAGAGTTGTTGATGCAGCAATAACACCAGGCAAAGCAGCGGCCATACCGGCACCAGCAATAATCACCTTAATACCACGATCCTTGGCGGTACGTGCAAACTCCTCAACAGCATCGGGTGTACGGTGAGCCGACAAAGCGTTCACCTCGAAAGGCACCTGCATTTCGTCGAGCAACTTAAAAGCTTTCTCCATAACGGGCAGGTCGCTCGTGCTGCCCATGATAATGCTTACTAATGGTTTCATATATTACAAATAAATTAATCCTAACACAGAACAAACCACACCTACCAGGAAACCGGCCACCACCTGCGATAACGAATGCTGGCGCAGAATCATACGACTGGTGCCCAGCATGCCTGCCAGAACAAACACCACGCAAAGCCACCAGATGGGGTTAAACCCAAACAACTCGCCAAACACAAAGAGGGCGCCAGCCACACCGCCAATAGCGGAGGTATGAGTAGAAATCTTCCACCACACATTAATCAGAGCACAAACAATTTGTATGGCCAGTGCAGCCGACACGATTGTGCCCATAAAATGCGGAATGTGCAGCATATCCATGATATACACACAGAAGAAATAACAGAGAATAGAGATGACATAAGGCACCATACGACGCTCTTTATGACCGAGTTCTATCAGGTTCCATCCGTTATACTTACGATAAAGATGTATGAGCACCGTAGGCAACAGGATGGTGAAGAAGTACACCAGTGCCAACACCTGAAGCTTATAGCCCAACGGCATTAAACTGAGGTAACTCAGAAAGAAGAGCGACAGCAAGCCCACAATAGGCAGGTAGAACGGTGTGAACACCATGCTCACCACCCTTGCCGTCAATATGATATTCTTTTCCCTACTCATTTTCTTAATCTTGCTATAGGAATACCTAACTGTTCGCGATACTTAGCCACGGTGCGACGAGCAATGGGGAATCCCTTTGCTGCGAGCTGTTCTTTCAGCTGATCGTCGCTCAGCGGCTTACGTTTATCCTCGGCATCTACCAAGTCGCGCAAAGCAGCCTTAATCTGTCGGGTACTTAACTCCTCACCACTCTCGGTAACATAGCCGTCGCTGAAGAAATGGCGCAGCGGGAATGTGCCCCAACGGGTTTGAGCGTATTTCGAATTGCTTACGCGTGAGACGGTTGATATATCGAGTCCAGCCTTTTCGGCCACATCTTTCAGAATCATGGGGCGTAACGATGCCTCGTCGCCATCCAGGAAGAACTGGCGCTGCAGCTGTATGATAGCACGCATAGTAACCGTAAGCGTGTGACGACGTACCTTTATGGCCTCTATAAAACCTTGGGCAGCATCCACTTTCTTCTTGATGTACAGCAGAGCCTCCTTTGTTTGTTTACTCAGGTGTTCCTTGTTTTGCTGATACTCTTTCATCGAGTCGACAAACGATTGCGACACCGTAAGTTCCGGGACTTCGCCGTTATTCAGGGTAAAGGTAATCGTACCATCGTCCTGCGTATCGACAATAAAATCGGGCGTAATCTGCTGCATGTTCCTACCCACGGTTTCGCCAAGCGATGCACCAGGACGTGGATTCAGTTTGCGCAGTTCGCGGAACAAAGCCTCGGCCTGCATGTCGTTCAACTGCAAGTCGGTCTGAATCTTATCCCAATGCTTACGGGTAAAAGCCTCGAAATAACTGTTAACAACACGTTCCATCAGATCGCGTAAACGCGATGGCTCGCGGCGTTCAATCTGCAACAAGAGGCATTCCTGCAGCGAGCGGGCACCAATGCCTGCAGGATCGAAGGCCTGCAGCATGAGCAGCACATGCTCTATCTCGTTTTCGCTGGCATCGATATTGTGGTAGATAGCCAGCTCGTCGCTCACCACAGCCAGGTCTTTTCGCAACAGGCCGTCGTCGTCGAGCGAACCAATCAGATATTCGATGATATAGCGCTCCTTCTCGGTGAGGTCCATCTCGCTCACCTGCGCTTTCAGTTGGTCGTAGAACGACTCCGTTTCGCCATACACCATCTCCTCGCGATCCTCGGCGTACGAGCTACCACTTTGATACACGGGAAGGTCCTCGTCATCGCGGCCGATGCCACTCAGGGCTTCGTCGAGTGCCGACTGACGTTCCTCTCGCTCGCTGACGGCCTCGAAGTCGTCAGCACCCTCGGGAGCATCGTTTCCAAAGTCGGCATCTTCGGTAGCCATCGCATCATCGTCGTAAGGCTGTTCCGACTCCAGAGCAGGATTGTCGTTCATTTCGGTGTTGATACGGTCAACCAACTGCGTCACTGGCAGTTCTATCAGCGACGATTGCAACAGTTGCTGCTGGGAGAATGTCTGTCCCAGCCGTTGCTGTTGTAGTTGTTCCTGTATCTGTATATTATCGGTTCTCACTTAAAATATTCTTTTAGTTGTTCGGCGTACGAGGCCAGATCCTGCGGTTCGGTGTTGCCGAATCGGCGCCACACCTGCTGACAGGCCTGCGCCAGAGAGTCTTTCACGGCATCCTTGCGATTCAGGTAGGGGTCGCAATGCTGGAACGCCTCCATCACAAGAACCACCTCCTGGGGTTTCAGCTTCATGAGTTTGGCCAGTTCCTGCACTTCGGGAGTCTCGGGCACCATCGTAATTGGTGTAAGACGGAAGTACACATCAAGAATCACTGTAAGCATAACAGGGGTTAGTGTCGTGTCGGCAGCTATAGGCTTAAAATCCTTCTCAAAACTTTCCACAGTCTCCACACCTTCGTAAAACTCCAAGGCATTGTTAAATCCCCACATCTCGCGCAACAGGTTTACAGCCCGTTTCAACTTGCGCGGATTATGTCCGTACACCTCCCAGAAGTGTTCGATACGAGGAGTCTCGATGTTGGCTATCTGACACATCTTGTTAAAGAGCTGCTGGGGTGCGATATGCAACTCCAGGCTCAAATCAACCATTGCTTTGCTGTACATAGGCTTAATGCCAGTGGGATTTTGTAAGTACAACTGCATGAGCAGTAGCCAGTATTCATCCTGCCATTTTGAGTTTTTTGCCATATTATGCGCTATTTTTTTGCAAAAATAGTGTTTTTTTTGTATATTTGCACCGAAAAGGAGAAAAAACTATGAGAAAATTGTTATTATTTGCCCTTTGGGCACTGACAAATACCTCCGTCTGCGCTCAAAACATACGCGAGGAGTTGAAACATGATATAATCAAGGCAGGTAGTAATTACTATGCTTATCAAGGACCAACACGACCTCTAACACCCGCACCGGCAGGATACAAGCCATTTTATCTTAGTAGTTACGCACGTCACGGTTCGAGATATCTGATTAAGGAACAGGAATACGACTATCCATATCGCGAACTGCAAAAGGCCAATGAAGCCGGCAAGCTCACCGAGTTAGGACAAAAAGCATTCCGCCTGCTTGGTTATCTGGGCGAGGATGCCAGCGGCCGCTACGGCGACCTTACTCCTTTGGGTGCCATGCAGCACCAACAAATAGCCCAACGTATGTACGACCGCTTCCCCGAGGTATTCAAAGGCCGTTCGGTGATTGAAGCCAAGAGTACAATCGTTATACGCTGTATCCTCTCGATGCTGAACGAGCTGCTACAGCTGGCCAAGAACAATCCGAGACTGATATTCAACTCTGACGCCTCGCTGCACGACATGAACTACATGAACTATCAGGATACGGCACTCTACAAGAAACGCTACTCGAAGAAAACCCAGGAGGTATACAACGAGTTCTGCAAGAAATACGAGATTCACAAACAGGCTATGAGTAAGCTGTTTAACGATACAGTTTATTTCAACAACGAGGTTGACGCTTTTGAGCTCAACAAGGCCATATTCAAGCTGGCATCGAGTGTTCAGGGCACCGAGATGCGCGAGCTATTCAGCCTCTTCGACATCTACACCACCGATGAACTTTACAACAACTGGCTGCAAGCTAACTGCTTCTGGTTTCTCAGCTTTGGATGTAACCCCTACAACGGCGCCCAGCAGCCTTACACGCAGCGTTACCTGCTGCGCCGTATCATAGAGGATGCCGACAGCTGCATATCTCGTCCACATCCAGGCGCCACACTACGCTTCGGGCACGAGACGATTATCCTACCACTGGCCTGCTTGTTAGACTTGAACGGTTACGGTCTTCAGATTGAAGATATGGAGAAACTCGATGTTAACGGTTGGATAAACTTCGAGATATTTCCTATGGCAGCCAACATCCAGTTCGTTTTCTACCGCAAAAGCAAGAAAGATTACGACATTATCTTTAAGGTACTATTGAACGAGAACGAGGCCACGCTGCCCCTGCCCACCGATATAGCGCCGTATTACCACTGGAACGATTTCCGCGAATACTACACCAAGAAACTAGATGCTTATGTCCTCGCGCCATAACACAACCTTTCCTTGGTAGAGCGAGGCTTGTACGTCGATAATCCGCTGGTTTGATGAACCTCGGAACAATAGGTCGGGATCTTTCAATCGCTCGACGAAAGGACCATCTACCAATACATCTATCTGCTCCAGCAGTTCACGCTGATCATCTTGTATCAGGCTTTCGAACGTAAAGCCTGTAAAGCACCAAATATCCTTATTGGTATTTGCATGTATGGCACGTGCCAACTCAGCAAATCCAGCAGCCTGATACATGGGGTCGCCTCCCGAGAAAGTAACGTTGGCAAAAGGATCGGCCATGATGATTTTTAAAAGCTGTTGTGTTGTCATCTCGTGCCCGCCATCGAACGCCCACGACTGGGGGTTATGACAGCCAGGACACTGATGACTGCACCCTGCACAATAGATAGAGGTCCGGAATCCCGGACCATCTACCATTGTATCTTCAAGAATATCTAATACCCTAATCATTAGCTTTCAAAGAGGTCTTTAGCGCCGTGATCGATATGCGTTACACGATCGTTAAGTTCGGCAAGCTTACCAGAGTTCCAACGATCGGTTGTACCTACCAGATAGCCAGTGATACGCTGCAGTTTATCGATGTTTGTTGAGCCACACTTAGGGCATTTCTCCAAGTTATCGTCGGCATTCTCATAGCCACAGTCCATGCAGCGGTTGCGGTTGTGATTCACACTACCGTATCCCATGTTCAACTGATCCATCATATCGACCACACTCATAATCACCTGTGGGTTGTGTGTAGCATCGCCGTCAATCTCAACGTAGAAGATATGGCCACCACGAGTCATCTCGTGATAAGGTGCCTCGATCTCGGCCTTATGACGAGCCGAGCACTTATAATAAACAGGCACGTGATTAGAGTTGGTATAATAGTCGCGATCGGTAACACCAGGAATCACACCAAACTCCTTACGGTCCTTCTTGGTAAACTTACCGCTCAATCCTTCGGCAGGTGTAGCCAATACCGAGTAGTTATGATGGTAACGCTCGCAGAAATCGTTCACACGTTCACGCATGTATCCTACTATCTTTAATCCCAGCTCCTGTGCCTCCTGACTCTCGCCATGATGTTTGCCGATAAGCGCTACCAAGCACTCGGCCAGACCAATGAAGCCGATACCTAATGTTCCCTGATTAATAACGCTCTCGATAGAATCCATAGGCTGCAGTTTATCGGCGCCTATCCATAGGTTCTGCATCAGCAATGGGAACTGCTTAGCATAAGCCGTCTTCTGGAAATGGAAGCGGTCGTCAAGCTGTTGGGCAGTAATCTCCAACATCTGGTCAAGCTTAGCAAAGAACATATCAATACGCTTCTGCTCATCCTGCTCTTCGCGGCACTCCAACGCTAACTTTACAATATTGATGGTAGAGAACGAGAGGTTACCGCGACCTATGCTGGTCTTTGGTCCGAATCGGTTCTCAAACACACGTGTACGGCATCCCATCGTAGCCACCTCGTGAACATAACGTTTGGGGTCGTCGGCTTTCCACTCCTCATCCTGATTGAACGTAGCATCCAGATTCAGGAAGTTGGGGAAGAATCGACGTGCAGTTACCTTGCAGGCCAACTGATAGAGGTCGAAGTTACGATCCTCGGGCAGATAGTTCACACCGCGCTTCTTCTTCCATATCTGGATGGGGAAGATAGCAGTCTCGCCATTTCCTACACCCTCGTAAGTAGAGAGCAGAATCTCACGCATCACACAACGGCCCTCGGCACTTGTATCGGTACCATAGTTAATACTTGAGAAAACCACCTGGTTTCCACCACGTGAGTGGATGGTGTTCATATTGTGAATGAAAGCCTCCATGGCCTGATGTACGCGACCTACAGTCTTGTTCATAGCGTGCTGACGTGCACGGTCCTTACCCTGCAAACCATCGAGTGGTGCCTTCAGGTAATCCATCAGAGGTTCATCGTAAAGTTCCTTGTAATCCTCGCCATTCAACTCCTCGAGCGCCTTCAGCTCCTCGATATAACTCATACGTACGTATGGTGCCAAATAGAAGTCGAAAGCAGGAATTGCCTGACCGCCATGCATCTCGTTCTGAGCACACTCCATCGAGATACAAGCCAATACGCTGGCTGTCTCAATACGCTTAGCGGCACGCGATGCACCATGACCGGCAGTAAATCCATGCTCCAAGATATTATCCAAAGGATGCTGCACACAGGTAAGCGACTTGGTGGGATAGTAGTCCTTATCGTGAATATGCAAATAGTTATGCTCTACAGCGTTGCGACTGTCTTCGCTCAACAGATAATCATCGACAAATGGCTTAGTGGTTTCGCTGGCAAACTTCATCATCATGCCGGCAGGTGTGTCGGCATTCATGTTTGCATTCTCGCGAGTAACATCATTGTTCTTAATATTAACAATGTCGAGGAACACCTCACGCGTCTTCGCCTTGCGGGCAATAGAACGCTGATTGCGGTAGGCGATGTACTTCTGAGCCACGTCCTTACGACTTGACTTCATCAGTTCCATCTCCACCAGGTCCTGGATTTCCTCTACCGTCATCTGACTCTCGCCACGCTGGGCAATACGGTCGGTAATCTGATAGAGCAGACGTTCGTCCTCGCCTTTATCTGTATGTAACATGGCCTTACGAATAGCGGCCATTACCTTCTGTTCGTTAAATCCCACTATGCGCCCGTCGCGCTTCTTAACAGTCTGTATCATATTGGTTATTTAGTTATTTTAGTTTGACTTATTAAATGCCAGTGCGTACATCTTAATCTGCTTAACCATCGCCAGCAGTCCGTTACTACGCGTAGGCGACAGATGCTCCTTCAAGCCAATCTGCTCAATAAAATACAAGTCGGCATCTAAGATTTCCTGTGGAGTATGATCAGAGAGTACACGAATGAGCAGTGCCACAATACCCTTTACTATCAAGGCATCGCTCTCGGCACTGAAGTGGATATTACCATCCACCAAGTCGGCCTGCAACCACACACGGCTCTGACAGCCGTCAATCAGATTCTGCTCAGTTTTGTACTTATCGTCCAATGGTTCCTGCTCGTTACCTAAGTCGATGAGTAACTGATACTTATCCATCCAGTCGTCGAAACCACTGAACTCCTCGATAATCTCGTCTTGTATTTCGTTTATTGTCATAGCTTATATAATTTGCCTGCAAAATTACAAAATTTCCCCTATCTAACCAAACATCTGACCTATTAAATAGAGTTAATATTTTGCAGGCAAATTACAACTTAAACTATTTCAATATGTTATAAAGCAGAGTGGTAAGAGAGATGGCAATACCGGTAGCACTAAACCAGAGAGTAGTCATATTACCAACACTTGAATTCTGAGCTTTTGCCTTGTTAGGTTCTACGTACACAATGTCGTTTTGCTGCAGATAATAATAAGGTGAGTTGATAATGTTGGCATCATTAAGATTCAAGGTATGGATTTCTTTCTTTCCAGCAGCCGACTTACGGATAAGCTTTACACGTGAGCGCACGCCATAGATAGTAAGGTCGCCTGCCTGAGCCAGAGCTTCAAATATAGAAATCTCCTCACGCGACACCATGAACGTACCGGGACGAGCCACCTCGCCTAACACCGAGATGGAGTAACTCGACATTTGTACTGTTACCACCGGTTGTTCGTTGACAGAGAGATAGGGACGTATTTTATCCTCTATCATCCGTTCGCATTCACGTTTGGTAAGGCCCTCAACATGGATTGCCCCCAGAACGGGGAACTTAATATACCCTTCATTGTCAACCAGATATGGCATCACCGTGCCTGCACCAGTAGTCACATTTCGGCCTTGAGTATAGACGTTCTGCATGAGCAGGTTAAATGGTACAGACACCTCGGGATCGGTAGTATTCACCGTAATGGTAAGCTGATCCTTTGGCATGATACGTGCATCGTAGAGGCGCTGCGAACGACTCAGGTCGACCTGCTCGCTGTTTTGCAGATAGGCCACATCGCGCGTACTGCCACACGATGTAAACAGCATGCTCATAAAGAACAACAAGAGCACCAAGCCGCCACCTACCGACCAACGACACCTGCGACTGCAGTTTGACTGCGACTGACGGATTGTAGAGCGATGAGTAATCATACTGTAGATAGTACCCCAATCAGGCAGAGGACATAATGCGCTGTCGTCAATAAACACATCGGCCTTGAGCTTACGTGAGTAGGTGGGATTACCCGAAGGAGTTTCCTCTGGATAGTTACTGTTTACAGCATAGAACTCCAGCCCACGCTGACGGCACCAGTCTACAGCTTCCTGGAGCAAACGCCCCTCGCGACAGGTCCACAAGATTAACTGATGACGCTCGTTAGTCAGCAACTTAAGCGTATCTATGGCAAAGGGAATTTCATTGCCAATGTTGGGGTAACGGTTCTCTACGATAGTACCGTCGAAATCTACTGCAATAATCATCTTTTTATGCTTTTATCGTTATTATTTCCGTAGTGTGAATAGGCATAACGTCCGTAACGCCCATAGAAGCCGTAGCCATAATAATAGCTGTGTTTACGTTTCGACATATCAATGCCATTGAGTACCACACAAGGGTTTGGCAGTTTTTGCTCAATAGCCAAACGGTTCACAATGTCTATATCAGTTTTGTGTGTAAAGTCGGCACGACACACATAGCAGCACACATGAGCATAGCGGGCTATTTGGAGTGTATCGGTAACAAAGCCCACAGGGGCCGTATCTATAATAATGTAGTCGTACTCCTTACGAAGAATACTGATAACCTCTGCCATATTCGGGCGAGCTAACAACTCGGTAGGATTAGGCGGAATAGGGCCAGCCATCAGCAAATCGAGATGAGGATCAACGCCCGAGGGCACAATCTGCTCACGTACTGCATCAGGACTTACATGACTCATAGCCAGCAAGCGTGACACTCCCTGCGAACGCTCGGTGTAGATATTAAACAAACGAGCCAAGGCAGGTTTACGAATATCGAAACCACACAGCACCACACGCTTACCAAGCAAGGCAAACGACATAGCCAAGTTAGCTGCCAGGAACGTTTTTCCCTCACCGCTGCACGACGATGTAAAGAGAATCGTTTGCTCATCATCATGCATCATGAACTGTAGGTTAGTACGAAAAGCGCGGAACACCTCATCCATTTGATTGTTCTGATTAGCACGCACCACGATACCGGCCGACGACATTGCACTGGCACTAGCCTCAGGCACATCGCCCACGATAGGCAGAGAAGTAAGCTGCTGCAGTTCCTCATGCCCTGTCAAGTGGTACTCGAAGAATCGAATAAGCAGTATTACTCCAAAAGGCACAGCCAAACCTACAACCAATGCCGCCAGCATAATAATAGCACCACGCGGCTTTACCTTTCCCACCAGCTGGGGCTCATCAATAAGTTTACCCTTATCGGCTGTGGCAGCCAGCGAGATGCTGTTCTCCTCGCGTTTCTGCAGCAGCATGAGATAAAGACCAGAACGAACCTCCTGCTGCCTACCTATCTCTGTAAGCACACGCTCCTGTTCGGGAGTGCTACCCAATCGGCCCTGATACTTCACATACTGATTGTGAATACCCTGCTGCTGAATATCGGCCGAACGACGCGCCTGAAGCAAAGCTGTACGAATTGACGATTGGAGTTCGTCGAGTGTAGCAGTAAGAGCCATCACCTGCGGCGCCTGCTCACTGGCAACCTTAAGCAAACGGTTACGGTCCTGTACCGACTGATTATAGCTGGCAATCAGCGCTGTAGATGCCTGGTCGGTCATACCCACATTAGAAGGGATAATCTTATACTGATTAGTAGGATTATCAACAAACTCTCGCAGATAATCGAGCATTTGGATCTCGGAGGTAGCCTCGGCCAACATGGTACTATACTGACTCGACATCTGTAGAGTCTGGGTAGCGTCCATATCCAACTGCGTTACACTATTACGTTTCTTATAACGTTCGAGTGTACCCTCGGTATATCCCAGTTCGGCATTAATCTTACCTATACGAGCATTGATAAATTCCTCGGTTTTAAGGGCTATCTCATTTTTATCGGCATTAGCCTGACGGTTATAACTGGCCGTGAATGCCCGAAGAAAATCAAGACCACGACGAACATGTGCATCCTGCAGTGTAATCTCGGCAATAGACGACTGCTTGGTGGCAGGTTTTACATCCAGTCGGCCCAGATACGTCTTAGCCACCAGCATGGGCGGCTGTATAGTTACCAGATAGCCAACATCCTCGGGAGCTTTACGGCAAGCAGGATTATTTCTAAAGGTAAGTGTACCGAAGGCTGTACGAACAGATGCAGGCAGTCGGTTCAAAGCAACATTAAACGCTGCCACCTGCTGCCCATTGCTAAGTAGTTGTCCCTCGACACGCACAGAGGCATGCTTAGGCGTTAACGTCATACGAATACTGCGTGTCTCGTCCAATAGTAAACGGTCCATGCTGTCGAGACTAACAGCATCGATATCAACCAACCAAGGTTGCGTTCCGTAAACCAGTTCATGGCGCAAAGCACCATTGCGACGATATTCGGTATAAATTTTCAAATCTTTCACAGCATCACGCACCAACACATGCGACTGCAATATCTGAATCTCGTTCTCAATACCAGCAGAGTTGGTCATAAAGCCCAAGTCATGCATATTGGCAAGCATTTCGGAACTGTTTCGATGGCTCTGTTTGTCGTCCTTAATAAGCATACGCGCCGATAAGGAGTATACAGCCGTAGTGTAGCGTAGATAAGCAAAAGCGGCGATAAGACATAGTGCTATCGACAGAACAAACCAACGCCAATGTAAAACAAAAATAGTGAGAAGCTGACGAATATCGATACTGGAGGCATCGGTATCATCCTCATCGTAGAGTAAGCGTTCTTCAAGGCCAGATACACTTAATTTCTTTTCTTCTGTCATAAATACCTATATTAGTAATTAGCATGTATGAGGGCGTATTCTTGTGTTGTTATCCTATAAAGTTCAGCCCGTTAGTTTTTTCCTTTTTGAGGTGCAAAGGTAGACAATATTATTGAGATAGGCACACGTTTTATATGAGAAATCGACGATTAGTGTATTTTAACACTCAACCTCATCAATTTCTCATATAAAGAAAAAATCACTTAAACTTTATTGCATGCGCAGACACATCATGGTTAGATCGTCGTTTGGATCGGCACCGTCGCGATGCTGTTCTACCTCAGCAGTAAGGGTCTCTACTACCTGCTGAGCTGTTTCGAAATAGGTATTGCGCAAAATAGACAGCAGTTTATCATCGCCAAACAGCTCATGCTCGCGGTTCTCTGCCTCATTCAGTCCGTCGGTATACAAGAACAGCGGACGTCCCTTAATTGTCTCAATCTCCTCACCCTGGAATTCCAGACCTGGCAAAACACCTATCGGGAAGTTGGGTAACATTTTCAGGAACTCACCATGCTGCTCGCCACCACCAATCACTGGCGGATTGTGACCCGCATTACAGAACCAAAGATGGCCCGACTGCAAATCAACCAAGCCCACAAACAGAGTTACGAACATGTTGGTAGGATTC
>Ga0310696_10004077_pt1 | contig 17999 bp, 14 predicted proteins | sample AusTroGonzalo_MG_4_FD_203885 | JGI IMG/M metagenome (GOLD analysis project Ga0310696, IMG submission 203885) | Bovine rumen microbial communities from tropical cattle in Woodstock, Queensland, Australia - Gonzalo_02 (v2) (version 2) | ecosystem: Host-associated > Mammals > Digestive system >...
GCGAGACTTGCGTAGCTTTCAACACCACGAGCCGTGAGCAGGTTATTTTGAACACCTGGTATGGCGGTGAGATGAAGAAAGGTATGTTCTCGATGATGAACTACTACCTGCCGCTGAAGGGTATCGCATCCATGCACTGCTCCGCTAACACAGATATGGAAGGCAAGAACACCGCTATTTTCTTCGGTCTCTCCGGTACCGGTAAAACTACTTTGAGTACTGATCCGAAACGTCTGCTTATCGGTGACGACGAGCACGGCTGGGACGACCAGGGTGTGTTCAACTTCGAAGGCGGTTGCTATGCTAAGGTTATCAACCTCGACAAAGAAAGCGAGCCGGACATCTACGCTGCTATCCGTCGTAACGCCCTCCTCGAGAACGTAACCGTTGACGCTAACGGCAAGATTGATTTCGCAGACAAGAGCGTAACGGAGAACACCCGTGTAAGCTATCCGATCAACCATATCGAGAAGATCGTTCGTCCGGTATCTGCAGGTCCGGCAGCTAAGAACGTGATCTTCCTGAGTGCTGACGCTTTTGGCGTACTGCCTCCTGTATCTATCCTGACTCCGGAGCAGACCAAGTACTACTTCCTGAGCGGTTTCACCGCTAAGTTGGCAGGTACCGAGCGCGGTATCACCGAGCCGACTCCGACCTTCTCGGCTTGCTTCGGCCAGGCATTCCTGGAGTTGCATCCGACCAAATATGCTGAGGAGCTGGTTAAGAAAATGGAGAAGAGTGGTGCGAAGGCATACCTCGTTAACACCGGTTGGAACGGTACCGGCAAGCGTATCTCTATCCGCGACACCCGCGGTATCATTGATGCTATCCTTGGTGGCGACATCCTGACTGCTCCGACAAAGAAGATTCCGTACTTCAACTTCGAAGTACCGACGGCTCTGCCGGGCGTAGATCCGAACATTCTTGATCCGCGTGACACTTACGCTGAGGCTGCTCAGTGGGAGGAGAAAGCTAAGGATTTGGCAGCCCGCTTCATTAAGAACTTCGACAAATATACGTCGAACGAAGCAGGTAAGGCACTCGTTGCTGCAGGTCCGCAACTTTAAAATAGGTTTGAGCCTTCGGCTTGGTTTGAAGGTTTGAAAGTTTGAACGATATCAAACAAAGACGCAGTCTCAAACAAAAAAATCAGGCATCCTTTCGGGTGCCTGATTTTAGTATTCTTCCTCATTCTCTTCATTTTCTTCGTTCTCATTTTCCGCTGCAATTTCTCGGGCCACATCTCGTCGGACAAGAAGCATGCATTGCAATGCTATAGCCGGCAATAAAGCATAGAAATTAGGATATAACGTGGTGTAATGATTATCCGTAATCGCTATCGCGTAATATATCATTAATATATAATACACACCCGCGATAGTTGCTGCTAAAACGGATAACAACATACGCCATTTGGGATTAAGGACGCATACCAGACAAGCTATGCAGGTGATTATCATTGCCCAAGCTGTATAATACAACCCTGCCACCGACATTGTTGCCGTCACTTCTTCTGCGCCTGTGTCCAATTTTGTTTGTATTACATAGAATACCTTTGCGTCCATCGAAAAACTGCGCGTATAAATAATACCTTTATCCTCCTGGAAAGATAAAACGGGATGCTTTAATAGCAGACCTGACGCAATGATAGCTAAGAGCATGTATATCGTCCTCTTTAGCCATTGAGGGAGTTGTATTTTAAATTTTTCGTTCATTTTTCGGCGGCAAAGGTACAATATTTTTTTTAAATACGCAAATTTTTCCTTTTTTTCTTGCGTATGTGAAATATTTTTTGTAATTTTGCACGCTTTTTTCGTAGCGTGCACGGATATGCACGCGCATGGGCCTAGAACGACTAGCTAACTAGAACGACTAGAAAACTATAAATAAATAACAAAAAACAATTATGCAAAACAAAGGACTTGTTAGAATTTTGGCGGTATGCCTTGCGTTGGTATGCGCCTTCTACCTGTCGTTCTCTTTGGTAACGAGTCACTATGACAAAGCGGCCAAAGAGTATGCTGCAGGTGATGCTGCTAAAGAGTATCAGTACCTCGACTCTATCGCAGCGAAGAAAGTGTGGTTTGGTTACACACTCAAAGAGTGCCGAGAGAAAGAGATCAACCTTGGTCTTGACCTCAAGGGTGGTATGAATGTTACGATGGAAGTGTCTGTTCCGGACATTCTCGATGCACTGAGTGGTCACAACGAGACCCCGAGTTACAAAGAGGCAATGGCTCGTGCTCGTCAGAAGCAGAAATCGAGCGGTGCGGATTTTGTTACGCTCTTTATTGAGTCGTTCCGCGAAGTAGAGCCCGAGGGTCAACTGGCATCTATCTTCTCAACATTCGAGCTCAAAGACAAGGTTACACTTACCTCTACCAATGCAGAGGTGGAAAAAGTGATTCGCGAAGAAGTAGACGGCGCTATTCAGAACTCGTTCAACGTGCTCCGTACGCGTATTGACCGTTTCGGCGTTGTACAGCCGAACATCCAAAAACTGGCTCAGCCGGGTCGTATTCTGATTGAACTTCCGGGTATCAAAGAGCCGGAGCGTGTTCGTAAACTCCTCCAGGGTTCGGCGAACCTTGAGTTCTGGGAGACCTATGAGGCTTCCGAGTTGCTGCCTATGTTGGCGCAAATCAACCGCGAGTTTGCAGCTTCTGCTCCTGAGGCAGAAGCCAGTGTAGAATCGGAGCAGGCCAGCGATGCCGCTCAAAAGGAAGAGGCACCGAAGGCTGAGGGGGATGAACTCGCTGACCTTGTGGATAACCTTGGCACTGACAGCGCTGCTGTAGAGGCTGATCAGGCTGCTCAACTCGCTGAGTATAAGAAGAATAACCCGCTTTTTGCCATCCTCAATCCTTCCATTAATCAGGCAGGTCAGGCTTATCGCGGTCCGGTAATCGGTACCGTTCATTATACCGATACCGCAAAAGTGAACGCAATGCTTAACTCGCAGATAGCGAAAGCCGTTCTTCCGCGCGATGCCCGTTTCTATTGGACGGTTAAGGCAATTGATGAGGCAAACGCATACTATCAACTCGTGTCTTTGAAGGCACAACGTGACGGTCGTGCCAGTCTTGAAGGTGACGTAATCACTGATGCGCGTGCTGATTTCTCGCAAATCAGCGCATATGCAAACGTTTCTATGTCTATGAATGCTGAAGGTGCTAAGACCTGGCAGCGTCTGACAAAAGACAATATCGGCAAATCGGTAGCTATCGTTCTCGACGGATATGTTTATTCTTTCCCGACTGTACAGAGCGAAATCGCCGGTGGTAACAGCCAGATTACCGGTAACTTCACTGTAGAAGAGGCCAAAGACTTGGCTAACACCCTCAAATCCGGTAAAATGCCGGCTCCTGCCCGCATTATTGAGGAGAGTGTGGTTGGTCCGTCGCTCGGTCGTGAGGCTATTCAATCCGGTCTCTGGTCATTTGCACTGGGCTTTGTGCTCATCTTGATTTACATGATCTTCTACTATGGTTGGATTCCTGGTCTGATTGCAGATGCTGCATTGTGCTGCAATGTCTTCCTGTTGGTAGGTATTCTTTCTTCCTTCAGTGCCGTTTTGACGCTGCCGGGTATCGCCGGTATCGTGCTCACCATGGGTATGGCGGTCGATGCCAACGTGCTTATCTACGAGCGTATTCGTGAGGAATTGCGTGGTGGTAAAGGTATGCGCAAAGCTATTGAAGACGGTTTCAAGGGTGCCATCAGCGCTATCGTGGATGCAAACGTGACTTCGTTCCTCACCGGTGCTATCTTGGCTATTTTCGGTACCGGTCCTATCAAGGGCTTCGCCGTAACGTACATGATCGGTATCATTTCGTCGTTCTTGACGGCTGTGTTCATCACCCGCTTGTTGCTTGAGGACTACAGCAAGAAAGATACCGCTAAGGAACTCAGCTTCACTACCAAACTGATGCAAAACTTCCTTCAAGGCATTCATTTCGACTTCGTTAAAGCGCGTAAAATTGCTTATTGCATTTCCGGCGCTGTTGTTATATTTGCCGTAATGGGTTTGGAGCCGCACATCTTCGGTAAACTGAATCTTGGTATTGACTTCTCCGGTGGACGTAATTATGTTGTTCGTTTTGATAACAACATTAACACGCAGGATGTACGCGAGAGTTTGGATAACGTCTTTAAAGCTACGCTCGAAGAGGGTGAGACCTTTGGTTTGAACGTGATTACCTTTGGTAATGACGCAAACCAGGTACGTATCTCAACTAACTATCGTATCCACGAGGAGACCGCTGAGGCTGACGAACAGATCGAAGCACTTCTCTATGAAGGCTGCAAGCCGTTCTTAAGCGATGAGATTACGTTTGATGACTTCCGTTCGACCGACTCGAATGCGGAGGTAGGTATCATGTCGAGCCAGAAAGTGGGACCGGCAATAGCAGATGATATCAAGACCAGTGCAGTCTGGGCTATTTTCGCCGCACTCATCGTCATCTTCCTCTACATCCTGCTCCGTTTCCGTAACTTTGCTTACTCGGTAGGTGCATTGACCGCATTGGCGCACGATACAGTGATTATCCTTGGCTTGTATGCTATCCTTTGGAAGATTATGCCTTTCTCCATGGAGATTGACCAGGCCTTCATTGCAGCTATCCTGACCGTCATCGGTTACTCTATCAACGATACTGTGGTCATCTTTGACCGTGTTCGTGAGTACAATGGCCTCTATCCGAAACGTGAGAAGAAAATCAATATCAACGACGCTTTGAACAATACTCTTAGCCGTACGTTCTCGACTTCTATGTCAACGTTCGTTGTATTGCTGGCCATCTTCATTTTCGGTGGTGAGACTATTCGTGGTTTCGTATTCGCACTCCTCATGGGTGTAATCGTCGGTACTTATTCGTCTCTGTTCATTGCTTCACCGATTGCTTATGATATCCAGTTGGCGCAGGCTCGCCGTGCAGAGAAGAAAGCTGCTGAGAAGAAATGAGAAGTGGGACCGCTTCGCTGTGAGAAGTGAGATAATATGAAAAATGATTTCTTGAAATACGCCGTTTCGCAGGGTTTGAACTCCATGCATGTAGAGAATATTATGTCTCGCAGTATGGATCAAACCCGCGCGAGCAGCGGATATATATCGCCCACTATTCTGGAGGAGCGTCAACTGAATGTGACGCAGATGGATGTGTTTAGCCGTTTGATGATGGACCGTGTTATTTTCCTCGGCACAGAGGTGAATGATTATACCGCCAATGTCATTCAGGCTCAACTGCTTTATCTGGATTCCGTGGATAGCGAGCGCGATATCAATCTTTACCTTAATACCCCGGGCGGCTCTGTCTATGCAGGACTTGGTATCTATGATACCATGCAGTTTGTTAAAGCGCGTGTAGCTACAATCTGTACGGGCTTGGCGGCATCAATGGGAGCAGTGCTACTCGTTGCCGGAGAAAAAGGAATGCGCGCTGCGCTTCCGCACAGCCGTGTTATGATTCACCAGCCTCTGGGCGGTATTCAGGGACAAGCCAGCGATATAGAGATTACCGCTAAAGAGATTCTCAAACTCAAGGACGAACTCTATCAAATTATATCCGACAAGTCCGGGAAGTCCATCGAGCAGATCCGTCAGGATGCCGACCGTGACCACTGGATGACAGCTGCTGAGGCATTGGAGTACGGTATGATAGACAAGGTATATACGCATAAAGACTAATGGGGCGTAAGCAGAAAAATATATGCAGTTTCTGCGGGCGTGAGATGCCGAATATGTTCGCCGGAATGGGGAATGATGTGCTTATATGCACGGAGTGCATCGAAGCCGGACATCAGATGGTCGAAACGCTTCCAAAGAAAACGAAAGCGGCAACCGACTCTTTGAACTTGTCTAATTTACCGACGCCGCAAGAGATAAAGGATTTTCTCGACTTGTATGTTATCGGTCAAGATGACGCCAAGCGTTTCTTGTCCGTAGCAGTGTACAACCATTACAAGCGTGTACTCCAAGAGAGTACGAACGATGATGTGGAGATTGAGAAGAGCAATATCCTTTTGGTGGGATCTACCGGCACAGGCAAGACTCTTCTTGCCCGCACTATAGCCAAAATGCTTAAGGTGCCGTTCGCTATCGGTGATGCCACTTCGCTTACACAGGCAGGTTATGTGGGCGAAGACGTAGAGACGCTGTTGGTTCGATTGTTGCAAGAGGCGGATTATGATGTAGCCAAAGCACAACGAGGCATTGTTTTTATTGATGAAATCGACAAGATTGCCCGCAAATCTGAGAATATGTCCATTACCCGCGATGTCAGCGGAGAAGGTGTACAGCAGAGTTTGCTGAAGATGCTCGAAGGCTCCATTGTCAACGTGCCGCCACAAGGAGGGCGCAAGCACCCCGATCAGGAGTGTATTCACATGGATACCAAGAATATCCTCTTCATTTGCGGAGGGGCTTTTGAAGGTATAGAGCGCAAGATATCCCAACGCATGAATACGCAGGTAGTCGGTTTTGCAGCGCAACAAGAGGCGGCTCATGTGGATAAGAAGAACTTGTTGCAGTATATCGCACCGCAAGATCTCAAATCCTATGGCCTTATTCCTGAGATTATAGGTCGTCTACCGGTGCTCACCTATCTGCAACCGCTGACGCGTGAAGCGCTGCGTAATATCCTAACGGAACCCAAAAACGCCCTCACCAAGCAGTATAAAAAACTGCTGCAAATGGATAATGTGGCGCTCTCGTTTGATGATGAAGCGCTCGATTTCATCGTAGATAAAGCGCTTGAGTATAAACTAGGGGCTCGTGGATTACGCGGACTGATGGAGACCGTAATGACCGATATCATGTTTGAATTGCCCACACACAAACATCTTGGCCAGCAGCAGTCCTTTACTGTGACGAAAGAATATGCGGCACAGAAATTACGAACGGAACGTCTGGTACAATTAAAAAACGCGAGTTAATCCTCGCGTTTTTATTTTCATTTTTTCACTTTCCTTAGAACCCGCTATATACCAATTCGAATTTCATTCCGTTCTTTGCGGAGCGAATCTTGGTGGCGGATATTGTCTGTTGCTGGCGAACGGACGAGACAGCCGAAGTAGAATAGGTCGTTGTACTCGTTTCTATAGTGACAGGCACTAATAGCATATTGAGAATCGTGTCATTAGTAGCCTTACGCAATTGATTCGTCATGAATTCAGACAGATCATATGTATAATAATAGATAGCATTTCCCAGCGAATCAGTGCCTTGCGTCAGATAGCCCAACAGTGCGCAAGTATCAGAAGGCAACTCTTTTTTAGAAAAGAAACGCTCCATGCTCTCTTCGCGGATCAACAACATATTGTTTGCCGGCTGCAACCAATCATTTCGAGTGATGTCGCTTGAAGTTCCGGAGAACATATTATTTACCTGAACTATCACCTCGGCTTTATTCACATACGGACGCTTCTCTCCCACTTTGTCGTAAATAACATCGGCTATCTGCGCCATCGGGAATTTCATGCGCGTGTATATGCCCGCGGGCGCGATAATATAATTATAGGAGTCCGAGTCCTTCTGCAGAATCTCCATCCATTCTTTCTTGTCCTGATATCGGAGATGATTCACTGTGCGCACCTCTGAATTGGCATAAAAGGCTTTCATATCGCTTACCACGGTGTCTTTATCCCCCTTTTGATAGGAGAAATGATAAAAAACGCCCAGTGCGACATCCGAGATATTCAATATGGTTGATGAGCCGAACGAGGTCTCTATCAACAATCCGTTGAATTGTTCATTAAACTTATCCTGACTATCAAACGACTGGATAGACGCGAAATAGCGCATGAAATCATCATTCACGCGCATGCGAATCATCGGTATATATTGCCCGTTTTGGTTTTGAATTGAATCCAGACGCTCTGAAGCCACCACAATACGGTGATTGGTCAGAATACTCTTTTCTCGCGAACAATAGTCATCAATATTCAAATCCGTAGGATAAGTGCCGTTGTACTGGAAAGTCCCTTTATCCATCATGTATGCATTAATCGCCATAGGCGATTTGGCATCTCCAACCCAACTGGAGTAATACATGAACAGACAAATTGAATCGACGGAATCCACGGAAAAACCTTCAGGATAAGAATAACCTTCCGGACAAGCCAGCTGCGTCAGAATGGACGCGCGCAACAGGCCATAATCAGTCTCAATCTCGCCTAATAGGAACGAATCAGCCTGCGAGATGATGGCGCGGCAACTATCAATGGCAGATGCCAACGAGAACGTGTCTGCCAAGACGACGATAGCATCGTTCTTGTCCAGTACCGACTCGCCGGTGGTCGCAACATCATCTTTGCATCCTGTCCATAAGCATGCAATAACAGTCAATAATCCTATTAACTTATATCCTTTCAATTTTCAAAATCCCCTTTGATCACTCTTCTGTTTCCGGCAGTAGAGACATAAAGAAATCATACTGACGCTTGCATGCAGCCGTTAAATCCTCTGTCTGTTCATACGGTAGAATAGGCTTACCCTTCGTCTCGGCATAATTAACTACACGCTGGTTGACTTTAGGCACCGCATAAACCACGGCATCCGAGTAATCAACAGCCAGACGCATCAACTCTTCATACCCGACAGGGAAACCTGCCAAAGACCGGACATCCGTATTCGTAATACCGTCAATGCGCAGTTTGTCTGTGAATTTGGTTGAGAACGGCTTTTGGTACTCATTCTCGTCCAGAGTCAGTACGATTTTCGAGTTCGAGAAGAATGGTACATCGTTAAAGGCTTTTTTGAGATATAACGGGGCTAAAGCACTCATCCAACCTGAACAGACAATCACATCCGGTGTCCAGCGCAGCTTTTTCACGGTCTCTATTACTCCGCGTGCGTAGAAAATAACGCGGTCATCATTATCTGCATATTCATTGCCGTTCTCATCCGAAACGCCTTTACGGCGATGAAATAAATCATCGTTGTCAATGAAATAAATTTGAATACGCGCAGACTGAATCGATGCCACTTTGATCAGCAGCGGATGATCCGAATCTTCGATAATCAGATTCATGCCCGATAGGCGAATAACTTCGTGCAACTGGTTGCGACGCTCGTTGATTTCTCCGAACTTAGGCATAAACGTACGTGTCTCAAAACCGTGGCCCTGAAAATACTCCGGAAGCTGACGATTTAGAAGACGAATAGGTGACTCCTCTGCCAAATAAGGGCTGATCTCTTGAGAGATAAATAAGATACGTTTCGGCTCTTTCATAGGCGTATGCACATTTTAATGCAGTGCAAAGGTACGAAAAAAAAATGACATGTCGAAAAAAAAACAAAAAAAAGTGACGAAAAATTTTATTTTTCGAGCTTTTTTGACTATCTTTGCACGTTTTTTAGGAAAAATAGCGTCGATTTAATATAAAAACATATGCAAATCATTACTACAAAATCAGAATTGCAAGCTGCTGTGCAAGCATGCAAGAATGCAGGCAAAACGATTGGTTTGGTGCCCACTATGGGTGCGCTTCATCAGGGACATGCGTCGCTCGTCAAAAGAGCAGTCGCCGAGAATGATGTGTGCGTCGTTTCGGTCTTTGTTAACCCTACGCAGTTTAATAACAAAGAGGACCTGGCCAAGTATCCTCGGAATATTGAGCGCGATGCGGAACTGCTCAGTACCATAGGTGCCGCATATGTATTTGCACCTACACCCGAGGAAATGTATTCGGCAGAAGAGATGAACACCACCTTCGCTTTTGATTTTTCCGGGCTGGATCAGGTGATGGAGGGCAAAATGCGTCCCGGTCATTTCAATGGCGTAGTACAAGTAGTAAGCAGGCTCTTCTATCTCGTTCAACCCGACAAAGCCTATTTCGGAGAAAAGGATTTCCAGCAATTGGCCATCATTCACCATATGGTGGAGCGCAGTTCGATGGCTGGTACATTCGGTAACTTGCAGATTATTGACTGCCCCATCGTACGAGAGGATTCCGGTTTAGCACTCTCCAGCCGTAATGAACGTCTCTCTGCAGCCGAGAAAGAGACTGCTTTGGCGATATCCAAAACCCTTTTTGATTCGTTGAAATGGGCAAAATCTGCTACAGTCGAAGAAGTACAGCAGCGTGTTATTGACAACATCAATGCCGTTCCCGGCTTGGAAGTGGAGTATTACGAAATCGTGGATCAATCCACCCTCTTGCCAACCGATACTTTCGACCATGCCATCGGATGTGTCACCGTATATTGCGGCCCGGTTCGTCTGATTGATAATATCAAGTACAATAACTAAATCAGACTGGCGAGACACTATCGAGAGAGAATCAGATTGGGGGTAGAACGGGGTTGGAACCTATGTAATACCTATGCACAACACCTATGCTCATCATCAGCGATATACATATACCTTATCTCGTAGATGCTGTTCGACGTGAATGGCAAGATGTTGATATTTGTCCGATGAAACCGGAGGAAATGGATGCTGATGCGGTGCGCAATGCAGATGTGTTGGTCATTCGTACGCGTACTCGAGTGAACGAAGCTCTGCTTGCCGGCTCCAAGGTGCGACTTGTCTGCAGTGCTACGATAGGGTTCGACCATATAGATACTGCCTGGTGCGACGCGCATAATATTCGTTGGACGGCGTGCCCAGGGTGCAATGCCAAAGCCGTTTGCGACTACATCGAAGAGGCTATAGAAGAGACGATGAACAATGGACAGAGGACAATGGACCATTTTGTCCCGACTATTGGAGTGGTGGGTGTCGGTCACGTCGGTTCATTGGTTGCAAAGATGGGAGAGCGCCGCGGGCTAAAAGTGCTCCTGAATGACCCACCACTCGGAATAGGAGAAAGTCTCGATTTCATCGCACAAAAATGTGACATTATCACTTTTCATGTGCCCCTAATCGGAGATAAGGATACGAACCGTAGTACAGGAGGAAAGCAAATTTTGTATCCCACTTTTCACATGTGCAACGAAGCATTTCTAAGCAAATGCAAACCAGGTGCCCTTATTATCAATGCCGCCAGAGGGGGAGTGGTAGATGAGCAGGCCCTTCTGCACAGCGGGAATCCGTATGTGCTTGACACGTGGGAGAATGAACCCGACATTAACCCCGATGTATTGCAGCATGCCACTCTTGCCTCTATGCATATTGCCGGTTATTCACTCGAAGGCAAGCGTAATGCCACCCAGATGTGTCTTGATGCTATCGCCGAGACCTTCGGCCTCAAGAAAATCATCAATTTACCATTCCATCCTTCCATCCATAATGGAGACTCCGCTCCAGGTTGGCTCTCCCGTATTACCGCTCAACTCAAATCCGCCCCCACTTCCTTCGAATCCCTCCGCCTAATCTATCCACTCCGATAATAATTTTCCAAAACCATGAAAAATATGCACAATTGCGTGCTTTTTTCCTCGTTTTATTTGTTTATTTAAATTTTTTGTTGTAATTTTGCAGCGCAAAATTGTTTGTGAGGATGATATAGGAAAACAAACCAATGTTATAGTGAATAATCAATTAGCAAACAAAAATATGAAAAAGTCATTTATTTTTGCCCTATGTGCACTGGTTCTTGTTATTTTCTCAAGTTGCAAGGACAAGAACACGCCGAAAAGCATCAGTGGTGATCAATCACAGCCAGCTTGGGAGGTACCTTCTTCGTATGATATGACGGTATCGATGACGGCTATTGTGCAGGTGGATCTCAATTTGTCTTATCCTGAGCAAGCATCAGCTGCCGGTTGGACCGTAGCAGAGAACGACGTGCTGTCTGCATTCTGCGGAGAGACTTGTCTCGGCGTAGCAGAGTTGAACGACGGTTTATTCTATCTTTACATTGTCGGCCCGACGACGGAAGAGGAGGAATCTGCGGCCATTTCACTTCGTTACTATTCGGCAGGTTTTAAGAACACGTTCGTTGCATCGGAGCAAATCACATTCCGTAACGATGAGCATATCGGTTCTATCAGTGAACCGCTCACGCCGCTGTTCATTGTAGAAAAGTATAAAAACTAAAAACAATCGTCCGTATGAAAAAGTTCTTTTTTGCACTTGCTGTGCTGTGCTTCAGTGCCCTATGCTATGCAGAAGTAAGTCTTGTGTCCGGCAGTCTGAGTTCTTTGAAGGCATCAGGCGAATACGCCTATGTAGAGATAGATTGGTCAAAGGCGAAGGTAGTTGAGTTTGACCGTGACGGCAAGGTGGAGAAGAACAAAGGCACTATCGATGCGTACAACAAGTCACAAGGTACGGATTGGGTAAAAGACTGGCCGGAGGTAAAGCGGTTTGTGGTCAACTGTACGGCATGGGAGAAATACCCCGGCCGCTCGTGCTTTAACCGCAAGAACAAGAAAGGCGTGCTTATCACGGTGAACCCGCAGATATGGAAGGCCTATCAAAATAGCAAAGATGAGGATGAACGCGAAGATTTACAGGACCATTGCATATGGGTCAATCCGTCTAAGGCGAAGTATAAATTCGTGCTTACGATAGACCAGATTGATATGGGAAGCGGTACAGCTTCTGCATTCGGAATGGGTGTATCTTCCGGTGGTGCTATTGTCAACGGCAGTATCCGTTTGATTGATATCAAGAGCGGAAAGCAGTTGGCGCTAATCAAAGTGGACCAAAGTAAAGGATTCGGCAATTACTCGCAGCGCACCCGACTGATGGACGTGGTAGTAGGTGAGATATTCGGCGATATTCCTGATTTGTTCTAAACCATGAAAAAAGTCTCTTCGTTGGTATTTGTATTGGCTGCATCTATCACGATGCTGGCAACCGAAGTGACTTATACTGCCGATAACCAAACTATTTTTTGTAATCCCGAGCGGGGCTTCACGGAGGAGTCCAGTCGTATCGTATCCGTTTCCCGTCCGAATGTTGTCAAAGGCGATATCGGGGATAAATGGGGGTCGAACTATAAGATGCGGCTGATGGTCGTGTTATATAATTTCAACAAGTTCAAGTCGGTTGACCTACCACAAGAGATTCTTACCGGTTTTGACGAGGATATGCAGGAACTTCGTTCTCACGGTTTAAAATGTGTGCTACGTTTTGCTTATACAGAGACGCAGAAAGATGATGTAGATGCTACACCGGAGTGGGTGACACGTCACTTGGAGCAACTCAAGCCGTATCTTGCGAAGAATGCGGATGTGATTTATGTGCTGGAGGCCGGTTTTGTAGGCGTATGGGGCGAATGGTATTACTCCGCCAATTACGGTAATGAGACGCAGCACATGAATGCCAATCGAAGGAAAGTGATAGAAGCACTCTTTGCGAATGCACCGGAAGACCGGTTTATTCTCTTCCGCTATCCGATGATAAAGACCGAGTATCTGAAGGATTCGAAAGCACTGACGTCAGAGGAGGGGTTCAGCGGGACGGTAAAAGCGCGGATGGGATGTCATAACGATGCATTCCTGAATAGCTGGGGCAACGACGGTACGTACGCCAGTGATAATGAAAGTGATGATCCGCTTGTGCGTCAGTATATAGCGACAGAGACGCTCTATGTACCCAATGGCGGTGAGACAAACGTAGAGGGCAAGTCAATGGCAGAGAAAGTATATGCGCAAGCACCTTCGGAGATGAGTAAATACCACTGGTCTTTTTGCGGTTCTTCGTATGCAGCGGCAGTGACCAATCGTTGGCACAGCAGCGGAATCTTTGACACGCTTAACGTACATATGGGGTATAGATATAATATGGTGGATGCCCGGTTCACAGATGTTGCTGCGCCGGAAGGGAAAGCAAATATCACTATCCGTATTCAGAATACCGGCTATGCACCGCTATACAATGAACGACCGGTAGTATTGGTGCTCAAAAATCAGGATTCAGAATACAAGATAAAGATGAAAGCTGATCCGCGCCGATGGACACCGAATTACGCGATTAGTGCCATCAACGAACAGGTGAACATTCCGGGTGACATACCTGAAGGCATGTATCATTTGTATCTATGGTTGCCGGATAAGTATGCATCTTTGGCCTCTGACCCCCGTTATGCAATCCGTTGTGCCAATGAAGGAGTATGGGATGAAGCGACGGGACTGAATGACTTGAAAGCAGATATTACCATCTCCGGAACGGCAGCAAAAGACCCCGGTCCGTTACCGGAAGTTGTAACTACTCCGGAAGGAATAGAAGTAGTAACGGGTGACGGGGTGCAGGTTACAGGACCGAAGAAGGTGATGGATAACGGTACAATATATATCATAATGCCAGACGGCAGACGATATACAATGGATGGATTGATGAATTGATAAAAGATGAACAAGACTATTGTTTTTGATTTAGGAGGCGTGATAATCAATTTGAATGTGCCGCGTTGCGTGGGACATTTCAAGCAGTTGATGGGTGAAGAGAATGTTCGTAATATATTGGGTATAGACGATGAGGGTGAAGGAGTCGTAGCAGTGAGTGCCGCAACGAAGCAGTTGATGCACGATTACGAATACGGCAATATCAGTACGGAGGATTTTCTGCGCACCGTTTGTTCGTACTGTTATCCGGGTACAACGATAGAGCAGGTTCGTGAGGCATGGCTAAGCATGTTGGATGAGTTACCGCAAGCACGTTTGGATTATATCGCTGAATTGCGCAAAGCGGGCTATAAGACGGTGCTACTGTCTAACTCGAATGAGTTGCACTGGGATCCCATATGGGTGCGGTACCGGTTAGGTGATTATTTCGATTATGTCTTCGCTTCACATCATCTCCATATGGCCAAGCCAAACAAAGAGATTTTTGCTTATGTGGTAGAGAAAGCGGATATCGTTCCGACACGTACGATTTATGTGGATGATTTGGAGAAGAACAGGAAGGCAGGAGAGAAATATGCGGGCTGGGAAACCTGCGAAAGCATTGAAGATTTGAAAATGATACTTGGTAATAAGTGATTGTTATGAAAGATATACTAAAGCATTTTGCTATTTGGAATGAAGTACAAGATCCGCAGCCGCTGCGGATTGGATTTATCAATGACTCTTTTGTTGTGCCTGCTAAACGTGTAGGTGAAACGTCTTATTGTCTGCAACGCATCAACCATCGTATATTCAAGGATGTGGAAGGCTTGATGCGTAATATAGAGATAGTCACCTCTCACATCCGTGAGAAATTGTTAATTGCCCGTGAGGAGAATATCGAACGCAAGGTATTGCAATTGATTCCGACCAAAGAGGGCAAGCTCTATTACAAGACACCGGAAGGTGATTACTGGCGTCTCTATGTGCTTGTTGAGCCGGCTACGTCTCAAGAGAAGGTAACGCCGCTATCTGCGGAATTGACGGGGCAAGCATTCGGTCGTTTCCAGCGACAACTGGCAGATTTGCCGTTCAACGCATTGTGCGAGTCAATCCCGAATTTCCATAATATGGAGTTCAGACTACAGGAGTTGGATGAAGCGATACAAAAAGCCCGGAGTCAAGAGCCGGGAGCCAAGAGTCGGGAGCGGTTGGAAGCATGCGGAGATATTATTGAGTGGATCAACAAACGTCGGGAGATGATGTGTCTTGCAGAAGTGCTGTTTAGGGAGGGTAAACTGAAAAAGCATATCAACCACTGCGACACGAAGGTGAATAATGTGCTGTTTGACGAGCAGGGAAGACCGATTTGTATCGTAGATTTGGATACGGTAATGCCGGGTTTCGTATTCAGTGACTTCGGTGATTTCATGCGCACGGCCGCCAATACGGGTATGGAAGATGATCCTAATCTTGATAATATCCATGTGGACTTAGAGATTTTTGAGGCATATGCGCGCGGGTATCTGAAAGAAGCGACGTTCCTGACAGATTTGGAGAAAGAGATGTTGCCATACGGGTGCCGGTTGCTGAGTTATATGCAGACTGTACGGTTCTTTACTGATTATATCAATGGCGACACGTATTATAAGATTGCTTACCCGGAGCACAACTTGGTACGGACGAGAGCGCAGTTGAGACTGGTGGAAGAACAAGAGAAAGTGGAGGAGCAAATGCAGAGCATTATTGCTAATTTGTAATTTGTAATAGGTGATAGGTGATTTATGATTTACAAGATAGATCAAGTCAATTGGCCGGAGAGTTTTCCGGAGAAGCCGGAAGTAAGTGTGGCGGTGAACAACGATCATGAAGCGCTGTATCTGCAGTATAGCGTGAAGGGTGCGCAGTTGCGTGCGAAGACGACTGAAGACCAAGGGCCGGTATGGGAAGACTCGTGCGTGGAGTTCTTCTGCCAAGTGCCAGGTGATAATCACTATATGAATTTTGAGTGCAACTGTATCGGGGCTATGGTAGGCTCGCGGAGATTAGGAAGGTCGGAAGATGTGCAGCCGTTACAACCGGAAGAGATGGCACTTATTGATCGAAAGTGTTCGTTCCCCCGAGAAGCGTTTGAGGAGAAGGACGGGGTGTTTGAGTGGAAGGTAGAGTTGCGTATTCCGTTGAAATTTATATTCCGGAATGTACAGCCAATATTCCCGCAGAAATTGCGGTGTAATTTCTATAAATGCGCTGATAAAACAAAACGGCCGCACTTTTTGAGTTGGCGACCGATTGCATTACCGAAACCGGATTTTCATTGTCCGGAATATTTCGGAGAGATAGAACTTTTTTGACCAAGAGCGGTGTAGATGCCGGAGGAATGACGGATATACAAGTGCCCGTCTTTAAGGAATTTACCATTTTGGCATTTGCTATTTACTGTTTGTTCCAAGTTTGTTTCCTCTTGTACATCTTCCGATATCCATTGTGCACCGGTATCGGGTGTTGACCAGTTATTGCGGTCATCGGCAGCGAAGGCGGCATAGTAATAGACTTGTCCTACCACAGCCGAAGCGTCAGCGCAAGTCTCTTCTGTACCGCGATATATCTCTGTACCATCTGTGGGAGAGGCAGGAAAAGCATTGTCTTTCCGTATAATGACAGTCTGTGCATAATCAGGTGCAGGATGGATATCACCGCTGAGGTGAAGGTCATCCAGGTAGAAAGTGCCGGAGACCGCATCGCCGGTGGAGACGCCGAAGGAGATACGCGCGACGCCTTCCATCTGGTTTTTATCATCCGTATTGCTGTACCAATCGAAAGCCTGCAGGGTTCTCATATCGAGTGATATGTTTTGCCAAGTTGTTTTTGAGAGATTGACACCTTCGGTGTACCACCAGTCTTCATGGCCGGTGGACATATTCTTACAGACCAGTCTGATGTCGGTGTCGGTACCGTTGCCTTTGAGCCGAAAAGAAAGGATAGGTGTCTGGTGCATATCTGTTGCCACATCAAAGACATAATCTGCGGAGGTCGTTGCCCAAGCAGTTGTGATGCTGTAATCGCATTTTAGTGTACCTTCCGCCAAACTGATAATCATTGAGGCTCCCTCGTCATCTACTTTCTCGAAACCCGCCATGTCTGTATTGAAATCCGCCAAAAGCGTATCCAGATGAATAAGGTGTGTGGGGTTCTTCCACTTAAGGTGGTACATGCCGTTATTTGTGTAACCACTAAGTTCTGACGGCGCAGGAGGCGGGGTAGTGTCCTCCAGAAGATTGACGACGGCTGCATTGCCGCCCATATATGTTTTGCCCTCGGAGGAGATTACGGCATAGATGTAATATTTGCCTTTCGGCATAATTGCACGCGTATGCCACATGTATTTTTCTACCGTATTTGGCAGGTCAGTCACGATAGGCGTCATTCCTTCCACGCTACCGGCGTGAGCATTCTGCGAATAATAGAAGGACACTTTCGCATCCCCAACGGGGTCAAAAGTAAACCAACGAATCATGATAGAGTCTTCTGCATTCACTTCTGTAGCGGGAACGGTAAAATTGACAGCCGGTTTGATAATCTCACCGTCATGCACGAACTCGTAGGAGTAGAACAGATTACCTACAGAGTCGTACGCCGTAAGGGCAATAGAAGAAGCATCGGCCGCCATGTCGAGGGTCGAGAAGCAGGACACTTTCCTATAGAACATAGAGTATTTGTAATCCTTCAGTTGTTTCTGCTGGTCGTAGTTGGCATCTCGTCCACAACCCGGACGGAGATAATG